>Ga0210403_10000150_pt1 | contig 77206 bp, 63 predicted proteins | sample IncBWC19MmetaG_FD_150863 | JGI IMG/M metagenome (GOLD analysis project Ga0210403, IMG submission 150863) | Forest soil microbial communities from Barre Woods Harvard Forest LTER site, Petersham, Massachusetts, United States - Inc-BW-C-19-M | ecosystem: Environmental > Terrestrial > Soil >...
TCTCTGCTGCCCTGACGATGGCCTTCGGCGACACCGCGACATATTGGCGCGCTGGCTGGTCCGGCGAGCAGAGCAGCCGCTACCCAAATGAAGCGCTGCAGTGGGCCGCGATACTCTGGGCCAAATCAGAGGGCTACCGTTATTATGATTTCGGCGGCATTCCCCGAGATCTCGCCAAGAGCGGCCTTGCTGGTGATTCCATCCGTAAGCCGGGAGAATACCCGGTTGGTTTTTACAAATTGGGTTTTGGAGGCCAGATCGAGCTGTTCCCGGAAGCTCTCCTTTACATTTACAACCGCACTTTACGCCGCGTCTGGTCCGCGGTTTCCAATCGCGAATTGGAGCAAACTCTGCTACCCAATATCCTTCCTTCGTTAGGAGATCTGCCTGGGGTGTTTCCCGGCGGGCAACTCAGCCAGCCAGTGAAATAATTTGTTTGGCCGGATGCCCTCAGCGGCTAAAGCCTTACTCATCTCTTGACCGGGGCGGGCAATACCTCGCTTAAAGTGTGCATTCATTCCAGTGTGTATGGTGCTGGTCTCGGTTCACATCGTTCACATCAAGTGGGACGTTCATCGACGTCTTTGCCGGAGGGACCGTGTTCGGCACCTTTACTGAGAATGGGACCGTGACCGGAGCGACCACCTCCACCATTACGCTCGACTCGGTGACCACGGGTGGAACCGGGATGTTCCAGGGGGATACTGGCGAATCCTTCGTCATGGGTACGAACACAACCACCAACTCGCCCATGTTCATCGGCACCTATACTGGGTTTATTAACACCGTCCCTGAACCGAGTTCCTTGGCCCTCATGCTCGCCGGAATCGGGTTCCTGCCGTTGATGCGGAAACGCTGGGCCTCGCGCCTTAGACCGGCCAGTTGAACGCATCGCTCACTGTCACATCTCGCACACCACTGAGCACCCAGCGTTCACAGCGGCGAACGTGTTGCCCAACACGGAGCAGGGTTTTTCTCCTTCCGCCCATTTGCATTTTTCCCAATGAATTTCACTTGGACGGTAAGTCGGCTAACCGGAAAAGTGGCGGCTGGTAGTCGGGCTGGGACCGCGGTCTACTTCTGATGCCGGTTAGCCTTGGCGTCGGCCTTTTGTGCCGCCTTCAGCGACTTTCTTTGCGCCTTGGCCGCTCGCTTCTGGACTTTCCGCTGTAGCTTGGCGTTTTTCTTCGTCAATTTTTGTTGTTTCCTGGCCTCTTTCACGGAATTGCGCTGATATTGCGCCACGCTCATTTGTTGAGCGTGCAGGGGGATCGCGCACGAAGCAGTTAATCTCACGAGCAATACGAGAGCAAGAAGGCGTTTCATCGTCTCAGGACTTGATAAGTCGCGTTACCGGTAAGTTGGATGCCGGGACCCGCATGGCCGGTTGCGGCTTCGGCACGAGTGGTGGCAGATGGGGGCTTCTGTCGGGCTCTTCGCGCTTGGGACACAAAAAAAGCGGGGCGCTTTCGCGTCCCGCTTTGCCTTGTAGAAGGGTTCACGTATTAGCGGTGACCGCCGCCTCCTCCGCCACCATGAAACCCGCCACCACCGCCATGAAAGCCTCCGCCACCGAAGTGTTCGCCACCGCCGTGGCCCATGGCACTGTGCGCGCCGCCATGTGCTCCCTCATGGAAGCCGCTGTGTGCATAACCTCCGGTGCCATGATAGAAGCCGTGATCCATGTGAGCCGCGTAATGCTCATTCTCCGCTCCGCCCCAGTGATGCCAGTCGGGACCGAAGTGATGGTCGTAGTGGCCATAGAAGCCAAACGGAGCCCAGCCAACGTAGAAGGGGGAATAGAAACCCCAACCGAACGCGCTGTAGAAGACTCCGTCGCCGGGGATGAAGGTGTAACAGTCAAAATAGGGATCCCAATCCCAGCCGGCGCCGTACCAGCCACCCATCGAATAGTTTTGAGCTCGATCAACGTTGGCTTCCGCGGTATAGGAGGAGCGCAGGCTGCTCCAGCGGTAGAGATCGTCCTGGACCTGTTCTTCGTTGAATTTCTCGGCGTTCTGCGATCCGCCGCCGAGCGTGAGTTCATGCTTGTCCTTCACCGTGACATCCCGGTTCCCTTGGGGAACGATCGCCTCGCCTTCGTAAACGCGGACGAGACTGTGATCGGCGTCGAACTCATACAAGCCGGTCTTGACAATACACACGGCGCCAGCACGCTGCATGATGACGAGATTATTCTCCGGATGAAGCTCCGCGACTTCGACCATGGCGCGGCCCTTTTCCAACCGGACTTCCGTGTCGGTCAGGCTGGGCGAAAGCATGGTCAGGGAGCTGTTGTCACCAAGCCTCAAGAAAACGCCTGGCGTCAGAAGAATTTCAGCTTTACCACTCTGAGTGTCCAGCGATTGACCCGGCTGCAATTCGGCCGTGCCAATTGCCTTGGCGTCGAGGGCCTGGCCTGCGATTGAGGCCTGTCCTTCGACATAATTTATGGTTCCTGGGCGTGCGGGGTTTACGCCGTAAGCGGGCGCAGACAGAGACGCAGCCAGGATGAAGCTTGAAACTGCTATCAACCTTGACTGCAACATAATTCTTATCCTCCTAACCCTTAGATGCGATGACGTAAATCCCAGTTACCGAGCGGGGCGCTGGCCCCCCAAGCAGCGGCCCGCCAACGCATGATAAGAGACAAGTAACTGGTACGGAGTTGGAAGAGGCGGCGAAAGCTATTTGGCGAGGAAGATCTGTTTCAACTGGGCGAGATCCGGCGGTGCGACATCGGAAACCGCGCAGAAGGAAAAGCCGTCCTGTTGCCAGGCGAGCCAGTGGTAGCCTTGCGCTTCACCGGAGCCGCTCCAGGAGGATTGAGGCTGGGCCTTTTCCACGAAGACATTCACGACGTGCTTACGGCGGCCATAGACGAGAGCCGCGACCGTGCGGCCGCCTGCGACATCGAGGCGACCGCCGAGCAACGGGAATCCATCGTTCGCATAGTCGTGTACGGGCGGCGCGAAATCGATGCGGCCATCGAACCAGGGCTTGACCGTGTGCTGGTCGGTGGACTCGACGTCGGTGAGGTGGCCCGGCTGCAGGGAGCGGAGATGCGCGTCGACGAGTGATGCAGCCACCAGCTGGGCATCGCGCTGGCCTCGGGAAAGTTGCAATTGCCGCCAGCCGATGGAAACGGCGAGCAGGAGGACAGCCGCGACCGCGAGCCATCGCCAGGCGGCGACGCGTACGGCGGGAAACGAGCGGATGGCGGGTTGCGGCAACTGAGTCTTGCCGAGGAGACTCTTACGAAGAGAGTCGGGAGCGCGTTCGTAGAGGGCAGCCCGCTGAATGGATTGACGCAACGCTTCTTCCGCGGCGAGCGTTTTCTTGCAGTCGGGGCAAGTTTCCAGGTGCTTTTCGAACTTGGCGGCACTCAGGGCGTCGAGTTCCCCGTCGAGATAGCCGTGCAATTCGGTTTGGGAGTGTTCAGACGGCACGGCGGGCCTCCTTCGACACAGGCTGAGAAAGGGAGTTGCGCAACTGGAGGCGCGCGCGGGCGAGCCCGGACATCACCGTGCCGATGGGGCGCGAAGTGATCTCCGCGATTTCCTTGTAGGAGCAGCCCTCGAGTTCGCGCAGGACGAGGATTTCGCGGAACGATTCGGGAAGCGATTCCAGGGCGCGGGTGAGCTGTTCGCGATCGCTGCCGGCAATTGCCAGAGTCTCGGGATTTTCGCTTTCTTGCGGCATAGTGGTCTCGTCGAACTCCATGAATTCCGCTGCCATGCGATTCTGGCGAAGCCAGGTGAAGCAGGTGTTGCGCACGATCTGCAGCAGCCAGGCGCGCGCGTTGCCGGAGCGATAGGCGCCGAACGCGCGGAAGGCGCGGACTACGGCATCCTGGGTGACATCCTCCGCGTCGGTCCGGTTACGAAGCAGCCAGCGCGCCAGGTTGAACGCGGCGTCCAGATGCGGCAATACGGTTGCCTCGAACCGGGCTCTGTCCTCTCCCTCTAACACGTTCGCCTTTCTCTGCCCTTCTATTGGATAACCAGGGTGGCCTCGATTTTATTCCCGCCGGGACGTTCCCAGGGGAAAAAGAATTAAGACGATAAAACGCGGGTGGGCGGAATAGAACACCGCCCGGCAGAGTCTACACCAATGAACACGTTCACACACGGCGCGGGTTTGACCCCCTTTCTCTGCAAGCCCGCGCCATATTCCCACGGATGGGGAGAACGTGAAGGGGATTGCAGTCAGGAACAGAGATTCTAGAGGAGAGAAGCGATGAGCGACAAAAAGAAAGACGAAATCCTGTACGACCACAATCACGACGGGATTGACCGGCGTGGATTTTTGAAGTGTATGGCCTGGGCGGGTACAGGAACATTCTGCGTGATCAAGGGCGGGGTTCTGAATTCGTACGCCTTCAGCCGCATTGCCGAGATGGATCCCGCGGATATGAAGGGAGAGTTGAGCTTCGCGCAGATCAGCGACAGCCACATGGGCTTCAACAAGCCGGCGAACACGGATGTGGTCGGCACACTGAAGGCGGCGGTGGAGAAGATCAATGCGCTGAAAATGCAGCCCGAGTTTCTGCTGCACACGGGGGACATCAGCCATCTTTCGAAGCCGGAGGAGTTCGATACGGTCGACCAGATACTGAAGAGCTCGATGGCCAAGAACGTATTTTTCGTGCCGGGCGAGCACGACATGATTGGGGATGACGGGAAGCAATATCTGGAGCGCTATGGGAAAGGGACAAAGGGAGCGGGGTGGTACAGCTTCGAGAAGAAGGGTGTCCATTTCGTTGGGTTGGTCAATGTGCTGAACCTTAAAGCGGGCGGGCTCGGGAGCCTGGGTGGCGAACAGCTTGAATGGCTGGAGCGCGACCTGAAACCCCTGACCGCAAGCACGCCGGTGGTGGTGTTTGCGCACATTCCGCTGTGGAGCGTGTATCCCGAATGGGGATGGGGCACGGACGACAGCGCGCAGGCGCTTGGGTACTTGAAACGGTTCGGGTCGGTGACGGTCCTGAACGGCCACATTCACCAGACGATGCAGAAGGTGGAAGGGAACGTGACTTTCCACACGGCGACTTCCACCGCATTTCCCCAGCCGGCGCCAGGGAAGGCGGATTCACCGGGGCCGATGAAGGTGCCTGCGGAACAATTGCGCGGATTGCTGGGGATTACGGACGTGAATTACGTGCGCGGGCAGCACGCGTTGGCAATTGTGGATTCAAGTCTCGTGTAAGGCCGCGCGCAGGATGCAGAGCGGCGAAGAACGAAGCGTTGGTCAAAAACTTTTGAGGAGGAAGAAGATGAACGGCAAGCTGAAGAGATTACGAATCGGATTGGGATGCGCGGCGGTCCTGGTAGCGGGAATATTGGCTGCATCGTGCGCGAACGGGGCAAGACAAAAGACCGCCTCGGGCGCGACAGGGACGCAGGTGAAAATCGACAATTTCACGTTTGCACCGAACGCGTTGACGATTCCCGTGGGCACCACGGTGCAGTGGGTGAACCGCGACGATATTCCGCATACGGTGGTCAGCGATGACAAGAGCACGATCAAGTCAAAAGCGCTGGATACCGACGACAATTTTTCTTACACGTTTACAAAGGCGGGAACTTATTCTTATTTTTGCTCGATCCATCCCAAAATGACGGGAAAGGTTGTTGTCCAATAGGGTCCGCGAGCGGTGCAGCCCGCGGGGAACAGCAAAGGCCGGAGCGGATGCTCCGGCCTTTGCCATTCTAACTACCAGTATTCGCCAGCTCAGTGGCCCGCGCGTCCTCCCGGGTGACCAGCGTTTTCGTGCTCCTTCGGCGGGGGCTGCTGATGATTCTGCTGCGGTGCCCGCGAAGAGTTCGAGTGGCTGTTATTTCCGTTTGTCGTGTTTGGGCGATTCGCGTTCTGATTATTCACGACAGGGTGCGGGCCGTTGGATGAATGCGGCTGCGACTGCTGGGAGTGCTGAGAAAGATTCTGCGCCGCGGTGTTCGGCCGATTGGAATTGTTTTGGTTGAACGAGCCATTCGAACCGTTTGAGCGGGCGTTGGGCGGCCGGTTGTTCTGCATCGCGGCATTGCGATTGTTTCCCGCGGATGAATTTGGCCGGTTTCCACTGACGTTTGCGGAACGCGCTGCTACGACGCCCTGGCCGTGGAATTGTCCCTGCCTGGCGGTGGCCGCAACCGCGGGACGCCCGTGATTTTCAGAGGCCAGCATGCTGCGGTCGCTGCGGGCCATTTGTTCATGCTGGGTCTGCACGGATGTGGCAGCGATGTGGTGGTCGTGCTCGGCCGCCAATTCCGCTGAGGTGGGGCGAGCCGTGACCCCGCCCGCGCCGCCGTTGTAGCTGACATTGTTGACCCTGGTGCGGTTGATCACGGTGTTGTTGACGTAGGTGTTGTGAATCACCGTGGTGTTCACGTTGGTTACGGCGGTGTTGTAATGGAAGACTCCGCCGCGCCATTCGCCGCCAACAAACCCTACGCCGCCGTAACCGAAGCCGTAATTAATGCCGCCGTAGAAGCCCACGTGCGGGCCCCAATACCCGGCGTGCCAGAGGTAGACCCCGCCGCCCCAACCCCAATAGCCGGGAGTCCAAAGGAAGCCCGGCGTGGGCGCGATCACCCACGTGCCCGGAACCCAGTAGTAACCGTCAGGTCCGTAGGCCCAGAAGCCTGGGGTCCAGATGTAGCCCGCTCCGGGGCAAACCGGTTGGGCATAAACCGGCAGAGCCGGTGGTCCTATGTGCACGGAGATCCCGACGGCAACTTGCGCAGGCGTTCCGATTGGAATTACAAGGGAGAGAGAGGCGAGCAAAAGGAGCCCGGCAATTTTCTTGATATCCATGTTCGAATCCTCGCAAAATTTGCGGCCGCCGGCCGGGCGTGGAGCGGCTGAAGATCGTGCTGTTTCCTGATGCTAGGAGGTAAAACACGGGCGGCGCGAGGAAGTTGCTGAATTACAATTAGCTCCCTTGAGGAATTGCCAGCGCGCCGCGAGATGGTTCAAAGCGGTGTGCAACCACTCGCGACGTCATCTCCTACCGCTTGTGATAGCGGTTTAAATGTCCAGTTCACAACAGGTTTGCCGCGAATCGAGACCGCGGGCTTCATCGGGAATTATCCCCATCAATCTTTAGGGTATGAACCGGATTGTCACCCTTAACAGGCTCGGCTATCGTCCGACGTGGGTCAGATTCCCGCTCGTCAGTTGAGTTTTTCGGGCGGTGTGAGGGGTTACCAGGAATCCAGGCCTTGAATAAATGTGGAGTTCCAAGCAAATGGGACTCCAATGGCGGTAGCTTTTCTGGGGGAACAATGAGCACGCGGAATCATCCTTGGCCATGGTTTGCAATTCTGACCAAGACCGGCCGGGAAAAGAATGCGACGTTGCTGCTGGAGAATTCCGGATTTGAGTGTTATTTGCCCGTCAGCAAATCCAGCCGAAAGTGGTCCGACCGCACAAAAGAGATTGATGTGCCGCTGTTCCCGGGATATTTGTTTTGCCGGATGAATCCAAATGACCGGTTGCCGGTGCTGATCACTCCGGGCGTGGTGCAAATTGTTGGCAGAGGAAAGACGCCAATTGCGATCGAAGAGCAGGAGATCGCCGCGATCCAGCGCGTGGGCAGCAGCGGCCTGTCGACGATGCCGTGGCCGTACCTGCAGGTGGGCCAGGTGGCCCGGATTGAAGAAGGTCCTCTGCAGGGAATGAGCGGAATCGTGGTCAGAATCAAGTCCGGATTGAAGCTGGTGCTGTCCGTCCAATTGTTGCAGCGCTCGATTGCAGTGGAAATCGATCGCAGCTGGATCCGCGCAGCGCATCCAGTCCGAGCCGCTGAACACCGGACACCGGCGGAATTGCTTGACGCCGCAACCTGTTGACGGAATCAAGCCAGTGTTCGCCCAGACCTCTGCGCAAAAACGTAGTGAAACGTTTTGAAACGTAAGGGTTGACCGGATCTAGTCCCACCTACACCGGCTAACCAAAATTCCATTCCCCCCAGCGGATCACGAGAAGGCCATGCAACTTCTTGTTGTATTTGTCGCAGCACTTCTAATATCGGCAGTTTTCACGCGCCTGGTCCGCGATTATTCCAACCGGCATGGTTGGGCCAGTCCTCCGGCTTCGGATCGCCACGTTCATACGCGACCGATACCGCGGTTGGGTGGAGTCGCGATTTTCCTGACGCTCTGGTGCATCGCGTTGCTGGGCCACTGGGTGCCGGAACATTTCGGGATGAGCGAATTTCCGCTGTCGCAACTCACGGTGAAGATTCTTGGGCCGGCAACGATCATTTTCCTGCTCGGCTTGATCGATGATTTTTGCGGACTCAGCGCGTACATCAAGTTTTCCGTTCAGGCACTGGCAGCGGTGCTGTTGTATTGCAATGGCATTGGAATTTCCAGATTGACGGTTCTCGCGGGTCACCCCCATTTGGGATGGCTGGTGGGACTCCCGCTGACAATTCTTTGGGTGCTCTGGATTACCAATGCTTTCAACCTGATTGATGGCCTTGACGGGCTGGCGGCGGGTTCGGCGCTGCTCTCGACATTGGTGAGCTGCGTCGTGGCGATGCTGGGCCACAATGAAGTGGTTCTGATTCTGACGCTCGCCCTCGCGGGCGCCATCACCGGATTTCTGCGCTACAACTTCAACCCTGCTTCGATCTTCCTCGGCGATTGCGGCAGCTTGCTGATCGGGTTCCTGATCAGCGCGATTGCCATCGCCGGCTCGCATAAGTCTCCAACGATGGTGGCGGTCGCGATCCCCATTGTTTCCCTGGGCCTGCCGATTCTGGATGTCGCGGTCGCGGTAATCCGGCGATTCTTGAGCTACAAACGGCTATTCGCTCCAGATCGCGAGCACATTCACCACAAACTGCTGGGCCGGGGCATCTCTCACCGGCAAACCGTCCTGGTGCTGTATAGCGTCAGCGCCTGCTTTTGCCTCTTCAGTTTGCTGCTTCTGAATCCCGGCGGCGCCGCACTTGCAGCGGTTCTGGTGGTGGTGGGAGTTGGCGTGCTGATTGGAGTGCAGCAGTTGAAGTATCACGAGTTTCTGGAACTCGGCCGCGTTGCCAGCCGCACCCTGAATCAACGCCACGCGATCGCGAACGGCATCAGCGTACGCCGGGCAGCGGACAGCCTGGAGTCGTGCACCAGCTTGCCGCAGTTTTGCCAGATTTTGCGGGAGTGTTTGGAACCCATCGGATTCGATGGCTTCGGACTCTACTTGTCGACGGGATTGCCGGTCGAAGCGGAGCTTGGTCCATTCAAAATGGTGAGCCGGTACAAAGTCCAATATTTTTGGGATCAACTGCCCACACCGTGCGACGCAAATTGGAGTTTGACGTTCAGCCTGACGAGACGCAATGGGAAGTCGTTGGGAGGATTCACACTCTACCGGATGAACACCGTCTCTCCCCTCTGGATGGATCTCGATGTCTTTACGACGACCGGGTTTTCCAATGCAGTCGCAGAGTGCGTGGAGAATATTCAAAATGCCTGGCCTGGCCAGGGTGAAGAAGAAAAAAGCAAGCAGCCTGCTTACGAACCCAGCAGCAAGCCGCTTGGTTCCCGGTTCCGTCCTTCGATCCCGGTTCGAAGCTCTGGCTAGATAGCAACCTCGACGTAGATCGCGGCAAAGACAGGGACGCCGAAATGAATATGGAACAGAATGCGCAGACATCGGCAAGCCGGCAGCAGAGCACACGACAACAAGGCTTTTCTGGCTTGGTCACATCTCATTTTTATTGGCGGGAAGCTGGGTTGATCCTCATTCCGAGACTCATAGCGCTGTGTTTGGCCGGGGTCTTTCTGGTCGCAGGCGCAGCCGGGCAAACTCCGGCTGCAGCCGCGTCCAACCAACAGCAGGCAAAATGCGACAACCAGATTCGCTCGACGTATTTGCTGGGACCTGACGACCAATTGGAAATTTCCGGCCCGGAATTGACGGATCTCACGAACAAGCCGGTCCGCATCGATGGTGAGGGCGACATTGCGGTACCGCTGGCGGGGCCCGTCCACGTGGCTGGATTGACGGTGCAGCAGACGGAGCAACAGCTTGACAAAGCTTTGAGCAAGTACATTCGAAACCCGCAAGTGGTAGTCAACGTCGCGGAGGTTCGCAGCCAGCCGGTTTCTGTGCTGGGCGCAGTGAATTCTCCCGGTGTCCACCAGGTGCAGGGACATAAGACGGTTTTGGAGATGCTGGCGCTGGCGGGCGGAATTCGCCAGGATGCCGGGTACAGTATTCGAATCACGCGGCAATTGGAATGGGGTTGCATCCCTTTGCCGAGCGCGCAGCTTGATGCTTCCGGCAAGTACAGCGTGGCGGAACTGACCCTGAGAAAAATCATGGACGCAAAAACCCCCGAAGAAAATATTCAGATTTTCCCGCACGATGTCATCTCCGTTCCGAAGGCCGAAATGGTCTACGTGATCGGCGAGGTCAAGCGTTCAGGCGGATTCGTTCTGGGAGAGCACCAGTCCATTTCCGTGCTGCAGGCGCTTTCGATGGCTGAGGGGCTGAATACGGGAGCTGACCCGCGCCACGCCAAGATTCTGCGGCTGAAGCCCGAAGCCGATCAACGAGTAGAGGTAGCCGTAGACGTGAAGGATGCGCTGAACGGGAAAAAGCCGGACACCCCCATGCAGGGCGAAGATATTTTGTTCATACCGGGCAGCACTGGCAAGAAAGCGGCACTTCGTGGGCTGGAAGCAGCGATTCAAACGGGAACCGGCCTGGCTATCTGGCGCATGCCTTGAAACCTTATTTAAGGGGCTGAAATGAGAGCTTCGGAATTCCCAATTCAGAGAAAAAATGGCCGTTCGACGGAGATTGATCTGTGGAATGAGCAGCGCCCACCGCTATACCGGCAGGCGGATTCACCCTCGCCGGAGGTTGGCGGGTCCGCGGGCTACGACAGCCTGCTGGATCACTGGCACATTCTGTTCCGTCATCGAAAGACGTTGTTGAGTTTTATTGCGGCTGGCTTGGTGGGAGCGATCTTGATCAGCCTGATCCAGACGCCGATCTACCGGGTGCGCACTTCGCTGGAGATTCAGGGCACAAGTTTTCTGGAGCCAAAGGGCGCGAACGACCCTGGCAGCAACTACGCTTCTCCAGAGTCGTACGTAGAGACGCAGGTCAAACTTTTGCAGAGCGAATCGCTCCTGGAGCACGTGATTGACAAACTGAAACTGCAAAATGAAGAGCCGAAAACCGGGTGGCGCGCTTTCTCCTGGCGCGTCCGGCACATGCTTCAATTTTCCACCGCCTCCGGTCTTCCGGAACGCGAGAAATTGATGAAGGAGATCGAACGCAATTTAACCGTGCGGACATCCGGCAACTCGCGCTTGCTGGAGGTGACGTATGAGTCGCCGGATCCCAAGGGAGCGGCCGATTTCGCGAATACGCTGGTCAGCCAATTCATCGAGTTGACCCAGGAAGAGAGATGGAAATCCGCGCAGGGCACCGCCGAATGGCTGACGAGCCATCTGGACAAAATGAAGGCCCAACTGGAGCATTCAGAGACCGAGATGCAGGAGTACGCGCGTACCTCCGGATTGTCGTTCACTTCGGAGAAAGAAAACCTGGCGGAGAGCCGGTTGAAAGAGTTGCAGGACGATCTCTCCAAGGCCCAGGCGGACCGAATCGCCAACCAGGCGAAGCTTGAAGGGGCTAAGAGCAAACCCGCGGATACCTTGCCGGAAGTGCTGGACGACACGACGATGCGCGAGTATCGCCAGCGACTGACGGACCTGCAGCGGCAGTATGCCGAGCTGGGCGCGACGCTGACGCCGGAACACTACAAGGTTCAACGCGTGCAGGCGCAGATCGACGAGCTGAAGTCCGCGATGCAGCGGGAACGCGGCAACGTGGTTCGCCGCATCGGCAACGAGTATTCGGCCGCGCTCCGCCGCGAGACGCTGTTGTCCAGGGCGCGCGACGTGCAAGCAAAGGTGGTGGCGGATCAATCGGAGAAGGCCATCCACTACGACACACTGAAGCGCGATGTGGATTCGAACCGCCACTTGTATGAAGTGATGCTGCAGCGGGTGAAAGAGGCCAGCTTGGCTTCCGCCATGCGCGACAGCAACGTGATGGTCGTTGACCGCGCGAGGCCGCCGTTGCTTCCGTACCGTCCAAGTCTGCCGATGAATTCGGCGATTGGATTGTGCAGCGGCGTGCTTTTCGGTTTTGGATTTGTGCTGCTGCGCGAGCGCGTCAACCGCAGGATCAGCGCTCCGGGCGATGCTCAAGTCTATTTGGATTTACCGGAGCTGGGCGTTATCCCGTTGGACGAAACAGCCATCCCCCGACAGATTTCCAACGGGCTGTACCCCCGGCGCCCTGCTCCGGTACTGCCTGCTTGGAAATCGGATTGTCCGGAACTCGCCACGTGGAAGCGCAAGCCGTCGATGGTGGCGGAATGCGCCCGAACCACGCTGACGTCGATTCTATTGCCGAATGAAAATGGAGAAGGACCGCAGGTGATTGTGATCACCAGCCCGTGCCCGGGTGACGGCAAAACGACTGTAGCCTGCAACTTGAGCATCGCGGTGGCGGAGATCGGCCGTAAGGTGCTGCTGATCGAGGGCGATCTGCGCCGTCCAAGATTGAATAAAGTTTTCGGCGTGGGCAACAACTGGGGATTGAGCGACGTCCTGCGAGGAGACGGCCCGCTGGAAAACGTTTCCGTGTCGCACCTGGTTCGCGAGACCGAAGTGGCTGGGCTTTACCTGCTACCCGGGGGGAGTTGCGGGGTTACGCCGTCGAATCTTTTCTATTCACCGCGCATGTCAACGCTGCTGAAGGGGCTGCGCGAGGAGTTCGACATGATTTTGATGGACGCGCCGCCGATGATCCATCTTGCCGATGCCCGCGTGCTGGGCCATCTGGCGGATGGCGTTGTGCTGGTGATTCGCGCGGGACAAACCACGACCGAGAGCGCGCTCTCCGCGTGCCAGCGATTCGCGGAAGACGGCACGCGAGTGCTCGGCACCATTCTGAATAGTTGGGATCCGAAGACCACCAGCGGGTACGGCTATGGAGGTTACGCCGATTATCAGGCGACCGCGAAAAAGTAGTCTAAGGCAGTGAAATTCGAAGATTTCTCGAGCAGTGGTCACCACGTCCCAGGAAAATATTCTTGAGCTGCCCGGCAGCGGATCTCGCAAATAGGAAACCGTATCTCTCACCATGCTCTTTGATTCGCCCGCATATTTTGTTTTCCTGATTCCCGTTGTGCTGATTTACTGGCGCCTGAATCGCCGCGAGCAGAATATTTTCCTGCTGCTCGCGAGCTATTTCTTTTATGGATGGTGGGATTGGCGATTCCTTGCGCTGATGATTTGCAGCACGACGGCGGATTTCCTGATCGCCCAGAAAATCGATCCTGAACGGGGCGACGCGAACCGCAGGAAGTGGTTCATTTTTTCGCTGGTGTTGAATTTTTCCATTCTGGGGACATTCAAGTATTTCAATTTCTTCGTGGACTCCTTCTCAGCGACCCTGGACACACTGGGCTTTCACAATATTCCGATGCCGCTGATCCGCATCCTGCTTCCGCCAGGGATTTCGTTTTATACGTTTCAGGAAGTGGCCTACATCGTGGACGTATACAAGGGGCGGCTCCAGCCGGCGAAGTCGTTTGTCGAATACGGCTTGTTCGTCAGTTTGTTTCCCCACCTGATCGCCGGGCCGATTCAAAGGCCGGGACATTTGCTCCCGCAGGTGCAGCGCGAGCGTACCTTCGACGCGGAGCGGTTTTTTGACGGCATCATGCTGATTTTTTCCGGGCTCGTGCGGAAGTGCGTAGTCGCGGACAATTGCGCGGTGCTGGCGAATGCGGCATTTGGCGGGCAATTCGGAAAGCCAACCCTTTGGGTGGTTCTGCTCGGAACTTACGCGTTCGCGTGGCAGGTGTACGGAGATTTCAGCGGCTACAGCGACATCGCGCGGGGCAGCGCCCAATTGATGGGGTTCCATTTCATGGTCAATTTCCGGCAGCCGTATCTTTCGCAGCGGCTGCAGGAGTTCTGGCGTCGCTGGCACATCAGTTTGAGCACCTGGCTGCGCGATTATCTGTACATCCCATTGGGAGGCAGTGCCGGCGGAAAATGGAAAACGTCCATGAACCTGATTACGACAATGATCCTAGCCGGGCTTTGGCACGGCGCAAACTGGACCTTCGTCATTTTTGGCGCGATTCACGGCGTTGTGCTTTCCATCGAACGGCTGATTTTTCCAGTCGCAAAGGAATCTGCCAATGCGGTCCAGTCCCATGGCTTTGCCAACTTCCTTTCCATCTGGGGGCAACGGATTCTGACCTTCAACGTGTTTTGCCTGAGCCTGGCGTTTTTCCGCGCGACTTCGCTGGCTGCAGCGACGCAGTATCTGGCAGGACTTTCTGATTTCGCCTGGCGGAGCGAATACGCAACGGCATTCCTCATGCTGAGCCTTTTTGCCATACCGTTGTTCATCGTGGACCTGCTGATGGAAGCCGGAAACCAGGAATACCCGTTCGCAAATACTTCTTATGCATTTCGAACCGCGTTGGCCACTTGCGCGTTTGTGGTGTTGGCACTCTTTTCGGGGAGTAATCTCAATGCCTTCGTCTACTTCCGATTCTAAGTCCAAGGCCATTGCGTATGCGAAGGCCCTCGCGGCGATCTGCGCGGGGCTCATACTTGTGTTCGAAACTGCCTCGGTTTATCTGCTTAACCATCAGTCGGCAACGTACGCGCGGATTTCACGGCAGTACGACGAAGCGTTGAAGATGCGCCCCGCCGGCGCCGGTGAACCGCCGAGCGTACTAATGGTCGGCAATTCTCTTCTTCTGCACGGAGTCAGACTCGACCGTTTGCAGGAGTTGACTTCTTCGAGGATGCGCGTTTACCCGATTTTTCTTGAGGCGACGGGCTACTACGACTGGCTCTACGCGCTGCACGGGCTGTTTCTGCGCGGGGCCCGGCCGCAGGTAGTCGTCGTTGGTGTCGGCGTGAATTATTTTCTGGAGAATGGCGTGCGGCAGGATTATGCGCCGATGCTGTTTTTCAACGCGCGGGACACGCTCGCCGTGGCTTCCGACTTGAAACTTGATCGCACGGCGACCAGCAATCTGTTGCTGGCGCATTCGAGCACTTTCTGGGATACGCGCAGCGCGATTCGAATGCAGGTGCTGAACCACATGGTGCCGCATCTGGAAGATCTTTTTTCGCTAGTGAATCAGAAGCCCGCCGTTCCGGAAGGCGGGGAATTCGCGGAGATGTCGATTCCGCGTTTGCAGAGACTGCGGGAATTATGCGAAGCGAACGGGGCCAAGCTGATTCTTCTGGTCCCGCCGACTTTGGCTTCCGAGAATGCGATCACCCAGATGGCCGCCGCCGCGCAGGCCGCGGGAGTGGATGTTTCGGTGCCAATCGATCCGGCGACGCTTTCGGCGAAGTTTTACCAGCCGGACGGCATGCACCTCAATCGGGATGGCGCGGTGCTTTTTACATCGGCGCTGGCCAAGGATCTTCCCGAAAAAGTGATGGCGCATGAAACGCTGGCCGCACAAAAGTAAGGCTAGTCAAGCCAGGTGGATCAACCCAAGAAATTTTGTGGGAATCTCAAGGAGCAAAGCGAGTCAGACCCGTGAGCACTGAAGCTACCAACGTACTCGCACTGGAACAAAGCGAGCGCACTTCCTTGTGCGCCGATTTCAGCTGGACATTTGTTGGGAATGCCGTGTATGCGGCCGGCCAGTTTGCGATGCTGATGCTCCTGACGAAACTGGTGCGGCCGGAACTGGTCGGGCAGTATGCACTGGGGCTCGCGCTGGTTTATCCCGTGATGATGCTTACGAACATGCAGCTGCGGTCCGTGATGAACTCAAGTGAGCGCGAGAGGGCGCAGTTTGGCCATTACCTGAGCCTTCGCCTGCTCACCACTTCTGTTGCATTCGTGACTATCTTTGGCATTACGCAACTGCTGCGGTATGACCGCGAGCTGACGGAAGTGGTTTTGATGGTGGGAATCGCGTATGGCATCGAAACGATCAGCGACGTGTATTACGCGCGATTGCAACTGCACGACAGGATGGCCGAAATTTCCAAATCCTTGATGGCCCGGGCGCTGCTGTCCGTGATTGCGCTGGCAGCGGCAACTTACATCACCAGAAGTGTGGCGTGGGGAATCGCAGGTGTCGCGGTGGCGCGCGCCATCGTGCTCTTTGGCTACGACATTCGTGAACGGACACACACTCTGCGCGGGCAGGCCAAATGGTTTTTGCTGAACGGGGAGCTGGAGCCGCGGTTCGATGCCAGCGAGCTGCGCGAGCTCTTGTGGCGGAGTCTTCCGCTCGGAATCGTCGTGCTTTTGACCACGTTAAATTCCAGCATTCCCAGTTTTTTCATCAAGCATGGGGTTGGAGAGCGTGACCTGGGCATCTTCTCTGCACTCGGACTGACCGTCTCCGTGGGGAACATGGCCGTGGTTTCGCTCGGACAGTCTGCCTTCACTCGATTATCCAGAGCGTACGCAAGCGGAAATATGGGAGCCTTCGGCTCGCTCCTTGGCACGCTTCTGGGGTGCGGCGCAGCCATCGGCGTTTGCGGCATGATCATTTCCAAATTCGCGGGGCGCGAGATTCTCACTATCCTCTTCCGGCCCGAATATGCGGAGCGGGCAGATCTTCTCCCATGGATCATGGCCGCGGGCGCCGTCCTGTTCATGGCGCAATTTTTGGGATTTGGGATGACCGCGGCTGGTTTTTATCACTCGCAGGTTTACTTGAATATTCTGGCGAACGTGAGCCTGGTGGCGGCGTGCTACTGGCTGGTGGCCGATAAGGAACTACTCGGCGCGATCCTCGCGATGCTGATTGCCGCAATTGTGCAGCTTGTGGCGAGCGCCATTCTTCTTGCCGCCGGCATGCGAACGAAAGCAAGCATGCGCGGGGAATCGCTGGAAGCAGCATGACGCCATCGATGCAAATCCGGTCCAACTTCGGGGAGAGTGACTCGTGACTGAGCAGGAACACCTCAGCGCATTCCGCGGACAACCTGGAGTAATCGCTCAGCAAACGTTGCGAGAGTTTACGGCAGGGCAGGGACGAGTGGCCGGGCGGATGGTGCGTGGTCCGTCGAAGCCGCGGCGTTCCGTCGGCGGATTCGCCGGTCTTTTTGCGGGGACCGAAAAGCTGTCGACGCTTGGCAAAATTGCGTTTGGCTCGCTGTGGCTGCTGGTGTTCGCGATGCCGTGGGAAGACGCCATTACGATTTCTGGTTTTGGCACCAGCGTGCGCCTGATCGGGATGGTGACCCTGGGGCTGGGCGTGCTGGCAGTCGTCGAACGTGGAAAAGTCAGGCGCCCCGCGGTCGGCCACATCGTCATGACGTTGTTTGTTGTGATGGCGGTGCTCAGTTACCTGTGGAGCCTTTATCCGGAAGGAACTTTGATCGAAGCATTCTCCTATGTCCAACTGCTCACCATGGTGTGGCTGATCTGGGAACTGGCACCCCGGGTACAAGAGCAGATGCATTTGATGCGGGCGTATGTTTTCGGAACCTTTGTCTCCGGGATAGATACCTTCTACCTTTTTCTCTCTCACCAGGAGTCGGTCTATCAGCGGTATGCCGGCGCGAAATTAGATGCCAATGACTTGGGGCTGATCATGGCCTTGAGCATCCCGATGTCCTATTACCTGCTGATTCAGCGACCCGGGCGGATGGTGTGGGTGTACAGGGTACATTTGATTCTGGCGGGAACGACCATTCTGCTTACGGCGTCGAGAGGAGCCACGCTGGCTACAGTCGTCGCGCTCACGATCGTTCCGCTGACGCAAGCACGCTTGGGCGGTCGGCAAAGAGTCGCGCTCCTGCTGACAGTCATACTGTTGATCGGAGGGGTTCTTTTCTTCGTTCCCGAAACCTCGTGGGAACGCCTGTCCACGGTGCCCAGCGAATTCGAGCAAGGGACCTTCACGGGGCGGACGATCATCTGGAAAGCGGGCTGGGAGATTTTCCGCGCGCATCCATTCGCGGGCATTGGAGCGAACGCGTTCCGCGTTATGGTCAGCCGCGAGCTGGCGGAACCGATTCGCATGGGTGAAGCGGATCCCGCGCCGCCCGCGCACAACACATTTCTCTCGGTGCTTGTCGAGCAGGGCGTGCTTGGCTTCGCGGTGTTTTGCGGTTTGTTGGGGGCCTTGGCGGTATCGCTAAGAGGCATGCCGCCTTTCCCGCAGCGGCTCTGGATTGTATCGCTGGCTGTTTGGGTGGTCGGCGTCTCCAGCCTGACCTGGGAAATGCGCAAACCAACGTGGTTTTTCTTCGGGCTGTTGATGGCGCAATGTGGAAGCATTTCCGAGATGCAGCGCGATGCGCGCGCGTTCGCGCGCCCGCGGCAAAGGTCCACTCCCGCTTCCGCGCGCATCATGGGCCTGGGAATTTCAGCGCCGAATCCTCCATTGAAATTGTTGCCTGAAAGACTTTTTAGGGCGTGAACCTTGAGCTCCCTGAAATCGTGGCCACCACCTTTCCGAATTGCAGGCGGCCCTCGGGAGAAAAATTCCAGTCCAGACTGGTGAATTGAAATCATGAACAGAATTAAGGTAGTCCAGATCGTTCCGATGCTGAGCCCCGGTGGCGCCGAGCGGGTTGCCGTTCATATCGCAAGGGGATTGAACCGCAGGCGATATGAACCAATCGTCATTTCATTCACGGGGCGAGTCGGCTGCGACCTCGACCACATGCTGGAAGAGGCCGGGATAGAAGTTCGTTATCTTGGCAAGCGGCCGGGATTCGATTACCGCGTGTACAGCCGGTTGGATAGCGCTCTCAAGGAATGCGAACCGGATGTGATCCACACGCACCTGCACGTGCTTCGTTACGCGCTACCTTCAATGTTGCTGATGAAACGCGTTTCCATGGTACACACCGTCCACAACCTTGCCGAACGCGAGATTGAACCCCGAGCGCGATTGATTCAGCGTTATGCGCTCACTCACGGAGTGAAGCCGATCGCCGTCGCGGAAGAAGTGGCGGCCAGCATCGAGAGCCTCTATGGAATTCAAAACTGCCGGGTGATCTCGAACTGCATTCCAACGGACGTTTATGCGAGTCCCCCGACCCCGCGGAAGGATTGGCGGTCGAAAGAGGGCTTTAAGGACAGCGATATCCTTTTTGTATGCGTGGCGCGATTTGCTCCGCAGAAAAACCAAGCGCTGCTTTTGAAATCGTTCGCGCAGGGCCCGGCTTCCGATCCTCACGCGCACCTGGTGCTGGTGGGAGAGGGAGACTTGAGGAAAGGCCTCGAAGAGCAGGCTCGGGACCTCGGCCTGGGTGGGAAAGTTCATTTTCTTGGGCTGCGAAGCGATATTCCGGAGGTGCTGGGCGCGATGGATGTGTTTGTTCTGAGTTCGGACTACGAGGGGAACCCGCTCTCAGTGCTCGAAGCCATGGCCTCTGGCCTGCCGATTGTGAGCACCGCGGCGGGCGGCGTGCCGAATCTTTTCGAAAGCGGTAAAGAAGGATTTCTGGTACCGCCGGGAGATCTTCAAGGGCTCGCCAAATCGATGAACTCTTTCCTCAAATATCAAGCGGCGCGGGAGTCCATGGGAGCGGCAGCCGCGCGCCGCGCAAGAGAAAGCTTCGACTTGTCGACGATGGTGCGCGCTTATGAGCAAGTATACGAGGAGCTTCTTGCTCAGTCGCATCGTAGGAATGCGCAGAGCTTGCTGCGGGGGCCGGCAATTCCGGCCGAAGAAGGATTGGGGAGCCGCCACCACTGAGCCTTCCAGGGAAAGAATGAAAACGAACATGATCAAGGTGATGCACATCATTACGACTCTCGGCCCGGCAGGGGCTGAAAACATGCTGTGCCGGATCGCCGCCGGGATGGACGGGACGCGCTTTGAAAACGAAATTATTTCGCTGACCGGGATCCTGGACCTGGCGGGGAAAATGCATTCCATCGGGGTGCGCGTACGCACGCTTGGCATGAAGAAGGGCATTCCGAATCCGCTGCTGGTGATACGCCTGGCGCAGTGGATCCGCGAATCGAAGCCGGATGTGATTCATACCTGGATGTATCACGCGAACCTGATCGGCACTCTGGCGGCACGCCTGGCGGGTAATGTGCCGGTGGTTTGGGCCATTCACCACAATGCGTATGACCCTCGGGTTGACAAACGCCGCACCATGCTAGTGAATCGAGCCTGCGCTCTTTTATCTCGAAAATTCGCGGCTCGTATCGTATTTTGCTCGGAGGCGTCGCTGCGCACGCACAAGAAGCTCAACTACGCCGCGGAAAAGCTGGAAGTGATTCCGAACGGCTTCGATCTGGAGCAAGTCAAACCCGATTCGACCGCCCACGCATCCTTGCGAAAGGAGCTGGGTATCCCGCCGGATGCAATCGTGATCGGAATCGCGGCTCGCTTTCATCCGCACAAAGATCATCACAACTTCATTCAGGCCGCGGCCCGTTTGCACAAATTTATGCCGGAGGTTCACTTCCTGCTGTTCGGAATGGGGATTACGTGGGAGAACGCGCAATTGGCGGGCTGGATCGATTCGGCCGGGATTCGCGAGCGCTCCCATCTGCTGGGATTGCGCGATGATATTTCCCGCCTCTTTTCCGGAATGGATATCGCCACCACGGCCTCTCGCAGCGAAGCTTTTCCAATTGTGGTCGGCGAGGCGATGGCTTGCGGAACGCCCTGCGTCGTCACCGACGTGGGAGACTCCGCATTGATCGTGGAGAACACCGGCAGCGTCGTTGCACCCGAAGATCCGCATGCGCTGGCCGAAGCCTGGCGGGCGCTGATTGACGCCGGGCCTGCGGTAAGGCGGCGGCTCGGAATTGCGGCCAGGAACAGAGTGCAGCGGCATTTCGCATTGCCCGCGATCGTGGAAAGTTATCAGACGATTTACGCGCAAGTCGCGACTCGTCCACAGCGGGAAGCGCCTTCGGCAGGCCTTTCGCAATTCGCCCGGTAAATTCGCTGCTCGCAACGAAAACATGACAGCAAATTCAAATCGGCCGCGCCTGGTCATTGCGGTGAATTCGTCCATTGCCGTCGGATTCCTGCAGGGGCAGGCGGAATATTTCCAGAGCTCGGGCTTTGACGTGACGGTTCTCTGCCCGCAAAGACGTTCTGGCGAGTGGGAGGTGGCTCGGCCCGACAGCGTTCGTGTGCTGGAAGTTCCCATGGAGCGGGAAATTTCACCTGTGCGAGACCTTCAGTGCGTATGGCATTTGTGGAGCATCCTGCGCGCCCTGCGTCCCACGGTCACTAATGTGGGAACGCCGAAAGCAGGGCTTCTCGGCGGATTCGCCGCCTGGTTGACTCGCGTCCCTTGCCGCTTCTACACGCTGCACGGCTTGCGTTTCGAGACCACCAGGGGTTTGAGGCGCAAGCTCCTGATCTATGCCGAGCGCCTGGCGTGCTGTTTTGCGCATCGCGTGGTTTGCGTCAGCCACAGCGTGCGAGAGAAGGCGATCGCTTGCGGACTTGTAGATCGGGAGAGGGCTTTGGTTTTCGGGGCTGGAAGTTGCAATGGCGTGGATGTCTCGCGCTTCACGCCCACGCCGCAACGGATAAGGCGGGCGGCGGAGTTGCGGCGTCACTTCGGAATCCCCGCCGATGCGCCAGTCGCTTTGTTTGTCGGACGACTGACCTGTGACAAGGGCATTGCCGAACTCCTGGAAGCCTTCTTGCAACTTGAGAATCGATTCCCGGAGCTTCGCTTGCTTTTGGTGGGGAGCTTTGAAGACGGCGACCCTCTTCCCGAGAACGTTCGCAAACGCCTCGAAACGCACGAGCGCGTGATTCTGGCCGGGCCTGTAAACGACACCGCTCCGTACTACGCGATTGCGAACATTCTGGTCCTGCCGAGCCACCGTGAAGGGCTGCCAACGGTGGTCCTGGAAGGGCAAGCGGCGGGCAAACCAGTGATTGGAGCGGCGGCGACCGGGATCGTCGATCTGCTGGTGGATGGTGAGACCGGCCTGCTCTTTCCGGTGGGCGATGCGTTCGCGCTTGCGGAAGCAATCGGCAAGCTCATCGACGACAAAGCGTTTGCCAGGACACTCGCACTGGCGGGCCAGGTACAGGTGAAACGCAAATTTCGACAGGAGATGATCTGGGCTGCATTGCGCCGGGAATATCTTAAAGTTCTGCAAGGGAGAGAAGCGCCGCATTCCTCCGTCCTTCCCGAGCACGGGAATTAGACGCGGGAAAATATCGCTCATGAATACAAACTCAAGCTTTCTGCCGAGGGGAAGGGGCTACGCGAACCTGATCTTTCAAACTGGGAAGGGGCCACTGTTAGTGGCAGCCGTGTTGGTGGCAGTTGTGATTTTCATAAAGGCAAACAAATCATCGGCCGCGGCGTTTCCCGTTTGGGTGACATCCGGCCTGGCCAGGGTAGGGAAGACGGAAGCCCCGGGAATGGTTTCTTCCATCGACCTCTCCGGCGCGCGCGGCGAGACCGTGGATGCTCAGATCATCGTGCACGCGCCTGCTGGTGGATTGACCAATGTAAACGTGAGCGCCGGCGCTCTGACAGCTCCCGGCGGCGCAACGATTCCTGCGTCAAACATAACGATGTACCGCGAATACTATGTGACGGTCACAGGCACCACGAATTACGGCGGCGGAAGCAATCCGCCACTCGGCGCGGGAACTTATCCCGAACCCCTGATCCCCTTTAATGATCCGGAAACCGGCGCGCCCTTGTGCGAAACGTCGGCTCCGCTCCAAGCCTGCAACGCGAGTATCGCCGCGGGGGAGAACCAGCCTTACTGGATCGACATTTCCATTCCGCAGGGAACCGCAACCAGTCCGTCGGGATCCTACACAGGCAATATCTCGATCACTTCCACTCAGGGGACGGTAACGATCCCGGTCGCGCTGACAGTGTGGAATTTCGAACTTCCCAAGCAGCCTTCGGAACTTTCTCTCTGGACGCTCTGGCCGCCCGCGGCGGGCAACACGACCGCCAGCCTGGCGCGAGCGCTGATGCGCAACAAAGTGATGAGCTGGGTGGATGCGGCGACAGACGCCACCTCGGACATGACCAATTCTGGCCTGAATCGCTCTGGTCTCGACGGCTATTACCGTTTCCAGGTCAAGTGCGACGGCTCTCATACCAGCGTGCCGTCCACCGGCCAGATCGACGCGGCGGCGGCAAATTTTCCGGAAAGCCTGGCACTTGATCTTTACGTCGGAGACGAACTGAACGACTGTCCCAATGATTACCCGGTGCTGAAAACCGTCGGGGCCCGCGTACATGCCGCAAGTCACAACGTGAAAACCATACTGACCGTCAACACGCCCGACGCAAAACTTTTCGATGACGGCCACGGCCGAAGCGCCATTGATCATTGGGTGTTGCTCGACTCAGTGGAAATGTGGCCCACGTTGCCGTTTACCGGCGGGGGCGACCTGTGGAGCTACACCAGCTGCAACACCGGGCACGGCAACACACCGGAGTGGTTGGTGGACTATCCACCGATCAACGAACGCATCCAGGCGGGATTCCTGAATTGGATGCAGGGAGCGACTGGAATTCTCTACTACCGCGCCGACGGATGGACCGCAGGAAACTCCATCGGCAGTTGGAACAATGTGGATACAAACGCTTGCGGTGCGGGCCTTGGCAGGCCCGGGGACGGAATCTTTCTTTATCCGCCGGGACCAATTGGTTCGACCGAGCCTGCCCCGGGGATACGCTTGAAGGCCATTCGCGACGGGATTCAAGACTTCGAATACGCGCAGATGCTCAAGAACAAGGGGCAAACCTCGTATGTGGAGTTCATTCTAAAGCCGATCGCAGCGAGCTGGACCAAGTGGAGCCACGACCCGAGCGAGCTGGAAAGTGTGCGGCGGAAATTCGGGCAGCAACTTCATCAACTTGCCCATCCGTAGCGATCGTTTTTTTTCGCGCGTCCAATTCCGAATTGTTGTCGAGAAGCTTCCTCAAGACGGCAAGGACCTCCGCAGGGCTACGAAACCAAATCAATAACAGGAGCAGAAAAATGACAGGGTGTGACATTGCAATTATCGGTGCAGGTCCCTATGGACTCTCCGCCGCCGCTCATTTGCGCACGATCAAAGGCCTGGACGTGCACACGTTCGGCGAACCCATGGTTTTTTGGCAGAGGAACATGCCGAAGGGCATGTTGCTGCGTTCGGGCTGGGAGGCCAGCCACATTGCCGACCCGAACCAGTCCTTGACGCTGGATATATTCCGAAAGGAAAGCGCCAATCACTTTTCGAGTCCCGTGCCGCTGGACCGCTTTGTGAACTACGGGCTCTGGCATCAGCAACATTCTGTTCCAGACCTCGACCGGCGGAGGATTGTCTGTGTCGAACCCTGCGCAAGGGGATTCCGGCTCATTCTAGAAGAGGGCCAGTCGGTTTTGGCCAACCGCGTGATTGTTGCCGCCGGCATTTCTTCTTTCACGTGGCGGCCGCCGGAATTTGCAGACCTTCCAGCTTCGCTCGCGACTCATACCTCGGAGCATCGTGATTTCGAAATGTTCGCCGGGAAAGAAGTGCTGGTGATCGGAGGGGGCCAGAGCGCGCTGGAATCCGCGGCGCTGCTGCACGAAGCCGGCGCCGGAGTCGAAATCGTCGCACGAGCTCACCAGATTCGTTGGCTGGGTGGAGTGGTGTCCCGGACGATTCACCGCGGTTTCGGCCCGAAAATTTCAAAACTGCTCTACGCGCCGACGGACGTAGGTCCCGCAGGCATCAGCCAGATTGTGGCGCGGCCCGACCTGGTCCGTCGATTCTCGCGGCCGATTCAGGACTGGCTGCGGAAAAGATCGATCCGGCCAGCCGGAGCGCGGTGGCTGGTGGAGCGGCTTAAAGATGTGCCGATGCACCTTGGGCGCACGGCGGTTTCCGCCACTATGAAGGGCGAGCACGCGAAAGTGCGGCTCGACGATGGCAGTGAGCGAGACTTCGACCACGTTTTCCTGGGGACCGGGTACCGCGTGGATGTTTCCAAGTACGATTTCCTCGCCCCCAAACTTGCGGGTTCCATAAGCCGCCACCAGGGATACCCACGGCTCACCGATGGGTTCGAAACATCCTTCCCGGGATTGCACATTCTGGGCGCGCCGGCCGTTTGGAGCTTTGGCCCATTGATGCAATTCGTTGTCGGCACACGCTATTCTTCGCGCGCACTGCTCCGGTACGTGGCCGCGAAGGCCGTCGGCAATCGCGTCCGAGTCGGCGAACCGCTCGTCGCTGAACTCGAATTATCCCGTCCGCACGATTAATACACACCAGAATCAGAGTCGTCTGGCGATCTGCGATTCGAAGGAAATACTTTTCATGAATAAAACGACAGGCGCATTGGTAGTCGGCGGGAACCTCAACGGTCTTTCGATCGCGCGGAGTTTGGGCCGCCATGGGGTGCCGGTTTGGGTGGCGTCTCCGCCCAACATCAGGCTGGCCAGCTTCTCCCGCTACACGCAACGGACATTGCCGTGGCCAAGCGGAGACGACGAATCGCAGGTCGAATATCTGTTAGAGGTTGCCGCACGCAACAATCTTGACCAGTGGGTGCTTTTTCCAACCAGCGATGAAACGGCCGCATTGCTGTCTCGATTTCACTCCAGGCTTTCGCGGCGATTCCGCGTGTCGACTCCGACGTGGAACGTCTTGCGGTGGGCCTACGACAAGCGGCTTACTTATCTGCTGGCCGCCGAGCTACATGTTGATTACCCGGCAACTTTCTATCCACTCACGGATGCCGATCTTGAGGGCGTGAACTGCGAATTTCCGGCGATTCTGAAACCTGCCACGCATGCATCGATCAACCGCCTGACTGCAGACAAGGCATGGCGCGTGGCGAATCACGAAGAGCTTTTTGCAAAGTATCGCGAAGCCCGGGAGCTGATGCCACCGGATTTGATTCTGGTCCAGGAAATGATTCCCGGCAGCGGCGGGTCGCAATTTTCGTTTGCGGCGCTCTGCTGCGAGGGAAAAACGATTGCCTCTCTGACCGCGCGCCGCACCAGGCAGTACCCGATTGATTTCGGGTATTCGAGTTCGTTTGTCGAAACGATGGATGTACCGGAGATTGTCGCGCCTTCGCAACGATTGCTGGCCGCCATGGGGTACACCGGAATTGTGGAGGTCGAATACAAATTCGATTTCCGCGATGGACGCTTCAAACTGCTCGATATCAATCCCAGGCTTTGGACGTGGTCGCCACTGGGCGGCCGCGCGGGGATGGACTTCTCGTACCTGCTCTGGAAAATGCTGCAGGGCAAGCGGGTGCCGGAGCAGACGGCGCCGGCAGGCGTGCGATGGGTTCGCATGAGCACGGATGTTCCTGCCGCGTTTCAGGAAATGCTTCGCGGCCGATTGAATTTGCGGGAGTACCTGCAATCTTTGCGCGGTCCAATGCAATTCGCCCTGGTCACCGCGGACGACCCGTTGCCCGGGCTGATGGATCTGCCTCTCTTCGCGTTCAAGCACATTTATAACGCGTACGCGAGCCTGCGAAAGAGCGAGCCGGTGGCGCGAAGATTTGTCGCCAAGACCTGAGAGCCAGCACGAGATCCCACATCAGATTTTCCCTGGAAAGGAAGCCATCATGTGCCGGCAACCATATTCGAATGCAAAACTTCCTCAGGCGATGCACTATAAAATCCCGCGCCGCGAGCCGTGGGGAAAGGAACGCTCGGCGAATCAGGCCTTCTGCCAGGCGCAACGCGCGTTCCGGAAACACAATTGGCGCCTCGCCCGCGTCGTTTCCGCGATCAAGATTGGAGATTAGATGACCCGACCGACCGTTGTCATCAGCCTGGATCTGGAGCTCAGTTGGGGGAGCTTCGATCTTTCCTATGACGACAAGCTGCTCAAAATGGGCCGGTGGACCCACGACGTTGGCGCGCCCAATTTGTTGAATCATCTCACGCGCAACGGTCTCTCCGCGACTTGGGCGATTGTGGGTGCGATGATGCGCCGCACCCTGCCGGACGTCTCCGGTTTGCCGGAAGTTCGCTATCCTCACTTTTCAAAACCATGGTTCAGCCATATTCCGAAAGATGGCGATGAACAGACTCACCCCGAGTGGTTCGGCGCGAGCCTGGTGGAAATGATTCGGAACGCAGCGCCCGAGCAGGAAATCGGCTTTCATTCCTTTTCGCACGTTCCATTTGGAGAGCGCGGCATGACGCGGGAGCGTGCAATCGCCGAGTATCGTTATTGCGCCCAGATCGCGCAAGAACTTGGAATCAAGAAATCATCCTTTGTTTTCCCGCGCAATTCCGTCGCGTACCTCGCGGAGCTGCGGGATGCGGGGTTCACCTGTTTTCGAGATGTGGATCGGCTGCCAATGCGGTTTGCGAACGGCGCGCTCAACTCCCTCGCCATGATCTTGGCGGATTTCGCGGGAAGCTCGCCGTGCATGACCGAGCCTTCACTCAAAGAGGGAGTTGTTTCCATTCCCGGTTCGCTCCTGATCCGTTACGCGGCCGGATGGCGCAAGCACATTCCTGATTCCAGCCGGTTGCGCCGATTGAGAAAAGGGTTGGAACGTGTGCGCCGAGAACGTGGAGTCTTCCACGTGTGGTTTCATCCGGAGAATCTTTATGCGGGGTGGCCACGTGTCGAAAATGTTGTCGCACGTTTTCTTGAGGAACTTGGTGCCCTGGTGCGGAATGGGGACGTGCGCTGTTTGACGATGGGGCAACTGGCCGCAGAATTCCGCAACAACTCAGCTGTGAAACAAAATTCTCATCGGCCTGCAGTGTACACGGCCGCGGGGCAAATGAATTCCTCCACCTCGAGCATCCGCCATGGCGCTGGTTCGACAATTTCAATTTAATCGGACTCGACCCGAGCATGTGCGGAGTCCTCCGCCGGCCTGAAACGACGAATCGGGCCTTGGAGTCTGTGTGAGGCTCCCTGCTTTTCGGCAGGGTGTCGCACAGACTCTTCAGCCCGATCGGAAAACAATTTCAATCGGTTTCGAACTGCAAGAAACCAATTCGTCAATGCGTTCATCAGGGGGCGAGTTGATGAAGCAGTTGCCCCAGTTGCGTCCGCGCGTTTTCGAGCGCGTTCGGGTCGTGGTTCCAATTGCTCCAGCTCGTGGCAATCGGAAGAAGAGTGTTGTCCACCACTCCGAGTTGCCCCAGGTTCTTGAGCATCTGCGCGTATTCGTAGTCTTGAATACCGTCGCGGATGGCCTTCAAGCGAATTCCCGGAGCGGACTCAGTCGAAGCGATCGGTGCCGGCGGATACAGGAAGATTCCGTCGCCCGGCCTGCCCAATCCGCCGCCGCAAGCGGTCGTGTCCACGTTGTTCCAGCTGCCGATGGCGTTGCCGGCAGTCCAGCCGTCAGCGCGATAGTAAAGCAGCCCGGTTGCGCCCTGCGTGAAGTTCAGGAATCCCGCCTGAATGCGTTCGTTGATTGGAGGATAGTCCACCATCCATTCCGGAGTGTTTCCGTAGCCGGCGTTGCAGCTGGTATAGCTCCAGAGGTCGCCGCCTGCGGTGAAAGGCAAGGCGGGCCACTTTTGCAGGGAATCGAGCAGTACCCAATGATCGACCGAACCGTACAGATTGGGGTCCGTCGCATTGAGAGTCATCATGGTCTTGACGCTGCGATTCGCCGCGTGCGCATTTGCGCCCAGGGTTTTGATGTCGGAGTAGTCGCCGGTGCAGCCATTCAATTCGTCGGCCATATAAAAATCAAGACCAAGGCCGGCCGGGAAATTGGCCGCGGCGGTATTGATTTGGCTGGTCGAAGGAATGCTGCTATAGCCCCCGTTGCACTGGATGCCGATGTAGTAGTAGTTGTCGAGGCCGGAGCGATTCAGCCCCATGCTGCTCACGTCCGAAGGGGAGTTGCTCGCCACGTCGTACCAGCTCATCACTTTGTTGCGCATCAGCGCTCGTGCGAGGGTGGTGGTGGTGTTTCCCGATGCAGGTGGCCAGAGTGTCCAGAGAGAAAGTTCGGATGGCTGCATGGGAAGTTCGAAGTTCCAGACTGTCAGCGAGACCGGAATCGTAGACGTTCCCTGGGAGGAAGAAATCGAGACGCTTCCGGTATAGGTTCCTGCTGGGCTGTTCGCGGCTCCATCCGGAATGGAGATGTCGATCCAGTAAGGCTGATTCTGCCCCGCGCTGACGCTTGCGTTGCAGGCTTTTAGAGACGCCGAGCTGCCACAAAGTGCCGCGCCCGTTTCCGGATCGTTAAAAGGGATGAGCGGCTCAGCATAGGTTCCCGAGCCAAGCGGTGGATTGCTGCCGCCGCCGTAACTCGCGGTGCCGGTAACGGAGAGATAGTATTCGCGATAGAGCGTCACGTTCGACGCCGGGATGGTGACTCCGCCGGGACCCGTGAGTGCGGTCGCGCTCACGTTGACGTTGGACAAGCCGCCCGCCGGGCCTTGCACCACAACCTGCGTGTCCACGGTTTCGCCGCGCGCTCCAGAGAGAGCGATGGAAGAGAGTGTTCCGGGGACGTCGGTTTTTCCGACTCTTACCAGGCTTGGCGCCACCCAGGCACTGAAGTTCGACTGCGCGCCGGTTCCGGTCGTGGAAATAGTTGCTGGAGAATTTGTGGCGTTGCTGGCAACCGTAACGCCGCCCGTCACGCTACCCGTCGATGTCGGAGCGAAGGTCACATTCAAAGCTGCTGATTGTCCAGGAGCTAGAACCGTGCCGGAAGACACATTGCTGGCGCTGAAGCCCGCGCCGGAAGCGCTGACGCTCGAAATTGTGACGTTGGAATTGCCGGAGTTCTTGAGCGTCACACCGAGAGTGCTGCTTGCGCTTGTATCAATGCTTCCGAAGCTTAAGCTGGTCGGACTAACGCTGAGCACATAGGTGGAAGCATTCACCGTCAGCGTGGCGGCGCCGCTGGTCGCGCTGCCCGAAGTGTTGCTAACCACGGCCGTAAATTGCGCGCCGTTGTCCGTGGTCGTTGTGGCTGGGGTTGTGTAGCTCGCGGAAGTTGCGCCGCCGATCGCCGTTCCATTCTTGCGCCATTGGTAGGAAAGCGGAGCGGGGCCAGTCGCGGTAACCGAGAATGTTGCGGACTGACCTGCGGTAACTGTCTGGCTTGTGGGTTGCGCCGTAATCGACGGAGCACTGTTAACCGTCAGCGTTGCAGAACTGCTGGTGACTTTGCCCAAAGTGTTGCTGACCACGACTGCGAACAACGCTCCGCTATCCGTGCTGACAGTGGCTGGCGTCGTATAACTGGATGAGGTGGCACCACTGATGGCCGCGCCGTTCTTCTGCCATTGGTAGCTTAGAGGGGCCGTGCCTGTTGCAGTCACGGAGAAAGAAGCGGTCTGGCTGACCGCGACAGTCTTACTCACCGGTTGTGAACTGATTGATGGAGCGGCCGAAGAAGTAGCCCTGAAAACCACGTCTACCCAGTAGTTCGCAGCTTGGTGCGTATTCACGGGATAGGCGCCGAGACTTCCGTAGACCCCGTCCGGCGTCTGCAGCGCATGCAATGGCGCATTATTAAATCCTGAGGTCGCGAAATAGTTCCAATTGGCACTGAAATGTCCGACCGTCAATCCATACGAGGCCACGTACACAGTGTTTGCCGTGATGGCCACCGGGGACGAAAAGTTGGCCTGCTGCCAGCCCGAAGCGGTCTCTCCAGTAAATGTTACGGACGCGAGGAGAGCGCCGGTGTGGCTCCAGAGGCGGCCCACATGGGTGCCGGTGTTGGCCACGCTCTTGTAAAAGCGAATGCCGGTGATGGTGCCGCTGACGTCCGACTTGAACGTAACTCCCAGCTCCAGCGGACCGCTGGCGCCATTATCAATCGCCGCCGGCACGGTGGTGCTCGGCCAGATCGTTTGCTGCGCTGGTGCATTGCCACAACAAGCCAGGGCAAAAAACAGGCCCAATAGCGCTGCTCCAGCGTGTCTCAGCGACTTCGAATAAGAAAGAAGCGAACAACTTTGTATTCTGGTTTTCAAAAGAATTTCCCCTAATTAAAGTTCGCGGGCGACTCGAGGCCTGCGTCTCGATGGGGCTGGGGGGCTGGGCAAGCTAACGAAATTTGGAGGGGCAGGTTGCTGAGACTTGGGAATGACCTGGATTTCTCAACCACTCACGCCCGCGCCGAGAGGCAAATGCGCTCCAAACGTTGCGCCCATGGTAGAGAGAGTAGTTCGCAGGGAGTTGTGGGTCTGTCGGCAGGGCAATGATTTTCGTGTCAGACTTATCGATTCGAAAGTGTCTCCTGTTGTCTTACACAGGGACAGCTGTACGCGTCTCGGTCGGGAGAGTCCCGGCCTCCGAAGAGGAAATGTTCTATAGTTGATGGGAGTGTTCCAGCTCACCTCGGGCTGTTTCCTGCCCGAACCCCCGGCCACCTGACTTCGCGTGAAAGAGTTCCTATGAAAAGCCGCAGGACTGCCGGTCTGGAAACTCAGGATTACCATCCCGGTCTCGCGCTACCGAACGAGATGGTTCTCGGTTTATACCCGGAACTTCTCAGGGAACTTCCCGTCGGCGTTGTCCTTTTGCGTTTGGAAGATCGTTCCGACGCCGAATCCTTGCGAATCGTCGACGCGAATCGCGCCGCTGCCGGGATTACGCGGCCGACCTCTCCAATGCTCCTCGGCAGGACCCTGGCTGAGTTTCCCGAGCTCCTGGAAACGCAAATTCCCGGCCAATTGCTTGACACCCTTCGCGCCGGAGAGGCCCGGGACCTGGGAGAAATATCCTATGGCGACGACAACATACGGGATGGAGTTTATTCGGTGCGAGCGTTTCCACTTTCCGGTAATTTTCTTGGCGTCGCTTTCGAGGATGTCACCGATCGGATTCAGGCGGAGCGCACCCTGAGGGAAAGCGAGGAACGATTCCGCCTGCTGGTCGAAGGCGTTCAGGAGTACGCCATTTTCCAATTGGACACCGACGGCAAAGTGGTGAGCTGGAATGCCGGCGCGCAGCGTCTTAAAGGCTACCAGCCGGCCGAAATTATCGGACAGCATTTCTCCGTCTTCTATCCGCAAGAGGATTTGATGAAGGATAGACCGCGCGATATTCTCGCGAGGGCCGCGCGGGATGGGCGGAGCGAGGATGAGGGCTGGCGGGTCCGCAAGGATGGCTCCCGTTTTTGGGCAAACGTGGTGATCACTGCCCTCCGGGACTCGAAGGGGAATCTGCTTGGTTTTGCCAAACTCACCCGGGACACCACCGAAAACCGCGAGAGGTCGGAAGCCCTGACCAAGGCCAATGAACTTCTGGAGCTTCGAGTCGAGCAGCGGACCGCCGTTCTGACCCGCGTGAACCACGAGATGCGGACGGAGATTGCAGATCGTCAGCACGCCGAGGAGGAGCTCAGGAAATCGCGGGATCAGCTCCGCGCTCTTGCGGCGCGGCTGCAGAGCGTGCGGGAAGAGGAACGCACCTACATTGCGCGCGAAATTCACGATGAGCTCGGGCAGGCATGCACAGCCATAAAAATGGACCTTGCGCTGATAGGCCGGAAGTTAACGAAAGGGCAGACGCAACTCCATGACAAAGTGAAGTCAGGCATGCAATTGGTGGATAGCATGATCGTCACCCTGCGCCGGATTGCCTCCGAACTTCGTCCTCGAACACTCGACGATCTCGGTCTCCCCGCCGCGCTGGAAGCCCAGGCTCAGGAGTTCGAGAGCCGCACCGGTATTCATTGCAGCGTTATTTTGCCGCCCGAGCCACTAACGCTCGACAGCGACCGGTCCACCGCCATCTTTCGCATCTTTCAGGAGTCGCTGACCAATGTGGCGCGCCACGCCCACGCCACGCGGGTTGAAGCACGATTACAACAGGAAAACGACCGGCTGATTTTCAAGGTTTTCGACAATGGCACTGGCTTTGATCCCGAGGTAGCCAAAGCGGGCAAATCGCTTGGCCTGATTGGAATGCAGGAACGAGCCCTCTTGCTCAATGGGGAGTTCAAAACGGAAGGCGCACCTAGTGCGGGAACGACGATGACACTTACGATTCCGCTCCCTCCCGCGGTTGCTGGAGAAAAAGATACGCCATGAGGATTCTGATTGCTGACGACCATGCTGTGTTTCGCCGGGGGCTGAGAGAAACGCTGGCAGAGGCATTCTCCCGAGTGACCTATGGGGAAGCGAAAACGGCAGAGGAGACAGTAGATTGTGTGCGTCGACAAGACTGGGATGTCGTAATCCTGGATATCAGCATGCCCGGAAAGAGCGGCCTGGACATCTTGGATGATGTAAAACGCTTGAGGCCAAGGACCCCGGTGCTTCTTCTCACCATGCATCCGGAACAGCAATATGCCCGGCGAGCGCTTAAAGCAGGCGCGGCAGGTTACTTGACCAAAGACAGTGTGCCGGATGAGTTGAAGGTAGCGATCAAGAGAATCGTGGCAGGCGGACGCTACGTAAGCGCGACGCTGGCCGAGAAATTGGCTGTTGATCTCAGGAAAGGAGCGGATATCCCGCTCCACGAACTTTTGTCCGACCGCGAATTTCAGGTTTTGCGGATGATCGCCTCTGGAAAGACCGTCAAGGAAATGGCCGAAGAACTTTCTCTTAGCGTAAAGACGGTGAGCACGTACCGCGGACGGATTCTAGAGAAGACCAGCATGAAGACGAATGCGGAGCTGATTCGCTACGCACTTGAGTCGCAACTGGTGGATTAGATACCAGCGAACGCAGGGTTTTGAGCCGAGGCAGCGCGTACGTTTTGACTCTTTAAGTCCCGCCCTTCCCTCGTAGGACAATCGCGGTCAAGATCACTTCACATTGTCCTACGCAAGATTCGTGATTCCACCGGATGTTTTTCCGCGCGAATTTGTCATTCTCTGTGTATGGGAGAGCGTTATTCAAGAAGGAAGAAGAAGAAGAAGATGAAGATGAGGATGAAGATGAAAGTCTTTATCGCCGATGACTCCAGGGTGGTTGTGGAACGCCTGGCAAGCCTCCTGGAGGAGGTACCCGGAGCTCATCTTGTGGGACAAGCAGGCGACGTGCCGGAGGCGGTAATCGGCATCCGGAAAATGAAGCCGGACGCCCTGATTCTCGATTTGCACATGCCCGGGGGCAGCGGCCTCGACGTTCTTCGTGCCATTCGCACGGATCATCCGGACCTGTATGTTGTTATCTGCACGAACTATCCGTATCCCGAGTATCGCGAGGAATGTTTAACCGCTGGAGCGAATTTGTTCCTGGATAAGTCAGCCGAGTTTGAAAAAATTCCTTCCATCCTTCGTGAATTGGTGCAAAAGGAGAGCAAGATTCTCCCTGGCGCACGCTGAGGGAATCCCCGCCGCTTGCTCGTAAGAGCAGGCCCAATCTTCTCCCTTCCTTCTCCCCCTTGCGGCTCGGGCGATTCCCGCCCCGCTTTTTCCTGTATTCACCCGATTGTCTGCCGTCCCCCGCAAAGGCATACATACAAGAGCGCCGAGTGATCGGCAGGTCGGTAAACCAGGGAAGTGGTTGAACCAACCGAATGCTCCCGGTCACACCGCGGACAATTTTTCAAGGCGTGAGTGTCCTCGCCCAAGGAACACTTCTGATCGCCGGTTCGTTTCGAATCGTCCCCGCGCGGGCGCTCAAATAACGAGGAGAGGAAAGATGAGACAGTCGAAGATTCTGGGGATTGCGTGCCTGGCGTTGCTTCTTGCCGCGGCGGTGCGGGCACAGAACACAAACGGCGTGAACGACGCCGAGTTGAAAGGTGACTACGCCTTTACCTTCAACGGAATGACCACCGGGGGCAGCGGTGGCTCAACTCCTTTCGCCGCCGTGGGAAGATTCACGTCGGACGGCGCCGGAAATTTGACGAACGGAGTGCTGGACACCAACGGCGTCGGTTTGCCGGAGAAATTAATCGACCAAACTTTCACCGGGACTTACTCCATCGGCGCGGACAACAGGGGAGTGATGAACCTAAATATCCCGGGCGGGGGCAAGTTGGCATTTGTAATGATGGCCAACGGCACAGCGAAGTTTGTCGAGATTGACGCATCGGGTGGTAACGGAACGATCGGTTCAGGCTCCATGGAAAAGGCCGACACCACCGCGTACAGCACCGCCAAAATAGCCGGTGACTACGCGTTTGGATTGGTGGGCCTGGACCTGTCGAACAATCGGACCGCCATCGCCGGACGTATGACGGCCAACGGCGCGGGCACATTTACCAGCGGAGCCGCGGACGCCAACCAGTCGGGCACATTCACTACCTTGAACATCTTCGCGGCGAATTACATGGTGACGGACACTATCTGCGGCCGCGGCATGCTAAACGTTCCACCGCTGGCGGGCGGAATTCCACAAAACCTTAATTTCGTCTTTTACGTCGCCAACTCCGGAAAAATCTTTGCAATGGAGTCGGACGCGCCAACGCCTTTGACCCCGCTCCTGAATGGCGCGCTGCTACAGCAGCAAACCCCACTTGGAGGATTCTCCAACGCCTCGCTGAATGGCGGCATGGTGATGTACCTGACCGGACGCGTCGGCTCCGGGTGCGGCAAGAACACTGGAGCCTCCCCCAACGTGCTCGCCGGTTTGCTCACGGGCAATGCCACCGGGGCGCTCACACTGACCTATGACCAGAACTGTGGAGGGGCTTCCACATCCGTCACGGCTCTTGCGGGAACGTCAACTGTGGATGGCAATGGGCGAACCTCAATCCGTGTTGGAACCAGCTACCTGGTTGCTTACCTGGTCAGCTCCAATCAGGCCTTCTTTGTTGTCCCGGATAGTTCCGTCTTGTTTGGCTTCGGCGATCCACAAGCCGCGACTCCTTTCACCAACAGTTCGGTGAGCGGCGCCTACGCGGGCTTGACCACCCTTCCGGCGACGCTTGGTGTCACGATCTTGTCCGGCGAGTTCACCGCAAACGGTGCCAGCCCGACTGGCAGCATCACAGGGAGCGAGGATATCGGCGCCCCGAGCGGAGCAAGTTCTGGCGTCAGCGTGAATGCCACGTATTCCATTTCAGCCACACCAACGAACGGAAGAGGGACTTTTACCGGGAGCATTGGCGGCAGCAGCGCCATCGTTTATGTAGTGTCTCCCACAAAGTTTGTGCTGGTGTCGACGAGCGATACGAATCCGGCGGTATTGCTCTTCGAGAAGTAGGCTGACTCCTGAATTTCTCCATGAGACTGTGGTTCTTCGCGGCGCATGCAGCTCGCCCCAAAGGACCACATGCCTCTAAACTTGCACAACCGATCTTTTTCTATTCGTGGGAAATGCGCGTTGGGCAGTTGCGAACTCTGTTCCTGCGTTGATCCTGAACTGCGGCACGAGTTGAGGAAAGATTTTCCCTGGAGCGGCGCTCAATCTCCGGAGCTCATCGTCTTTTTGACCCAGTTGGCAACCTCTCCATGGAATTCCAATCCCAGGGCGAACCGGCCATCAACGAGCCGTTCGCAATAGACTACGCGCGCGTCCGTTTGCAACTCTCCATCGGCAGATTTGATCAACAACCGCTCATTCCGCTTCCTGGCATGCCGCACCAACACACGTATTCCCAGCGAGCAGATGTTCTCGGTAGTCGAACGTTCCGCTGCAGACGGCTCCTGCAGGGTGGAGATCCGTACGGGGATGGCCAGCCGAGCCCTTTTTTCAAGTCGTCCAGACCGCATCGGCATTTGGTGACCCACCTTCCAAACTGCCTTCGGCATCATTGCGCCGGGCTGGACGGCGCTGAGATTCCGAATGATTGGGCGGGAAATTCTTTGACAATAATCCTTTGCTGGCCATGGCGCCTAGTTGGTCTGAAGAACAATCGCCGACTCTGAAAGGCGATTCGACCGGCGCCTCTTCTGCTCGTACATGGCCTGATCCGCGCGCACCATCCACTCTCCAATCGATGCATTGCTGCACGTATTGATCCGCACCGCGCCCAGGCTGAGATTGATCGCGTAACGGTTCTCTCCCGCGCTGACGCATTTCAGATCCTCGCTGAGCCTGGCTCGAATGACCGCTTCGCTGTTGTCCGACGCCTCGATCGCCAGCACCGCGAACTCATCTCCTCCCAACCTGGCGATTACGTCCGAATCTCGAAAGGTCATTTTCAGTGCCTTGGCCGTGCGTCGGAGAACCTGGTCGCCCTCGCCATGCCCAAACGAATCGTTGATCCGTTTCATGCCATCAATGTCCATGAAGAAAAGAAGTATGCCCCGTCCGGTGCGGTGGCCGATCTTCAATTGGCGTTCCGCAATGGCCATGAACCCCCGGCGGTTGCACAAGCCCGTCAGTTCGTCGGTGAGCGCCAGGTTGCCCAGCTCCGCCTGCAGCATGTATTGCTTGGCGGCGCATTGAACCGCGCGCATCAGCAGCTTACGCATTCGCCCGCCCTGTCCGTCCTCGATCAGCGGGTCCTCTTGAACCTTCCGGACGTCCTGCAGCAAACTCGCGAGCTCCCGGTTGGCGTCGGAAAGTAACGTCTGGAAAACGGTTTCGCTGGCGATTTCTTCTCCTTGTTCAAAGAGGCGCGAGACATTGCGCCGCAACAGCTCGGAGTCGTCCGTCATTCTCAGCAGCGCCGCGTCAAATGGATAGTTCTTGGTTTTAAAGGGTTCGGCCCGCTTGCGCGAGCTGCCGCGAACTTTGGTTGACCCCATGATCATTGCTCTTCGTCCTTGGTTCTTGATCATTCTTTCGTTTGCTGCTCCAAATGTTCCGCTGGCGAATCCGTTGCGCGGAAACGTTCGGCAGTTCCCCATATGCCCTGCCGGAAATTCAGTGGCCCGCCTGCATCTCGTCCGCCGCAAGCATGCAAATCCGCCGCAATTCCTCGTATGTGAAGTACATCTCTTCTTCTCTGCCGGCGCGTTCCAGGTGGCCCAATCCCGTTTCGTTCGAAATACGGCGCAGCTCGCCTTCCGGAATGCCGAGCAGGTAAGAGGCTCTTGCCTTTGTTACAAATTTCGGGACATCGTTATTCAAATCGTTCATGGCCTCTCCCCACTGTGCGCGATCACCCTGGCGTCCCTTTCTACAGCCGGCCTCGCCGCCTTATGAACCTCGGTGCCGCGCGCTCTTCTTTCCTACCGAACTCTTAAACCGGAGTTGGTCCGCCTCCGTGCCTGAGCAGTTCTGTTCTCGGGGTGAATGAGGTGGGAGCCCAGTCCACGGAGGCGGCCCGCTCTCGTAATTGCAAGATATCGGTTCGCCAAATTATTACAATTCGGGGAATCCTCCATTTCCAATCCGGGTAATCACCCCAGACCATTAAGGTAAAGACCTGATCGGCGGTAAAGCTGGTGCGGGCAGTCTGTGGCGGCGTTTCGCACTGTTGCCTTGCCAAGTGCGGCTTTGGTCTCACATGTGGTCATAAACTATCGGTCTTTTTTTTGGTCTTCGAGCCGCTGCATTTCGAAAGGTGGAGATAAACTCGTCTAGAGCTTCCAAGTCGCGGGAAACAAATACCTTAGTAAAATTCCCAAAAGGCAGCTATGTCAGCCAGTGGCCGCCAGAGTGCATCCACTTCTCTTGTTCATGCGGTTGGAGGGAAAATGAACAATTACCGGTTCGTTACCTTGGCGAGTGTCGTTCTGCTAGCGCTAGCGCTCTGCGGCACGGCACGCGCCGATAGCTATACCTACGACAGCATCGTGTTCGCGGGTTCGGTTACCAATACCACCGCAACTTTGACGATCCAGTGCACGGACGTCAAGGCCTGCGGCGGGTTTTATCTCGGCGATGTGACCCTGAAGGGATTCAACTATACGGGCACACCGACGCTGGTTTCCGCACCCGTTGGCTACTATGCAGTCGGCGGCGGTCAAAGCAATAGTGCGGTTGGAACCGGGGGTGGCTGCAACACCAACGACACCACTGGCGCCGTTTGCTGGGATACGTCGTTGCCTTTGTCCACAAAACTTGGAACAACTCTGTACACTTTCAGCGTCAACATCAGCAATGGCGCCGTGAGTGGACCTCTTCACGTCCAGGCAACTGGATACAACAACGTCAACGGCGCACAAACAGGCGGGGGAAAGGGCTTTGCTGTATCGAACGACCTTTCCTCCTCGGTGACCTCAGCGCCGGAACCTGGCACCTTCACGCTTCTTACCGCTGGATTGTTCGCAATCGTCCTGCTCGGCCTCAAGGCCCGGCCGGAGTAAGCGGCTCCGCAGAAAGTGTGAGTGCACTTCAAGACCCTGCACCCCGCACCGGTGCGGGGTCTTCTTTTTTGGTGGCCGGTAGACAATAGAGTCTTCAGGGCAAAAGCAGCAGGAACACCGCATCTGAAAAGGGAAAGGAAATGTAAGGGCGCCTGTCGCGACAGGCACCCTGGGTTCCCGAGAAAGGTGCATCGAGCTAGACTAAGGACCGATGAAGCACCCTAATGACTGACCATCACTGGGACTCGTCCTTTGAGAAGTGCAAACTTCACCGGCTTGTTTGTATTGGCGGTTACTGCCGATTGGCTCATGTTGGCCGGCTGAAGCGGTAGCTGTTGTTCTCCCGCTTCTACGTCGTCGTCTTGTTCCTCATGATGGACAAAGAAGCCGTTGCGTTCCGTACCCATCTCACCGAAATTGCCTGAGGAACCGAAGGTACCCGAGGCTGAAAACATTCCGTCGTCGTAAGCAACGGAGAACGAACCAGAATTGGTGGCACGCCACATCTTACCGGCCCAATTCAGCGGGCTGAGCGGGTCGTCGGTCGAAGGACGAATCCGGCGTGCGGTGCCCGGTGTCTTGGTGTAGGTGATGTCAAAGGAAGTCCTGGCTCGAATGAGTTGATATGGCGAAATATTGACTTCATCAGAAGCGAAGTTGCTGGGAACAGGGGGAGGGAACCTGACCGCATCGACTACCGGTACATTTTCCAGGTGAATGGTCAGAGTATTGCCGTCGGGGCTGATCTGTACGGCGCTGTCTGGAACTTTGACAATCCAGAAAAGGCCGTTTGGCAACGTCCACGGACTGAAGTCATGAACTTGTTGAATGAGAGACCCCGAACTGGGGTCATACGTCCAGAGGTCGATTCATATCTCCACAAAAGTGCCGTGCGCACGTGCTGATTTGGTCGCGCCTGCGGTGTTGGGGTCCGCTATTTCCCCTCCGATGTAGTCCCCTTGGTATACGCGGATATCGGTGACAACGGCGAACTTCTGGTCGCGCGTGAAGCCGCCGGTATACCCCATGGCTGTGACACCGTGGAAATTGGTGATGCCTTGGGGGTCTGCATTCATTGGGTCAAACGGCGGATTTAGGTTGGGAGGACCCGGAAAGAACTGGTTGTAAAGGCCGTAAGGTGGAAATATGTCTCCACCCGGCAACGGAATTGGTTGAACTTTGAGAGTAGATATTGGTTCGATTTGCGCCTTCAGCGGGACACTGAAGGCTAGAAAGAACAACAGCAAGTAACCGAGCCTCCATCTCATAGCTTTTCCTCCTGAGTCTGAATCGCGCGCGCAGGCGACTGTCGCGTAGAGGGCCCCAGCGTGTCAATCCCGCACGTACCACGCGTCTGCCAAATAAATCTCCCGGTGTAAGTACTTGAGTCCAAAGGCTGCCAGGCCCGGTCTCCCGATCTACTATGCTTCTATGGCCCTGTCGATGTGGTACACTCTGGCCAATCCAATGCGGGTGTCCATCGTGAATTCTCCAAGGGCATCTCAGGTAAAGGCGCGCTTCGGGTCGTTTGAGATGGATTTGCGCGCTGGTGAGCTGCGCAAACACGGCGTGAGGATTCGGCTGCAGACCCAGCCGTTCCAAATCTTGGGAATGTTGCTCGAACGCCCAGGCGACGTGGTGACACGCGAGGAGTTGCGCCAGGCACTGTGGCCCGGCGACACTTTCGTGGACTTCGATCACGGGCTGAACAACGCTATCAACCGCCTTCGTGAGACCCTGGGCGACTCGGCTGAGAGCCCACGATTCCTCGAAACTTTGCCGCGTCGAGGCTACCGGTTCATCGCCGCAGTGGAGAGCATCGCTCCCCCCTCGCCTCAAGACTCAAAACCCCAAGTCGAGGATTCTTCTACTGCGCCGCCCGCCCCGGCCAGTGACGAGGTAGCCGCACTGCCTGTGGAAAGTTCAAAAGCAAGCCTACGGGCGAAGCTCTGGATTGCCGCGGGCACGGGCGCCGCGGCATTGCTCGCCCTGCTCGTCAGCCTGAATACAGGAGGCTTGCGACAACGACTTCTAGGAGCAACTGATACAAGGCGCATTCAATCCATCGTTGTGCTGCCGCTCGAGAATCTCAGCGGCGATCCTTCCCAGGAATATTTCGCTGATGGGATGACCGATGAGTTGATCACGCAGTTGGCGCAGATAGGCGGGCTGCGGGTCATCTCGCGCATTACTGCAATGCAATACAAAGGCACACGGAAGTCCGTTCCTGAGATCGGCCGCGAATTGCACGTCGATGGGATTGTTGAGGGCACGGTGTTCCGGTCGGGAGAGCAGGTGCGCATCTCGGCACAGTTAGTGGACGCCTCCACAGATCAACCCGTCTGGGCACAGAGCTATGAACGCGATTTGCGGGACATTCTGGCGCTGCAAAAGGAGGTCGCTGCGGGTGTGGCCCGCCAGGTCCGCGCCAAGCTACTGCCGGGAGAGCAGCCTCGTGCCGTCAATCCGCAGGCCTATGAAGCCTACCTGCGCGGCCGGCACGATTTGAATGCCGCGACATCGAAGGCGGACCTGGAGAACAGCATAGCGAATTTCAAGTCGGCGCTGGGGAAAGACGCACAATTCGCGCTGGCTTACAGCGGCCTGGCTCTTTCCTATTTGGCGCTGGCGGATTACTACCTGGCGCCGCATGAAGTCATGCCCAAGGCGGAGGAAGCGGCGCGCAAGGCCCTCGAACTGGATGATACGCTGTCCGAGGCCCATGACGCATTAGGTTATGTGGAATTGATCTATAGGTGGGATTGGCGGGCGGCGCAGCAGCACCTGCAACGTGCCATCGAACTCAATCCCAGTAATGCGCTCGCTCAAGACCACTACGCAAGCTACCTCTCAGCTCTCGGCAGCCATGCCGAGGCTTTTGCTACGAGTGAGCGGGCGCGGGAGCTTGATCCGCTTTCGTTGCTGATTCAAGCCAACAGCGGAGTATATTTTTTCCTGGGACGCGATTACGACCGCGCCATCGAGAGTGAGCGCACGGCACTGGGCCTTGACGCAAAATGCATCACCTGCCGCGCGTACCTGGCGATAGCCTTAGCGCAGAGCCGGCGATTACCGGAGGCGCTGAAGGAGGCGCGGCTGGTGCGGCTTCCGGAAGCTAACCCGTTGGATGTATCGACCGCTGCGAGCGCGATTGCCGCCGCAGGTCAGGGGGCGGAAGCGGCAGCGTTGCTGCGAACATTGCAGCAACTCCGGAAACAGCGCTGGGTCTGTCCCTATGAACTGGGCACAACTTATCTGGCTCTGGGCGATAAGGAGCAGGCGCTGCGCGAGCTGGAAAATGCCTACCAGGGGCATTCGATCTGCATGGTTTGGGCCAAAGATGATCCCAGGCTCGATCCCCTGCGCTCCGAGCCGCGCTTTCAGGCCATTCTGCAACGCATGAGTTTTCCGCAGTAGCCCACTGAACTCTGCACAGATCATGCGGAGCGGAGAAGCGCGGCGCGACCACGCGTCTGCGATTTTTCCTAAAATCGAGTGCAGTCGGCTAATGTTTGCCGATGATCCAGGTCCCCTGAATTCTCCCCATACCTGCTGACAACAATCCCAACAAGTTGCCTCTCTTCGTGTTTTTGTAGTGCTGCACGCCTGTCTCTCCAATTCTGCTTGCAGCCGAAATCACGACAATGCCCGCAAATCCGACTGCACTCAGGAAGTAGCCTCCTGTCTGCCGATTATTCACAATTGAAGGGAGGGTGAAGCGTTGCGTCGTGAAGCATCTGAAAGCAGGAGAGATGTTTTGGTCGGGGCGCCCGGATTTGAACCGGGGACCTCCTGCGCCCAAGGCAGGCGCGCTACCAGGCTGCGCTACGCCCCGACAGTGATTGCTTTATTCATTCTAAAGCACTTTCCAACTTTGCTCCTAATCCAATCCATCACAAAAACCCTCGTGGAGTGAACCCCTAAATTGAGACAGTTTTAACGATCGCGGTAAACTTTGCTGGGAGGCCTGCAAATGGCAAAGAAAAGAGTGTGGCGACATTCGAACGATTTTCGACGAATGGCAGTAGAGCGTTTCAATAGCCCTACGAAACCAAAACATGATGAGGAGTTATGACAGAACGGTGGTGGGACGGCAGCAAGCTATCTTATTGATTTTACGGTCGGCCGGAGTTTTGGCGAACCACAAGGTGTGGATCGGGCTTGGTATCCGGCAACAGCCTTCTCCCGCCGGATGGTCGGCTGCAGAACGAAAGCAAGCATGCAATCTATTTTTGGCTCGGCACGAGAATCCGTCGGCAGTAACAAAGCTGCGGCGGTCTCCGGTTGCAATATCTTCATCCCTTTGGGAATAAACAGATTGGCGCCGTGTTTATGTCACCGGCCGGAGGATTTGGTGACTCCCTACATCGGCCCCCGGGTTCATTGCTGCTCTGCGCAACAAGCTCATTCGGGACGAAATAAGGTTGTCGTCGGGTGTTCCCTGGTAACTTACTTGTCGGTAATTGGCGGCCATCAAAGCGACGGTTCCCCCCAAATAACTTCCGGCCCGCCTGATTTAGCAAAACTATGGACGTCCTTTGGAGTTCATAATACGGCAGTGCCAAATTGGTGATGAAACAGCTCTTTCGCTGCTTGGTACAGCAACTTTTCTAGAGACTTATGCAGGCACCGCTGAAGCGGCTGACATTGGCCCACGTAGAAACAGAGCATTCTGCCGAAAGTTACAGGACTTGGCTGCAAAGTGACATCGCTAAAATCTTTCTAAGCGACCTCTTGCTCAACTGCTTCCGAGCCTAATAGCTGTACGGAGATGCCCTCAGTGTGCGGCGCTGGTGAAGCAATCCTGCGCCAGACGACGCGCATCGCGGCGACGAACGGCAGTGAAAGATAGACGCCCGGCAATCCGCCGACGGCACCGCCGACCATCAACGTGAATATGGCGAGAAGCGGGTGGATCTCCAATTCGTGCCCCAAAACGCGCGGGGCAATCCAATAGTCAATCAGCATTCGCCAAATGCCGAGGAGAACCGCCATAGGAATCCAATGGCAGTGAGAAAGAACGCCAAAGGTAATGATCGTTGTAGCGGCAGTGATCCAACCCGCGATGGGAATAAACTCCAGTACGCCTGCCAAAACGCCCAACGTCAGGGCATGTGGAAAACCCAAAATCAGCATCCCTATAGAAGCATAAGCGAAGGATAGCCCGCCCAGAATCACCTTGGCCCGGATGTAGTGCCGTAGCATCAGATTCAATTCCCCGGCCAGCGATTGGAGCTCTTCGTGATTGTCTTTAGTAGAGGCAACCTGAATCAGCTGCTTCACCAGATTTTCGCCATCGCTCAAAAAGAAGATGGCCAAGATTGGAATCACGACAACGGCCCCAACTAGGGCCGTCGCAAAGCGCTCCGATTCCCCCAACGCGTCCTGAATTCTGGAACGGTGCTGCACGAGTAATGTTTTCACCCTCGCCGTCTGGGCGTCGGGCCATCCGTACTTGTTTCCCATCGTGGTGGCGATTTCGCCCGAGGCGATCCGGTCGCTGATCGCGGGAACCTCCCGCAATAGTTTTCCGGTGCGGCCAAGAAATCCCGGCGCAAGGATATGCGCGATCAGCCCCACGAAAATAAGCAGCGCAAGATAGGCCTCGGCGACATGAGGTCCCCTGAGGTTCTTAAAGAAAAGGGAATAACGCTGGAGAAATCTGACAGCAGGGTCGATCAAATAAGCGAACAGGATCGAGAAGCAGAAGATGACGATGACCGCGCGTGCGACGTAAACGATAGCCAGTACAACCGCGAAGAGCAAGACGGTTGATAGAACGTTTAGTGTGCGGCGATCGAGCAAAGACATATGTCTTACCGGTGGTAAAGCTATTGAGTTTGTGACTCCAGTTTTTGCTTGATGGAAACCAGGGCCCGTTCAAGAGAGGACCGAGTCTTGTCGACCGCGACCTTGCGAACGATGCCTCCCTTGAGTCCGGTCAGCCCCGCTTGTTGGGACCCCTTCAGCGTAATCAGATAAAAGCCGGTCTGCTTTGGATGTTGTGTGTCCCTGACGCAGACGGATAGGTCCAATGCAGCTTCAAAGTAGGGGCTGGCGTAGAGCTGTTTCTCCGCGACTACATAGGCGGGTTCGTTCGCTGCCGTGCCGTGATAGACGATGGTTTGGACAATGCGAAAAGTGGGCTTTAGGCCGAAGTTTACCTTTTCCCACTGGAATCTGGATTCTACGTTGTCCAGTTTCACATTCGGATAGTCGAGCAGGTAGCGGTGAAAATCGGGCAGATACACAGGAAGCGCCTTGGAGCGGCTTAGCAGTGACGCAAAGATCTCGCCCACGGCTGCAGGATGATTCTTGTCCCGATAGGTTCCGAGAGCAGCGTTCCCGCCCTCCTGGTACCGCTGGAGGGCTTGAAGTGCCATTTGTTGCGCCAGATGATTCGCTTGATCCTGCACGTCCGGCGCAGACCAATTCACAGACTTCTGGAACTCCTCCATCGCGGTCGTCGGCAGTTGAACCTCACAGTGGCCCGGCTTGCAATCCTTCAGCTTCTTGATATCTTCTTCGTCCAACACAAAGTCATCGAGATCAGAGAGCCTCGGCGGATTGCTGAATTCGCGAATCGCGAGATAGCTGGGAAGCTTGCGAAGGGCATCAATGTCGGAAGCAAATTTAAGATAGCGCTCGGGAGTGGAGGCGATATAGACGGAGCCAAACACAAACACTTCATCGGGGATTCGTGATTCCAATATCTTGGCAATCGCCTTCCCGTTGCGAATGGCTTCAATCTGATCCTCATTCAGACCCACGAAGTCGCGAAAAAACTTGTCTGGCTCGGATGCCTGGTCAATGGCACGGGTCTCCCCGATGCCCAGGGGCCAGAGCGCAATGAGAACCAAGATAACTGTCAGAATTCTTTTTCCCATGGGATTCCCGTCTTTCCACCGGTCCGAATGGGTCGTGTTCCCTCAATCCTTTTTTCCAAAAGTGCTCGGTTCGAGGCTTCGAACAATTCCTAGTGGGTTGGAAAATGCAAGACTCTTTAAGCCCATTTACCACCCTCCTCAGCGCAATCCTCTGCCTTAGCCCAATATTTCGGCCCAAGCTAGCTGGCGTACATGCTCAGCACGTCGCCGGCAGCAACGGTGTGCGTACCCTTCTCGCCGAGGTTAACCCGTCGTTGATAAAGGACAGTAGCACCCGATAATTGTTTTCGGAACCGTTAAAAAAGACACAGATATGAGCTCGTTCGACCAGCGTCGAGCCAGCCAGCCGAAACGGACGCCCTCCACGCCCCATTTCTTCTTCCATTGGATACACGACCCGCCTTTTGGATGCGCGCAATCCTACGGCAACTTGAGCTGGAGGAATGGCGAGCTTGCCATTGCATCCCTGGTGCTCTCATGTGTATCGAAGCTGCGCTGTGACTCGGCCGGGGTCCGGGTTGGAAGAAATCTGGGGATCACAACTGCCGACATTTTACCCAGATGGGAGTCAACTGACACGATTGGAGATTTGGCGGAGCCGCCAAAGTTGCAACTAACTTGTTTTTAGAGTATTAACTGGCCTTAACTGCGATTCTCGGATTGTGTTTGATGTAGTTCCTTGCCCTAGAAAGGAGCAATAAATCATGGCGGCCGCTAGCACTCCTGCTCCAAGCCCAGCTCCGCAATCCCAACCTGCTCCCCCAAAGGCAAAGCCCCGCTGGGAGTGGATGAAGTATGCGACGCCAATCCTGGTGCTCTTGCTAGCCGCGGCGGTCATTATCACGATCACAAGGAACTGGAACGCATGGGAAGGCGGCCGGGTTGAACAGGCCACGGACGATGCGTTTGTCCGAGGTGACCTCACTCCACTCAGCACAAAAGTAGCCGGCATTGTTCGAAGTGTTGCGGTGTCGGACTTTCAGCGGGTGCACAGCGGGGATCTCCTGGTTGAACTTCAGGACGACGACTACCAAGCGCAAGTGGCCCAGGCCACCGCCGCCGTGCAAGCGGCCAAAGCGGCCATCGAAAACAATCGAAGGCAACGGGAGCTGCAAGATTCCCGGATTCAGCGCGCCCTTGCCGGAATAGACTTGGCCGGAGCGCAGATTTCCGCTGCCGAAGCCGGCATCAACGCTGTCCAGGCGGATGTGGTTCGCACACGCTCAGAACGCACGCGGCAGGAGGCCCTTCTCGCAACTCAGTCCTCTACAAAACAGCGTGTGGAAGCGGCGGTCGCCGATGAGCAGCGCTTCGCGGCGCAAGCCGCAAGCCGCGCCGCAGATCTGGAACAGGCTAAAACGAACTTACACAGCAACGAGATCGCCGTCGAGACGGAACGCCGCACCACATCCGTTCTCGAATCCCAGGATCAACAACTCATCGCCGATCTTCATGCGAAAGAGGCGTCGCTCAACGCGGCTCAGATCAATCTGGGGTACACGAAGATTCACGCGCCCGCGGACGGCACGGTCGGCGAGAGGCAGGTCCGGCCCGGGCAGCTTGTCAGCCCCGGAACGCAGGTCCTCACATTTGTCGCCGAAACAAAATGGGTCCAGGCGAATTATCGCGAGACCCAGCTCACAAACATGAAAGTCGGCGACCCGGCGGACATTCGGGTGGACCAGTTCCCGGGAACCGTTTTCCACGGCAAGGTGATTGAGATTGCGCCCGCCAGTGGCTCCCAATTCGCCTTACTTCCACCGGACAATGCGACGGGGAATTTCACCAAGGTCGTGCAGCGAATTCCGGTAAAGATCGCGCTGGATGACGCCACCCTTGCCGCTCGCTTGCGTCCGGGTCTTTCCGTTACCGCCACCGTACGAACGAAACACTGACCGGAGCGCGCGATGGCATCCCACGCAGCGGTTCTTGCGCCACCCACGAAGCGGCAAATCGCCAATGCCATTGCGGGAGTGCTGCCGTCGGAGCTTTCGCAAAGCCCGCTGCTGGGTATTTTGGGGGTGGTGCTGGGCGCGGGGATTGTCACGCTTACCGGCCGCATGCTGACCCTGGGCACGGCCGACCTGAAAGGAAGCCTGGGAATTGGATTTGACGACGGTGCGTGGATCGGCAGCGCCTTCAACGTCGCCCTGATGTTTATCGGGCCGTTCACCGTTTATGTCGGTGGTTTGCTCGGGGCGCGGCGCGTGCTCTTGATCGCCGCCAGTTGCTTCACGCTGATCTGTTTGTTCCTTCCCCTCATTCACAGCTACAGCCTGCTTCTTACCGCCTTGGTGCTTGCAGGGCTGACCTCCGGCACATTTTATCCGCTCACTCTCACCTTCGCGCTCCGCAATATTCCGTTGCGATTCCTTCCGTTCACGCTCGCCCTCTACGCCACATCGGTGGACTTTGCGGTCAATATTGCGCCCTCCCTCTACGGCTGGTACCGCGACCATCTCTCCTTCCACTGGATGTTTTGGAACTCCGCCCTGCTCACTCCGATCATGATCGTTTGCATTTACTACGGCATCCCGGCCCCTCCACCACGCAAAGCGTCTGGACCCGTTCCGAGCTTCGCGGGCTTCCTCTACGCCAGCGCCGGCTTTGCCTTGCTCTTTGCTGCTCTCGACCAGGGCCAGCGGCTGGACTGGTGGCGCTCCGGCCTCTTCAACTCTTTATTTTTTGGCGCACTGGTTTTCTTGACAGGTACACTCGTTCGCCGTTTGCGCAGCCCGAATCCGCTGGTCGATCTCCCCTATCTGCGGCAATGGAACACTCTGCTTCTCGGCGCGGGTCTAATACTGTTTCGATTCTCCCTCCTGTCCACCATCATTGTTGTGCCCCTCTCGCTTTCCATTCATGGATTTGAGGCCGACCAGATTGCCCCGGCCATCCTCTGGACCGCTTTGCCTCAAATTCTGATTGCCACCATCGCCGCTTTGCTTCTGCTCAGCGCCGTCGATTCACGTCTCCTGATGGCGGCGGGTTTCACCTGCATAGCGGCAGCGTGCATTCTGAACGCCCAGTACACCAGCGCCTGGTCCGCGGCGAATTTCTACCGCTCGGAGCTGCTTACGGGAGTCGGACAATCGTTTGCATTCATTGGTCTGGTCTCCACTATCGTCCTGCAGGCCATTTTTTCTGGGGGGCTTTCCAAGCCACAAGACGCGCTCACTTTCTCCGCTTTCTTTCACATCGTTCGACTGTTGGGCGGGCAGATAGGAGTCGTAGTGATGACGCACTACATCGCGGTGCGGGAAGAGCTCCACTCGAATCTCCTGGGCCTCCACGTTCAACGAGGCAATTGGCTCGTTGATGCCTCCCTTGCGCATCTTGCGGCGGGACTTTACTCAAAATCCGCAGGCATGGCTTCAGCGACGGGCCGCGCGGTTGGAGTGATCGGCGCACGGGTGCGGCTGCAGGCCTACTCGCTGACCGTAATTGACGCCTTCCATTTAATTGCATGGGCTTGCGTTGCGGCGCTTCTGCTCATTGCTCTACTTCGGAAAGCGCCCTTGAATTACGGAGAACTCGGCTTTCCGGGAGGCGACGCCGCTGCAACGGAGAGGAAAGATCATGACTAGACGAGCCGTACTTTTCTGCGCCCTCATTCCGTTCATCCTCATTGCGCTGCTGGACGCGCAGGAACCTAAATCGCCGGCCCCGCGCCGCCTCTCCTTGGATGAGGCCGTTCAGCTAGCGCTGAAACACAATCACATCGTTCGCATCGCCAGATCCCAGGTCGAAGAGAAAACACACACCAAAGAAATTGCACGCAGCGCGTACTTTCCGATCCTGCGCAACGATAGCAACCTCATTAAACTAACCGACACGCAATTCATCGGAATACCCGCCGGCGGCATTGGTACCGTGGGCGGAACTCCACTCCCCGCTCAAACCACCATCTTGAATCAGGGCGGCCTCACCCTCGTCACCAGTGGCACCGGGCTAACCCAGCCGCTCACGGAACTCTGGAAAGTCAAAGCCGCGAATGATGTCGCCGCCGCCGAGCTGAACGGAACGCGCAACAAAGAGCGCCAGACGGAAAACGATGTCGTCCTCAAGGTTCACCAGCTTTACTACAGGCTACTGGTTCTGCAATCCCACAAAGCCGCCGCAGAAGCCAGGATTCGAGCCAACGAGTCCCTGCTGACCGAGCGCGTGGAAGAAGTCAAATATGGCAGCGTACTGCAGGAGCAGGCCGTCGAAAGCCGCGCGCAGTCTCTCGAAGCAAAACAGGATCTTTTGAACACGGAATTGCAGCTTTCGGACGTCACGATGCAATTGAACGACGCCATTGGCCTGCCTCTAACCACTCAACTCACGCTCGATACCGCTGTCCGCCAAGTCGGCAACACCTGCGAACGTGAAGCATGCCTGCGAATCGCCACCGAAAGTCACCCGGAGATCGCGGAAGCGCGCGCAAAAGTGGAACAGGCTTCGGCCGCCGTCCGTCTTGCCAAACGCCAATACCTTCCAGACGTGGAAGCTTTTGCGCGCTACAGCTATCAGGATAATGTCCCGTTCCTGGCACGCAATTTCGGAAGCTTCGGCGTGCATTTTGGCTATGATCTTTTCGACGGTGGCCGGCGAAACGCCGCAATCGGCGAACACAAGGCTCAATTGGCCCAGGCAGAGGAGAATCTGGCCCGAATCAAGGAAGAGGTCGAGCTCCGCGTGCAAACCGCGTACAACAAGCTCGAACGCACCCGCCAGATGACGAAAGTCTCCGAAGAACTTTTGGCACTGCGAACCGAGTCCCACCGCGTTTCCGCTCAACAGCTCCAGGAAGGCAGCGCGCTGCGCTCGCAAGTGGAAGCGGCGGCGGCTCACGAATTGGACGCGAAAACGCTTCTCCTCCAGTCTCAGCTGGAATACATCCAGGCGAACGACGAAATGGAAGATGCGATGGGACGCATGCCGGAATGAGGAGAGCAAGCGCAATTCGCTTTATGTTTCGACGTCAGGCGAGCCTCCTTCTCGCTCTGGCTTTGTGGGCAAGCATACCTCCGGCCCAACAGTCCCTCGTCGGGAGAGCGAATCTGTTTGCGCCGTCCTCACAGGCCGGCAAAGCAAAAAGAAGGAGAAAGTGATTCGCCAGAGTTAGTTGCAACTTGCTGATTTCCTTCGATTAGGGCCAACTCCGGCAAGTTCTGATGAAGTTGGTTGTTCGGCTGTTAACCGAATGCTTTAGCGCGCTTGACTGTGCACCGACTGTGCAAGAATCCAACGTTTTCATTTCATTCGGGTTACTTTTGAGCGAAAAGCAGATTCCCCGATTTGTTGGAAACGTTAGTAGTTAGAAGTAACGGATGGAGTTGGTGGAGTCGAGTTGCGTGCGCCCAAGGCAGGCGCTCTACCAGGCTGCGCTACGCCCCGACAGTGACCTCTATTCTAGCGTACTTTTTGAAATTCGCCGAAGTGCTGAGGAGCGCTGTTCGGACCGCATTTTCCAGAGATTTTACGGCGTTATTTTTTCTCACGCGGAGTTTGCCTGCATTCGCGTTCGGTCCGGCCTTACGCTACGATGAACTTGGTCCAAGCCAGGTTCCGGTGATGCACCAGCGAAAGGAAATGGGAATGAAACGCGGGATTCTTGCCACCCTGCTCAGCGCCACATTGTTGTTCGCGGTCGCGTGCAAATCAAAGAACGATGAGAAGGAAGCGATTCGCGCTGGAGTGATCAAGCATCTTGTCGGGTTGAATATGCTCAACCTGAACAATATGGACGTCAACGTGACGCAAGCCACGGTGAACGGCAATCAGGCGCAGGCGCAGGTGGAGATTCGCGCCAAGGGCGGCGATTCCAGCGGTAACGCGATGCAGATTGGCTACGCGCTCGAAAAGCGCGGTGAAGAATGGGTGGTGCTGAAGAGCACCGGCATGGGCGGCGGGATGCAGCATCCGGGCCCGGGAGAAGCGCCGCCGGCTGGTACGGCGACGGGCGCGATGCCGCCAGGGCATCCAAATGTTACAGGAGGCAACGGCCAGGCGCTGGGTACGCATCCTGATTTCAACGCCATTTTGAATGGTGCGCAGGGCTCGCCTCAGCAATCGCCGCCGCCGCAAACTCCCCCGCCTGCAAACGACAAGCCGTAGCCGCCTGCAAAACTATTTGTGAGCAAAAACGCCGGCTAGACCGTTTTGTCTTTGGAGTAGCAGAGGGATTCAAGGTTACATTCGGAGCATTTGGGTTTGCGGGCGGCGCAGACGCGGCGGCCGTGCCAGATGAGCTGGTGAGAAAACTTGATCCATTTGTTTTCGGGGATCACTTTCATCAGGTCCTGCTCGATTTTCTTGGGGTCATCGTTGTGCGTCAGGTCGAGCCGCTGCGATAGCCGGATTACGTGCGTGTCCACCACGATGCCGCTGGCAATCCCGTAGGCCGTGCCGAGCACCACGTTGCCCGTTTTTCTCGCGACGCCCGGCAGCGTCAGTATTTCTTCCATGGTGCGCGGGACCTGGCCGCCGAATTTTTCAATCAGTCCCTTGCTCGCGCCCATAATGGATTTCGTCTTGTTCCGAAAAAAGCCGGTCGGCCGGATTTCCTTTTCCAGTTCCGCGGGAGACGCATACGCGAAATCTTCTGGCTTCGTATATTTCTTGAAAAGCTCCTGGGTAACTTGGTTGACGCGAACGTCGGTGCACTGCGCCGAGAGTATCGTTGCGATCAGCAGCTGAAACGCGTTGGCATAATTCAATTCGCAGGTCGCATCCGGATATGCCGCGTCCAAGCCGGCAAGAATCGCCGCGACACGCTTCGGATCGGTTCCCGCCGCAACTCCGGCCGTTTTCTTTACCGGCTGCTTAGGCCTTTTGGTTTTCTTCACAACTTTCTTCTTGCTCGTCTTCACTTTTTTCTTCGCTGCCATCTCTGCCTCTTCTCCGCGACCTCTGTGGAACCTCTGTGGAACCTCTGTACCCTCTGTGTTGAAATCTGTCTTTCTTTCTATCAATCCAGCACTTCCAGCAGCCGCCGAAACGCCTTGCCGCGATGGCTATGCCGGCTCTTCTCTTCGGCCCGCAATTCCGCAAATGTTTTCCCAAGCGGCGGGAAGAAAAACAGCGGATCGTAGCCGAAACCGTCCGAGCCGCGCGGTTCGTTCGGAATTTCCCCGTCCACTTTTTCCGAAACGATTGCCAAGGCGCGAGCATCCCGAACGGCGGCGATCACGCAAACGAAATACGCGCTTCGCTCAGCGCCCGCGAGCCCCTTCATCTCCGACAACAGCTTTGCAATTCTCTGTTCGTTGCTGGCGCCCGGCCCCGCGTACCGCGCCGAAAACACTCCAGGCGCTCCACCCAGCGCTGGCACCACCAACCCCGAATCATCGGCGAACACGATCCCGTTGCTATGGCGCGAATAGTAGAGCGCCTTTCCCGCCGCGTTTTCCGCGAAAGTCGGCGCCGATTCCTCGAACTCGGCCAATGACGGGAAGCCCGGCAGCAGTTCCAACTGCCAATTCTTGCCGCAAGCTTCCGCCAGCACCCGAAACTCTTTCAGTTTTCCCGCGTTCCCCGAAGCCAGATAGAGCGTTCGCGATTCCCTGGTATCCGTCATGGTCTCCGTTTTTCTTGCGTACAGCGAAACGCCGTCTCGAGTTCGCCGCCGTTAGCGTTTGCGGCCCAGGAAATTCGCAGGCAGCACGGTGCGCTGTTCTTCGTTCAAGCGGCGAATGCCGGCGGCCGCGAGCGCCAGCAGGTCTTGCATCTCGGCGCCTGCGAAGGGCCGGCCCTCGGCGCTCGCCTGGATCTCCACGAAATCGCCACTGCCGGTCATCACCACATTCATGTCCACTTCCGCTCGGGAATCTTCTTCATAGCAAAGGTCCAGCAGCGAAACATCATCCACAATTCCAACGCTCGTCGCGGCCACCGAATCGATCAGCGGAGAAGTCTTCAGCATTCCCGCGGCAACCATGCGTTCCATGGCCAGCGCCAACGCCACAAACGCCCCGGTGATGGAAGCGGTGCGCGTGCCGCCATCCGCTTCGATGACGTCGCAATCGATCCACACAGTTCGCTCGCCCAGCGCTTCCTGATCCGTAACGGCGCGCAGCGAACGCCCGATCAACCGCTGAATCTCCAGTGTTCGCCCGCTCTGTTTGCCGCGCGACGCTTCGCGTGGCGTGCGTTCTTCGGTTGCGCGCGGCAACATTCCGTATTCGCTGGTGACCCAGCCCTTGCCGCTGCCTTTCAAAAAACCCGGAACGCCGTCCGCAACCGTAGCAGTGCTGATCACCCGCGTCTTCCCCAATTCAATCAACACGCTGCCTTCCGCCTGGGAAATAAAATCCGGCGTGATCTTTAAGCTGCGTAACTGGTCGGCGTGCCGCCCGTCGCTCCGCATCGCAAGCCTCTTTTCCATGTTGCGAAAACCCTTGAGGACCTTTTATCGCTTTGTCGCCCGACGCATTTTATCCACCGCCTTGCGGATCGGAGCCGGCAGCGACGAACCCGGTGGCGAAGGATTATCCAATTGCGTGCCCGCCGCGTCCTTGGCGTTCACGCGGTACAACTGCGTCAGATCCACGTGGCCTGCCAGCGTATCCGCTTCCTGGCCATGAATCAAAATTTTCAGGCGAAGCACCTGCGGCACATTGGCTTCCAGCGTGCGAATGATCGACTCCACCGCTAACTGCTCGCTTTGAATCCCCGAAGGAATCGAAGTGCGAATTTCGTCGGAAAAATCTGCAATCGCCGAGCCATCGGGCAAAATGTAAAAGGCCAGCAATGCCGCATCCGGCGGTAGAGTGCGCGATTCGGAATCCACCGGGCCGGCCAGAAGCGTGTTCAGCACCTGCTTGGCGCGCAAAACCGGTTCGCGCGACAACGGCAATTCCACGATCACTGGAACCAGCTCACCTTCCTGGCCGCGCGAGCCCCAGAACATCGTTACCTTCACCATGGGGTCTCCCGTACTCACGGGAGCCACGGGCAACAATTCGCGCCTCGCTTGCTCCGCCGTCTTCTCCGTTAAATCCTTTGCCTTATTCACCTGGCGCCGCAGGGCGGGGAAGTACAGCGCCGCGGCAATCACCGCCGCCAGCAGCACGCCGCCGAGCCACACGGTCCATTTCGGGCTCATGGCTGCACGCTTCCGCCCGGAGTCGGGATGCTCGGTACCACGTACGTGGGCCGAAACGCGGTGAGGCCGCGCGCGATGGCGTCCGCCACACCCGGAACCATGCGGTCGAGTTCCGAGCGCTCCTTCACCGATACGCTGGAAATCTCCACAGCAATTGCCGGCGCGGCCGTGGTGCGCAGTTGACGCACAGGAGCGGTCTGGAGGGTGTCGGGCGAACCTTTAAAGCGTTTGGACAATTCCTGCTGCACCATGTCGCCGAGCTTTCGGCTCAAACTCAGAAATGGCGTCTGTGCGCGGTCCCACGGAATCAAGCCGGTGATGTTGCTGACCGCAGGCGCGTCTGGTTCAACGTACACGCGCGCGGTGCCCGCCAGCCCGGTCGAGGCGATGTGCATCGTAATAAAGACCGCACCGCGCTGTGCGTTGGCGCGCGCCGAGCGATCGTCGAACGAAGGATTGTCGTTCCCTTCGCGCGTCAGGATTACCTGGAAGCCCTGCGCTTCGAGCGCCTTCTTTGTGGCCGAGGCGAATTGCAGCACCTCGTCGCTTTCACTGATCCCTTCCGTGCCGCGCGCGCCCTGATCGGTGCCTCCGTGCGCGGGATCCAGCACTACGATATTCAGACCCGTGCGCGGCACCTGGGTGGCTAAATTGCCAGACGATTGCTGAGACGTTACGTTCGTGGCCGACGGCAGAGTTTTTGCAGCTGGGTTGTTTGTTCCACCCGATTGCTGAGGAATCGCCCATGCGATCGTGAAGCCACACAATGCGGCACCGAGTATACCGGCAGCGAGAATTTGCCACGGAGGGGGAGAGAATCTCACGCCCAGCAGGATACCAAATCTGAACGCAATCGTTGTTTCGAAGAACGGAATTAAGCGCCGGAAAGGGACCCGTTTGGAGTGAGGGAGCGAAGCTCCCGCTTTTGCGGCCTCGGCTTCGTCGCCCAAACTCTCATGTCTTTTGCGGCTGACTCCTCAAAAGCGGTGGCAGAGCCGCCGCACTCCAAAAAAGAGGCCCGGCTGGTGAGCCGGGTTTTGAACAGTTTGTGTGGCCAGTTTTTGACTCGCCTCTATTTCTAGTCCGCCGTTACGTCTTGCGGAGCCGCACCCGACGCGAAGCGGGCTTGAATCTTGCGCGTGGCGTAGTACATCGCAAACCCAGCCACGACGATAATCATGCCGAAGAACAGCCCGTTCATGCCGAGGATGGTCTCACGATCGCTTTCCACTAGCGACAACAGTAGTAATCCAAGCGGGAAGATCCCGCAAGTAACCGCTCCTGCCACGCCACCCGGCACGCGAAATTCCCGCTTCAGCTCCGGTTCGCGGACGCGCAGCACCACCAGGGTGACGAACTCCAGCATCAGCGCCGCCCCGTACAACATGATGTCCAGCGTCACCAGCCTCTTGAAGCCGAGCCCAAGGCACAATGCCCAGCAGCTTGCCAGCACTACGATGGCCACCCACGGCGTCTCGTTCTTCCAAGTCACTTTGCCGAATATCTTCGGCATCATGCCGTCCTTGGCCATGGCCAGCGGCAAGCGCGAATAGCTCATCACCAGCGCGTTGAACATGCCGAACGCGCTCATCATTCCGCCGATGGTCACCATGAAGCGCAGCCACTCAAAGCCCATGATCTTGCCGCCGAGTTGCCCGGCGATCGCCGCCCAGGAACCGTCCTCGGCGAATGCTGAGGCCGGCGTCCCGGTGAAATAGACCGCCAGAAACGGCAAAACATAGGTGAGCGACACCAGAATGACCGTGGCGATCATAGCCCTTGGATAGGTACGCTGCGGCCGCTCGACTTCCTGCGCGATAGTCGAGGCATTGTCCCAGCCCATGTAATTCCACATGGCCACAAGAATTGCGCCGAGCAGGCCAACACTCGCGCCCGCCGAAGCTGCATGTGGCTCGCCTGCGAACGCGCCCAGCTTCATTGGCGTCAGCACCACGATCAGCCCGAACGGCAGCGACAACAGGAAGAACAGCCAGAGCGAGGTGATGCCCACCACGCGGATGCCCGCCAGATTCAGCGCAGCACAGGCGGCCACCACAAACAAGCCCGCAAAAATCCCGTGATTGCCCTCGCCAAACCACGGCGACATCTGCTTCAGGTAAAACACAAAGAGGGTCGGGTAAATCGCCATATCAAAAATGCTGGCGGCCAGCGAAAGCCACGCTTCCTGGAAGCCCCAGAAATTGCCCAGGCCGCGGCGCACCCACGCGTAGTAGCCGCCTTCGTGCGGCAGCGCGCTCGACAGTTCGCCGATCATGAAGGCTGTCGGCAAGCACCACAGAACCGGCAGAAACAGCAAAACCAGAATCCCACGGCCGTATCCCGCGCCGGAAATAATCGCCTCGGTGCCGTACGTTCCGCCGGACACCATGAAGAACGTGGCGGCAACAAGCGGCCAGAGCGTCAACTTTGCGGCTCTCTTTTTGGAGATGGGAAGCGCTTGGGAAGGAATTTGGGCGGGCAGGGATAAAGTGCTCAATTTTTTCTCTCGTCCTCCTAAAGTGACTCTCGCTTTCCAATCTCTCGAAGCAAGCTCACCTTTCGAAGAATACAATCTCTGTTCACGCATGCAAGAAAAAAATGCGTCTCGGCGAGAATTTTTTTCCAGCGAGCCAACTGTACTTCGGTACTAGACGATTCGTTGCAGACGCGGCGGCTGCACGCGCCCGAACCATTTCTCTCTGCGGCCAGGTTCCGATTGTTGCCAGCAGGCTGTGATACACTCCGCGAGGCCTTTTCCATTCCAATTTCTATCGGAGTCGTGCGCATGAAGCTTCGTTTGTCTGGGCTCTTCGGAATTTTTCTCCTGGCAAGTTCCATTACTCCCGCGCAGCAACCCGCCGTGTCGCGCCCGATTACGGTTGACGACCTCTTCGGAGTAAAAGAGGCGCACGAAGCGCAGATCAGCCCGGACGGGCAGGTGGTCGCCTTCACCGTCAACTCAAGCTCGGTAAAGGAAGACAAGGCCGAGTCGCGGATCTGGATGGTGCCGACCGCCGGCGGCGACGCCATCCCGCTCACCGCCGAAGGCGTGGCGTCCTCCCACCCACGGTGGTCACCGGACGGAAAGTATCTGGCGTTTCTGTCCACGCGCAAGGATGCCGAGGGCAACGACGAGAAGGCGCAGGTATACCTGCTCAATCGCCTGGGCGGTGAAGCCCAGCGCCTTACGGACACGATCCAGGATGTGGATGAGTTCGGATGGGCGCCCGACGGCAAACAACTGGTTTTGATTCTTCGCGATCCCAAGCCCGAAGAGCTTGAGGAAGCGGCTAGAAAATCCAAGGGTGGTGATGACGGCGCAGGGAAAAAGTCCAAAGCGCAACCTCCCTGGGTGATCGACCGGCTGCAGTTCAAGAACGACAATGTCGGCTACATCGACCGCCGCCGCACCCATCTCTACGTCTTCAACCTGGCGGCGAAAACGCAGCGGCAGGTGACTTCGGGCGATTACGACGATTCACAACCAGCGTGGTCGCCCGATGGCAAGTCTCTTGCCTTCGAGAGCAACCGCACCAAGCCGGATCCCGACCTCACCTACAACTCCGACATCTGGGTGGTGGCCGCCGGTAATACCGACCAGGGCGCCCATCCGACGCAGATCACAAATTTTCCCGGGCAGAAGGATCACCCCTCCTGGTCGTCCGACGGCAAGTGGCTCACCTACTCCGCTACGATTGACCTGAAACTCTTCTACTACGCCACCAGGCACGTTGCCGTATCCCCTGCAGCCGGCGGCGAAGCCAGGATCCTGACCAAGGCCTTCGACCGCATGGCCAGCGAGCCACGCTTTGCACCGGATGGGAAGTCCATTTATTTCCTCGCTGACGATGACGGCACCCAGACTCTGGCGCAGGCCAATCTTGCCGATGGCACGATCGCTCGGGCCATCGGCGGACGGCTTAACATCGACGGGTATTCGTTCTCCAAAGACGGGACGCTGGCCGCCACCATCTCCGCGACCGACCGGCCCTACGAAGTGTTCGCCATCCCCGGCGGGAAGCTGACCCAGCTGACGCACTTGAACGACAAGTGGCTAGCCCAGCATAGATTGGTCAAGGGCGAATACGTTTCGTTCAAATCCAAGGACGGAACCGTGGTGCACGGCTACCTTTATAAGCCGGTGGATTACGTGCCCGGCAGAAAGGTTCCGACCATCCTGCGGCCGCACGGCGGTCCCGTGGAAGAATACCAAGACGAATTTTTTGACATTGCCCAACTCTTTGCAGCCAATGGCTATGCTGTTCTGTTGCCCAATCCGCGCGGTTCGACAGGCTATGGGCAGGATTTCTGTAAGGCCATTTATGCCGATTGGGGGAATAAGGACTATCAGGACGACATGGCGTTCGTGGATTACGCCCTGGCGCAGGGATTGGCGGACCCGGACAAACTGGGCGTCGGCGGCTGGTCGTACGGCGGAATCTCCACCGACTTCATCATCGGCCAGACCAACCGTTTCAAAGCAGCCATCTCCGGAGCCGGCGCGGCCAACTTCAGCAGCATGTGGGGGCATGACGAATACCAGCGTGAGTACGTGATCGAACTGGGCTACCCCTGGGAGAACCAGGCGCTTTGGGATCGCATCGCGCCATTCTACAGGGTGAAGGATATCCAAACGCCCACCCTCTTCGTAGGCGGCAACATCGACTGCAACGTTCCTATTCTCGGCGGCGAGCAGATGTACCTATCGCTTAAGGAACTTGGACGCGAAACCCTGCTTGTGGTCTACCCGGATGAGTATCACGAGTTCAAGACGCCCTCCCATATAAAGGACCTGCATGAGCGCTACCTGGCCTGGTACGCGCACTACTTGAAAGCCGACGGCACACCCGCCCTGCCTACCCCGAGCAAAGAGAAGCCGACTTCCGATTGAAATGTTAATAAAAGATAGGGTGCCTCCCCCTTTGGAGTGCGGGAGCTCTGCTCCCGCTTTTACAGACTAATCCGCATTTCCCAAACTGATCAGTCTGTCTCGGGGGCCAACACCTCAAAAGCGGCGGCAGAAGCCGCCGCACTCCAAAAAATCGATGCTCAAACCGTGTGGGCCGGGCGACCTTGTATTAGCAAAGCCTAATGCAATTCTCGTCGCTCTGGAACTCTCCCTGCACATCGTCCCTAGAAACTCCGCCTCAAGGCCATGCTCCTTGCAGCGGCAAGACCGGAGCGCTCTATGGCAACACCCCAAGTGGTCAACGACATCCTCCAACGAGCGGAGGCGCTATTTCATCAGGGCCAATTCGCAGCCGCCTCGCAATTGCTCTCCGATGGCATCTCCCAGGCGCCGTCGGCAAAGCTTTGGAACGATTGGGCCGCGGTGCAGGTCTCTTTGGGCCAATTCCAGGACGCCGAGCACGGTTTCCTGGCGGCCCTTCAACTCGATCCGTGCTCCACGCAGGCCGCGGAAAATCTGGGCGCTCTGCTCTTTGCGCGTGGCTGCCATGCCGAAGCGGCGCCGCTCCTGCGGCAGTCCCTTGCCGGGGCCTCCGCGCAAACGCGCCCAGTGATTGAGGAGATGCTGACGCAGTGCGAAGCGGGCGGCCATCATCCTGGATCGGCCATTGCCGCGGTATCCGCTTCCAATGCTGGCGCGTCTTCATCGGCCCCCACCCTTGCGGCGGCGCCATCAGCCGGAAGCTGGGACAGTTCGCTCTCCTATGACGATTGGTGCCGCTCCGTTTTTCGCCAGCATGTGCCCGCTCCCGGTGTTCGCATCGCCGCCAGTTGGGCGGAAGACTCCGACTGGGGCCTGCGTGCATATAACGCCCTCGCTCTATTGGAATGCGAATACGCCACGAAGCTCCTCAGCGAGATTCGCGATAAAAACGTCCTGGGCGACATCGTGGAATTTGGAATCTATCAGGGCTGGTGGATTAATTTCCTCTACAGGACAACGGAAGAGCTGGGGCTCCATCGGCGCATCTATGGTTTCGACAGTTTCGAAGGCCTTTCCGATCCCCATCCCGAACACGATCAGGCTTTCTGGAAGAAAGGCCAATACGCTTGCTCGCTCGAGCAGGTTTCCGCAAACGTGCAGGCCGCCTTGCGCCCGCGGCTCAAACTGGTCAAAGGATTTTTTGAGAAGAGTCTGCGCAGCGCGCAAGCGCTGGTAGCCCAGAAATTTTCCTATGTCCGCATTGATTGCGACATTTATTTGCCCGCACTCGATTGCCTGCGCTATCTGGGTCCCCGCCTTGCCGACGGCGCGGTCGTAGTCTTTGACGATTGGCCGCACTTGCGCGGCTACGGCGAGCAGCGCGCGTTCGAAGAGTGGCTGCCCACCGTCCCGCACCTCGAATTTGAATTTCTCTTCTACGGCGCCATCGGCCACTTTTACACGCGCGTTCACCACAAAAAATAGCAGACCCCTCAAGCGCAAAGCCTATAAGGAATTTGCATGGCCACTAGCCTCGCGCTATCCTCCTTGCACTCATGGAGGATTTGAATGCGCGTGTTGCTAAGAGTCATCGCTCTTGTCTGCCTGCTGATCGTTGTGATCCCGGCTCCTCCGGTCCAAGCGCAACAATACGATCCGAAACTCTATTCCGAGATGCGCTGGCGCTGCATCGGACCGTTTCGCGGCGGGCGCACCGTGGCCATCAGCGGCGTTCCGCAGCAGCCCAATGTTTTTTATATGGCCGCGGTGAACGGCGGCGTGTGGAAGACCACCGACTTTGGCAATACCTGGTTCCCGATTTTTGATGAGCAAAGTTCCGGTTCCATCGGCGCGCTGGTGGTTGCGCCGTCCGATCCCAACATCCTCTATGTCGGAAGCGGGGAAGGATTGCAGCGGCCGGATCTCGCCGTCGGCGATGGTTTTTACAAGTCAATTGATGCCGGCAAGACGTGGACGCATCTCGGCCTGCGCGATGCCCAGCAGATCACCGCCATAGTTGTCGATCCCCGCAACCCCGACCGCGTTTTCGTTTCCGTTCAGGGGCATCCCTACGGGCCCAATGCGGAGCGCGGCATATTCCGCTCGCTCGACGGCGGCAAGACCTTCGAGAAAGTCCTCTACAAAGACGAGAACACCGGCGGCGCTGATCTGGTAATGGATCCCGGCAACCCACAGGTACTCTTCGCGGCTCTCTGGGCGGGGCGCGTTGCCCCGTGGGAGATTCGCAGCGGCGAATCTTTTGTGATTCCCGGCAGCGGCCTCTACAAATCCGCGGACGGTGGGACCACCTGGGGGCAAATCACCAAAGGCCTTCCCGGCGCAGATGATCTGCTCGGCCGCATCGGCATTGCCATCGCCCCCAGCAATCCGAAGCGCATGTATCTGACCGCGGAGGCGAAAAAGGAGCCCGGAATATTCCGTTCCGACGACGGCGGCGAAAGCTGGCAGCACGTCAACGAAGATCACCGCATCGGCGGCCGCGGCCCCGGCGCAATGGGCATCGCCGTTTCGTCGGACAACGCCGACACGATTTACGTCGCCAACACGACCACGTGGAAATCCACGGACGGGGGAAAAACTTTTACGGGATTCAAAGGCGCGCCGGGCGGTGACGACTACCAGCGCATCTGGATCAATCCGAATAACGCGCAGACCATCGCGCTTTCGAGCGATCAGGGCGCGGTCATCAGCGTCAATGGCGGGCAAACCTGGAGCAGTTGGTACAACCAACCATCGGCCCAGTTTTATCACGTCACCACCGACAATCGTTTCCCCTATTGGGTCTACGGCGCGCAGCAGGAGAGCGGGAGCGCGGCGGTGATGAGCCGCAGCGACGTTGGTGAACTCACGTTCCGCGAGTGGAGTTTGCCGGGCGTCGAAGAGTACGGCTACATTGCGGTGGACCCGCGCGATTCGAACATTCTCTACGGCGGCCGCATCACGCGCACGAATCAGGAACTCAATGAATACGCGAACGTGGCACCCGAACCCATCCGTACTGGCCAGTATCGATACAACCGCTCGCTGCCGATCGTTTTTTCACCGTTCGATTCCGGCACTCTTTATTTCGCAGCCAATGTTTTATTCAAGACCACCGATGGCGCCCGCTCGTGGCAGGTCATCAGCCCGGACCTCACGCGGGAATCGCCGGAAATTCCCGCGAATCTCGGGGCCTTTTCCGCGGGCGACCCGGAAAAAGGGAAGCATCGCGGCACGATCTATGCCCTCGCTCCCTCCTTCAAGGAAGCAGGCACTCTTTGGGCCGGAACGGACGACGGCCTGATTCACATCACCCGCGACGCCGGAAAGACGTGGAAGAATGTCACTCCGCCGCAGCTTACTTCGTGGAGCAAGGTTTCTATTCTGGAGGCTTCGCATTTCGACGCGGGAACAGCCTACGCCGCCGTCAATCGTTTTCGCCTGGACGACTTGAAGCCGCACATCTACCGCACGCGCGATTTCGGCACCAATTGGCAGGAAGTCGTCGCGGGCCTTCCCGAAAACGCTCCGATAAATGCCGTACGCGAAGATCCCGTCCGCAAGGGCTTGCTCTTCGCGGGTTCCGAGACTTCTGTCTACGTTTCCTTTAATGATGGAGACTCGTGGCAACCGTTGCAGTTAAATCTGCCGCACACCTCCATGCGCGACCTGGCGATTCATGGCGACGACTTGATTGTGGCCACGCACGGCCGCTCGTTTTGGATCCTTGATGACCTTACGCCGCTTCGCCAGGTGAACGAAGAGGTAGCCAAAGCGCCAGCGTTCTTGTTCCAGCCGCGGGAAACCTTGCGCTGGCGCTGGAACCGCAATCCCGATACGCCGCTGCCGCCAGAAATCCCGGCGGGGCAAAATCCGCCGGATGGCGCGGTCATCGACTACTACCTTGCAGCTATTGCGCGCGGCCCGGTCACCCTGGAAATTCTGGATTCCACGGGCGCAACCGTTCGCCGCTACTCGAGCACAGATGCGCCGCTGCCCATGGACAAAATTGCAGGTGAACACCCTATCCCGATGTACTGGGTGCGGCCTGCTCGGATTCTTTCCGCCGCGCAGGGTATGCACCGCTTCGTATGGGACCTGCATGGGGAGACGCCGAAATCTCTCAACAAGGAATTTCCGATTTCCGCGATCCCGCATGATACGCCGCTGCTTCCCCTCGGAGCCTGGGCGCTGCCGGGAAACTACGCGGTCAAGTTGACGGTGGATGGCAAGCAGTTCACCCAACCGCTTACAATAAAATTGGATCCGCGCATCAAGACACCTCTTCAGGACTTGCAGGCCCAGGCCGCGCTGCAGGCCGGCGCCGTCTCCGGGATGAATCAAAGTTTCGAAGCCTTAAGCCAGGTGCAGTCCGTACGAGCACAATTGAAGGAGTCTTCAACGAAGGTGAAAGGGAAGTTGGCCGATTCGCTTGAGGATCTCGACAAGCAGTGCGCCGCTCTGGCGGGCGCGACGACCAGCACTTTCTTTGGAACTCCGCCCAGCGACAAGCAGCCCGAGAATTTTTCCACCCTCAACCAGCACTTCGGCCAGTTGCTGGGCATCGCCGATTCCGCGGATGCCGCCCCTACGACACAGGCGAGCAAAGTCTATGCCGAGCTTACGGAAGAGTTGAACTCCCTGACGAAACGCTGGAATGACCTGAAGAAGGATGCAGTCCCAAAACTCAACAGCGAACTCCAGAAGGTCGGCCTTGTAGCCCTGGATATCACCAAGCCTCTCGATCACGATATGAGCGAAGCAGGTGGCGGCGAGGGCGAGCCGTAAGAGTTTCGCTCTCCTATTCCAGCGTAAGCAGTTGAAAAAGAATGAAATACAGAGAGTATGAACCATGGTCAGACTATAGTCGGACCATGGTTTGACTATAGTCAAATTCTATGCTATCTTCCATACAGTTAGGAGCCGCGCTATGGAAGAAATAGCCATTTCAAAATTTAAAGCCACCTGCCTCGCCGTCCTCGAAAAGGTCAAGAAGACCGGCCAGCCCATCCTCGTAACTCGCTTCGGCCAACCCATCGCACAAATAACCCCCCCCGGTGTAGCCAAGCGGGCCCCAAAATTCGGCACGGGTGCGGGCACAGCAGAAATCCTCGGCGATATCGTGGGACCAATCACTGATATTTCCGACTGGGACGCCTGGAGCAACCCGGATAAAGACTCGTGAAGCGATTCCTCCTGGACACTCATATCTGGCTCTGGGCTGCGACCGAACCGCATAAGGTGACCTCTGAAGTCCATACATTGCTCAGCAACCCAGAGGCGGATAGGTTTCTCTCTCCAATCAGTCTCTGGGAACTCTCGGTCATGGTTGAGAAAAAGAGATTTGCTCTAAAAGAGGACTTCGCGGTTTGGGTACAGAAATCTACTTCAGACCTGAATCTGAAAGAGATTCCTCTTGGTTGGAAGGTCGCTTGCGAGATGCGCTACATCCTGCCGAACCACAAGGACCCAGCCGATCGATTTCTTGTGGCCACAGCCATCGCCTTCGATCTGATTCTGGTGACTGCCGATCAGAAGTTGATCGGAGTCCCCGGCCTGAAGGTGCTCGCAAACGTTTGAGTTTCCGGTCGATTCCCTCAGCGCAGATATTTCTGAAAGAACCCCGAGATGCGCTGGCTGGCGTCCGCGGTGGCTTCCGGACGATAGCCTTCCTTATTGTTGGGATTTTGGAAGGCGTGGCCTGCGCCGTCATAAATCTTGATGTCCGTGAATTTCCCGTCAGCTTTCATTGTGGCTTCGAATGCTTTCACGTCTTTCGGGGGGATGCCCTGATCGTCCGCGCCGAAATTCCCTTGCACCGGCGCTTTGATCTTTGCCACTAGCGCCGGCTCTGATGGCAGCCATCCGTAGTTCACCACGCATGCGGCCAGCTTCGGCTGGTCCACGGCCAATTTGATCGACCAACTTCCACCCATGCACCATCCAATCGAGCCAATCTTGCTGGCATTCACGTCCGGGCGCGAAGAAAGATACGTAAACGCCGCCTCCAGGTCGCGCATCCCGCGGTCATCCGGCAATCCGCGCATCAGCACATGCGCTTCGTCAGGGTTCGCCGCCACCTTTCCGCGGTACAGATCCACCGCCAGCGCCACATACCCTTGCGCCGCATATTTCTGCGCCTGCTCTTTCACCCAATCGTTCAGCCCCCACCATTCATGAATGACGATGATCGCCGGATGCTTGCCCGTTCCCTCCGGCAGAGCCAGATAGGCGCTCACCGCGTCATCCCCGCTCTTGTAGCTTACCGTCTCCGTTTTCGGCGCCCCCGCTCGCAGCGCCAGCCCGAATGCCAGAATTCCCAGCGCCAACATCGGCAAAAAAACTTTACGATTCATGTCCGCATCCTCCAAAGGAAAAGGCTCCGAAACTTTAGCGCATCGCGGAGCCTGAAACCACGGCCAGTTTTTTGGCCGGACTTAGCTGGCCGGTTTTTGCAGCTCGTCAATCGACGCCAACACGTCGTCGCTGTGCGTTTTCACATCCACGCTTGTCCACACTTTCCGGAGGACGCCGTTGGGATCGATCAGGTACGTATGCCGCGCCGAAAGCTTCGCGACTCCCAGATTCATCACCGAGTCATACTTCTCCGATACTTCCTTGTTCGTGTCCGCCAGCAGCTTGAAGGTCAGGCTTTCCTTCGCGCAAAACTCCTGATGCGACTTCTCGTCCTGCATGCTGACCCCGAGGATCACGGCCTGCTTCGCGTCATACTTCGCCAGGTCCCGTTGGAAATTATGAGCTTCGATCGTGCAGCCGGTGGTCATATCCTTGGGGTAGAAATACAGCACCACCCATTTGCCCTTGAAATCGTGCAGGCTGACGGGCTTTCCCTCTTGAGAGTTCAGCGTGAAATCCGGCGCCGGAGTCCCCACTCCCGGCGATTTGTCTCCGCCCCGCAGATTCGCGCTGATGACGGCGAGCAGAACTGCCGCCGCCAGGATTCCACCTATAACCATCCACATTGGCTTTTTCCTCATGGTTGCCCTCGCCTGAAAATACCAAACTTGGGCGCGATTCGCCCAGAGGAAAGTTGAAAGAAATTTGGAGAGCCGGGTTCGGCTATTTCTTGACTATGGAATCCTTCGAGGGTGGCCGCGGTGCACTCGGGCTGGATGCAAACCGTTTGGCTTCCAGGCTCCGTGTGCTCCAGTCTGCCGGCGGAAAAGAGACTCGCCAAAACCGGGGACTGGGCTGAGCGAACTCCACCCCAATCTCCGTAAGCCCGTTTGCGCTCGAACTCATTTCCACCACGCTGCAAGAAACCTCTTCCCCGGTGGTGATATTTTTCAAACTAAGGGCTTGGCCTTCCCGCACCGGTTCCTGCAATTGCAGCAGCGTTCCATGCGCATTCACTATCAGCGTCTTCGTGTGCTCCACGAACGGCGCTCCGTTCGCCCGTTTTCCGGAAACCCGCAGTGGCACCGCCAATAGGATCCTCTGGCTGCGACGCTGGTTGGCGATCTGGCTCGGCCGAATGTTCGGTGTGCTCATGGACTTTCATCCCCTCTTCTATGGTTGTCGGCATGTAAGAGCGGAACCATTAGGAAGGTTAGAAGAAAGAAAGTTGTGGAATTCGCTTTTCGTGCCTATCGTTCGAAGCGCGAGCACGTGTTCCAGGTTGAGGTTCCCACTCCTCCAACACCCGGTATCCCATAGAGAATGAGCAGCGTTAACACAACATGCGCTCCGGCTTGGTTTCTTCCGCGCGCCGCCGTTCACCTGCATGAGAGGCCGCGAACGACAATGGAATATTTCAGCGGCCTTGTACGCACCCTGAACTGTTCGAGAACACTGCAAACTGTTCCAGTCTGGTACCGCTCCTCCGGCACTCATCTCGTCCCCTCTTCTCGCTCTCCACGCATCGCCAAACATACTCGCCCGTGAAACTTCGTCCCTAAGTTGTTTCCCGTCTTCGCCTTAACAGTTGCCGGTGACGGTGCCCAGTTCAATCAATACTTTTTGGCGGCCAATTTTTGGACCTTATCCACTACAATGGAATCCTGATGAGCCAGTTGGCGGTTTTTATCCCGGTGATTATCTGAACTTTTGATGGACTCCTCCGCTCCCACTTGGCTCACCGAGCCATGCGTTACGATTCTGCTCGCGCTCGCGTTTGCGCTACCCGCGATCCTCTTTCCTCGCGGTTCGGAGCGCTTTATCGGGCGGATCGAAGGCGTCTTTTCCCGGTTCGCGGCTCATAAAATCATCGCCGTTTCCGTCTTGTTTCTTTTCGTCGTTGCGCTGCGTCTCGCACTCCTCGGCCAGCTTCCCGTTCCCAATCCGGGCATTCATGACGAGTTCAGCTACCTCCTGATGGGCGACACGTTTGCCCACGGCCGCGTCGCGAATCCTCCCCACCCTCTCTGGAGAAGTTTCGAAACATTTCACGTCCTTTGGTTTCCCACCTACGCCTCAAAATATCCCCCCGCGCAGGGCCTTGTTTTGGCATTCGGCCAATTGCTCGGCAATCCCTGGATTGGTGTGCTGCTCAGCGCGGCCACGATGGCCGCGGCATTTGTCTGGATGCTGCAGGCGTGGATGCCCGCAAGGTGGGCGTTTCTCGCGGGAGTCCTCGCCGCGCTCAGGCTCTGCGTCGCTTCCTACTGGATGAACAGTTATTGGGGCGGAGCGGTGGCCGCCATTGGGGGAGCGCTTGTTCTCGGCGCGATTGGGCGCCTGAGGCGCGGCCCGTCGCTCGCAATGGGAATTCTTCTCGGCCTGGGCGTCGCGATTCTTTTCAACAGCCGCCCGTATGAGAGTGTTTTTTTCTGCTTTCCTGTCTCCGGCGCCGTACTCTTCTGGCTTTGGCGCGAGTTCAAGGGAGTGGAGACGCGTCGCGCTGCCCTGCGCCTGGTGGTCTTGCCCGCGGGCGTCATCCTGCTTTTTACAGGTTGCCTCATGGCGCGCTACAACTGGCGCGTCACTGGCAATGCGGCCGAGCCTCCCTATGCCTATGACGCGCGCCTCCACGATCGCGCCGCCATGTTCGTGTGGCAAACGCCGAAACCTCCGATTCGTTACGACAACGCCGAGATGGAAAATTTTTACAATCAGTACGAGCGGCTCACCTACGACCGTTCCTGGGCCACGCTCGGCTCCGTTTTCCAGGATAAGTGGGAGCACTGCTCGCTCGCCTTCCTCTGGCCGGCTTGTTGGCTGCTCTTGCCCGGCGTTTTCTTTCTCTACCGCGACGCGCGTCTCCGCCTGCCTCTCTTCACTCTGTTGGCCGTCCTCCTCGGCTACTGCCTGGTGGTCTGGCCGGGGCCACACTACATCGCTCCCGCTGCCGCCGCGCTCTTCGCGGTTCTCGTCCAATCGATTCGCCACTTGCGCACCATCCGCATTTTCGGGCGCCCCATCGGTGCCGCCTTTTCCCGCGCGATACTCCTCGCTCTTGTCTTCGATGTTTCGCAGTTGGTTGCGCAAAGGCTCGGCGATCCACAAAGCTGGGGGGGCTGGGGGCTTTCCGACCGCGCCGACCTTTTGCACGATCTCGAATCCACGCCGGGAAAGCACGTCGTCCTCGTTCGCTATGGCCCGGATCACAGCGTTCACGAAGAATGGGTCTTCAACGCCGCGGACATCGACGCCTCCAAGGTCATCTGGGCACGCGACCTCCCCGGTGAAATCAACGACCAACTCCTCCGTTACTACCCCGACCGCACCATTTGGCTGGCCACTCCGGACAGCAACGACGTCTCCGAGTTCCGGCCGCCGCGTGATTCGCACTAGGCCGAAGCATGCGGACCGAGGGCGGATCGCGCGAATTCGCCGACTGGTCGCGCCAGGTCAATGTGCTCGCGGGAAGCGGCATCACCCTCGCCGCCACCCTCGACAAGAACTAAGCATAGCCTTCCGCCAAACTAGTTCTTCTTTCCTTCAGGGTCACGGAAAGACATACTGGCTGCACCGGCTATGAGCGAACATTATCGCTTCTCCGATTTGCGTGAACTCCTCGCGAAGGCGAACGAAGAAAAATCCGGCGATCAACTCGCAGGAATCGCCGCCGCTTCCGAGCGCGAGCGCGTCGCCGCAAAAAGCGCTCTGGCTGACCTGCCGCTGATCGACCTGCTGAACAATTCCCTGATTCCCCCGGAGACTGACGACGTTTCCCGCCTCATTCTCGATTCTCACGATTCCTCGGCGTTTGAGCCGCTCCGCAGCATGACCGTCGGCCAGTTCCGCGAATTCCTCCTCGATAACGAAACCACCGAGGCCGATTTAAAGTCTCTCAAATGGGGCATTACCCCCGAAATGGCCGCGGCGGCCGCGAAACTGATGAGCAACAAGGATCTGGTGCTCGCGGCGGCAAAGATTCGCAACATCACGCGTTGCCGGAACACCATCGGCGAGCGGGGCGTCCTCGGCATTCGCTTACAGCCCAACCACCCATCCGATGACGTAGGCGGTATTTTGCTGGCGGCGTTCGACGGCCTTATGTACGGCTGCGGAGATGCCGTCATCGGAGTGAATCCCGCCACCGATTCCGTCGAGAGCGTCGCGGCGATCCTGAACGCCCTCGATCGCCTGATTACGGCGCTTGCTATTCCAACGCAAGCATGTTGCCTCGCGCACATCACCACCCAATTGGCGTGTTTGGATCGTGGTGCGCCGATCGATCTGTTGTTTCAGTCCATCGCCGGCACGCAGGCAGCGAACACGAGCTTCGGCATTAATCTTTCCATGTTGCGAGAGGGACGCGAACGCGTTCTGGAGCACCACCGCACGCGCAATGTCCCCTGGGCAGGCGACAACGTGATGTATTTCGAAACGGGGCAGGGAAGCGCTCTCTCCGCGGAGGCGCATCACGGCGTCGACCAACTCACGCTGGAAGCGCGCGCTTATGGCGTCGCCCGCGCTTTCGATCCTTTCCTGGTCAACACCGTCGTCGGTTTCATCGGCCCGGAATATCTCTACGACGAGCGCCAGATCATTCGTGCCGGCCTGGAAGATCACTTCATGGGCAAATTGCTCGGGCTCCCGATGGGCTGCGACGTCTGCTATACCAATCACGCCGTCGCCGATCAGAACTCCGCCGACAACCTCATGCTTCTCCTCGCCGCCGCCGGCTGCAATTACTTCATGGGCGTGCCCGGCGCCGACGACGTCATGCTCAACTACCAGTCCACCAGTTTTCACGACGCTTTGGCTGTCCGCAAAATCTTCGGCCTGCGCCCCGCCCCGGAATTCCTCGCCTGGCTCCAGCAGAATGGGATCTACCGCAATGGCGAGCCGGTTGCGCTTGCCCCCGGCAACAGGCAAAAGCTCCTGCGCGGCCTCGAAGGTGTGTTGTCCACGCCCGCCGCGCCAGCCTGATTCATCTCGATCTACAATCACCCTCAATACCTTGTCGTTGGGAACTCATTCATTCCGCTACGTAAGTCTCAAAACGAAAACGAACTACAGGAGTAGTTTCCACGGGGCCGGCGATGCGCTCGGGGGGCCAGATGACATCCGGATGGATTTTTATGGTGTAATGTCAGGATGGAACAGGCTGAAATGAATCCGCGCCCCGTGGTTGGGGCGATCGTCGTGGTCAGCGGCCTCGCCGTGTCATTCCTGCTGTGGCTGCTGTACGTCCATCATGCGTCGGCCGATTTCGCTGGGCGCTGGATGTTCTTGCCGGCTCTCAACGCACTTCTGAACGGGTTGTGCGCGATTGCGCTCTGCGTGGGATTGTATTTCATCAAACATCAAAACAAGGAAGCGCATCGCACGAGCATGCTGCTGGCCTTCGCGTTCTCTTCCGTTTTTCTCATCAGCTACATCGTGAACCATGCACTGCACGGCGACACGATTTTTCCCGGCCACGGCCCGGTCCGCACGCTTTACCTTTCCATTTTGGCCAGCCACGTAATCCTTTCCGTCGTCGCGCTGCCAATGGTGCTCACGACGTTATTTTTCTCGCTGACGGGCCGGTTCGCGATGCACCGCCGAATCGCACGCTGGACGTTCCCCATTTGGCTCTACGTTTCGATTACCGGCGTGGTGGTTTTCGTGTTCCTGAAGGCGTACGCGTACTAGATTCTGTATTGATCCAGCCTGATTAAAGCGAATAAGGGGAAGTAGAGCCCGGTGCAGGTCTCGATCTCACGCCTCCGCCCTGGCCGCGAGTATGGACGACGATCACAAGCTTGCTTCACACCCCGCGTGGCCGGAGATTGTGCGCAAAATTCGCGCACGCACCCCTGCACGCATTTTTGTGGAGCGGGGCCCTGCCTATTCCACGCAAATGACACTCGAGCTCCGCGGCGCGCACGCCAGTGCCGTAGACGCAGTCTGGACAGAGTTTGATTTGCAAAAAGATTTCCCGCCAGAGTTCGTCGCGCAGTGGGGCCTTTTCCAGGTTTCGAGCAAAGCGGAATCGAAATCGCAGTTTTTGCTCCGCCCGGACCTTGGCCGTGCTCTCAGCGATGGCGCAAAAAGCTTAATCGTTCAGCGCTGCCCTGAAGCGCCCGACATCCAGATTGTGATCGGAGACGGCCTGTCCAGCGCAGCGGTCCGCGCGCAGGTACCTGTGCTTTTCCAGCTCCTGCAGCAACAGGCGCGAGATCATGATTGGTCCATCGGCCAATCGTTCGCTGTGCGGTACTCTCGCGTCGGCATCATGAACGACATCGGAAATCTTCTCTCGCCCCGTGTGATCGTATTGTTGATTGGCGAGCGTCCAGGCCTCGCCACCGCGGAAAGCCTCTCCGCCTACATGGCCTATTCTCCCCGCGCGGGCCACACGGACGCGGACCGAAATCTCGTCTCCAATATTCACGCGCGTGGCGTTCACCCGGAGATTGCCGCGAATCGCATCACGCATCTCGCGGCACAAATGATGGCCCTGAAACGCAGTGGCACGACCCTTAAGGAAGAAACTCCGCCGCTGCTCTACTAAATTAAAAGTGAGGCATCCGTTCCGAGGGCGTAGGATAAACTGGCAATTGGAGAGAACGAGGTCAAACAATTGCTTCTCTTGATGGATGCTAACAAGAAGGGCAAGGTCTCCAAGCAGGAGTCCATGAAGTTTATGGACGCAAAATTCGAACTTCTGGATAAGGACAAGAATGGGGTGTTGTCAGTTTGCTTTTCCCAAGAGCTGGCGAGCATAGGCTGGCGCTTTGCCGGCATCTTCATGTTTGCAATAGGCATAGACATCAACGCCCTGGCCTAGCCATGCTTCAAAGCGCTTTCTCCATGCTGCCAGTTGCTTCGGAGTGTAGTTTTCAAGACGCAGGCGCGCGTAAGTGAACCCGGCGGTTAGGACTTCAGGGGGTGTTTGCTTCTCGGTTTCGGACAGACAAAGCGCCGTATCGTGCTGGCGAAGAACGCCGTAAGTTTCATCCGTGTACCAAGAGGGGTGACGTACTTCAAAGGCGAAAGCGAAAGCAGGCGGGCGAAGAGCCAGAAAGTCTTCCAGGAGAGGGCGATCGAATTTGAACGTAGGTGGCAGCTGGACTAGGATTGGGCCAAGGTGGTTGCCATCGTTCAGCACGCTGGCCACTTCCAGGAAACGCTTCAGAGTGCTCTCGCAGCCGCGCAGTCTTTGAATGTGAGTGATTTGCTTGTTGACTTTCAAAGCGAAGCGAAAGCCTTCCGGAACCGTTTTCGCCCACTGCAACAGCACGTTCTCCGTGGGCATGCGATAGAAACTGTGATTGATTTCGACGGTCGAGAACTGCTGGGCGTAGAAGCTGAGCATTTCGCGATCCGCAAGCTTCTGGGGGTAAAAACTCCCTTTCCACTCTTTATAAGAGTACCCAGAAGTCCCAACGCGAAGCTGGCCCGAACGAGGCATGTGCACCTCCGTGCCCTGCCATTTAATCACGGCCACAGCGCTCAGAAAAGGCAAAGGCTCGCAGCCGCCTGGCAATCAAGGTGCTTTCTTCGTTCTCGCTGGCACACGCTCGCTTAGTAGTTCAATGGCTTGTTCCAGTTTTTGTCTCCGCTTCCAGAAATCGCTCCACAGATCGCCTTTCTCTTTGAGCCGTGCAAAGACGGTCTTCATGTTCAGGGTTTCGGGCCGGAGGCTCTTTCGCAATTCACGCGGCAAGATGGGCGCGGAAACGGGCGCTTTTGGAAATGCCCGCACGGAATAAGGTGCAGCCAGCGGGCGGCCATGCGCATTCTGCTGCACGTCGATCAGGACGCGGCCCGCGGGCCGCCGTGCCACGGTCCTTTCGTTGGTTATCAGATTCGGGTGCTCGGTCGCCACCGTTCGCGCAATAATCTCCGCGAACGTCCGCAACTGCTCGTATGTATAGAGGGGCTCAACGGGAATGTACAAGTGGATTCCTGTTGCGCCGGAAGTCTTAAGAAAGCTCACCAGGCGCAATTCTTCCAACTTCTCATGCAACGCTCCGGCGATCGTCACCACTACTGAAAATTCCGTACCTTCGGAGGGATCGAGGTCGAAGAAAAAATAGTCCGGATGCTCAAGATCAGCAAAACGGCTGGACCACGGATTATGGTCGATGCAGCCTAGGCTGGTCAAAAACAGCAGGGAAGCTAGGTCATTGGCAGTCGCGTAGTGAATTTCTTTCCCGCGTTCTTCGGAATCGAGGGGCACTGTTGTAAACCACTCCGGTATCCCCTCGCGCAGGTCTTTTTGAAAGAAAGCCTGTCCCTTGATTCCGTCGGGATACCGGCGCAAGACCAAGGCCCGGTCGCGGAGGAAAGGCAAGATGGAGTCTGCCATACGGTAGTAATAGGCCAGAAGGTCTCGTTTGGTATAGCCGGATTCGGGAAAATAGACTTTGTTCAGATTGCTTAGCCGGATTCGTTTGCCGTCCAATTCGATAGTGACGCTTTCCGACCGGCCCTTGAACAGCTCGTTTTCGACCTCGGCTTTTGTGTTGAGCACGCGGCCAACGATCTCGGGCGCGCGAACTACGGCCGGGGCGGCGGGTGCGGGAGCGGCAACTTCGTTTTCCCATTGGCAATCCATGGGACGCGCGTCCTCGCGGAGCGCGAGGAAAACAGGGTGACGCAGAGCGTGCTCCTGCGTCCATCCGCTGAATTTGACGCGCGCCACCAGAGCAGGAGAAACCCAGGATGGCTTTTCATTGGTTTCGGGCACGGCGTCAAACGGGGAAGCGGGAGCAGATAGTTCTTTCAGCTTGCTGCTCAATTCCGTAAGCTTTTTCGCGTCGAATCCGCTGCCAACATGGCCTATGAATCGAAGTTTTTTACCTTCATACAAACCCAACAGGAGTGAGCCAAAGGGAAGAGCGGAGGTACGAGCCTCGGTCCAGCCTCCGACTACCGCGTCAACCGTCTGGGTAATCTTCAGCTTCACCCAGTACGGGCTTCGATCAGAAACGTACGGGCTGTCGGCGCGCTTCGCGACGATCCCTTCTAGACCTTTTTGTTCCGCCAGCGCGAACAACTCTTTCCCGTGTTCCAACTGATGGTCCGCGTATCGAAACCGCTCAGATGTGTAAAGCAAGCGTTGCAGGAGCTGCTTACGCTCAAGTAGAGGCGCTTCGCGAAGGTCGTATCCGTCGCAGTAGAGGAGATCGAAAGCGAAGTAAACGACACGCATTTGCGTGACAAGGCTCTCGCTCGGTGTTCGCACGTGCATGCGCTCCTGCAAGCGTTCGAAGCTGCTGTGACCTTGGGCATCCAAGGCCACAATCTCTCCGTCAAGAATTGCCTGGCGAGCGGCCAAGGCATCGGGAAAAGAGGCCAGTTCGGGATAGCGTTTGGTGATGTCAATACTGTTACGCGAACGCAGCGCCAGGGCGCCATTCTCAATTCGAGCTAGCGCGCGCACGCCGTCCCATTTGATCTCAAAGAGCCAGTTGGGATCGGAAAAGGGTTGTCCGGCAAGCGTCGCGAGCATGGGCTCCACGCGAGACGGCATTGCGCCCTTGCGAGCGCCTTGCAACTCAGCCGGCTGAATTGGGATTGCCCGGCGTTTAGGAGGCAGCTCCTCCTTAATCTCCTCCAACATGCGTCCCGTAAGCGCGGAACCGTCGTGTTCGTCGATGTTCCAGGAGGAATCTTCGGCGGCGTCCTTATGCTTGATCATCAACCATTCGTTGCCTTTTTCGCTCTGCTTCAGTTTCACAAGGACAAAACTGCCCCGCAATTTCTCCCCGTTCAAGCTGAACTTGATTTCTCCCTTTTCCAATTGCTTTAGCGCGTCGAGATTGCCCTCGACATGAAAAGTCCCACGGTCCCAAATCATTACCGTTCCCGCGCCATAATTGCCTTCGGGAATTTTCCCTTCGAAGTTGGCGTAGTCCAGCGGATGATCTTCCGTTCGCACTGCCAGCCGCTTGTCGGCGTGGCTCTGGGAAGGTCCCTTGGGCACGGCCCATGACTTCAGCGTTCCATCGATCGCGAGCCGGAAATCGTAGTGCAGCCGTGTTGCCCGGTGCTTCTGAACCACGAAGGTATCGCCATGCTCAACTCCGGGACGAACTTCCAACTGTGGCAGTTTCGGTTTTGGCAGGCGTGTGCGTTTGGCGGCCGGGGAGGGCTGCTCCTGGACCTTCCCGGCGATGGGTTTGGGCTCGCCGGAAGGTTCGGGAGTTCGGTCGAAGCGGCGTTTCCGCCGATATTCTTCCAGTTTGGCCATGGCCGCATTCTATCCCAGACCTTTCCTAATCTGGCGGGCTTGCCTTTTTGAGGTTTTCAGCCAGGATTTCGTCTTGCTTCTTCCCTGGTAGGCGTCTAACCTAAACAGACTCCGGCACTATCCCTTTTACCGAAGGAGAGCTCACATGGCCACGACCGTTTGGAAAGGCCATCTCACATTTGGCTTGATTTCGATGCCAGTGCGCATGTTTGCCGCAGCCCGCGGTGAGCGAATCAGTTTCAACCAGCTTCACAAGGAATGCCATTCACGGCTCAAGCAGCCGCTGTTTTGTCCGGTCTGCAACCGGAACGTTGAGCGGTCCGAGATAGTAAAGGGTTATGAGTACGAAAAGGATCAATACGTGCTGTTCAGCGAAGAGGAGCTCGACAAAATCGAGCCTGCCTCTGCCCGCGTTATGGAAATTCTGGAGTTCGTGAAGCTGAGCGAGATGGATCCACTCTATTTCGATTCATCGTATTACGTCAGCCCTGAAGACGCCGGGGTAAAAGCCTATCAGTTGCTCATGAAGGCCATGGAAGAGTCCGGTTACGGAGCCATCGCGAAGCTCACCATGCACCAGCGGGAGCACATCGTGATCGTGCGGCCCGGCACAAGAGGAATGACCTTGCACACGATGTTCTATTCCAGTGAGATTCGCGCGGCAGAGTCTGTTCC
>Ga0210403_10000151_pt1 | contig 76842 bp, 68 predicted proteins | sample IncBWC19MmetaG_FD_150863 | JGI IMG/M metagenome (GOLD analysis project Ga0210403, IMG submission 150863) | Forest soil microbial communities from Barre Woods Harvard Forest LTER site, Petersham, Massachusetts, United States - Inc-BW-C-19-M | ecosystem: Environmental > Terrestrial > Soil >...
GCTTCGCGGGATCGGCCACGCTTTGCGCCGTCACAACGGCCGCCGACGGGCTGGGCAAAATCTGTGGCGCGGTGAAATTGCCGTTGCTATCCACTGCGCCGCACCCGGAAGAGCACGCCGCGCCAGAAACGCTCCAGCGCACGGAGGTGTCCGGATGGCCGCTGCTGGAGATCGCTGCATGAAAACCTCGCGTGGCTCCAAGCTCCACTGCCGCGGCGCTCGGCGCCAGCACGACCGCCACATCGCTTGTGACGATTACGCTGGCGCTAGCGGATTTCGTCCCATCCGCGTGGCTGACCGCCGTGATCTGCACATTCGCAGTCGACGCCGACGCCGGAGGTGCTCCGGCGGATGGAAGATCGCGCGGTGCCGTATACAATCCGGCGGCGGTGATCGTGCCCACCGACGTGTCACCCCCAGGCACGCCATCGACGTTCCAGGAAACGCTGGTGTCGCTCGTATTGGTTACCGTGGCCGCGAACGCCTGCGTATTTCCCAGAATCACCGCCGCGTTCGCCGGCGTCACCGCCACGCTGATAGGTGAGGTAGGTGGAGGCGGCGGATGCGCTACAAGGCCTGCGCCTACCCCTACGCAGCCCAGCGTGCACGCACTCGCCGTTAGAAGAACAACTAAAGGCAACGCCGCGAGTCTCGCCTGACCCGGCGTCCTCGCTTCGAGAATTGTCCTGCCAATGTGCGGAAAGGGCCGCATGCCCCTGGGATTGCAGGCGAAGGGCCAGCGAAAGGAGTTGCAACCGCAAATCAGCGAAGCTGAGAAGCTTCGACGGCGTCCAGCCGTCTAACCATTTTTCATTCAGATGGTTAGGGGTTCCATGGAGCCCGCGCGACGCTCTCGCAGCCTGCCTCACATCTGGTGTTTGCCCCAGAATCGCAACCTCCATTTCCCGATTTGAAACGCGCCACAATCCAGACCGTTCCAATCCGGGCCAACCGTTCTCTCTGCGCGTCTCGGCGTACTCAGCGTCTCTGCGTTATCGTTCCTCCTTCTGCTTCTTCTTGCCTCTAGAGCGCCGCGACCACCGAGCACATACCTCTGCTCCGCCCTCCGGATTGCCGTGCCGTCCGCGGTTTGCATCTGAACCAATCGCCAGGCCGTGGCGTCTGGCAGTTGTACGGGGAGGGCGAGCGCTCACGGCTCGCACACGAGACCAATGCAGGAGCTGGTTCTGATCCAGCCACATGGCGCGGCCGGAACGCAGTGGACACGCGAAGCGGCCAACGCCGCCATCCGCCGCGAATTTGAAGACCGCCTCGCCGAATGCGGTCCGCTAGCCTATCGGGTAGCCCGCGGAGTTCTGCGCAACAGCGCTGACGCCGAGGATGTTGCCCAGGAAGCTCTGCTGCGCGCCTACCGCCGCTTCCATCGCTTGCGCGACCGCAACCGTTTCCGCGCCTGGCTCGTGCGCATCGCCTTTCGCCTCGCGCTGGATCGCTTCCGCTCCGCCAAGCGCCGAGAGCAACGCGAAACCCTCTGGGCGCAACCCCTGCACCAGCCCACGACGGAAGACCTTGCCGCTTCCAGCGAATTTCAGGCGCATCTCGACCTCGCCCTTGAGGCGCTGCCGGAGAAGTTGCGCCTGGTCCTCTTGCTTTCGGCCATGGAAGGCCACACGCACGAAGAGGTCGCCACCATGCTCGGCCTGCCCGTGGGCACCGTGAAATCGAGATTATTTTCTGCCCGGAAACAGTTGGCGGAGAAATTGCTATGCCATGTGAAAAATATCAAGAAGCTCTGATTGAGCTTGCGGCCACCGGCGCGGAGCCGGACGGCGGCCTTCGCGCGCATCTCAGCGCATGTTCCTGCTGTCGCGAGGTTCTACGCCATCATCGATCGCTCTTTTCCTCGATCGATGCTGGCGTCCGCCGACTCGCCAACGCCGAAGTACCGCCGTTGCTCATTCCTCGTCTTCACGATCGCCTTACGCAGGAGCCGATGCGCAGATCGGCGACGATTCCTGCCTGGACCCTTGTAACCGCGGCCGCATTCATTGTCGTTGCCATCTGGGTCGTGCGCGTGCATTCACCGGAGGTATCCCGGTCGCAGGATCGGAACCAAGCGATGACTGGAATGCCATCCGAGCCGAACCCTTTCGTCGAGCATTCGGTCGCAGTTCTGGGCCCGGTTGCGGCCACTCGGTCGCGGGCAATTCGTTCCACGAGGACTGGCAGAGCAAATGCCATCACGGTCGACGATCCGGAGGTTCTCGTGCCTCCAGACGAAGGGGAAGCCTTTGCCAGGTTTCTGTCCGATTTGAATGGCCGGCAAGATGTCGCGGAAGCTCTAGTGAAACCGCTGACCGAGCGGCTGGAGCGCAACGACCCCGTTCAAACCCCTGAGATCGTAACCGCCGAACTTGTGGTGGGACCGCTCGATGGGCCGCACGACGAGTAAGGAACAAACGCTTCGATGCTCGAGTGGGACAACATTTTTAAAGTTTGTTAGAGGAGCGAACATGAAGAAGATCGTAATATCCGCGCTTGTTCTTTTAACCTGCCTGATGGTTTTATCGCCGCTAATGGCGGCACAGGAAAAGCCTAAGACGGAGGAGGGAACCAAGACGGAAATTCGCCCAACTCCGCTGAAGGTCCAGGTGGTTTTTTCAGAATTTGAAGCTGACAAAAAAGTGAAAAGCATGCCGTATACCTCGATCGTGACGGCAGATGCCGGCCGGGGACAGGATTACTCCAAGTTACGAATTGGCAGTCGCGTCCCACTGTATACCGGCAAGGAAAATGGCCTTCAGTATATCGATGTGGGGACGAACCTTGATTTTCGCGCTGAGCGCCTCGAAGACGGAAGGTTTGGACTTAAGATCGCCCTGGAGCGGTCTTGGGTTCAGGGAGACGTGGAAATCCCGGTCAACAAAGCCGTAGGCTCGCAAATTGCGCCGTCGCCGGGGCAATTCAAAGAGCCGGTCATCGGGCAATACAAGACGGACGTTTATCTCGTCGTGCGCGACGGGCAAACCGTCGAGAATACGGTTGCCACTGACCCTCTGAGCGGCAGACTCCTCAAGATTGAGCTGACTTTGAGTGTTGCGAAATGATGGGGACCTGAGTTCATTCAGTCGAGAGGATTTGTTCAAGAGCCGAGGGAAGGTCGGGCTGCACGAACGGATAGTTGAGGCGCTGCAGAAACGAAGGAAGGACGCGCTGGCTGGAGAGCAGCAGCGCGTCGGCCATTTCTCCGAGCGCGAGGCGCAGCGCAAACGCCGGCGCCGGAAAAATAGCCGGGCGGTGCATCGCCCGCGCCAGTTCTCGCGTGAACTCCGCGTTTCGCGCCGATCGCGGAGCGACCACATTCACCGCGCCGGTCATAGTGGCGTTCTCCAGCGCGTAGCGAATGACCCCGATGACGTCCCGCAGCGTCACCCACGACATCCATTGCTGGCCAGAACCGATCTTTCCGCCCACCCCGAACTGAAACGGCCGCATCATCTGCGGCAGCGCCCCACCATGCTTCGCCAAAATGATTCCGAACCGCGCGCACACCACCCGCGACCCAAGCGCCTCGGCTCTCACCGCTTCGGTTTCCCACTCCCGCGAAACACCGGCCAGGAACCCTTCTCCGCACTTGCTCTCCTCCGTCAGCACTTCCTCGCCGCGGCTGCCGTAGTAGCCAATCGCTGACGCCGAAACAAAAACCTTTGGCCGCACGCTCGCTTTCTTGAGTGCGCTTACCAGCGCGCCAGTGGTACGCACCCGGCTCGACCTCAGCAGCATCTTGCGCTCCGTCGTCCATCTCCCCCCGGCGATCGAGGCTCCGGCCAGGTTCACAACGGCCTCGGCTCCCTCCACTTTCCCTTGAGAATCGGCCAGTGACGAGGCGCTCGGATCTTCCGGGTCCCAAGCAATGTCGACGACTTGACCAGCCAGCCCTTGATTCGGCTGGTCCTTCTTGCCCTTGCCCGTGATGGTCTCCCGCCGCAACAGCCGGCACACCGTGTGCCCATCGCACGCCAGCGCGTGCACCAGCGCCGTCCCCACCAGCCCGGTCGACCCCGTGACCACGATCTTCATCGCACTCTCCCGTCGCGCCGTCGGTCCGTGTGCTTCCGTCACGCAACTATACGCTGCCCACCCGTGTTTAGTTCCCGTAGCCGCTGTCCCATACACCGGCGCCTACGTCTATGCCACTGGCTGCAACCGCCTCGTCGGGTTACAATTTCGGCGTGGGAAATCCCGCCATCCGCGTGAAGGTGCTCTTTTTCGGGCGCCTCAAGGAAATCGTCGGCCGGGCTGAAGAATCTGTCGACCTGGACGAAGGCGCGCCCATCGAAGACCTCTTTGCGCGCTACGGCGCCCGCCATCCGGAACTCGCCCGTTTTCGAGCTTCGCTGGTGGCCTCTCGCAACCAGGAATTTGCCGCGTGGACTACGCCGCTGCACTCCGGCGACGAAGTCGCGTTTCTCCCGCCCGTAAGCGGCGGTTAAGAGCATAAGAACAATCGATGGCCCATCCTCCCAATGCCGACCTCTTCTCTCTCGTTCGCGAGCCCATCGACGCGCCCGCCCTCATCCACCACGTCCGCACTGCCGACGACGGCGCCGTAGTCACCTTCGACGGCTGCGTCCGCAACAATTCGCATGGCCGCCGCACTCTGTACCTCGACTACGAAGCCTACGAATCCATGGCCCTGGCCAAGATCCGCGAAATCGCCGCGCAAATGCACGAGAAATTCTCCATCGATCGCGTGGCCATCGCCCACCGCCTCGGGCGCCTGGAAATTGGCGAAACCAGCGTTTTCATCGCCGTCAGCTCCCCGCATCGCCCCGCCGCTTTCGAGGCCTGCCGTTTCGCCATCGACACTCTCAAGCGCACCGTGCCCATCTGGAAAAAGGAGTACTTCGCCGATGGCGCGGTCTGGGCCGACGGCGAATTGCCTCCGGTGCCCGCGGATACGCCAATCGCGAAACCTGCATCTTAATATTCGATGATTCTGACCTTGCCTCCAGCCCGCTTGGTGTTCCTGGCATGCCTGGCCGTCCTGTCTGTTGCGGGATCAGCTCGCACCCAGGACAATACCGACCGGCCGCCCTGGGCGCGCAAGTCCAAGGCCGGCTCCGCCGCCCCGGCCGCAAATCCCGCTGCGGCCAGCGACGATTCCGCCAGCGGCGCGCAGCGCGGCAAGATCCGCGTCAACGTAAATCTCGTCAACGTTCTGACCAGCGTGCTCGACGAGCACAACCGCCCCGCGCCAGACCTGCCGCGCGAAGCCTTTCAGATTTTCGAGGAAGGCGTGGAGCAAAAAATCGAGGTCTTCGAGTCCGAGACGCAGCAACCTCTCGATCTCGCGCTAATGATCGACGCCAGCCTCAGCGCCCACAAGGAAATCGCCTTCGAGCAGGACGCTGCCGCACATTTCATCAAGCAGGTTCTACGTCCAGGCGATCGCCTCTCGGTTTTTTCCATCGCCGAAGACGTCACGCAACTCGCCGGATTTTCCGACAACGTGGTCACCTTGCAGGCCGCCGTCCACAGAATGCCCGCGGGCGCGGGCACTTCCATCTACGACGCGCTGCTGCTGGGTTCGCGCTCGCTGGAGCGCCGCGGCGAGGACCGCCGCCGCGTGATCATTCTGGTCACCGACGCCGGAGAGACCACCAGCTACGCCGATTTCGACGCCGCCCGGAAAGCCGCGGTGCGTTCCGGCTCGCTGCTGTACACCATCGTGATCCGCCCGGTGAAAAACGAAAGCGGCCGCAACACCGCCGGCGAACACGCCCTCGACACCATCACCGACACCATGGGCGGCGCCATGTTTTTCCCCGACGCGATTCAGGAACTCGACGGCATCTTCGATCGCATCAACAAAGAGCTGCGCACGCAATACCGCCTGGGCTACTACCCCACGCCCAAGGGCCCTGCCAACACCTACCGCAAGATTGAAGTGAAAGTCGCCGGCAACTACCAGGTCCGCCACCGCAAAACCTACCTCACCGGCCCGCAATAGAGGCCAGCATGAATAATCTCCATTCACATCGCGCCGCGCGATTGTCGAAATTCCTCAATTAAGCTAGATTGTCACGTCCCAATCGGGAGCCCAATGAAGACGAAAGCAAGACGTTCATCCTTCAAAAACCAAAAGTCCGTCAAATCGCTGGTCAAGGCGCTTCGCATTTTGGATGCCCTTGGCGATTTTCCGAACGGTTTGGGAATCACCGATTTGAGCGGCGCCCTCAAGGCCCCCAAGAGCACCATGCATCGCCTGATCACCACCATGGAATCCGCGGGGTATGTCGCTTTCGACGCGCCAACCTCCAGGTACGTTCTGGGAAATCGCGTGGCCCGGCTCGGAGAGCAGGTCAATCAGCAGTCTCCGCTGCTCACCTTTGGAGCGATCGCGTTGCAGCAACTTACGAAAGAGTGCCATGAGGCCAGCCACTTGGCGATTTTGCAGGGAACCGAAATCGTCTACGTATCCCAGGAAGAAAGCAAAGCTCCGATACGCATCAGCTTCAACACCGGGCATCGGGCTCCCGCGCATTGCACCGCGCTCGGCAAAGTTTTCCTCTCCGGGCTATCCGACGGCGATATCCTGAAGCTCTACAAGAACAAAAAGAAGCTCGAGCGGCTGACGCCTCGGACTCGAACCAGGATCGAGCAACTGTTTTCAGAAATTGCCACGGCGCGCAGAGAGGGCATCGCCTTCGACAGCGAAGAATACATGGTGGGGTTGAGCTGCATCGCCGCGCCCATCCGCGATTTCTCGTCGAGAATCGTTGCGGCCATGGGTGTGTCCATGTTCCAGCACAAATTGAGCGCGGAGCGCAAAGCCTTTTTCAAGGAAGCGCTGTTTCGGGCCAGCCTCGAACTCTCCGAAAAACTGGGTTTCCACCGCGCGACGCGAAAAATCGCCATCTGAAGTTCTCCGCTTCCAGCTTTTTTCAGCCGACGCACACATCGACGCATTAGATCGTCCGCGGCACTCGCAGTGTTGGGCGGAAACCCTCCGCGGCGCGCTTCATTTACGGGCCACGGCGCAGGCCGCTCGCCCGGCAGATTCACTCGCGCTTGACAAGCGTTCTACAAAGTGGAACACTGTTCCGAAAATTTGATAGCATCCATCGGAAAATATCGTTGGACAGAATTTCAGCGCTGGCCGATTGTACTGTCTCGCGATTTTGTTGCCGCTGGGTGCGTCGAGGGGCGGGTCTTCACCAAACAACCACCGCAGTCGAGGGCGCGGGCGTGAATACCAGCAGAAAACACGGGGCCGGGGTGTATTTCCTTCGAAGGAGGAAGCGATGGCGAAGCGTAGCGGGTTGTTCTTTATAACGATGGTAGCGGTAGTCGCACTCATCCAAATGTTCTTGATACCAGCGGCGATTCACGCGCAGACCGTAAGCAGCGGCGCGATCACCGGCATAGTCACCGATCCCAGCGGCGCGGCCATCGCCGGAGCCGCAATCACCGCAACGGAAAAAGGTACGGGCTTCAAGCGTTCCGCCACCACCGACAGCAGCGGCAGCTACCGCTTCAGCTTGCTTCCTCCGGGCCAGTACCAACTGCAATTTGTGGCCTCCGGATTCAAAAAAGCCATTCCTCAAGACCTGGCCGTCGTGGTCACCGAGATCAGCACTCTCAACGTTCAGATGGTCTTGGGCGAATCGGTCGAGACCGTGGAAGTGTCCACCACCCCGCAGGCGGTGCAGTCGGAGAACGCCGCACTCGGCACCGTCGTCGAAAGCCACACCATCACCGAATTGCCTCTTTCCACCCGAAATTTCACGCAAGTTTTGAGCATGTCCAGCGGAGTGGTGGCAGACGTGAGCAGCGCCGCCAATCTGGGCAACGGCACTCAGGACTTTTACGTCAACGGCTCCAGCAACACCAGCAACAATTTCCAAATGGACGGCGCCGACGTGAATAATTTTGGCAGCGGTCGCGCCGGCAGCTTCCTGCAGCAGGGCGGCATCCCCATCCCCAATCCGGACGCCATTCAGGAATTCAAAATTCAGACCAGCCTGTACGATGCGGGGTACGGCCGGGGCGCCGGTGCCAACGTCGAAGTCATCACCAAATCAGGCACTAATCAGTTGCACGGCTCGGTGTTCGAGTTCCTGCGCAACGACAAGCTGGACGCCAACGATTTTTTCCTGAACCAGCAAAACCAGCCGCGCGCCGTCATGAAGCAGAATCAGTTCGGCGCCAGCCTCGGTGGCCCGATCATCAAGGACAAATTCTTCCTCTTTGGTTCTTACCAGGGCACGCGCCAGATCAACGGCCTCAGCGCCGGCTCGCTTTCTCAAAATTCTCTGCCGCCTCTCACCAACGACCGCTCCGCCGCAACGCTGGGCGCGGAATTCTGCGGCCAGCGAGGCGCCCAAGATCCTGGGACTGGTGTAGCCATCGCCTGCGGCGGCTCCAACATCAATCCCGTTGCCCTCAAGCTCCTGAACGCCACCATTCCCAATGGCACCTTCCTCATCCCCACTCCGCAATCGATTACCAATGGTCAGGGTTTCTCCGTGTTCAGTTTGCCCGGGCGCTTCACGGAAGATCAGTTCTTGATCAACGGCGATTACGTGATCTCCAATAAACACCGCCTGACCGAGCGCTACTTCTATGCCAGAGCTCCGCAGACCGTTCCCTTTAGCACCTGTTTCACCGTGGCGTGCACGCCGGGCTCCGGTCAAGACGCTTCGTTCCAAAACCATGTGGCTTCCATGAAGCTGACCTCGCTCTTGTCCAACAATCTCGTCAACGAAGTCCTGGTCAACTATTCCAGAAACCGGGGCGTACTTACCAGCGAGAGCAAAATCACCGACGCCAGTTTGGGCATCACCCCGGGCGATCCGACTTTCCCGAAAATGCCCACCATCGCGGTCATCGGGCTATTCAGCGTCGGTGGAAATTTCAACGACGACTCCGACTCCACCGTCAACCAGTACCAATACTCCGACCAGATTGCCTGGACCCACGGCCGGCATACCGTTCGAGCGGGCTTCCAGTTTGAACGCGCGCAGTTCGATTTCAACGATCCCGGCCCCCGTCGCGGCATTCTCAATTTTCTGAGCTTCCCCGACTTCCTTTTGGGACTGAGCGCCGCGCAGAATGGCACTCAATTCAGCAACGTCTCGCTCAGCGAAGGCATCGCAGGCTCATTGTCCAAGGCCTATCGCGCCAACAACTACGCGAGTTTCGTTCAAGACGATTTCAAGATCAGCTCGCGCCTCACGCTCAATTTCGGCTTGCGTTGGGAAATCAACGGCGGCGTCAGCGAAGATCAAGGCCGCTTCAGCAGCGTGTTTCCCAGCCTGGCGATGGCCAGCAACGCGCAAGTTGCCGTTGGAGGCACGCTCGCAGGCTGGGTTGTGCCCTCGAATTTCCCCCTGTCCATTCCCGACGGCGTAACTAAGCTTTCGGGAAGGACCCTGTCCCACAACGGCGCCCCTCTACACAACGTCGGGCCCCGTTTCGGCTTCGCTTGGCGTCCACTGGCCAGCTCCAATCGGCTGGTTCTGCGTGGCGGATACGGCGTGTTCTACACCCGCACCAACGGCAATTCCGTTCTGCAAACGGTCACTTCGCCGCCCTTCGTCAGTTTCGGCGTGGGCGCAGGTGCCGGCAACGCCTTGGCCACTTTCCAGGATCCTTTCAATCCACCGCCAGCGCCCGCCGTTTTTCCCACGCGCACGCTGACCTCGGGCCTCTCTGCGGACTACGTGGCCGAAAACTATGATTCGCCGATGGTCCAGCAGTACAGCCTGGAAGCTCAATACGAATTCCTGCCCAAGACCGTGCTGGAAGTAGGTTATGTCGGCACCCGCGGCACTCGTCTGGCTTCCTCTCGCGCCACCAACTCGGCGCTCCTCGCTAGCCCAACGGATCCCATCAACGGGATTACTACCAACACCGTAGCCAATGCCGGCCTTCGCGTTCCGATACTCGGCTTCGCTCCCAATGGCCTCACCAGCATCGAGAGCTACGGTTTCTCCTCGTACAACGGTTTGCAGGTGACCGTAAAGCGGCAACTCAGCAAGGGCATTCAGTTCCAGGGCGCCTACACCTGGAGCAAGAACCTCACTGACGTCGAAGGCGTTGGCTTCAACTCCGTGTTCCTCGGAGGCGACGGCAACAGCAACGATCCCAACGACCGCCATCAGCGCTGGGGCCCCGCGGACTTCGATCGCACCCAGCGCTTCGTCTTGACCTATCTCTGGGACATTCCGCATCCGCACGGCGAAAGTCTCGTCAATCGCAAATTGCTCAGCGGCTGGTCCTTCTCGGGAGTCACCATCTTCCAGAGCGGCTTGCCGGTCACCATCACCGACGCCACCGGCGGCACCATCTTCGGCAGCGCCAGCACTTCCCGCGCCGAGCTGTGCCCCGGATTCACGCAAGCCCAGGTGGCCACCAGCGGCGGCGTAGAGTCTCGTCTGAATAGTTATTTCAATGCGGCCGCATTCTGCGCTCCGCCCACGATTGGAGATGGCACGGGCTACGGGGACACCGGACGGGCCGCCTTCCGCGGGCCGCATCAGGCCAACTTCGACACCGGGCTCATCAAAACAACCAAAGTCGGAGGCTTAAGCGAAGCGGCGGCTGTCGAATTTCGTGCGGACTTCTACAATGCCTTCAACCATGCGCAATTTGCCAATCCGGCTTCCACCTTTGGTACCCCGAGCTTCGGGAAAATCCAGGCCACCTCGGTGGCGCCGCGCCTCATCCAGTTTGGGCTGAAGTATATTTTCTAGCTGCGGCTACGCCCAACTGCTTCGCCACCGGGGCCTCCCCCGCTCCGGTGGCGAAGTTGCTGTCTGACCGTTTTATCGCGGCGTGACGTCGTGCGCCAGACTTCGTGCGTTTCTGGCACAATGCGGCCCGAAGGAAATTTCATGAAAAAATGTTTTTGCACGATTCGCTTTCTCGCAATGCTGCTCTTCACCAGTTCCTTTGCCTTCGCTCAGGAACGCACCACTCCGCCGGCGTATTCCCTCAAGCCTTCCCCCAAGACCATCGTCTTCGGCTACTACGACGCCAAAGCCACTCCCGCCCTGCGTGTCAAATCCGGCGACACCGTAGAAATCCAAACGCTGATCACTTCCGACCCCGACCAACTTGAAGCTGCGGGCGTGCCTCCAGCGCAGGTCGAGCAATCCCTGCGCGACATCTTCCGCGAAGTAAAAGATCGCGGCCCCGGCGGCCACGTTCTCACCGGCCCGGTCTACATCGAAGGAGCCGAACCCGGTGACGTCCTCGAAGTCCGCATCCAGCAAATCCGTTTGGCCATCCCCTACGCCTACAACGGCTTCTGGCCAGGAGTTGGTTTCCTTCCCGACGAGTTTCCCTATCCCAAGTTCCGCATCATTCCCCTCGACGAAAAGCGCATGATCGCGCACTTCGCCCCGGGCATCGAAATTCCGTTGCATCCATTCTTCGGCAGCATGGGCGTCGCCCCGCCGGCGTCTTCCGGACGCATCAGCAGCAACCCGCCGTGGATCCACGCCGGCAACCTCGACAACAAAGATCTCGTCGCCGGCACCACGTTGTACATTCCGGTCCACGCCAGCGGCGCCATCTTCGAGGTAGGTGACGGCCACGCCGGCCAAGGCAACGGCGAAGTGGACATCACCGCCATGGAAACCTCCCTCATCGGCACCTTCCAATTCATCGTCCACAAAGACCTGCATCTTCTCTGGCCCCGCGCGGAAACCCCGACCCACTTCATGACCATGGGCCTGCACGAAAACCTAACCGAAGCCACCAAGCTTGCGGTCGACGACATGATCGACTTCCTGATGACCGCCAAGCACCTCTCTCGCGAAGACGCCTACATGCTCTCCAGCGTCGCCGCTGACCTGGCCATCACCGAACTCGTCGACGGCAACAAGGGCGTCCCCATGATGATCCCCAAATCCATCTTCCTCCCAGCCTCACCAAAGTAGGCGCGCCGCCGAGGGTGCACCAGCCGTTCGCGACCGTCTCGACGCTTCGCCGAAACGTTTCTGAGCCTTCGCCGTTCTGTGCCGGCCAGCGTGACGCCCGGCGGCGTATCGTATACTGTGGATAGGGACTGGTCAGAGGAACGCGTGAAGAGACTGCGAATCGTTGTTTCCCTCCCCAACGACAACGCCTACCAGCACGAGCAGGGGCTCGTGGCCAAAGCCGCTGCGGAAAGCCTGGGGCTCGACCTGCAAGTCCTGCGCGCGCAGGACGACTCCATAACGCAAAGCCAGCAGTTGCTGGAAATCATCCAATCCCGTTCGGCCACTCGCCCCGATGCCTTTGTCGTGGAACCTGTCACCGGCACCGGACTTCCCCGCGTCGCGGAAGCCGCGGCTGCGGAGGGCATCGCCTGGGTCATCAGCAACAGCGATGTGGACTACGTCCAGCGTCTCCGCAAGAGTCCCCAGGTTCCGGTTTTCACCGTGACCCAGGGACAATACGAAATCGGCCGCCTGCAAGGCCGGCAATTGGCCGCGTTTTTGCCTCGGGGCGGTTCGGTCTTATCCATTGAAGGGCCCAGCGCCAGTTCCGTGGCCATGCTGCGGCGCCAGGGCCTCGAAAATACCAAGCCGCGGGACGTGCAGATCGTTACGCTTCGCAGCAAGTGGAGCGAAGAAGGCGCTTCTCAAAGCGTCGCCGCCTGGCTGCGCCTGGCGACTTCTCGCGCGGAAAAGTTTGTCTTGGTGGCCGGCCAAACCCATGAACTTGCCTTAGGGGCCAGGAAAGCGTCGCAGAATATCGGCGATCCAGAGCAAAAGAAAAAGTGGCTGGAGGTGCCCTTCATCGGCATTGGCATTGCAAACCAGGTGAAACCGTTGGTGGACAAGCGCATCCTGGCCGCCGCGGTGATTACCTCCGTCACCATGGATCTGGCTCTCAAGCTGCTGGTTCGCGCCATGGAAACGCACGTACAGCCGCCCGAACGTACGATCGTGGACGCTTCGTCCTTTCCCGACTTAGAGAAACTGGCGGCAAAGCGATAAGGCCGTGCGCCAAGGAATGACGTCACCTGCCGTTGGTATATTCCACCACTTAGAATCCTTTACGGAGACAGTTACTTTTGCAATTCCAGAAAACCCAGCGTCAACTGCGCGTTGTCCGTTTCGATGAGCACCGCTTGCGACGGGCTGACCAGGTAGTAGGCGAAGGTGTGCGCCGCCGGATTTGACGAGGTGTCCAGGCCCGCGAGCGTTCCGGTGAACACGCCACTGGCGCTATCGATAAAGGTTCCGTTCAGCGCCAGATTGAACGCACTGGGCCCGCCGGCTTGATTGAGATCCAGGAATCCCGCCAAGTTGCCTGCGCCATCGGCAGTCAGCGGACCGGCCCCATTCTCGCGGGTCTCGATACTCCCGTTGAGCACCACGTGCCGCACATTCAGCGCGTAGGTGCCGCTGAACGAACTAAAGTCGAACGGTCCGCCGGTTTGCTGGAAGCCCTCTCCCGCAATCACCTCGTCCTGGTCCATCAAGATCAGCAGCCCGTGGCCGTCGCCCGTCAAATAGAGCTCCAGGTCGTACGTAAAAGTGGGGTTGGTAGTGCTGTCGGTGAGCCCCGCCAAAGTGACGCGCCCAGTTCCCGCGCCCACTCCGGCAGTATCCAAGGTATACGTTCCCGCAGCCAGCGGCAGCGGAGTCTGATTCGCCACGCCAGTGGTGTCGTTCCAGCTAAAGGTTCCAGTGACGTTCCCGGTCACCGCGCCGGCCGTCCCGGTGTTCGGTCCGGCGACCATCAATCCGGCGGTCTGGAGCGCTCCATTCGCGTCCTCGCCGGCCGCCCCGAACACGAAGTTGTTGCTCGAGATCGAGCCGCTGGTAAACGTTCCCGTCTGACCCAAGGCCATGCCGCCGGTGGAACCTCCATACGTATCCGTGGTCTCCACCAACCGGACCAGCTTCGAGTTCACCATGTAGCCGACCAGATCGATCGCCGCGACGCCGGACGCCACGCTGGGGATCAGCTTGAACTCCACCCGCCCCTGGCCGTCTGGCGCGGTCACCGTGCTGGCCGCGAACGCCTGCGCCGCCAAAGGCCCGGCAAGATTCATATCGTTGATGTCGAACACGCTTCCGTTGCCGGAGATCGTGCCGGCTCCGTCCACGTTCAGCACCCCTCCGATGACCGTGGCTTTCTTGGCGGAGTCTCGTCCATACGCGAAAAACGCGTACCCGCCCGACGGCGCGGTCGTGCTGGTCTGCAAATCCAGCGTTCCGCTGGCGGTCGATGAAGAGTCGAACTCGATCAGCGTGCCCCGCGAGCTGGAACTCAGCGTAACGTCCAGGGTCTCCACCCCGTTCACGCCGATAGTGGTGTCCGCGGTCTTGAGCGTGATCCACAAGTTGCCGTCGCCGACGGCCAGGATGCTGCCGCTGGTGATGGCGTCGCTCTTCGCCCCGACAGCGGGGTCGATGAAATCTTGCTCGCCGCCCGTAATCGCGCCGCCACTGACAGTGAAAACGCCGGCCACCGAATAGAAGTGATTCGCGTTTGTCCCCGACAGCTGAAAGACGTACGCTCCGTCTGCCAGCGAGAGGGGTTCCCCGGACACGAAGATGGGAACCGCGACAGAGTCGCCGGGATTGGTCACCGAGCTGGCCTTGACCGTCACGTCGCTGCCGACAAAACTAACCGAAGCCTGCTCGAACACCGTGCTGACGCCGCTCGGCGTTATGGCCGGGTTAAACGCGCCGCAGGGCACCGCGTGAACGCCGCAAGTCGCCGACCAGCTCACCCCGTTATTGGAAGTGTCGCCGGTCACCACCGCGCCGATGCGAACCTGCGCGCCAACTGCGATCGCGTTCGGCGGAAAAGCGCTGGAGCTGAACATCAGGGTAATGCTCGGCGTCCCGATAACGATCATGGCGGACACGCTCTTGGTACTGTCGGCCACCGACGTCGCCGTCACGGTCACGGAATTGCTGCTTGCCGACGGCAACGCCGAAGGCGCGGTATAAACGGTGGAAGTCCCAGGTCCGCTGGTGCTGAAGGATCCGCAAGCGCTGGCCGTGGTGCTGGCGCAAGTAACCGTCCACTTGATTCCGGCACCGGTGGTGTCGTTGCTCAGGGTCACCGCCAACGTTGCCGTGGCGTTCACTTGCAATGACGCCGGCGCGGCGGAACTAAACGCCACCGAAATCGGCGATGCCGGCGTGGGGGTCGCGCTGGAAGAACCTCCGCAGCCGGCCAACGCGGCGCCCATGCTCACAGCGGCAATCAGCAAGATCCATCGGCGGACAGGCATCGTGGCTCCGTTTTGTCGATCCGTTTGCGATTTTATTGCTTGCGGCCGGTACTGCAGCGGTCAAATGGCCACCCATAAGACGTTTTGGCAAAGCCAGTGGTTGCACGGCGGCAGGCGGGAGAAGAGGTTCATCGTTTGGTCTTTCTCCTCAGACTTCATGAGCACTGCCTTCCGAGCGGTCGTCCTCGGATGGGGTTGGCCTGGGCCAGTAGACCGGTTCGAGGGGCAACTGGTTTAGGATCTCCTCTTCCATGGCGGCCAGGCTGTTGAGGAGGAGCTGGGAAAGGTAGGCGAGGGCGATGGCGTCGCGACGCTCGATGCGTTTGCGGGCCAACTGCTTGACGAGGTTGCCGAGGAAGAGATTGACGGAATCGGCGGAGGTGAAATCGTCGATGGAGTCGAGGAGTTCGGCGGCGAGGGCTTCGTCGTCGGGTTGGTGGCGGCGCCGGGATTTGCGGGCGTGGTGGGCGCAGAGAGAAGGATGGTCCTTGGCGGGAAGCATGCGGCAGCGGCGTCCGGCGGGGGAGACGTGAGAGCAAAGGACGGGATCGGATGGCGCATCCGTGGGCTGGGAGGTTGGGGCGCCCATAGCGGATTCCAAGAGATTTTTGGAGGGTTCCACCCCCTCCCCCCTGGATTTTGTACAAGAGTGTGATTCGGTGGGGCTTAGCTCGTCACTTTTGCTTGCGGCGCGAATCGCGGACACGTCCGCAGGTCGGGGCGCAGGTGGGGGTGTCGCAACGTTCGAGACAACGTTTGAGACGGGCTCGGCGGTGGAGACGGGAACAGGATCGGGGAGATCGCAATTGGACGAGAGAACGGCGGGGGGAAGCCAAGGTCCCCGGTGGATGGTACAGCGGGTTGGGTTCATGGGACATTTCCTCGATAAGTGTAACCGTAAGAAATTACGGTAGTTGCGTTGGACGATCCGACTACAGGCAACGCTCGGGAGAGCGTGGGGTGTCGCCAGGGCGGCGCATTAGCAACTTGTGGACCTATTATACACGATAACTGTAGTTTGTCAAATGAAAAGTTGTAAGGGCAATAGAGTGAATGACTTGCGCTGGTGGGGTCAAATTGGTGGGGTGAAAAAGTTACCGCGTCGGATCAAGAGTCAAAGACCCCACACGTGAAACCGACGTGTGGGGCACCCGCCGGACCCGTGGTGGGAAAAATCAGAGCCGCGAAAAGGATGGGCTACCCGCCTTGAAACCAGAATAAGATGAACTCACAGACATGAGAGTCGCTCAAGCTTTGCTAACAACAGATGGCGCGGTTTTGCTCTGCTATGGCGTCACGTCGCTACTCTTGGCCCCTGGGTCACCCGGTCAACCATATCTCTCTTCGGGTCGACTGCTTTACGGAGCATTTCCAACCGTCTTGGGGTTGGGGTCGCTCGTCTGGGCTGTTCGGCTCGGTTTCAGAGGACGGACCCACTAGAAGGGGATCGGGCCTCTTCCACTAGGCACCGGCCACAAGTCACTCGTTTGTCCGTCACGATCCAGCAATCACTCGTTCACCTCCGCCGGTTTGTCGGGCCGCCGGACCGTGCGAGAATGATTCCATGACAAAACTCATCACAAAACCATCCCTCACGGCGGTAACCCTCCTCGCAGCAAGCTTCCTGCTGCTTGGCAATCTCCAGGCCCAGACTCCGGCGGCGAATCCTCCGGCTCAGGCGCCGGCAGCAAAATCTCAGGCGGCCCCTGGCGCCAAAACTTCCCAGGCTCCGGCCACGACGGCCAAGACGGGGCAGGGAACTGCCGTGAAAAAACCGGCCGTGTTGACCCTGAAAACCGCGAAGGAAAAGGCCAGCTACGCTATCGGTGTGAATATCGGACGAGGCCTGCACCGAGACGCCGTGGATGTCGATCCGGCGATCCTGGCGCGCGGCTTGCGCGACGGCTTGGGCGGCGCGAAGACCCTGTTGACCGACGAGGAAATGAAGGGCGCGATGGTCGTGCTGCAAACCGAGTTGCGCAAGAAGCAGGAAGTAAGAAACAAAGAACAGGAAGCGATGATGTTGCAGATGGGCGAGGCCAACAAGAAAGAAGGCGAAGCGTTTCTGGCGGCCAACAAGACCAAGGACGATGTCGTTACACTTCCGAGCGGATTGCAGTACAAGATTTTGAAAGCAGGCGACGGCCCGAAGCCCACAGCCAGCGATTCGGTGGTCTGCAACTACCGCGGCACGCTGCTGGACAACACCGAATTTGACAGCTCCTACAAGCGCGGGCAGCCGGCCACGTTCCAGGTGGGGCAAGTGATCCATGGTTGGACCGAAGCCCTGCAACTTATGCCGGTGGGATCGAAGTGGCAGCTTTTCATTCCGGCGGAGCTGGCCTACGGGCAGCAAGGCGCGGGACCGGGGATCGGGCCGAACGCCACGCTTATTTTTGAGGTGGAACTGCTGTCGATCCAGGGCAAGTAAGCTGGCAGGCCCATGACGAAAAACTATCTGGAAGCTGCCATCGAAATTGCCCAGGAGGCCGGGAAGATTCTCCGCGAAGAATTCGACCGGCCGCCGCAGATCGCCTACAAGGGCGAAGCCGATCTGGTGACCCAGGCGGACAAGCGCTCGGAGCGGCTGATCGTCGAGCGGCTGACCAAGTATTTTCCGGAACACGGCATCGTGGCCGAGGAAGGCACTGGCCATGAAGGCACTTCGGAATTTCGCTGGCACGTCGATCCGCTCGACGGGACCACCAATTTCGCGCACGGCTATCCGTGCTTCTGCGTCTCCCTGGGATTGGCGCAAGGGGAGACGCTGCTCGCCGGCGTGGTCTTCAACCCGTTTTACAACGAGCTATTCGCCGCCGCGCGCGGCGAAGGCGCCATGCTGAACGGCAAGCCGATTCAGGTTTCCAAAGTGGCGACGCTGGCTACCAGCTTGCTTTGCACCGGCTTTCCGGTGCACAAGCGCGCCGGGAGTCCCAACATTCACTACTATTGGGATTTTACGCTGCGCTCGCACGGCGTCCGCCGCGACGGTTCCGCCGCGCTCGATCTGGCTTGCGTGGCCGCGGGCCGCTTCGAGGGCTTCTGGGAATTTGGCTTGAACAAGTGGGACGTAGCGGCGGGCGCGCTGCTGGTCGAAGAGGCCGGGGGAAAGGTCAGCGATTTCTCCGGCGCGCCTTATCAGCTTGGCGGGCCCATGATTCTGGCTACCAACGGCCTGGTTCACGAGGAAGTGCGAGGCATCGCGCTGGAAATTTCCAAGAGGGATCCCGCCGCGCCGCTGCGGCGCTGATTCCGCGACGGGTCGCGCAGGTGCCGGGATAGCGGCGGATTAACAACCCTGTTGGCCCTTAGCGCACATTGGGGGCCGCAGTACTTTCGGTCCATAGGCCGCAGCCGTTTGACGCGGGAACATGAAAGGTGGTGGGAATGGCGTTCCCCCGGAGACACGGCCAGCGGCACGGAGGCACGGTGTTGCGAAAACTGAGTTTTTTGGCGGCGCTGGTCTGCGCTGGGATTTTGAGCGCGCCGGTGCGTCCGCAGGAACAGCAGCCATCTTTGGCCGACGCGGCGCGGCAAGCGCGCAAGGACAAGGACGACAAGGCTAAAGACAAGAGCGCGGCAAAGCCCAAGACGGTGTACACCGAAGATACGCTTGGCGGCGGTACGAGCGGCAGCGAGCTGGGCCTGGGCGTTTTGCCGACGCTGAAGACCACGAACGATTCCGGCGCGGGGGCGGCGGCTTCTTCCGGCGCTGCTGCTTCCAGCGGCAACCTAAATCCCAGTTCGATGGTTCCTGGGGCTGGCGAAAGCAGCGATCCGGTTACGGCGGCGTCGGAAGGGATTGACAAGGCCGAGGCGGCACTGAACCGGCTGGACCCCATGGACCGGGCCACTTTGGCGAAGACGGCGCTGCAGGGCAACGACGTGGACTTTCCGGGGCGGCGGGCCTGGGAAGAAAAGCTGTTCGCCGCAAAACAAGTTTATGTTTCGCGTTCGCGGCAGCTGCTGCAACAGATGCAAGGGCTGATGGTCGGCTTGGCCTCCGGAGCTGGGCAGCAAGAGTTGATGAGCCGGGCGCAAACGCTGCAGCAAGTCGCTACACAAGTGGAGTCGGCCTTCCAGGCGGTCATCACCGAAGGCCAGACCCTGGCGAAACACGCCAAAGCGCACTAGTTTGAAGTTTAAGCCGAGAGAAGCGCCCAGCGCGCAAAGGACATCAAGCCGCGCCTTGAAATCGTAGCGCAAAAAACTTCAGCGCCTGGCGCACCGCGGGCGCTCGCAAGCGTTCCTTTGTCGCTTCTCGTTTTCTGTACGAAATACTCCCGCCGACTTCCCGCCGGGCGGGTCTCAAACCTCTTCTGAAGTCGCGGGCAGGCTGAAGTAGAACGTGGCGCCGGCGCCGAGCTTTCCTTCGGCCCAGACTTTGCCGCCGTGGCGGGTGACGATCCTGCGAACATTGGCTAAACCTACGCCGGTGCCCTCGAATTCCTTGTCACTGTGGAGGCGCTGAAAGACGCCAAACAGCTTGCCGGGGCCATTGGAATCGAAGCCCACGCCGTTATCGCGAACGGAGAAGATCACTTCATTGCCGCGGTGTTCCGCCAAGGAAATCTCGATCTCGGCAGGGTCGCGGGGCCTGGTGTACTTGAGAGCATTGGAAATCAGATTTACAAACACCTGGCGAAGCATGGCCGGATCGCCGTGGACCGCCGGCAAGGGATGCAGCATCCAGACGACGTTGCGGGTTCCCAGGTCCTGTTTGAAATCAGAAACGACGCCGCCCACCAACTCATTGAGGTCCACAACCTGCAAAATCAAACTTGTGTAGGAGAGGCGCGAAAAGCGCAGCAAGTCATCGATCAGCGCGGCCATCTTGCGGCCCGAGGCGATGATCTTTTCCAGATGCCGGCGGGGTTTTTCATTCAGGGTCGCGGCGATCTCATCTTGCAAGATGGAAGCAAAGCCGATCATGTGGGTAAGCGGGGCACGCAGATCGTGGGAAACGGAGTAGGAAAAAGCCTCCAATTCGCGGTTGGCTTCTTCCAATTGTTTGGCGCGCGCCTGGAGATCGCGGTTTAACTGCTTGACTTCCGTTTCGGCGCGCAGGCGCTCGCGGACTTCCTGGATCAGCGCCTGGTTGGCTTTAGCGAGCTGCGAAGTACGGTCCGCAACGCGCTGCTCCAGTTCCAGCGTCAAGAGCATCACTTCGCGGTTGGTGGCCTCCAACTCCTCCTGCAACATGGCGATGGTGGCTTGGGAATCCCGAGGGGCCATTTGGGATTTGGCGGTCATGGCCGGCGACCCTTTACGGCCAGCACAGTGGCGTCGTCGGTTTCGTTGTTCAGGTGGCGCATGAGTCTCAAAGCAATGGCCTGCGCCGGCTCTTGCTCAATTCCTGGAAAATCGCTCCATTGCCAGTGAGTACGCAGCCCATCCGAGTGGAGAACGAGCAGCCATTCCGGATTCCACGGGAAGTCCTGCACGGGGACGTGCGTTTCACGAGTTCCGAGGATTCCGCGCTGGACGACAAAGGGGATGCGAGCGCCGCCGGAGCGCGCGCGCACTTCCACGTTGCCGAGGCTGGCAAAGCGCAAGCGGGTGCGGGACGAAAAGCGAGCCAGGGCCATGACCACGCCGCGGGTGGCGCGGCAAGCGCGGCCGGCGCCGGAGAAAATCTTGTCCAGGGGCTGGTCATGGTGGGTTTGGACATATTGTTGGGCAGCACGCGCGGCTTGTTGCGCGGGCTCTCCGTGCCCCAGGCCATCCACTAAACCCACGAGCAGCTCACCTGGCCACTCCTTGATGATGAAAGCGTCGCCGTTCTCCGGGGTGGAGCGCCGCGAGCGGGTTACAACGCCAACGTCCCAAACGGGAAGCATCAGGGTTTCGCGCGGAGGGCGAATCCAGCGGCGGCAGACGACCTCGGTGCCCGACCCGGGAAGGGAGCTGATGTCCATTTCGTCCATCAAGCGATTGACGGTGCCCAGGCCGTAGCCGAGGGTGCCCGAGGTGGAACAACCATCGGTGAGGGAGTTCTCGATGTCTGGGATGCCCGGACCGTCGTCGTGAGCTTGGACTTCGATTCCCATTTGCTGGCCGCTCTGAAGGGGACGAAGAGTAAGGACACCCCGGCCGGCGTGCTTGACCAAATTCGAGGATAACTCGGCCACTACGAGTGCGAGTTCTTCGGTGGCGGTGCCGGTAAAGCCCAGGGTCAAAGCCATGCGGCGAACGGACTGCTGTGCAGCGACGCAATCGATGAGTTCGGCGACGAGCAATTTGCTCACGTTGCATCCTTCCGTGCATTCAAGGGCCATGCATTCGGGGGCCATGGGTTCACCGGCGCCATTTCCTTACGGTTACGATGGTGCCTTGTCCTACGGCGCTGTGAATCTCCATTTCGTCCATGAGCCGTTTGGCGCCGGGTAACCCCATGCCCAGACCGCCGCCGGTGCTGTGGCCCTCGCGCAAGGCTTCGGCGACGTCCGGTATTCCCGGTCCGTGGTCCTCGAAACGCAACTCCAGGCCGTTTGCTTGGCCGTTGGTGAGAGCGCGCCACTGCATCACGCCGCGACCCGCATATTTGTGAACATTACGGCTCAGCTCTGAGGCGGCGGTGACGATGCGTGCGGTTTCGGTGACGCCGAAGCCGAGCTTGGTGGCGACGTCCCGAACGGCCCGGCGAGCGACGGCGATGTCCGGCTCGGTTTGGATTTTCACTTCGCCGTGGTCGCGGACACTCATGAGTGCGGGCTCTTGCTGTGGTTTTGTGTGCTGGCGGCCATGTCCAGAGCCCGGTCCACAGTCAGCGCGGTGCGGGTGCGGCCCAGGGAGACGCCCAATTCTGTGGCGGTGATGGCCACCGAGGGTTGCATACCGGCGATGATGGTCTCGCCGCCCATTAAGGCGACCATCTGGGCGGTTTCCGCGACCACCCGGGCGAAGTAGGAATCGACGATCTCGACCTTGGAAAGATCGAGGATGAGTCCCTTGACGGTGTGCTGATCCATGGCGTCCAGGGTCTTCTCTTGGAGAGCGGAAATGGTGGCATCGTCTGGGTCAGCGGGCATGGTGACCAGCAGGACGTCGCGGACTCTGACAACGGAAATGGTTTCAGGGTTCATAAAGAGCGGCCCAGATCAGCGATGGGCATTGCTTGGGGCGATCTGCAAGTTCAGCATGCTGAGAGCTACCCGCAAACCGGCTGTGAGGGAAGAGCGCGTGGCCACATTGGAAAGGTCGATGCCCAGATGAACCAAGGTTTGGGCGATGGCTGGGCGGACGCCAGTCAGAACGACGTCGGCGCCAACGTAACGGACGGCCTTGATGGTTTCGATGAGATGTTGGGCGGTTTGGGTGTCAATGGCGGGAACGCCGGTGATGTCCAGCAGGGCGACGGGGGAAGCGGTTTCGGTAAGGCGGAGCAAAAGGCGCTCCATCAATTGTTGGGTGCGTGCGCTGTCCAACATGCCGATGAGCGGGACCAGCATGATGCCCTCGCAGACCTGGACGATGGGGACGGTGGCCATTTCCAGGATTTCTTTGGCTTGCTCACGAAGGCGATCTTCGGAGTTCTTGCGATCGGTCAGGTCACGAGTGACCTTGCCGAAGCCGCGGAGATTACCCTGGGCGTCGCGCAGGGCGGTGATGACGACACTGGCCCAGAAACAGCTGGCGTCCTTGCGCACCCGCCAGCCTTCGTCTTCAAAGCGCCCTTCACGGGTGGCCACTTCCAGTTCGCGTACGCACTTTCCGCTGGCCACCTCTTCTGGCGTATAGAAAGCGGAGAAGTGCCGGCCAACGATTTCGTCGGCGCGATAACCTTTGAGGCGCTCGGCCGCCGGGCTCCAGGTGGTAACGTAACCGCGGGGATCGAGAATGGTAATGGCGTAGTCCCTGATGGTGTCGACTAAGAGTTGCAGCATCTCGCGGCTGGCTTCTGCGGAGAGAGTCGCTCCGTCTGCTTGCTTCTGGGCCGGTGTTTTGACCTCGCTGATCATGGTGGATCCCTCCGTGCCTGTTGAGACTCAGACGCTTGCGCGCTGGAAGGCACACAGTTTCATTGGGCTTTTCCTGCCGCCGGGAGAGGATAGGCGCAGGTTAACTTCTGGAAGGGTTGGCTGTGATACTAGCACGCGGGCCGCAAACTGCAAACACAAATGGCCTCAGTGTGCTGTTAAGTAAACTGCGTGAGGCTGACTTGAAGAGGAGGGAGAGCCGGGCGACATTGATGAGGTTCCCAGGGGCCTAGCATCGGCCAAAATGGGGCCGCTACTATTTTTGACGGCGGTGTGGAAAACTGAAGCGATGAAACGGCATGAGGTTGGACATAAACGGGAATCCCTCAAGAAGGGCGGGCGGGAACCTTCCGCGACGAGCTTCGCGAAGCTGGCGGTGGAAATGGCGGAGATCGGACGAGGCTTTTACGGGCGTGGGTGGGTGTTGGGCACGAGCGGGAATTTCAGTGCGGTGGTTTCGCGGGAGCCGCTGCGTTTGGCTATAACCTCAACCGGCTTGGACAAAGGCGGCCTGAAGTCTGCGGACTTCTTGGAAATGGACGATGCCGGAAGCGTTTTGCACGGGAGTGGGCGGCCGTCGGCGGAGGCGCTGCTGCATGTGGCCGTGGTGCGCTGCCTGAACGCGGGCGCGGTGTTGCATACGCACTCGGTTTGGAGCACGGTGCTTTCGGGGTCGCACGCTGCGCAGGGAGGGATTTGGCTGGAAGGATTCGAAATGCTTAAGGGATTGGAAGGAGTGCGGACGCATCGGCATCGCGAGTGGCTGCCGATTTTGGAGAATTCGCAAGATATGGTGGAGTTGGCGCGGCGGGTTGCGACGGTACTGGGCGAGAATCCCGGCGTTCATGGGTTTCTGCTGCGCGGGCACGGGCTTTATACTTGGGGGGCGAGCTTGCGAGATGCGAAGAGACATGTGGAGATTTTGGAGTTTTTAATGGAGGTTTTGGTGCGGTCGGGGGCGGCGACGCGCACGGGGTAAGCTGAGATCGCGGTGCGGGCAGCGGGGACGGGGCAAGCCCCGCCCCTACAAGGGCGCATAGAGGTCGTGGGTAAACGGAAATTTGCGCGCCGAGTTTGGTCCTGCCAATAAAAATAGGAGTAAGTGTTATGGCCGTTTTGCAAATTCCCGACGAACATCGGACGCTGCGTGAACACGACGCGATACGGGATTACCTGGCTGGGATCGGAATTGAATACGAATGCTGGGAACTCGCCGCGGACCTACCGGAGAATGCGTCGGCGGAGCAGATTTTGGGCGCCTACGGGCCGCAGATCGAGCGGCTCAAGAAAAAAGGCGGGTATGTCACGGCGGATGTGATCGACGTTAACGCGGATACGCCGGGGCTGGATGCGATGCTGGCGAGGTTTAACATCGAGCATCGACACGATGAGGATGAGGTGCGGTACATCATCGCCGGGCGGGGGTTGTTTCACATCCACCCCCAGGGAAGCCCCGTTGTGGCGATTGAAGTGGAAGCGGGGGATTTGATTCGCGTGCCTTGCGGCACGCTGCACTGGTTCGATCTTTGCGGGGAGCGGCGGATTCGGGCGATTCGCTTGTTCCAGGATGTGTCCGGGTGGACGCCGCACTATACCAGCAGCGGCGTGGATCGAAATTACGAACCGGTTTGCTGGGGTCCGCGGTACATCCCGCCGCAGGCAGTTGCGAAATAACGCGCGTGGCTGTTTTCGACAATCCTCAGGTTCGCGTGATTCTGCTCGACATCGAAGGCACCACGACTCCCATCGACTTCGTCTACAAAACGCTCTTTCCTTATGCCAGCCGGAAGCTGGAGACTTTTCTTGGCGAGCATTCGCGAGATCCGGAGATTCGACCGCTGATCGAGGGTCTGCATGCGCAACAACAAATCGATGAGCGCCAACGGCTGGAACCGCCGGCGTGGGTAAATGAGCCGGAGGGCGAACGGGTACTTTCGGCAGTGGAGTACTCGCTATGGTTGATGGCCGCGGACAGCAAGTGCACGGCGCTCAAGGCGCTGCAGGGCCGGATTTGGCAGGAAGGATTTGGCAACGGGGAATTGCGCGGGGAAGTGTATGCCGATGTGCCGGTGGCGTTCGAGCGCTGGCGCCGGCAGGGCCGGGAGATCGCCATCTATTCTTCGGGTAGCGTGCTGGCGCAGCAACTGCTTTTTCGAACGGTGATTTCGGGGGATCTTACTTCGCAGATTGCCGGGTTCTTCGATACACGGGTCGGGACCAAGAGCGACGGAGAAAGCTACAAGAAAATCGCCGCGTCTTTGGGGCGTACGCCGCGCGAATGTCTGTTCATTTCCGATGCCGCGAAGGAAGTGGAAGCGGCGCAGGTCGCGGCAATGCACGCGATTTTGTGCGAGCGCGAAGGACCCACATCCTCGTCACTTGCCACCGGCGGAACGATTCACAACTTCGAGGAAATCTTTCCGGACTAGTGGCGTAGGCCACACCGATCGCACGATTAAAAAAACGCATTGAAATTGAGCAAACTTCTGTGGAAATCCTTACGGATTCCTTATGGGTCGTGCTCTATCGTCTTGAGGGAGTTTTTCGCCACGTAGCCTATGAATCGCAAACTATTCCTGAAGTCAGGGGTGTCGGCCAGCCTTATGCTCACGATCATGGCCCACTTCTTTTGTCCGTATGTATATGCAGAATCGATACTTAGTGTGCTTCGCGGAACGACACGTGACCCCGGCGGGTTGCTGGCGTCTCCGGGGGCGGAGGTTAAGGCGCACAGCTTGGACGACGGCAGCGAGCGTACCGGGCTCAGCGGTGCCGAGGGAGACTTCGTTCTCGAAGGCCTTAAGCCGGGGCGCTACCAATTGAGGGCGCAAAAGGAGGGTTTCGCCAAATCGCCGGGTACCACCGTCGAACTGGCGGCGGGCCAGAGTCTCGATGTGGATTTGCCGCTGGGGCAAAGCCTTTCCGCGCCGGTGTCGCAGACACGCGACCAGGGCGAGTTCTTTCATCGGTTCTTCAAAGCGTACGCGGATGACTGGAAGGGGACAGCCAGCAGCGGACCCGATCCCGCCCGGCGGGGAAATCCCGCACCGACGGACGGTCCCCCATTTCCTTTTTCCGATTGGCCCTACGGAGGTTCTCCGGTGATTGGCGCGCCGTGGACGCAATCCTCTCCGCTGATGCAGGCGCTTTGGAGCGGGCCGCACGGGGAAGAGTGGAAGAAGAGCGGAGTGCAGATCTACGGCTGGTTGAATGGTGGATTCAACGTCAGCACCAGCGGCACCCGACTTGGCCACTACGGTAACGCGCCGGCCTCATACTACTTGGTGCCCAACTCATTTCAGCCGGACCAAGAAGTTTTGTATATCGAGCGCCAGCCGGACACGGTACAGACGGACCACTTTGACTGGGGCTTCCGCCTCACGAACCTGTATGGCAGCGACTACCGATTTACGACCGCGAACGGTTATTTCAGCCATCAACTTCTGGGGAAAAAGAGCAAGGAGTACGGCGACGACCTGGTGATGGCGTACGTAGACTTGTACTTCCCGCAAGTGGCCGAGGGGATGAACGTTCGCATCGGACGGTATATTTCTTTGCCGGACATCGAAGCGCAGTTGGCGCCGAACAACTACACTTACAGCCACTCGATTCTGTATACGTTCGATGCCTACACGCAAACGGGCATCAACACGACGATCCGATTGAATAACCATTGGATGGTGCAAGTGGGGTTGTCGGCCGGCAACGACGTGGCGCCCTGGGTGGGGGAGCCAGATGCGAAGCCGACGCTGAATAGCTGCGTGGCCTATACCTGGCAGAACGGCCGAGACAATCACTACGCTTGCCTGAACTCGCTCAACTCCGGCAAATACGCCTACAACAACGTGCAGAGCGTCTACTACACGTGGTACCACAAATTCGGGAACTCCTCATGGCACACCGACACGGAGTGGTGGTACATGTGGGAGAAAGTTGTGCCCAATGTAAATCCTGGGGGAGCGCCCGTGGCTGCGGCAGCTCTGCTCGAGACCAATGCCAATGGGGCTTGGTGCGATTCTCCGCAACAGCTTACTTGTACCGCTCCGGAGCAGGCGGTGGTCAACTATGTGGAGAAACAGTTCTCGAAGCATGACTACTTCACGATTCGGAACGAGTTCTTCGACGATGGCAAAGGCCAGCGGACAGGCTTCAAGTCGAAGTATTCGGAGCACCTGCTCGGATGGGGACACTGGATTGGAAATACCATTCTTATCCGACCCGAGCTGCGCTACGAACGCTCCTACGACGTGCCGGCCTACAACAACGGAACGAAGAAAGACCAGCTAGTCTTTGCGTCCGATGTAGTCTTCTTTTTCTAGGCGTCCGCACAAACGACGGATTCGGATTCGTGTTCGCGGCAATCCGCCCGAATCTACTTGGCTTGCCATTCGGCGTAGAGCTTTGTTATGGCGGGGCCGATGGTGAAGCCCCAGGCGAAGATGGGGAAGTTTTTGAATTTGTCGGGTACCACATAGCGCTCCGCGGCTTCTTGTGCAGGCACGCCGGCTTTGTGCATCTTTTCGGCTTGGGCGGCGATGTCGTCAAAGACTTCGCGGATGGTGGCGATGCCTTCCTGGCCACAGATCTGGCCGTGGCCGGGGACGAAAAGCGTGTCCTTGTCGAAGGCGGCAAACTTCGCCAGGGTGGCGCGCCAGCCGGAAATGGTGGCTTGTTCGTCGAAGCAGACCGGATACCAGCCGTTGAACAGCAAGTCGCCGGTGTAGACCACGTTCTGATCCGGCACGCGGACGATCACGTCGGTGCCGGAATGGCCGGGATGCGATTCGAGGACGGCGGAGACTCCGCCGAGGTCGATGGTCATGGGCAGCTTGGCCGGATCAATGGGATGATTCGGCAGACCGAGCAGGCTGGAATTTGCGACTTGGAAAAGGCCGGTCACGGCATTCAAGTCGCTTTGGGCGTGCTGGCGTTCGGTGTCGGACTTGGCGTCTTTGATGCGCTTGCCATAGGGAGCGAGCGCGGTGGCCTGGTCAGCGCCCTGCAACGGTGAGTAGTTGTCGAAGATGCGTTTCGCGGTCGAAGCGTGGGCCCAGAGCGGCACGCCGTTGGCGCCGTAAAACGAGTTTCCCATGGAGTGGTCGAAGTGATAGTGAGTGTCCAGCGCGGCCTTCACCGGCACTTGGCTGACCGAGCGTAGCGCATCCATTTGAAAAGACGCGCCGGCCGTGGTGATGAAACCCTCGATCAACAGAGCGCCATCCTTGCCTGCGAGGAATCCGCCATTGCAGAGCGTGGTGTTGCCCTTGGAGGGGTCGGAAATGGTGGCGTATAGGCCGTTGCCGACCTTGCGCACCGAGGCAAAACCCTTGTCGACGATAGGTGTTTGCGAGACGCGCGAGTCAACGCCGATGGTTTCGGCCAAAGCCGGGAGCGGAATCAGCTGAGCGACGGCGTAAAACGCTCCGAAGCAGGATGTGTGGGCGATGAATTTACGGCGGGAAAAGCCCTGGGACAGGTCGATCATAGTTCCTCCGTTGAGTTTGACGCGGCAGTTGGATGCTTGGATGTTGGGCGGCGTTATTCTAGCAGAGGGCGTGGTGATAGACGAAGACGGGCGTCGCGCGGAGCCTCGCGGACTACCGATACATCCGTATTGCGAAGAACCAGAGTAGTAATCTAAGGGACCACCCACAAGGTCTGCTGCTCTAAAACTGTTCCTCTGACCAGATGACTCGGTATCGCCATCCGCGTAACTTAACGCACAAGTAACTTAGCCCAACGCTAGGACTTTTACGTCAGGTACGACCGATTCCCAAAGTGGGCCAAGTCCAAGCGTTTTTTGCCGTTCGGTGAATGGCGCGCCAGTGGTGTGTTTGAAAAAACCGCGATAGCGCCCTGCCGGGAAGAGGAGAAAGAGGAAATGAGCCTCCAAACAGTACGGGCCCTCATCAAGGTTGGGAAGTGGAAGGGGTCACCGCGCATGAAAACGGCGGTGTGCGTGGGTTGCCTGTTGGCCGCGTCGTCGGCGAGCGTGGTGGTCGGACAGTTTGCGGCCCACGATCCCGGTGTGCGCGGAGGGACTATCGACGCGGGCAAGGCGCTCGGATCGGTGGCGACAACCACAGGTTTAACGGACTTCTTCAACAGCGGGCTGGGGCAGTTCGCGGAAGAACAGACGGTGCAGGGGGACAACAACGGTCTGGGTCCGCGTTTCAACAGCAATGCATGCGGGAGTTGCCACTCGCAGCCGGCGGTCGGGGGCACCAGCCCGAGCCTGACGGCGTTCCCGTTTGTGGGACAGAATCCGCAAGTCCAATTCGCCGACCGCCACAATACGCTGCCATCTTTCATCACCCCCGACGGCCCCGCACGGGAGGCGCGCTTCAAATTTTTCTTGAATCGTAACGGCTCGCTGAGCGACACGCCCGATGGGGGAGTGCACGACTTGTTCGTGATCTCCGGAAGGAGTGACGCGGGGACCTGCGCGATCAAGCAGCCCAACTTCGCTCACAACCTGGCGCTGAACAACGTCATCTTTCGCATCCCCACGCCGGTTTTTGGGGCGGGGTTGATCGAAAACGTTGCAGACGAAACGATTCTCACGAATATGCGATCCGACGACGGCATCAAGGATGCTTTGGGAATTACCGGGCACCCTAACCGTAACGGAAACGACGGCACGATAACGCGCTTCGGCTGGAAAGCGCAGAACAAGTCGCTGGAGATATTTTCCGGGGAAGCCTACAACGCGGAAATGGGCGTGACCAACGAGCTGTTCCAGAACGAGCGCGCGAGTCCCGACGAGGCGCAACAGGGCGGGCTTCCGGCAAACTGCATGATCAATCCGACGCCGGAGGACGTGACGCATATTACGGCTTCGCCGAATGCAACGGTGCCCAGCGACGTGGTGCAGTTCGCCATGTTCATGCGGCTGCTGGCTCCGCCCACGGCGTCCACCACCACACCCGGCGGGACGACGTCCATCGCCAATGGCAGTCAGACTTTTGGAGCGATCGGATGTGCATTGTGCCACACGCCGTCGCTGACGACCGCGCCATCCTCGTTCACCACGGATTTGAGCCAGGTCCAGGCGAACTTGTTTTCGGACCTGCTGGTTCACCACATGGGCTCCAATCTGGCCGACGGGGTCTCGCAGGGCAACGCCGGGCCGGATGAGTTTCGTTCGGCACCCTTGTGGGGTCTCGGACAGCGCGTCTTCTTCCTTCATGATGGCCGCACCTCGGACCTTGTGGATGCCATCCGGGAGCACGCCAGCGACGGCTCGGAAGCCAATCGAGTGATCCATCGCTTCAACCATCTGTCGCCACAGCAGCAGCAAGATTTGTTGAATTTCTTGCGCTCGCTGTAGGTGAGTTGCCACGGTTCGCGGCGGCCCGTTCATCGATTGGCGCTGATGGGCGGGTTGCCGCGCCTCATTGTTCCCGCAGCGGAGTTCTGGACTCGTTTTTCAGCAGAGAAGCTGGTGCGAGCTTGGCATTTGGTTGTAAGTACAAGCGCGCCGAGCACTGTCCCAAAACTGTCCTTCGGGCCAGATGACTTCAACTGCATGGCCGCGTAGTTTCATGCCCAAGTAATCCAGCCAGACGCTTTGGGCCTTCGAGTTCAACAGCACGCTGTGTCCCCGTTGAACCGAACCAGACGTTTTTCGCCCGTGCGGTGATCGGAAGCTAGACGTGTGTCTACTGCGAGCTTGCCCGCTCGCAGGAGGCGCGGCTTCCGCACCAGGAACAAGGAGACTACGCAATGAATCTTCAAAACTTGGCGCTGCTTGCCAAGAACGAGAAATGGAAGTTGCTGCACCGCACCAAGGCCGCGCTGTGTGTTGTGGCTTTCGTGGCGGCTTCGTCCGCAACAGTGGTGGTCGGCCAGTTCGTGGCAAGCGACCCCGGTGTGCGCGGCGGAACGATCGACTCCGGCAAATCGCTGGATTTAACGCAAACTCCCGGTGCGGCGGACTTCTTCAAGGATGGGCTCAACCGCTTCGTCGCCGTCGAAGGCGTGAGCGGACAACCGAACAACAACGGTTTGGGGCCGCGCTATAACACCAACCAGTGCGCAAGCTGCCATGCACAGCCGGCGGTGGGCGGGACCAGCCCGAGCACGACAGCGTTTCCGTTCCTCGGGCCTAATCCCGAAACCCTAGTTGCCAATCTGGACGGCCAAACCAACCAAAACACGATTCCATCCTTCATCACTCCGGATGGGCCGGTACGCGAGGCGCGGTTCAAATTCTTTTTGGACACAAGCAGCCCGCGCGGCGGCAGGCATAGTTTCGATCCCTCGGGACCTACGGCGGATGGCGGCGTGCACGATCTTTACGTGATTTCAGGGCGCCAGGATGCGGGGAGCTGCGCGATCAAGCAGCCGGATTTTGCCCGCAATCTGGCTCTGAATAACGTGATCTTCCGCATCCCCACGCCGGTGTTCGGCGCGGGCCTGATGGAAAACATCTCGGACGAGGCGATCCTCAGCAACATGAGCCTTAACCAGCAGCAGAAGCAAGCGCTCGGGATTTCCGGCCATCCGAATCGCGACGGAAACGACGGGGCGATCTCCCGCTTCGGCTGGAAGGCGCAGAACAAGTCGCTCGAGATTTTTGCGGGCGAGGCGTACAACGTGGAAATGGGAGTCACCAACGAGCTGTTCCAGAATGAACGGGCCAGTCCGGACGAAGCACAAAACGGCGGACTTCCTGCCAACTGCAAAGTGAATCCAACTCCTGAGGACACGACGAACTTTGCCGCGTCCCCGAACTACGCCGTGCCCAGCGACACCGTGCAGTTTGCGATGTTCATGCGGCTGTTGGCGCCGCCCACGGCGTCGACCACCGTTCCGGGCGGTGCGACGTCGATCAGCAACGGAAGCCAGGTGTTTGGCGCCATCGGATGTGCGATGTGCCATACACCGACGCTTGCAACGGCGCCGTCTTCGTTCGTAGCGGGCCTGGGTCCGGGTCAAGCGAACCTGTTCTCCGACTTGCTGGTCCATCACATGGGCACGAACCTTGCGGATGGGGTTTCGCAAGGAGGGGCAGGACCGGACGAGTTCCGCTCGGCGCCTCTGTGGGGCCTTGGACAGCGCATCTTCTTGCTGCACGATGGCCGCACCAAGGATCTGGTGGATGCGATTCGCGAACACGCCAGCGATGGATCGGAAGCAAATCGCGTTATTCACAACTTCAACCGTCTCAGTCCGCAGCAGGAGCAAGATCTGTTGAATTTCTTGCGCTCGCTGTAAGGGCGGGATTCGGTTCTTCGGGGGGCCTGTCCGTCGCGTTGTGACGGACAGGCTGTTCCGTTTCTCCTGCATACCTCCATCCAGCTTCTTCGCTCCAGGATTTTCGCAGGCAAATGGGAAGGTGTAGAATGCGCAGCGGAGCGGAGGTGTGCGTAATGAAGTTCTCTATGGCAATGGTGGCGTTGGCGCTGGTAAGCGGCGGGCTTGCTGCTCAATCGAAGAGGGCCGCGACGGAGCACGAACAGCCGCTTGTGCTCACGGAAGCCATTCCTCTGGAGAACGCCAAGGGACGCTTTGACCATTTTGCTATGGGCGGAGGCAAGCTGTTCGTGGCAGCGCTGGGCAGCAACGCCGTCGAGGTGATTAATGTTGGCGGAAGAATTCTCGAGCGCACCATCACTGGGGTGCCTTACGCACAGGGCATAGCGTTTTCTCCGGAGACGAACAAACTTTTTGTCGCCAGCGGCCAGGGCAAGGTCCACATCTTTGACGGTAAATCCTTCGAGCCCATAGCGACCGTGGATTTCCAGGGCGGCGCCGATAACATGCGCTATGACGCGGCCAGCAAGCGCGTGTACGTCGGATGCGGCGATGATGACAAGACCGGCGCGATTGGGATGATCGATGCGACCACGAATCAGCGCCTCGATGAAGAGTACAAGCTGGGCGGAGAGCCGGAATCATTTCAGCTGGAGAAATCCGGGCCGAACATCTACGTCAATGTGCCCGATCTGAAGCAGGTCGTGGTGGTCAATCGCGAGACGAAGGCGATCACCCATTGGTCTTTGGAGGGTATGGAGAGCAATTTCCCGATGGCCTTGGATGAAGCCGATCATCGTTTGTTCATAGGGTTGCACGTGCCGCCCCGGCTGGCGGTGATCGACACGAACTTGGGGCGTACGGTTGCAACCCTTCCGAGCGTTCAGGATACCGACGATCTATATTTCGACGCGGCCCGGAAGCGGGTGTACATGCCGGGCGGGCAGGGTTTCATCTACGCTTTTCAAATGACGGATCCTGACCATTACAAGCTGCTAGCCAAGATTCCCACGGCGATCGGTGCCAGGACGGCGGGATATTACGGAAAGCAGGGCAAGGGCTTCGATCGCTTTTATTTGGCGGTGCCGGCGCGCGGCGCGCAGAGTGCCGAGGTCAGAGTTTACACGGTGCAAGACTGAAAGGCGTTTTGAGTGATTGCTTTTTAGTCGGCTCGCCACGGCGAGCGTTCTGGCCAGCGACGTAATGCCGCGGTGGCCCAAGCCGAGGACTTGTCGGCGTGGCACGTTATGCACGGGTTGGGGATTTTGTATTTGTCGGTCATGGCCGGGGTGATGAACGCGAAGGTGTGAGCGCGCACTTTGACGTCGGCGATGGTGGTCTCGATCTTGGGCATGTGGCACGCTACGCACTGGCTGCCCGGCGTGCCGTCTTTGTGATGCGTGTGTTCCTCGAGCGTTGCCGTGCGCGGTCCGTTGAGCGACATGGGGCCGTGGCAGTCCAGACACAGCTTGTCCACCGGTTTTCTTAGCTGCGCGTAGTTGTCGGTGCCGTGGACGTCGTGGCAACTGAAGCAGGTCACCCCGCGGCGGTACATCACGCTCTGGACGAAATCGTTCCCCTGCATGCGGTTTTTGTGGGCGGTGCCATCTGCAAAGTGCGTGAAGGTCCCGGCACCCAAAGTGTGTTCTTCGAGTTGCCAGAAATCCTGCAGGTTCAGCCCTAGGTGGTAACCGACCGGCCAGTCGTAATGCCGGCCCTCGATCGGATCGGTGAGCGGGCGCCCTTGCGAATGGCATTGGATGCAGGTGTCGTTCGCATGGACGTAGTCCATGCGCGCGGGATTTAGGATATTGCCGCGCGATGGGTGCTCGACGTGTTCGCCGCCCGGGCCGTGGCAGCGCTCGCAGCCGACGTTCCACTCCGCAACCTTTTTGGTGTGGATGTCGTAGTCGACGGAATGGCAGCCATCGCACGTGGGGCCGGTCGGCCGCTGCATGTTGTCGGGAGGGTAGAGCGTGGCCCACCAGTCGGTGCCGTTGGCCACGAAATAAGGACGCCATACCTTATTGGTGACATCCCATTGCGCGGGTTCCGGAAAATAGTCGTCGCCGATTTTTGTGAAGTAGCGTTGTTTCCAAACACTGCCGTAAACGAAGGCGACCTGTTCCTTTGTGAATTTCGCCAACGGGTTCTTGGAAAGATCCGGGATGATGGCTTCGGGATGCTCGTGAGGGTCGCGCACCACGTTGGCCATCGGCGTCTTTTTCCAGCGCTCGTAGACTTGCGCGTGGCATTTCTCGCAGGCCTGCGATCCCACGTAGCGCGCTCCGTTCGCGGTGCTCGCTTGTTGTGTTTTCTCCTCGGTCGTCAATTGGCGCAGGCCGCGAATGAACAGAACGAGTTTCCAACTGTCTTCGTCCTGTTCGACGTGGGGATTGCCCCAGGCGGGCATTCCGGTTAGCCGGACGCCATTCCTGATGATGTAGCGGAGTTCGCCGTCGGTCAGATTCTGCGTTAGGGGTAGACGCAAGTCCGGGGCTTTGGGATAAAGATTTTGCCCGACCTGGGTTTGGCCGCTGCCATCGTTTCCATGGCAAATCGCGCAGCGCGCGATGAAATCCTCACGCGCCTCTTTCAGCGTCTCCGGAGTGGGCTTCCATGGATTTTCTTCGTTCCGGGCGCGGCTGGGGATCGCCAAATTCCGCGCGGTTCGGGCCGCTACTTTTTCCAGAGAGGAAGGCTCCTCGGCAGCGCTAAAGCCACGCCGGATCAATATCGCCGCGCATACCGTCGCGGCAACGGCGGCTACAAAGAGCAGCACAACGAATGCCTTCCAACGGTTCATCCTCGTCTCCGTTGAAACCCCAGGCCGTTAGTTTCTCATGCCTGCCATCAAAACTTATATTCGAGGTTGAGCTGCATTCTGCGTGGCGGCTGAGCCGCGACTGCGTGGTCAAAAAAGGGCGAAGTGATGACGCCGACAAAAGTGACGTCGTTCTGGTGGTTCAGGACGTTGAAGGAATTCAGGGACACGGTCAACGTGCGCGCTTCTTTGCGCTTCTTCGATAGGACAAAATCGTGCGCGAGGTTGAGGTCCAGACCGATCAAGCCCGGGCCGTGCAAAGCGTTTCGCGAAAGACCCGCTGGCCGGTCGTTCACGATGCCATCGTGATTGTCGTCGTTCCCGGTGGTCACATTGACGGGTTTGCCCGAGTAGAGGGAAAGGGCAGCGCCCGCTATGAAAAGTTTCGAAATGCGCGAGGACCCCAGAAGGTCAAACTTGTGCCTGCGATCGTTGTCGGAACGGGCCCAGTCGGCCGCGGGATCGAAACTATTTCCCGGAAAATAGGTGACGCCGCTGGTGTTGTTGTAGGTTTTGCTCAGCGTGTACTGCACTTGGCCGGTGAAATATTTTGATGGACGCCCGCGAAAGGTCAGTTCCATGGCGTTGCCCTTTTGATAGCCTTCGGACTGGATTTGGCGCTCCTGCCCCAGCGCGGGATTGGGCCGCACTACGGTGCCAGGCAGAGGCGCGTTGGCGTCGATCGAGCGGAATAGATCGATCCCGCGGGTTCCCACGTATGTTGCGCTGAAAGTGCTCTTGGCCGTCACTTGGCGCTCGACGCCGATGCTGTACTGCACCGTGTAGGGAATGCGAGCGCGAGGGTCCAGAACCACAATGCTGCTTGGCACCGGCACCAAGGAAGCGGGCGTCTCCGGGAAAACGGGATTTACAGGGATGAAGCGCAGCAAATTTACTCCGTTGTAGTGCAGCAAGTCCGAGATGGGCCGCGGGCCGGTGCGGTCGTAAAAAACACCGGCGCCACCACGAATCACGGTTTTGCTTTTCTTGCTGGGCGCGTAGGCAAAGCCGAAACGCGGAGCGAAGTTGTCCGAGTCGTCGTGAAAGAAGTTCTGCCAGTAATAGCGCACGCCCACCGTAAAAGAGAAATTCGGCCTCAACCTGATATTGTCTTCGATAAATCCGGCGAAAACTTTCTCGAGAAATACGACGCGTCCCTGGCCACTCTGCAGGACGAACGCGGCTGGCGTGCCCGCCTGAAAGGCCGCGAGGCTCGCGAACGTGTAGGTTCCTCCGCTGTTCGTGAAGTCGTCGAAGCCGCGGCGACTGAGGTCGGGAACTTCGATGCCGAAGTTCACGGTGTGCTTTCCGCTGGCGTATGTAGCGACGTCGCTGCCGTCGAAATGATACTCGGTGCGGCGGAAGGTGGCTTGCGCGCCGCCTCCGGTGAAAGCGCCCGAGACGATAATCTGCGGAGCGGAGTTCGCGCTGACGGTGGGCTGGACGTTGAAGCCCACCAGGAATCGCAATTGATTCACCAACTTCGGCGAAAAAAGATGGCGGTAGCTGACGTTGATTTCGTGCTCGAAGGGGGTGCTGCTGTAGCCAGCTTCCGGCAGCGTGGTGCCGCCGACGTTTTGGTTCTTGAAGGATTGATGTTCGTAGGAGTACCCAATCCAGAATTGATCGCCGCTGGCAAAATCGTGAAAGATGCGGCCGGAGCCAAAGAATTGGTGATTCGGCGCAGCTACATTTTCGCGGATTGGGCCATTCACTCCTTGGGCGTTCACGAAAGCCTGCGTGTCGTCGACGTCCCAATCCAGAGACAACAGAAACGTGGTCTTCTTGCTGTGTCCGACGGGACCGGTTAGCGATCCCTCGTAAAACTGACGCTGCTCCGGCGGCTTTTGGTCCGCAAAGGTGTTACGCGCATCGAACACCGCGTCACGAAAAAGAAAATTGACGGTGCCATGGAGCTCGGGGGTTCCTCCCTTGGTGATGATCTCGAGCCGGGCACGACCGGGCCGCGAAAATAGCGCCGAGTAGGGATTCTGATTTATTTTCACTTCCTGAACGGCGGACGGAGTGACGCCCGGTCCGTTGGACTCCACGCCATTCACCACCAAGGTGACGCCGTTGGTGCCGGTGGAGTTGTCGTCGAGGAAGCGCGAGAGCGTGGTGATGTAGTCCTGATCGAACACGGGCACACGGTCCAGCGCGTTGCGGTCAATCGTGTTGCTGTTCTGGTTTTCCGAAGCCTCGGTGCTGATCTCTGGGGACGAGTCCTGCGCGCCTACCGTGACACTTTCGTTCTGAGCGGCGATGAGCAAGTTGATGCGTACCGGGGAGATCAACTTCTTGCCTACGACGACGTCCAACTTCATTTCCCGGAAGCCGCTTGCTTGCACGTCGATGCTGTAGAGACCTGGAGCCAGCTTTTCAAAGCGAAACGAGCCTGCATTGTCCGTTGTGGTGTTGCCGATGACAGTGCCATCTGGGCTTGTCAGCGTCAGGGGCGCGCCTGGAACTCCCGCGCCTGACGGATCTAGAACGATACCCGTTATGGCACGAGAAGATTCCGCTTGCGCCTGGTCGGAATCCCCGGAAATACCGCTCGGGCCGGATGGATCCTGAGGGCCGATGGATTGTGCAAGGCTCGCTTGCACTGAAACGAAGCCACCAGTGGTGAACAGCAACAACAAAGCGAATCTTTTCATCCGAGCCCTGCGAAAAGGGACAATTGGGTTTTACACGCCTTAAGTTTCGACACTAATCCTGCGATTTTCGATCCACCCGATCTTAAGGTAAGAAACCTAAACGCGAGATAAATGCCCTAGATAGAGATTCAAATGAGACAAGTGCCCGTGGGAGGAGGGACCGTAGTCTGGGAACTCCGAGGTTCAGCGGCCGAAGTCTTCGCGCTCATTCGTATCGAAGCGCGACCATGGGATCGACGCGCATCGCGCGCCGCGCGGGAACATATCCCGCCACCAGCGCTACAAGGAGGAGCAGCGCCGTGAATCCCGCCAAGATTGCCGGACTCATGCTCACCACACCGAAGATAAAGCCGGCCATCGCACGGTTAACCGCAAATGCGATCGGTACTCCGATCGCCAGACCGATTCCTGTCAATTTCAGGGCCTGACCCAAAACCAGCTTTAAGACGTCGCGAGGTTCCGCGCCCAGCGCCAGCCGGATGCCGATTTCTGGCGTGCGGCGCGCGACCGATTCCGCCAAGACGCCATAGACTCCGACGGATGACAGCAACAACGACACGCAACCGAACACGGCCATCAAGACGCCCATGATGCGGACGATGGCGATGGAATCGGCAATTTCGGCGTCCATGGTACTGACTCCCCGCATGGCGACTTGTGGGTCGATTTGCCGCACCACGTCGCGCATCGCAGATACCTGATTTGTGGGATTGGCAGAGGTGCGCAACAGAAAGACCATCCCGCGTTGCGGTGCTTGCAAGAAAGGCTCATAAATGGCCGGCCGCTCACTGGAGTTCCACCAGTTCTGCCGCACATCTTCCACGACACCCACGACCGTCATCCAAGGCTCCTTGGAGTCCGCAGCTCCCAGCTTGATTCGCTGGCCCAGTTCGTCTCCTGCGGGCCAGAAGTGCGCCGCCATGCTCCTGCTGATGACCGCTACGCGCGCAGCGTTCGCGTTGTCCGCGTCAGAGTATTCCCGCCCTGCCACCAGCCGGATGCGCAGCGTGCTGAAGTAGTCCGGACTGGAGATTTGCAGGTCTGCGGCGGATGCTTCGCTGGCTTTCAGCGCGGGTCGGCCTTCAATGGTGAAGAAGGTCGTCTCGTTGTCGACGTTGCTCGCCGGGCTGTTGCTGACCAGGGCCGCAGAGCGCGCTCCGGGCAGCGCGGCGGAGACGCGAAGGAGCTGCTGGTAGAACCCAGTGACTTTTGTATTGTCGGAATAGGACTTATCAGGCAAGGAGATTTCCAGGTGCAACACGTTGGCCGGCTCGAACCCTTGATACACCTTTGCCAGGCGAACGAATCCCTCCGCGGTAATCCCGGCGCAAACTAAAAGGATGAGTGCAAACGTCACCTGTGCTACCACGAGGGCGCTGCGCATCTTGCCTTTGCCTCCGAGCATCGACCCACGGCCGGTTTCCTTCAGCGTGGCATAGGGGTCAACGCGGCCCGCGTGCAGTGCGGTCGCGACGCCGGATAGAACGCCGACCGCGGCGGCCAGCAGGATCGCAAATGCCAACGCGGTCCGATCCGCCTGAATTCCATTCCAACCGGGCACCCATTTGGTCCAGTCTTCCGAAATGCTGGTGCGCAACAACTTCACGCTCCAGAGCGACACAAGGATTGCCACCATGCCCGCGGCGCTCGAAAGCAGAAGCATCTCGGTAATAAAAAGGCGTGCGAGGCGCGGCCGGTCCGCGCCCAGCGCCGTGCGGACCGCGACTTCCTTCTGCCGGCCGATGATGCGCGCGAACAATAGATTGGCGAAGTTGGCGCAGGCCAAAAGAAGCACAAACCCGGCCGCGGCTTGCAACAGGCCGAACATCGGCAGCGTGTATAGATAAAGCTCCTTTCGGAGTTGCAGGACGGAGGCCGTGCGTCCCGCATTCGTCACTGGATATTCCTGCTGCAGCCGCCGCGCAATGCCCTCCAGCGCCGCGCCCGCTTGTGCCACGTTCACTCCATCTCTGAGCCGCCCCAGCGCCTGCAACGAAAGGTTTGACCGATCGGCCTTTTCCTGAGGGGTAAGAGCGAGCGGTATCCATAGCTCCGCAGGAACGGGATAGCTGAATCCCTGCGGCATGATTCCTACAACGGTGTAGTTCCCTTGATTCAGCTGAATCGTTTTTCCGAGAAGTCCTGGATCGCCTGCGAAACGCCGCTGCCAAAAGCCATGGCTGACGATCGCGACGCGGTCCGCTCCCGGCTGCTCTTCGGCCGCCGCGAAGGTTCTGCCCATGGCCGGGTTTATCCCCAGCAGGCCGAAGAAACTCGCCGATACCCGGAAGCCCAGGACCGGCTGTACGCCTTCGCCGACGGTGAGGTTGAAACTTTTTTCCTGATAGGTCGTGAAGCCCTCGAACGCTTGTGCGCCGGAACGAAGATCCTCGGCGTCCTGCGGCGCGATCCACCGCGCGTCCCATCCTTCATCGATTCCGCGATCTTCCCAAACGCGAACCAGCCGATCGAGATCGCGGAAGTTGTAGGGATGCAGCAGCAGGGCATTCACCATGCTGAAAACCGCTGTGTTCGCGCCTATGCCCAGCGCCAGCGTGATCACGGCGATGGCCGTGAACCCCGGATTCTTGCGCAGGGCGCGGAAGCCATAGCGAAGATCCTGCAGCAGCGTCTCCAACAGCGGCAGCCCCCGGCGCTCCCGGTAAATCTCCTTCGTCGGCTCGACGCCGCCAAGTTTGACAAGCGCCTGCCGCCGCGCCTCTACGGCGCTCATGCCGGCTCGCAGATTGTCTTCGATGTGCAGTTGGAGATGGCTCTCGATCTCCGCGGCCAGCTCCCGCTCGCGCTGTTCCTTGCCGAACATCCCGACGAACCGCAATATCCACACGCGCAGCCGTCTCATGACGGTTCCTCCCCGGGCGTCAGGAACCGCGCGAGAATCGCCGTGGTCTGTTCCCAATCCCGCGCTTCGCGTTCCAGTTGCTTCCGCCCCACGCGCGTCAGCTTGTAATACTTAGCTTTGCGATTGTTGTTCGATAGCCCCCACTCCGAACTGATGTAACCTTCCTGCTCCAACTTCAAAAGCGCTGGATACAAAGTGCCGTAGTTCACGGCAAGCAGGTCGCCGCTGGTCTGCTCGATGCGCCGCGCGATCCCGTAGCCGTGCAGCGGCCCCAGGGTATCCAGCGTCTTCAGCACCATCAGCGCCAGCGTTCCTTGCCAGACGTCCGCTTTCTCACCCATATCTTCTCCTATTGGATGGCAATAGAGACCCTCGCACAGATCCTATGGGAAAGCAATAGAAGATGCGTTCGCTGACTTTGCTCGGCACCCGCACAAACGAACCCGCACCGTGTAAACTAGGGGTTGTCCGTGTTGTGCAGGCCACATCCTAAGATTTCGGCAACGGGGTTTTTTCATGGCAGATTCCATCCCTCTTCCATCTCAAGTCCAGGCTCGAGCATCCAGTTATGCGGGAGCGCTCACGCAGTCCATTCCCTGGTACATCTGGTCTTGCATGACGGCCGTGATTTGCAGCGTGATCGGCGGCGCCTGGGACATTTCCTGGCATGAAAGCGTGGGCCGCGACACTTTTTGGACTACACCGCATTTGCTCATCCAGTTGTGCGGCATACTGTCGGGCATCTCCTGCGGCTATCTGATTCTTTCCACCACCTTCGACAAAAACGCACCACTTCGCGACCGCTCCATTTCCATGTGGGGCTTCCGGGGCCCCATGGGCGCTTTCATCTGCGCCTGGGGCGGCGTGGCCATGATTACCTCGGCGCCGTTCGACAATTGGTGGCACGAAGCCTACGGCTTGGACGTCAAAATCCTGAGTCCGCCGCACATTCTCCTGGCGCTGGGCATGATCGCCATCCGTTTCGGTACCGTGGTGATGATTTTGTCGGAGTTTAATCAGGCCGCGGGAACCTATCGGGCAAAGGTAGAGCGGCTACTCTTCGTTGGGTTCATCTTCCTGTTGGGCATGACGCTGGGGGTGGCGCAGGAACATACCGGCCGCGAAGCCATGCACTCCGCGAGTTTCTATCTGGTGGTCATGATGGTCGTGCCCATCTGGGTCGCCGCAGCCGCGCGGGCATCCGACCACCGATGGGCCGCAACCATCTTGGCTGCCCTGTACACCGCCATGCATCTCGCGTTCACCTGGATGCTCCCTCTGGTGCCTGCCGAACCAAAGCTCGGTCCGGTCTATCAGAAAATTACGCACCTGGTTCCGATGGACTTTCCTTTGTTGCTGATCGTGCCCGCGATTGTCTTTGACCTGGTGCGGCAGCGCGCTGCTGCGTGGAGCAAGTGGACCCAGGCGGCGGCTCTGGGAGCGGCCTTCCTGGTTAGCTTCCTGGTGGTGCAGTGGCCGTTCGCCAATTTTCTGATGTCGCCGGGGTCGCACAATTGGATTTTCGCCACCGGACCCGGCAACATGCCGTACTTTGTGCCCCCGGATTCTCCTTGGGTGTCGAGGGTGTTTGTGCAGCCTGAAAGCGGTGTCGCGGCGTTTTGCATGCATATGGTGATCCCTCTGGCCGTCGGTGTGTTCATGGTCCGTATCGGCCTCGGCTGGGGAGACTGGATGCGCAGAATCCGCCGCTGAACCGCACCCGGATCGATAGCAAGATGAACGGAGAAGGGGGACAGCGCTCACCTCGAAAGTGAATTCTTCTCCGCCCCTTCTGTTTTCTTAGAATCAAGACGTTTCTCGAAAGCCCTATGCGACTACGCCTCTTCGCGTTCGTGTCCCTCGCTCTGCTCGCTGCCGCTCTTCCGCTGGCCGCGCATGTCGGCAGCTCCGATGTTTTCTACGAGGGCAACGCCGGACCTTACCGTTTGTTCGTCACCGTTCGCGTGCCCCAGGTGATCCCGGGCGTGGCGGAAATCCAGGTGCGCAGCGAATCGAACGACGTCAGCCAGGTCAGCGTCGTGGTCTTGACCCTCATTGGCCCAGGCTCAACTTTTCCTCCCACCGCAGATCTGGCGCAGCGATCCAAAGACGACCCGCAATTCTTCACCGCCAGTCTCTGGCTCATGGCACCGGGAGCGCTACAAGTGCGCGTCCTCGCCGATGGAGCACAGGGCAAAGCCGAGCTCTCCGTACCCGTGCCCTCCTTCGCGCAACGCACGTTGCCCATGCAGAAATCGCTAGGCCGCCTGCTGTTCGCCCTCATGGCCCTCCTTGCCGTCGGAGTCGTCTCCATCGTCGGAGCCAGCGCCCGCGAAGGCAACCTCGAGCCGGGCGTCAGCCCCGCTCCGTCGAACCGGCGCCGCGCCAGGCTGATCATGGTGACTACCGCTGTTTTGGTGATTGCGATCCTCTATCTTGGGCGGGCATGGTGGGGCGTGGAGGCTCGCAGCTATCAGCGCGGCGTGGACTTCTTCAAACCTCCCATTGCCGAAACCTTACTGCTCAACGGCAACCGTCTGGTGATTCGTGCCAAAAGCCAAGATCCCAACTGGTCAAAGCAAGTCAACATGGAAGAAGTCGTCCCCGATCACAATCACCTCATGCACCTCTTCCTCCTCGGACCAGGACTCGACCGCCTCTGGCATCTTCATCCCGAGCGCGTGGAAGGCGGCGCATTCGCCGAAGAGTTGCCCGCGATTCCGGCCGGCCACTACCAGATTTTCGCCGATGTCGTCGACAAGAGCGGCTATCCATGGACGCTCGTCGGAAGCATCGATCTCCCGCAAATCGACGGCAAGCCGCCCGTAGGCGACGACTCCTCTTGGTCTGGCGCCGCACTCCTCCCGGCGCCTGCTGATTCCACCGTCGCGCAGCTCCCTGACGGCGGCCGTATAGTTTGGCAAGATGCGCCCCACCCATTGAAAGCCGGCGTTCCCCTGGCATTCCAATTTGCCGTTCAGGATCGCGACGGCAAGCCCGTGCAAGACCTGCAACCTTATATGGGCATGGCGGGACACGCGGAATTCGTGCGCTCCGACTTCAGCGTCTTCGCGCATATCCACCCAGCTGGATCGGTCTCCATGGCCGCGCTGGAGCTCGCCCAATCCGGACTTCCGAGCGCCACCTCCGCTGCCACGCCGGGCCAAATGTCCATGTCGATGGCGTCGGCTGCGCTTCCGGCCGAAGTCCGCTTCCCCTATGGTTTCCCGCAGCCCGGCGACTATCGCATCTTCGTGCAGATCAAACGCGCGGGCCGGGTGGAGACCGCCGCATTCGACGCCCACGTTAAGTAAGTCCTAATTTCTTATTCGCGCGCGGCCACCGAAAAATCGGGTAGTGGGTCATCCGTTTCCGAAAAGCGTTCATCAGGCATGTTGATTGCCCCAATTCTGTGGCCCCACCGTTGAAGTAAGCACGACATCTACCACCCACCAGTGCTTGCCACAACGGCTGGGGCCACAACATGAACGCCTACCTTCGACAAGAGGTCATTTGACTTGAACTTTCATGCGCATCCAGGGATGGATGCAGCACTGAAAAAGATGCTCGCCTTTGGGAAGACCCGTCACCTGGAGGTGGCTGCCCTGAAGGATGCGCGTTCTGGCTACCTCCACCCTGGAAAAACCACCGTCACATTCGGGAACGGTGGCCTGCCCATCATTGAGCCCAGGGATAAAGCCTCCACCGAACTTGGCCACCTCTGTGAAGGTATGCGGCTCGCCACCCTGGTTCACTGCTTGAATCGGCGTTCCCTTATGCACGGTAAGGGCATCCGGCTCGAAATCCCAGTTCAGGTCGGGACTTCCAGCTGCCGCTTTTGTGAATAATGCCGAAAACGTCGTGGATGCTCCAAGCGCCACGTTTTTGCAGAAATCGGGCCCAGCCGCAGTAGGAGCATTGAAGGTTGCGGGATCACATTCGTCCAACGCCACGACCTGTGCGGGGGCGGGAACTGAAGTGTCATCTTGATCCATCACTCCAAAAAACAGAAAACAGCAGAGAACCAGGCCGAATTTCACTAGTGCATTGGTCATTGTTTTCCTCTCTTTTGACTACTCATCCGCCCGGGAATTCAGCGGCGGCTGCTAAGTGCGCGGGCTTGCGAGCACGCAGCGACGCCCACTCTTAGTGGAGCTTGTGAACGAGTCAATCCCTGCGACCTCGCAAAATCCCCAAACTTATCTCCATCCCTAACCTATTGAAGAAAAAGGCGATCTCGGCACAACCAAACGTGTGGGTGACAACAAAAAACTGTGGTAAGCTTCGGCCACCCCGCGGGCGTTGATATGCCTACCTTCGCACCAGCCGCGCGCAGACTGCGTTTCGACGATTTCGAGTTGGATGTTCGCGCAGGTCAGCTGCGTAAACGCGGTGTCCGGCTCCGCCTGCAGGGTCAACCGCTGCAGGTCTTGGCTACTCTATTGAGTCGTGCCGGGGATGTGGTCACTCGCGAGGAACTGCGATCAGAGATTTGGTCCGCTGACACCTTCGTTGATTTCGACCATGGTTTGCACAATGCCATCGCGCGCATTCGCGAAGCGCTGGGCGACTCCGCCGCGACTCCCCTGTACATTGAAACACTTCCGCGCCGCGGATATAGGTTTATCGCACCCGTGGAAAGGGAAGAAGCTCAGGTTCCACCTGCTTCTGAGGAGTCAGTGCGGCCGGGCGAAGCACCCGTTGCCCCGGGGCTTGGCAAGCACCGCGCCCTGGTCGCCACGTTTCTCGTCCTCTTGGTTATAGCCTTTGCCTTTTGGCTGGCGCGTACCGGTACCCATCCGACAAGTGCTGCTCCCCGCCTAAATTCCATCGCCGTCCTGCCCCTCAGCAATTTGTCCGGCGACCCGTCAGAAGAATTCTTCGCAGATGGCATGACCGATCAATTGATTACGGACCTGGCCAAGGTCGGCTCGCTGCGCGTCGTCTCGCGAACTTCCACGATCCGCTATAAGGGCACAAAAAAGGGTCTGCCTGAAATCGCACGGGAGTTGAACGTGGACGCCGTCGTGGAAGGATCGGTTATTCGTTCCGGGCCACGCGTGCGGGTCACCGCCCAACTTCTCCAGGCAGCCACCGACCGGCACCTCTGGGCGGAAACCTATGACCGCGATCTTGGCGACGTGCTCAAGTTACAGGGTGAGGTGGCAGGCGCCATCGCACAGCAAGTCCGCGCACAACTGACTCCGCAGCAGCAGGCTCAGCTTCGACGCGCCGACGTGGTGAATCCAGCGGCATACGATTCCTACCTCAAGGGGCGTCTTTACCTCACCACGGAGTTCACCAAGCCTGCTTCGCTTAAGAAGGCGCAGCAGGACTTCGAAGAATCGATCCAAAAAGATCCAAACTTCGCCCTCGCTTACGCGGGGCTCGCAGACACTTACGTCTACCTAGCCTTTGCGGGAGCGTTGCCGAGGGATCAGGCGTACCGGTCTGCCAAGGGGACGTTAGCCAAGGCCCTGGCACTGGACGACAGCATCGGCGAAGCCCACGACACCCTCGGTTTGCTGAGTTCGGAGTTTGACTGGGATTGGGACACTGCAGACCGCGAGTTCAGCCGTGCCATCGCCTTGGCACCGAGCTACAGCTGCGCGCATGAGGATCGCGCGATTTTTCTCGCCCTTACTGGCCGACGGGCCGAAGCTGTGGCAGAGATCACAAAAATCGACCAATTGGACTACGGCTTCAGCGCCGCGGGTACCGTGTCTGGAACCTATTATCAACTGCGGGATTACCCTGCGCTAATCGAGGCCAGCAAGAGAGGGCTGCTGCTTGACCCAAAGGATTGGATGCAGCACTACTTTCTCGGCGTCGGTTACGAAGCTACGGGGAAGCTGCAGGAAGCGATCTCTGAATACCAGAAAGCCATCGAGATGTCAGGCGGCTCTCAGGGCGTAGTGCAACTGGCACACGCCTATTCAGCCGTTGGCAGAAAAACCGAAGCGGAAAGGATTCTTCGTGATTTGCAGCGCAAATCGAAAGAGACCTCGACTTCCCCATATACGATGGCCACAATCTACGCTGGCCTTGGCGAAAACGACAGAGCATTTGAATTCCTGGAAAGAGCCTATTCGCAGAAGTCCTTAGGCCTCCCCTCGTCGTTAAGCTCTGATTTCCTGCTGGATAGCCTGCGTCCCGATCCGCGCTTCCAAAATCTTCTTGGCCGCATAGGCTTGAAGAACTAGGCTCCGCTCGGCACGAGCAGTTTGCCTTGCCGCCTGCGTTTTTGTTTTGGCCGACGCAGGCGAATTTTCAGCGTCCTTGCATTTCCTGGCGAGTGGCCAGCACTCCACAGACAAGGCACGCCAAATCGCTAGCTCAACTCCTTGTGTCCGCAAACCAACCCAGTTGATGGACGGTCGGCTACTCGGAACTGATCGTTAGACCACCGCGGGCTGAGTCCTGGTAAGTTCCGTTATCGTAAACTGATCACTGACCACTACCAAAAATTGCGACCGCTTGACACCGGCCTATGCCCAGAGTAACGTCACCTCAGATCTGACCCGTCGGTTTCCAAACCCAACTTTCAGGTTGCATCGCCGCCAGCCACTGGCGGAGAAAAAACTAGGAGAGAATAAGAATGCGTACGCGCCGTAGCAGTTTCCTGTTCGTGTTGTGTGCCCTGGTCCTTGCACCGCTCTGTGCCAACCGCACATCGGCGCAATCGTCCAGCGCCGAAAAGCCCCCGCTGTACACCTATGTTTCCGAATGGACCGTACCCCGCGCCATGTGGGCCGACTATGTGAAGGGCGACACGGCCGACATCGACCTCATGAAGAAAGCCGTCGCCGACGGCACCATCGTCTCTTTCGGCAGCTACACCGTTTTGAACCATCAAGAAGGTCAAGCGACTCACGGCACGTGGTTTTCCGCGGGTTCCATGGCCAATATTCTCAAGTTCCTCGAAGGCCTTCGCACCGCCCCGGCCGCCACGGCTCCTCCCCTAGCCGCCGCCAAGCACTGGGACTTTATTATGGAGAGCCACGACTACGACTCCCATTCCGGCACCTTCACCAACGGCTATTTGCGCGTCGGCAGTTGGAGCGCCAAAGCCGGCGGTAACGATCCCGGCAGCAAGATGCTCAAGGCCACCTTCGTCGCCTTGCTGGACAAGTTGCTCGCCGATGGCGCGCTGCACGGCTACCAGGTTGACCAGGAAGTGGTGCACTCCACCGACCCTGGCAGGCTGTGGGTCGCCATCATCACCAATGGACCGGAGGGAATCGACAAATTCAACGCCGCGCTCCAAGAGGCGGAAAAGAATAACCCCGCGGGTTGGGCCGGCATCAGTACCACCATCGACGAAACCGGACATCGCGACATTCTCGCCCGCGTCAACACCATGACCCACAAGTAATTTCCGCATTCCTTTTCTGCGGCGCATCCTCGCTATTCCTGTGAGGATGCGCCGCGGAAACGTGCTTGTCGCTTTCGCCGGGAACTCCTCCCGATTTGCTTCCCTCGCGCCACAATACTCGTATACTTTCTGTGTCTCGCCCCGGCGGAAACCCAACGTTCCTCGAAGGAGGCTTATCGGCATGAACAAGATCGCCGCGTTGCTCATCCTCGGGCTGGCACTTAGCGCCATGGCGCAAGAACCGGTCGACCGCAGGACCCCGGAGGTCATCAAAGCCGAAAATGAGGCCGCGGCCCGTGCCGAAGTGGAGCGCGAAGAGATCATCAATCTCGAAAACGAAGCCGCCCACGCCATTCAGCTCAACAATTCGACGTTTTTCCGGCGCGTGTACAGCGACGATTTCACCGGCACCTTGTCGCACGGTCAGCCGGTAAACAAGACCGCCTTCATAGCCGCGGTACAGTCTTCTGACGTCAAGTACGACTCTTTCAACGTAAGTGACGTCACCATCCGCATCTATCAAGACACCGCCGTGGCCACTTGCCTGTGGTCGGCGCGCGGCACTTTCAAGGGACAGCGCTTCGATGGCGGCATGCGGGTCATCCACGTGTACATAAATGGCACCAGAGGCTGGCACGTGGTCGCTGGTCAATCGACCATTCTTCCTCCAGGCGCCCAGCTCCCGCTTTAGGCTCCCCGCATTTCCTAAGCGGGCTCTCATCGCGCGAGGGCCGCGACGTAGCCGCACAACCATCCCTCCCGCTGGCCTCTAGCTTCCAGAAATGTTACGCTCCCGCGACACCTTCCCACTCGCATGCGCGCTGTCGATCTGATTCGAAAAAAACGCGACTCCGGAGAACACTCTCGCGAAGAGATCGACTTCCTGGTCTCCTCCTATACTCGCGGCGAGATTCCCGACTATCAGATGGCCGCCTGGCTCATGGCCGTGTGGATCCGCGGGATGTCCCGCTCCGAACTCGCCGCCCTCACCGAAGTCATGCTTTATTCCGGCGAAGTCCTGAATCTCTCCGATCTCCCCGGCAATAAGGTCGATAAGCACTCCACGGGGGGCGTCGGCGACAAGACCTCTCTCATCCTCGCCCCCATCGTCGCCGCAGGGGGCCTCAACGTCCCCATGATCAGCGGCCGGGGCCTTGGCCACACCGGCGGCACGCTCGATAAGCTCGAATCGATTCCCGGCTTTAACGTCAATCTCACCCTCGATCAATTCCGGCAGGTGCTACGCGAATGCGGCATGGGCCTCATCGGCCAGACCGCCGAAATCGCCCCCGCCGACAAGAAAATCTACGCCCTCCGAGACGCCACCAGCACGGTGGAAAATATCGGCCTCATTTGTGCCTCCATCATGAGCAAGAAACTCGCCGAAGGCATCGACGCCCTGGTCCTCGACGTCAAGTCCGGCTCCGGCGCCTTCATGAAGCTGGAAGAAGACGCCGTCCGCCTCGCCGAGGTCATGGTCGATACCGGCAAGCGCATGGGCAAGAAAGTGGTCGCGCTCATTACCGGCATGGATGAGCCTCTCGGCCGCGCAGCGGGCCATTCCACCGAAGTCATCGAATGCATCGATGTATTGAACGGCCAGGGCCCGGCCGATCTGCGCGAGCTGAGCATCGAGCTTTCCGCGTGGATGTTCTATCTGGGCGAACGTTCCAAGAGCCTGGAAGAAGGCCGCCGCCTGGCGGAAACCATGATCGCCACCGGCCTGGCTAAGCAGAAATTCAAGCAGGGCATCAAGCTGCAAGGCGGCGATGAACGGGTGGTCGACGAGCCTCAGCGCCTGCCCCAGGCGCGCTTCCACGTCGACGTTCCCGGTGAAAGCTCAGGCTACGTTATCGGTACGAATTGCGAGCAATTCGGCGTCGCCTTGGCCATGCTTGGCGGCGGCCGCGAAAAAAAAGAAGACACCATCGACCACGGTGTCGGGCTCGAATTCCGCAAGCGCATCGGCGACCCCGTTAAGAAAGGCGAGCCCCTCGCCGCCATCCACTACAATGACGACGCCAAACTCGCCGAAGCCAAACGCCTTATCGCCGCCAGCTACTATCTCGGCGCGGAACCTCCGCGCGAGAAGCGCCCGCTCGTTCGGCGCATTCTCGGCGCTTAGTGGTCAACGGATTCGAGCGGGCTGGTGTGTTTTTGCTGACTCTGTCCGCTCTGCTGAGCTTGACTCGATGAAGGAGACTTCATGGGACGTTTGACAGGCGTGCTCGGCATTGCCGTGATTATCGGCTTAGCCTATGTTTTCTCGACCGACCGCCGTGCCATCAAGCTCAAAACCGTGGCGTGGGGCCTCGGCCTGCAATTCGCGCTGGGCCTCTTCGTCCTTCGCGTCCCTGCCGGAGAGCGGCTCTTTGGGGCGCTCGGTGCCGGCGCCAAGCACCTTCTCGATTTTTCTTATGTCGGTTCCACCTTTATCTTTGGCGAACTGGGCAAAGCCGACTCCAGCCTCGGCTTGATCTTCGCCTTCCAGGTGCTTCCCACCATCATTTTTATCGCCGCCTTTTTCGCGGTGCTCTACCACATAGGCGTGATGCAGCTCATCATCCGCGCCGCAGCGTGGTTGATGACGGTCATCATGGGGGCTAGCGGGGCGGAATCTCTCAATGTGGCTGCGAGCATCTTCATGGGCCAGACCGAAGCGCCGCTTACCATTCGCCCTTTTCTCCCGAAGCTGACCAAATCCGAGTTGATGACGGTGATGACCAGCGGCATGGCGCACATTTCCGGCGGCATGATGGCCGCTTACATCCGCGTCGGTGGCGCGGACGCCAAGCATCTTCTCACTGCGGTGATCATGACCGCTCCGGGCACCTTGCTGATGGCCAAAATGCTGGTCCCCGAAACCGAGCAACCGCTCACCGCCGGCCGCGTCCAAATGCCGCCCTCGCAGAAAGAGTCCAACGTTCTCGGCGCCATCGCTCGCGGCACCGTGGACGGCTTGCATCTGGCCCTCAACGTCGGCGCTATGCTCATCGTTTTTCTCGCGCTGCTTGCGTTGCTCAACGCCATGATGGGCTGGGTGCACTTGCACATCGGTTGGTTCCCGTACAACCTGCAGCAGGTTCTCGGTTGGCTTTTTGCCCCAGTGGCCTGGCTCATCGGCATCCCTTGGCATGATGCGGTCGCCATCGGCAACTTGCTCGGCACTCGAATGGTCCTCAACGAATTTGTCGCCTTTGCCCAGCTTGGCACCATGAAAGGCGCGCTCGACCCCCGCACTTTCACCATCGCCACCTTCGCCCTCTGCGGCTTCGCCAACTTCAGCTCCATTGGCATCCAGATCGGCGGTATTGGAGCCCTGGCTCCCGAGCAGCGCGACCAATTGGCCAAATTCGGCATTCGCGCCATGCTCGCCGGCACCATGGCCAACCTAATCTCCGCCTCCATCGTAGGAATCTTCACATGATGCCGGCGCCGGCGATTCCCGTAGGGGCACGGCATCGCCGTGCCCGCGGTGTAAGGGCGGAGCGCTGCTGCGCCCCATCTCGGGAAGATTGCTCCGCAAAGTGCGGTTTTTGTTTTAGATTTATTCCGACGCCATGACCACCGCGAAAAAAACGAGCAACTCCCGCTCGGACTCCAACTCCGAATTCTCCCGCGCCGCCCGCGCCGCCAAATTCATTCTCGGCAAAACCAAACTCCCCCCACGCATAGCACTGGTCCTGGGCTCTGGCCTGGGCGCTTTCGCCGACGAATTCGTGGCCGCAACTAAAATCCCATACACAAAAATCCCGCATTTCCCCAAATCGACAGCCATCGGCCACGCAGGCCAACTCGTCCTCGGTAAGGTCGGGAATATCCCGGTAGCAGGCATGCAAGGCCGCGTTCACTTGTATGAAGGCTACTCCATCCAGGATGTCGCCTTCCCCATTCGCGTCTTCGCTCGCATGGGCATCAAAGCCGTAATCCTGACCAACGCCGCAGGCGGCATCAATCTGAGCTATTCGCAAGGCGCGCTGGTGGCGCTCCGCGACCACATCAACCTGCAACCCGCCAACCCTCTCGTCGGACCCAACGACGATCGCTTCGGCCCGCGCTTTCCCGACATGACCCATGCTTACGACCCCGACTTCCGCCGCTTCGTCGCTGAAGAAGGCAAGAAACTCGGGCTCAATCTCCACGAAGGCGTGTACCTCGCGCTCAGCGGACCGAACTACGAAACGCCCGCGGAAATCCATTCCTTCCGCGCCATCGGCGCCGACCTTGTAGGAATGTCCACGGTCCCCGAAGTTCTTGCGGCCCGTCACAGCGGCATCCGCGTCCTCGGCATTTCCTGCGTAACCAACATGGCCGCCGGAATCACCGGCGCCCCGCTGACCGCCGAAGAAGTCTTCGAAACCGGCGCCCGCGTAAAACACCAATTCATAGCTCTGCTGAAAGGAGTAATCCCCCGCATCGCGGACACTCTGTAGGCGCTGGGCTTCAGCGCTGATTTTGGAGCGCCGACTTCTGTTTACCCTGAGTTTCGAAGGGAGGCGGGCGCTTTTCTTCATGGAAACGGAAAACTTAGCCCGCGCCACCACACATGGTGAAAAAGGAACTCCCATGACCGACCACGACCATCTGCTAACCATCGCCAAACAATCCCGCGAAAACGCCCACGCCCCCTACTCGAATTTCCGCGTTGGCGCCGCTCTCCGCGCCACTTCTGGCCGGGTCTTCGGCGGCTGCAACGTGGAAAACGCCACCTATGGCCTCACCGTCTGCGCCGAGCGCGTCGCCATCTTCAAAGCCATCAGCGAAGGGGAGCGCGGCTTCGACGCCATCGCGGTAGTCGCCGACACGGACACGCTAACCCCTCCCTGCGGCGCCTGCCGCCAACTCCTCTGGGAATTCTGCGGCGACATCCCGGTCATCCTCTGCAACCTGAAGGGCAAAACCGAGACCATCCAGATGCGCGACCTCTTCCCCAAACCCTTCGATTCCTCCAACCTGTGAGGACAGGATAAGGGGCTCACTCAAAGCCGAATTGCAGCTTCGTTGCAGTGCTCGCCGCTCTCAATGCAGCAGCTTCTGCAGCATGGCCTTGCCTTCCGCATCGGTCAGCACGCGTTTGCGCATCAGCGCAATGATCAGTTCGTTCAAGACGTACCGTTGCTCCCCGTTCGCGCTCTCCTCGATGTGCTCCAGACCGTCCCGCTCCAACGCCTCGGCTTCCGGAGACACCTCGCCGCGCATCTCCGCCAGCCATTTCTCGAGCACCTGCTGCCGCTCCGGCTCGATCTTCGTGAACATCAAGGCCATTCCCATTCCTCCCGAGGAATAGACCACCCGGGCCTGCGCCAAGAAAGCGGCGTTGTCCCTGTTGATGCGAATCTTCACGTCCGCACCTACGGGGAAGGGATTGATAGTGTCCACGTAGCAGCCCCCGCCGCCCAGGTCGCTGACGCGTCCATTCAGCCGCGTGTCAGTAACCAGATACACCACCTCCGCGGCGGCGCTGAACGCATACCGCGGAAAATTTCGGCGCTCTTGGGGAGCCACGCCGGCAGATTTGCTCTCGCCACTCTTGGGGTCGTTCAACATGTTGAGCGACACTCTCAGCCAAGCAGTCGAAGGGGAGGGTCCGACGGAAGGGGGGAGCCAAACCGGCTACAACCACACAACAATTCCAGCCTAACCGCACTTCCGTAGCGCGACAAGTGCTCACTCCGCGGATATGCTCAAACTGCAACAGTTTTCGGCCGCAGCCGCGGTCTTCAAGTGCCGGGTTCAGGGTCTACTCCGCAACTTTCTCGGTGGCAACCGCTTGCTTGGCCTCCCATTGCAAAGACGAAACGATCTTGTCCAAATGCCGGACGATTTTTTTGGCATCCGCCTGCTTCTCCAACCCCTCGCTGTTCCCGGTTTCCCCGACCGCGACATGCACGAAAAACTCATAGCACCTTCCATTTGCATAACCAGCGTAGTCCCGTTCCACCGATTCCGTCCCCGCCTCCTCGGTGGTCTCTTCCGACCAGCCAAACAAAACTCCCTGAATATTCGCCGAGCCAGTTCTCCTCCCGGTGCCGTGGCCTGGGTCCACCAACAGCTCCTTGCAGCTCTGCGGCATCAACGAAGCATCGACCGCAAATTGCAGCGACCCCCCGCTAAAACTAGTGTTCGGGTAGGCATCCTCGGGAATAACCACGGTCGCCACCAGCACCGCCCCAGGCTGTTCGTCCGCCAGTTCCGCCTGACTCCGGGCTCCTGGAACGGGTTCTTCCAACTCGCCCTCCTCCAGCGCGTAGTTTCGCGGATAGCGGAACGAAACCCCATACTCAGGATCGTTATAAACAGAAAACGCTGCCTCTCGCGGCGTCGTTTTAGGAGCCGTTCGCGGCGACTGGCTAGCCGTCGCCTCGCGGTGTGCATTTTTCTCGGGCGCAGCCGCCCTTCCGGAGCAACCCGCCAATCCCAGGACACTCACACTCAGTATCAGTACAGGGAATGCCTTCCACTGGATCATCGCCGCCTCCCAGGTCACCGCACCGTCGTAAGACAAGAAGGCAGTCTTCTAGCCATACCGTAAGTTATTGATATTAAGACTTTTATTTGAAATGGCGGTATCTCGAACCGTGTTCCCACCCACACACTTTGTAGCCATCGGGCTTTGACTCCGGAGCCTTTTGGTTCAAGATCAAACTCCAAGCCAACGAAAGGGAATCCCGGAGCCAACCAAAAATGACCCCCAGCCCCGAACCCAACCTCGAATCCCACTGGAAAATGCTGCACGTCGCTATGGAAGAAGCCCGACAAGGCCTGGCCGAAGGCGGCATCCCTATCGGCGCCGCCCTCTTCGATGCCGACGGCCGCCTCCTGGGCCGCGGCCACAACCGCCGCATCCAGGAAAACGACCCCTCGGTCCACGGCGAAACCGACGCCTTCCGCAAAGCCGGCCGCCAGCGCAGCTATCGCGACAAGATCATGGTCACCACGCTTGCCCCCTGCTGGTATTGCAGCGGCCTGGTCCGGCAATTCGGCATCGGCACCCTGATCGTCGGCGAGTCCGTCAATTTCCCAGGCGGCATCGACTGGCTTCGCGAAAACGGGGTCAAAGTCATCGATCTCCACTCCGGCGAATGCATTCAGCTTCTCGCCAGCTACATCGCCGCCAATCCCGCGGTCTGGCACGAAGACATCGGCGAAGACTGAGGTAAACTCGACGCACGGCTCCGAAAGAGGCAGCGTGTCCGATCCCCAGGTCGAATACTCCAAGCAACTCGAAACCTATCAAGCGCTCGTGGCCGCGAAAAACCGCGTCCACATTGGCGTGGGAAATGCCAAATTGGCCGTGGTCGCTGTGGGCCTGCTCGCCTGGCTCGCTCTCTCCAAGCACGCGCTGCCTTCCTGGTGGCTGCTCTTTCCCATCGCCCTGTACGCCGCCCTCGCCATTTTTCATGAGCGCACCCTCCGCGCCCGCTCGCGCGAGGAAACCGCAGCCGCTTTTTACCGCAAGGGCATCGCCCGCATCGAGGACCGCTGGGCCGGCACCGGGCAATCGGGCGCCCGCTTCCGCGACGAAAACCACGTCTACGCCGACGATCTCGATCTCTTCGGCCCCGGCTGCCTCTTCGAGCTGCTCTCCACCGCCCGCCTGCCCATGGGCGAAAACTGGCTCGCCAACTGGCTCCGCGCCCCCTCCGCGAAACCTGCCATCCTCGAACGCCAAGGTCTAATCGCCGAACTCCGCGGCAAACTGGATTTGCACCGCGACCTGGCCATCACCGGCGAAGAACTGCGCGCCCGCCTCAATCCCGAATCGCTCACCACCTGGGCGGAAGCCCAGCCTCTACTTCCGGGCGGGCCGTGGCGCGCCGTGGCCACCCTGCTGGCGATCGCCGCCACCGTCGCATTCCTATTTTATTTTTCCACGCAAATGTATTGGCCATTTCTCGCCGTCCTGATCCTGGAGTTGTTCTTCCGCCGTTGGCTACTCCGTTCGGCAAAAGCCGTCATCGAGGGCCTGCATTGCAATGCCGAAGGCCTGCTGCTCTTCTCTGAAATCCTCCAGCGCTTCGAGCGAGAGCCTTTCACTTCACCGCGCCTCCAAGGCTTCGCCGCCCAGCTGAAACACGGTGGCCAACCCGCATCACAGTCCATCCGCAAACTCGCCCGCATCGTCTACTGGATCGATGCGCACCACAGCCTTCTAGCCCACCTCGCCGAGCTACCGCTGCTGTACACCGTGCAGGTAGGCTTCGCCGCCGAGTCCTGGCGGCGTCGCTGCGGCGCCCAAATGCGCGCGTGGGTCGACATCGCCGGAGAAATGGAGGCCCTGATTTCCCTGGCAACTTATTCCTTCGAGCATCCGGCCGATCCGTTCCCTGAATTCGTCGAGCCGCAAAACTCCCCAGCGCACTTCGACGGCCGAGATCTCGGCCACCCGCTGATTCCTGCCGCCAAGTGCGTCCGCAACTCCGTGCGCCTGGATCAAGACACGCGCGTTCTCCTGGTCAGCGGCTCGAACATGTCCGGCAAGAGCACCCTGCTCCGCGTGGTCGGCATCAACACCGTTCTCGCCATGGCCGGCGCCCCGGTCCGGGCCAAATCCCTCCGCCTGACTCCCCTGGCCATCGGCACGCGTATCCGCAGCACCGATTCGCTGCAAGAAGGCCGATCCACGTTCTACACGGAAATCCTGCACCTACGCCGCGTCTTCGATCTCACGAAAGAAACCGACCCGCTGCTATTCCTGTTCGACGAATTGCTGGAGGGCACTAACTCCAAAGACCGCCGCATCGGCGCGGAAAGCCTCCTTCGCCACCTGCTCGAACGCCGCGCCATAGGCATGGTCACCACCCACGATTTGGCGCTAACAGAAATCACCGCCGCCCTGGGCCATTCCCTGCGTAACGTCCATCTCGAAGACCAAATCGAAAACGGCAAAATGAAATTCGACTACAAGCTCCGCGAAGGGGTAGTAGCCAAAAGCAACGCCCTGGAACTAATGCGCCTAATCGGCCTCGAAATGTAGGAGTTTTCGGAACATTTACGGAGTCGCGCTGCGGCTGGTGGTTGGTGCACGCGTTCAAAAAGGCGCCCGCCACAGTCGGCGGCCGCTACGGGTGCCCGCAGGTTTGGTATGGCGAATATCGACGGTTGAAAATATTGAGAGGCCGGTCTGAAGACCGGCCACTACAAATTGGAATCACCCCGTCGAACGAAACTCCTAGAAACACCCCGCCATCCACCATCGCCCACCGAATTTCCGCTGTCGTATAGTTATTGCGTGACACCCCGATTCACAAATTCCTTCGGATTGCCGCACGTCATCCGAGTCATGTCGTGTATGGCCGCGTACACGATTGCTCTCATGGTGGCGACTCCCGTCTCCTCGGCGCAAACCAAACACCACACGCCACGCAAACCCACCGCGACCCTCGCCGCAAAATACGACTGTGGCCAAAACGTCGAGCTCCGCCTAAGCTCCCCAGAATCCACGCAAGGCAGCTTGCTGCTAGCCGAACTGCGCAGCCCCCAACCCGTAAGCGAAATCAAAGCCACTTGGGACGAAAAAGAAGTCCCGTTCTGGCAAGAAGCCTCTCCCACAACAAAAGGTCTGGACGTCCACCGTGCACTGGTAGGCATCGATCTGGAAAAACCGGCAGGAAAATCGGATCTCACCATCTCCGCGAAGGCCGCGAGCGCCGCCCCCATCACTTGCACCGCCCCCATCACCGTAGAGGCCGGCAAGTTCGCCACCGAAAGCCTGAAAGTCGCCCCGAATTTCGTGCAGCCCAACCCCGAACAACTGGCCCGCGCCGAAGCAGAACGCCAGCACCTCCGCGAAATCTTCGCCACCACCACTCTGGAAAAGTTGTGGCGAGGCCCATTTCGCATCCCGCTCGACGGTGTCAAGACAGGCGGCAATTTTGGCAAACGCCGCGTCCTGAACGGCCAACCAGGCTCTCCCCACAGCGGCGTCGATTTTCCCGCTCCCACGGGCACCCCAGTCCACGCCGCGCAACGCGGCCGGGTAGTCCTGGCCGAGCCTTTATATTTCTCCGGGAATACTGTGCTCGTCGACCATGGCTTAAGCGTGTACACCCTCTACGGCCATTTCTCCGAGATCGATGTAAAACCCGGTGAGCTGGTCGAGACCGGCGCCCTCCTTGGCAAGGTAGGCGCTACAGGCCGCGTCACCGGCCCCCACCTCCACTGGGGCCTCACAGTAAACCGCGCCCGGGTAAACGCCCTGGCCATAGTGGGCAAGCAGTGAGCCTCCCGAAACTCGTTTTTCGGCTAGATTCGCGGAGATGCTCAAAGCCGTTCTTTCCAATAGCCCGGCCGCCGATGCCCGTGGGCGACGGCCAAGACCTGGATGATCGCAGCAGAATCCCGGTAAATTAATGCGAAAGGAAACGTTTGGAGTAGGAACTTCCGCGTACCCTGACTGTTGGCGGGCCAACGCTGCGGGGCTTCCGCAATCGCATCGACGGCCCGGTCGAGTTCCGTGGCAAATCTGGAAGCTACCGACGAACTGCGCTCCAGGTACCACGCAAAAGCTGCTTCGTATTCCAGACTCGCTTCTTCGTGGAACTCAACTCTCTTGCGAGCCATGAGTAAGTCTTGAAGAGATCCGCGCTCGAATTTCTTCCCATGGAACGGTTTTTGCCTTGCCGGAGTCGAGGTCCGCGATGCGGCGCGCGATCTCCTGATCCCAGGCCTTCTCAACCCCTTCGTCCACGGTAGCGTCGAGGCTATCCAGCAGAGAACCCGCCAACGCCGCACGCTCCTCGTCGGATAGAGAAAGCGCCTTCTGAAGCAACTCGAGAGCCTGCCGAGTCATACCGCCATTATACCGCTGGCAGGGATGCTGCCGAAACTCTGGACTTTATCCATACTCCACATCACGGCAGGAGCAGGACCCGTCCGACCACTTGGCGTTGCTCGAAGGCGGCGTGGGCCTGTGGGGCTTCCGCGAGCGGATACGTGCGGTGAATGCGGATGGAGAGCTTGCCCTCGCGGACCCACGCCGCGAAGTGCTGCAGGTAGCCCGGGTATTCCTTGACGTACGGGAGCGCGTTGGTGCGCGTAAGGAAAAGCGAGCCTTTTTCCTGCAGGAGCATCAGGTCGAAGGGAGGAACGTAGCCGCTGGATTGGCCGTAGATCACCAGGTATCCGGCAGGCGCCAGGCTGTCTAGATTGGCCTCGAAGGTGTCTTTGCCCACGCCGTCATAAACGACATTTACACCTCGGCCGTCTGTGATGCGGCTGACTTCTTTGGCGATGTCGGAAGGTTTGGAGCCGTCAGGCTGTCTAGAAAGAATGACCTCGTCGGCGCCGGCTTGTTTGACGAAGGTCGCTTTGTCGCTCGTGGAGGTAACGCCAATAACTCGGCCTTGACGAAACTTGGCCATCTGGCAGAGCAGCAGGCCGATGCCGCCTGCGGCGGCTTGCACCAGGCACCAGTCTCCGGGTTTGATGGGATAGACGAAGTGCGTGTAGACGTAGGCCAGGAAGCCTTGGTTCATGCCCGCGGCGGCTTGCTCGAAGGTGATCTCCTCGGGAATGGCGACGAGTCGCTGAGCCGGAACCAGGGCGTGCGTGGCGTAGGAGTCGCCCCAGAACGCCACGCGGGCTCCGACCTTGCTGTTGCTGACCTCTGAACCCAGGGCTTCGACTACCCCGACACCTTGGCTTCCCATCGTGGCCGGAAGATCCAGCTCGCTGCCGCCCACGCGATGGTAAAAGGCTTGGCCTACGAGTTCGCCGCGGCGTTTCTGGACGTCGAGAAAGTTGACGCTGGCGGCTTGGACCCGGACCAGAGCTTCCCCGGCGCGGGGGACCGGAGTGGGCAGTTCTTCCAAGTGCATGACATCTGGGCCGCCGTAAGCCTGGATGCGAATGGCGCGCGTGGTTTTCGTAAGCTCCCCTTCTCGCTCCGGCGGAGACGCTCCAGATTATGCCTGGTCTTACGCTGGCCAGCGTTGGTTTGTTTCGGAAGGCGGCGGGTGTTAAAAGGGGAACTGACGTCGGTGGTCAAGTCTGGACCGTACATCCCTCGGCACATAGCGGGGCGAATTTCGTGCGGGAGAGCCGCCCCTTGGTGCCATAAATAGGGAAGGCGAGGTCGGGTTTTTGGGGACCCGCAAGTTCCTCTGGGGCGGCCAACGCGCAGTCAGGCGAAAGGATTTGCGGCGGCTTGCGAATAGTGAGGCGAAGTCAGGCTTGGTTGCCCGGGCGCGAATCGGGCGAAAAGGAGTTGGTGAATGAAAGCGAAGATCATTGGGTTACTGGTAGCGACGGTGCTAATGCTTGCGGCGGCGATTACGACCGCGGCTCCGGCCGCGCCGGGCGCGACAGCGGTCCCGGCGGCGGCACAGCCTACGAACGTCCCTGCAGCGGACCCCGCGCAGGTGCACCCAGAAATCCGCGAGGCAATTGCCTCGATGCGCAAGGCCAAGGAACACATGCGGCACGCGGCGCATGACTTCGGCGGGCATCGCGCCGAGGCCCTGCGAGTAACCGACGAAGCGATTCGCCAGTTGGAAATTTGCCTCAGATTCGACAAAGACTAAGGAAGCTTTTGCAGGCTTCCGAGCAGGTGGCGCTTTGCAGGCGGTTTCCGCAAGGTGTCTTAGATTTGCCAGATTACGGGGCGAAATGGGGTTTGGCTATGCCCCCTGCGGCATGGACGAAACCGCAGCCGGGCGCATTTACCAGGACAGGTACGACAGCGCAGTACGAGGGTACTGTTTCTGCCGAGTCACAGATGGTACCGTCCCTCCATTGCGCTGCTCACGACGGCAAGGCAAAATTTCCAGTGTGCGGGCCCTGCTCGCCGAACGTGCTGGCAGCCCTTTTGGGCCGCGATATTGGTCATTACCCGGGATTTGTGGCCGGTCTGAGGAAAGGTAAGTGTCCCCATGGCGCTTCTTCATTTTCGATGCAAAGAGCGGCGACGTACTATGCGGGTCCAGCTGGCGGTGCCGCTGAAGGTGCAGGGGCTGAGCCAGAGCGGAGAGAGATTTACCGTGCAAACCCAGTCCCACACGGTTAGCTTGCACGGCGCGTCGCTGCTGCTGGAGAACGATGTGCTGCTCGGCGAAATCCTGCGGATCGAAAATGAAATCAGCGGCGAAACAATCGAAGGAAAAGTAGTGGCCATCCGCCGCTCCCGCGACGGAAAGACCTACGTAGGCGTGGAGTTTACAGCTTCGGCAACCAACTTCTGGCACATAGTCTTTCCCGCGTCCGGGGCCAAACCCCTGCGCCGCCCGTTGGGCTCCCGAGTTGCCGCGGTCCTGAGCTGAGAAAATAGCTATCGTCTCCTGCGCGGCCCTCACTATCATTGACGCGGCGGGGAAAAATCGGCGGATTGGGGAAAAATCCAAAACTTATCGGCCTGATATCGGACACGCACGGATTGCTGCGCGAAGAAGCGCTGCGCGCGCTGCGTGGCGCCGAACTGATCGTCCACGCCGGCGATGTGGGCGCGCCGGAAATCCTGGATGCGTTGCGGGCCCTCGCGCCGGTCGTAGCGGTACGCGGAAACGTCGATCGTGAGGAATGGGCGCAAGCGCTACCACTGACGGCAGTGGCTGAAGCCGGCCCGGTGAACATCTACGTGCTCCATGACCTAAACCAGTTGGACCTCGATCCGCTGGCGGCGTGTTTTCAAGTGGTGGTCAGCGGGCACTCGCACAAAATGGGAAGCAGCGAGCGGTCGGGTGTGCTATACGTCAACCCGGGAAGCGCCGGGCCGCGGCGATTTCAGTTGCCGATTACTGTCGCCCGGCTGGACTTGGGAGTGACGCCGTGGAGGTTAGAGTTCGTGGATTTGGAGAAATCGAAGCCCCGGGGTTGAAGTTGGATTGTCTACAGAGGAAAGTTACCCGAGTCGGTGGTACACTCTCCGGTCATGAGCCCAAAGAAAACAATCCGCAAAAAGAGCCAGAAGAAACAAAAGCCGGCGGCCGCGAAGAAAATCGCGCAAAAAGCGAAGGTCGCGGCGAAAAACAAGGCAACTGTGAAAAGTAAGGCGCTGCCGAAAATGAAAGCGACCGTTAAGAGCAAGACCCCGCCGAAAAGGAAAACGGTCAAGAGCCAGGCAACCGTTCAGATGGGAAGCCAAAGCGTCGAAACGGTTTCCTTGAAGCCTAAAACGCTGGCCGCGCGCGCAGGCGCCGGCGACTATCAGGGCGTCTCCGCCGTGGCGGACGCGGATTCGGAAAGTGCGGACGAACTTCTGGAAGAAGGGCAGACGTTTGAGGCCGGAATCGTCAGCGGGGTGGAAGATGCTGGCGATGCCGACGAAGCCGAAGTGACCACGCACGAAGTGCCGCAAGACGACGTTCCGGGCGAATACGACGAAAAGGACCGCCCGTAAATCTGCACCGCTGATTTCTAACAACCTCGCATCGAAACCACCGCTAGATCAGGCTAATTTTTTCCTTCTTTCTTGTGCGCCGCGCGGCCGCGACGGGTCTTTGCGCTGGCCGATTCCTTCTGCGCGGACCGCTTTGCAGCGCCTCCTGCCCGCAAAGACTCACGAGTTTTCTTGGGCAGTTTGGCGACCACCAGGTCGTAGGATTCACGAAGCAGGCGCGCGAGTTCATCCGGAGACAGCGCGTCCTTGGTTTCCAGGGCGACCCACTGCGCGCGGGCGAGGTAGGGAGCAGGAATGATGCCGTTGCGCTCGGTCAGTTCGGCGAAGTTTTCTGGCGAGCATTTGAACGACAGCCAGACGGGAGCAACTTCCAGCACGGTGTGGGCGAACATTTTGCCGGCGACTTTGAAGGTGAGGTCGCCTTCCCAGACGATCTGCTCGGTGGCGCCGGGAAGAGCGAGGCAGAGTTTGCGAACCCAGTCGATGTTCATCCCGGGATTTCTAGAATTCGTACCGCAACGCGAATTGCATCACGCGCGGCTGGGTCAGCAAGCTGGTGTAGGCGCCGAAGTTGTTCGGTGACTGCGTAAGGGAAGTGAGCAGAGACGATCCTACGCCTTGGGCGTTGAAGCGCGTGAGGTTCGGCACGTTGAAAACTTCCCAGCGAAATTGCAGGCTGTGGGTGTCGCGGTAAGGCATTTTCCAGCGCTTCATCAAGCTCATGTCCCAACTGGCGTAGCCATCTCCACGCAGGATGTTGCGGGAGCCCACCTGTCCTGGAAGGGGCAGGGTGAAGTCCTGCTGCGCGGCGGCGGGGTCCGCGAAAATATTGACGCTTCCGTTTTGCTTGAAGGTGCCGGTCTGCGGCTTGGAAGTCATTTGGGTGATGGCGGTGAGGAACCAGTCTGTGGGCCAGCGCTGGCCGCCATCTACGCTGAAGGGGAATCCGCTAGTCCAGCGGGCGAGTCCGGACAGCTGCCATCCTCCGACAACGGCGTCCGCGAAGCCGCCGGCGTTGTGAGCCAAAGCGCGGCCTTTGCCCACCGGCACATCGGCAATCCAATTCAGGTTGATCTGATGGGTGAGGTCAAAATCAGAAGGCGCGCGGGCGAGATTAGGCGAGAAGGCATTAGCCAGGCGGCTTCCAACCAAGCCGATGTTGGTGTAGCCATAGACGGAAAAGCCCACACGAGACGCCGCGGAAGTGATGTCGAGAGACTTCGAAAACGTATAGTTGAAGTCAAACTGAACTCCGTGGCTGAACTGCTTCCGCAAGCTGGCCTGCAGCGCGTGATAGCTGGAACTGCCAATGGAACTCCAGCCGTACATGGAAATGGCCTGGTTGTTCAAGAACTGACCGGAACCATTGCCCAACAAGCCTGGCGGGCCATTGAAGAAATAGGGAACGGGTAAGCCGCCCTTGGGAACTGCGGCGTTGTCTCCCAGTCCGCCGTACAGGTCAATGTCCGCAAGCCCAACGATCTCGTCACCGATAACCGAAAGGGCGGGGTTGTAATAAAGATCGAACACGCTTTGCAGCAAGCCATCTGTAGTGTTTTTTGTAGAGGGAATAAATCCGGTAAAGAGGTCCTGATACTGACTGGCGCCGGAGCGAAGCGCCGGCAGCATATCCACCCAGTATTGAGCGGTCGGGCCAAGCATAGCCGCCGTGACGCTAGAAATCTGGGCCGGCGTGATGGTGGCCTGGTAAAAGTTCGTCGGCGCCCCATTGTTGTTGGCCAATGCAAACTTCCTGGCCAGGTTCGATAGGGCTGATGCAGCCGTGTAGTAGTCAATTCCCGTCTTGGGGTCCACGATGTCCAGGGGCTGAGTCAAATCGCGCTGGGTGAGCAGATCACGGCCGAAGCGGCCCACGTAAGACACCTGCAACGAGAAGCGCTTGGGCAGCTCGCGTCCGACGGAAAAATCCACGGCATAGGCATGCGGAGTCTTCAGTGTGTTGTCGATGCCCCACAAGTTCGCCTGCGCACTTACCGCGGGTACTTGCGGAAAGCCCCCCGCGGGTGGCGGCAGCAGAAATTGGACGCCATTCAAATTGGTGGTGGGGATGGTGTTGATGCCGGTTATTCGCGGCAGATCCTCGGCACTTGTGACACCAAACGTGCAGCAGGTATTCTGAATGGTTGTGGACAAACCGGCGGCGCCGATTTGATCGAAGCTGTTTAGAAGCGCGAATCCCGCCCGGTCGTAAACGCGACTGAAGCCGGCGCGGAAAACGGTCTTGTCGTTGTCGCCAAAGATCGCTTTAAGAGGGCCACCGCCAAAGCGCGGCGAGTACGCTATCGATACACGCGGCGACCAATCCGTTTTCTCAAGGGGGTAGAAACCGGGACCGTGATTGGCCGGGCCGGAGAGCCCGAAGGCAATCGGCGCCTCCGCCCCGTACCCTATACCCTTCTCCATGTTCGCTACGTTCTCGGCGAACTGCGTTCCCTGTCCGACGGTCGCAGAGGTTTGCAATCCGTTGGTCTCCCAAGGAGGAGGGAAGAACGACCAGCGGAGGCCGTAGGTGAGGGTGAGGTTGGGCTTGATGCGCCAGGTGTCCTGGCCGTAAAACTCATACCAGTCGAGCCCATAGTTGCGCTTGACCGGCGCGCCCTGCGGGAGCACGTTGCCGTTGCGATCCAGGTTGTAGTTGGCGACCACGTCCGAGATCATGCCGTACAGGGCGAGTAGCGGGCGATCATACTGCGTTGCGTTTAACGGCTCCGGCGCGTTAATCAGCGGGTGCGCGGCGACGTTGGTGGGATCGAGTGTGCTGGTGGTCCCCGCGAAACCTATCGGGGAGGTCCAGTTCGTTGTTCCAAGTCCTAGAGTGTTGGAATGCAGAAAACTCGTCCGGGGATCCCGGGCGATTCCGATAGCGGCGCCGAACTGGAAGGTATGGGTCTTCTTGGTCCACGAAAAATCATCCGTAAGGTTGTGCAGAGGCACCTGGAAGTTGTGGCTGTAGGTGATGCCCTGATCCAATCCCAGAAAGGTGTTCCATTGCTGGTTGGTATTGCCGATTACGCCAAAGCTCTGCCGCGTGAATCCCCAATGAAAGGAATTCGTGAGACTGGAACTGAGAACCGCCGTGTATCCGAGAACGAAACCTTTGCTGTGATCGACGGTAGTCTGTTCGGGGGCGTCGCCGGGCAGAAATGGAGCGCCCGGGTTGCGCAGGTCCTGCAGGGCCCCGCGCCAGAACAGCGTGTGCCGGCCGTCGGAGGTCAGGCGGTAATCCACGCGCGCAATAAACACATCGTTGTCCAAGCTGGTGGGCGCCCGGAACACGAAGCCGGCATAGTTCAAGCCATCGCCCGCGGAAGGATCATTCGTGATGGTCTTGCCCGAGCAGAAGGTCTGATCGAGATAACCACTGCGATTGGTGAGGTTGAGCATCGCGGGATCGATCCCGATGTGACGAGGATCGAGGTTTTGCAGATCCGTCGGCGTGAACGTAGTAATCCCGCCGTTCACATTTACATACTGGAAGATCCCCTGGCATAGCGAGGGCGTCGGAATGACCCGCTCGGCGCGCTGCTGCTCCCGCTCGCGGGTCCCTTCATAGTTGGTGAAGAAAAACAGCCGGTCTTGGCGAAGCGGCCCGCCAACGGACGCGCCGAAAATATTGCGATTCAACTGCAGAGGCTTATTCGGGGCGCCAATATTCAGCTCCGACTGCTTCACGAGGTAATCATTTGCGCTGGTGATTGTATTGCGCAGGTATTCATAGGCCGCGCCGTGGAAAGCATTCGTGCCACTTTTGGTGACCAGGGTCACTTGGGCTCCCGAGCCCTGGCCTTGGTCGGCGCCGTAGTTGGTGGTGGTTACCCGGAATTCCTGAACGGAATCCTGGGTCACCGGCAGGACCGAGGTAAACGCATATCCATTGGCCTGGTCGTTTACGTCCACGCCGTCGAGTGTGACGTTGCTCTGATCGCTGCGAGCGCCATTCACCGAACCATTTCGGGTGTCCTGGTCCTTGTCGGCGATACGGTTGCCTGTGTAGGTCACGCCGGCTTGCAGACTTAGGAGGTCGGGAACGTTGCGGCCCTCCAGGGGAATCTGGCGCACTTGCTTTTCGTCAAAGGAATTACCCAGGGAAGCATCCACTAGATCTATAGCCGGAGCCTCGGAGGTGACGGTGACAACTTCGTTGGTCGCGCCAATCTTGAGCTGCACGTTGGCGGTGGCCGGGGTATTCACCAGCAGGGCGAGATCCTTCTGTTCATGGCGGCGAAAGCCGGCGGCGGTGACGGTGAGGGTGTAGGTTCCCGGGGGGATAAGCAGGAACTGGTATTCGCCTTGATCCCCTGTCGTCGCAGTGCGTTCCGTCTTGGATTCGGAGTTGGCGAGCGCAACCGTGGCTCCCAGCACGGCGCTCCCGTTGGGATCGGTGACTGTGCCGCGGACCGAAGTGGTGGCTTGTCCCCTGGCTGGGCTACTGCCGAGCAGACACCCGGCGAGAGTCAAAATCAGAGTCAAGCGGACGAGCGTGCACTGCGAGAATTGCCGAGGAAGAAATACCAAATGAAGGTGGGTCTTTCTGGGCATATCGTTCCCCTTCCCGAAAGTCCATTGGTTTTCATCAAGACTTTGCTGAAATTATGCAAGGTGTACACCTCGGCGTGAACCGTTGTCAAGCGAGAACACAGCCTGCCCGGCCAGGCGCTGTTATAAAAGCCATGCTTGCGCTGAGGTGGCAGAAATTGAAAGACCTGTTCGCTGATCGAAGGAACCAGACCGGGTGCCGGTATAGAATTCAGAAGATAGTGACCTAGGTCTGGGACGGCAGGAGCAGGCCGCGCATGAGCCGGAAACGAAGACCACTGCTTGTTAGGTTCGTCCAGCCGCTGTGGGCGATGTGTAATGACGCGGCGTTGAAAATACATACGATACCCTCGGTGGAGCCGCCAGCATCCGCTCAAGTCATAGCCAGAACAGCGGGCCAAGAGGACGACGTGCGTCCGAAGCACGACGATAGCGCCGAATACGAAGTTCCAGATTATTTGTACTTGCGCAGAGTTGTGCGGTTCCTGGAGCCGCGCCCGGAGGACGTGATCTTCGACTTGGGTTGCGGAATGGGGCGATTCGTCTGTTTGATGGCGCGAAAAAAGGTTCGGAAATGCGTGGGTGTCGAACTATTGCCGCATCTCTGCGAAGCCGCGCGAAAAAATGCCGCGCAGCTTCGAGGACGCCGGGCGCCCATTGAAATACGCTGCGGCGACGCGGCGTCTGCGGACCCTTCCGAGGGAACGATCTACTACCTGTTTAACCCGTTCGGCCCGGCCACCATGGGCGAAGTGCTGGCAAACATTCGCGGCACGCTTTCCAGAAATCCTCGAAACATCACGATCGTGTATTACAACTCCATTTACGAAGAGCTGTTTCAGGCCAGCGGATGGCTGGAGAAATACCAGGCCTTCCGAGTGCAGTCTGGAATGGCGGTGACCTTCTGGCGAAATCGGCAAGGAGCCAATCGACCGCAGCCGCACAAGACGTGAGGGCGCCAAGAGCCAAAGTGCGGAGCAGAGACCCTCGGTTGCCCGCAAGTTGTCTTCCTGATCCACGCGGATCACGTGAAATCGCTCCGCTGCCGACTGGGATACAATGCCGGCTGCCACGACACGTTCGAGGAGACATGAAGCGCGCAGCCATCGGCGTTCGAATGCATTCTGGCTGGGGAGCGCTGGTTGCCGTCTCATGCCACGCCGGCGCGGTAGAGGTGCTGGAGCGGCGGCGCGTGGCGGTCACCACCCCCGGGATTCCCGGAGCGAACCAGCCCTATCATTTCGCCGAGCGTCTCGAACTCTCAGAGGCGGAGAAATTTCTGGAGAATTGTTTTGCTGCTTCACAGCGCCTCGCGGCGGCGGCTGTCCGGGATGTTGTTGATGGCTTGCAGGGGCGCCAATATCGGGTCGTAGGTGCCGCCGTCGTCCTGGCTTCGGGGCGCGCGCTGCCGGCTCTAGAGAAAATCCTGGCCGCACACCCGCTGATCCATACAGCGGAAGGCGAGTTCTTTCGCGCGGTATTTTCGAAAGCATGCGAAGGTCTGGACCTTTCTGTGAGTGGGTTTCGCGAGCGCGACCTCGAGGAATGCGTCCGGACAAAGTTCGGCAGTACTGCGACCCGGGTCCTGCGGCAAGTTTCTACTCTTGGGCGTTCTCTTGGACCGCCCTGGACCACCGATCAGAAAACGGCGGCGCTTGCTGCGTCGTTGGTTCTAGCGAGCAAACGAAGCTGATTTCGGCCAATGGCCCGCTTCGAGGAGGTATCCGTTTTGGAGAAGGAATTTAGACCGTCGAGCTCCTTCGGAAAGCTTTAGAGATGACAACGGCCGAAATCTACCAGTTTCTTGCAAGACAGAAACTTGGAGTGTTGGGCGCAACGGCCTAACTCAAACGAGATCGCAAAATCCAAATCAAGATGCCAATAGGAATTCCCACTGCAGCGATAGCCGTGAATAGGATGATCGCGAGGAACATCCAATCCCGCTTGCTGTTGGAGCCGGGCTGCTCCTTTTCGCGGATCAGCAGACGATAGTTACGTCGATTCGCTTTCCAAACGACGTGGAAGACATCGCCTGCTACGGGTATGGCCCCTAGTGTCGTTTCGAGAAGGATGTTCGCGACCATGCGAACCAGAGTGATCGACGGCACGCCACGACGCCAGGACGCGAACACAATTAAGAAGGATGCAATGCCGGCCATGGCATCCCCGATCCCGGGTATCCAGCCAATCAGGGCGTCGAGACCAAAGCGGATCTGGGTGCCCGGGATTCTCCACATGTCGTCAAGGAGCGCGGCGACGTAATCGAGGTGTTCGTTTGACGTGAGTTGGCGCGGCATACGGCAAGTGCTCTTGACACTATACAGCGCTGCTCTTGCGATGAACTCAGCGAATATCTACTTCGTGGAAGCCGAAGCCCTGCAACAGTTTAGACCAAGCCAAAGAGTATTGCCCCCGATAAGGCCTCGTTTGGTCAGTCAACTATTTCCAGGCTGCGTAGACGGGCTTGCCGACCAACAACGCCGGGTTTGCACCTTGCCGCGGACGTAGCTTTTGCGCCCGGCCGTTGCCGACCTCGGCGACATACAGGTTGCCTTCTTGATCGACACTCAAGCCGTGAGTGTTAAAAAGACCTCCGGGCCAGTCGGCCAATGTGCCCCAGGAATAGAGCAGGTGTCCTTCGAGATCGTACTCGACGATTTTGGAGTTGCGGTCGTCGGCGGCCCATATATGGCGGTCGGCGGAGATGTACAGGAAGTTGATCGAGGAATGTTCGTCGACCGGCCAGGCGTCGAGGAATTTTCCATTCTCATCGAACACCTGGATGCGGTGGTTGGACCGATCGACAACATAAACGTGCCGGGACACCGGGTCCGCGGCGATGCCGTGCACCACGTTCATGTAGCCCGGGCGGGTTTCCTTCGGCGGATTGCCTTTCTCGCCCCAAGCCAGCACAAACTTGCCATTTTTGTCCAGCTTGACGACGCGCGTGCCATTGTATCCGTCGGCCACGTACATGGTGCCGTCGGGAAGCCAAGTCAGGAAGGTCGGCCGGTTGAAGTGAGTTTCATCCGCGCCGGCCTGATCGGGCGTGCCGATGGTCTGCAAGAGCTTCTTCCCGTCGTTGCTCAGCTTAAAGATTCCTTGTTTGTAGTCGTCCACCACCCAGACATTTTTCTCCGGATCGTACGGATTGATGTAAATCGCATGCGGCCGCTTGAAAAAGGAATCCCATTGCGTCCACTGCTCGGTGATCGCGCCGCTGGCGTCCACCACCACGATGCAATGTTCCCAGCGCGCATCGACGCCCACTTTGCCCTTCCAGTTTTGCTCGGCATTTTCCGGCAAGTCGCCTGGCGCGCCTCCGCCGGGCAAGCTGGCCACCGGTCCCTGGGATGCATTGCGAAACGGGACTTCGCCGGTGGGGAAAGAGAGACTCGGGCCAAATTGCGGAAGCGGGGTATTCACAGGACGCTTCAGGGCCGGCATTTCGCCGCGTTGGGCGATGAAGACGCGATTGGGGCTTTCGGCGAAGATGCCCTCCACCGCGCCCCAGGTCCAGTTCTCATGCCCGGGCAGCGAGGTGAGCGGCTTCGGCCAATCCGCGACGGCATCGTAAGGGCCGGCGATGTCCTCCCCGCCTTTCTCTCCGGGCACCGCGGCGAAACTTACTTCGGACTTGGCGCGCGCTTGAACCGGTTGCATTTTGCTCGCAACCATCAAACCAACCAGAAAACCGGCAACGAGCAGCGACACCGCAATGGTCCACCGGGGCATAGAGTCTCCTTTTGAAACTTCGCTTCGCAAAACGGCGCATAGCCGCCACCGCTACATTTGTCGCGAACTGGGCTGCATAAATACTACAAGGATGGCTTTCGCACAAACGCAGCGCGGGAACATCTTGGCTGGCGTCCACTGGAAATGATATAGACCCATGGTATATACTCCAAGGGAGGTGCGGGATGGCTCAAAAGGGCGTTGCGAAGTTGTTTCGGAACGGGCGCAGCCAGGCGGTGCGACTGCCTCGCGAATTCCGGTTCGAGGGTGACCGTGTGCGCATCCGGCGCGTGGGTCAAGGCGTTTTGCTCGAGCCCTTGAAGGTCGACGTTGAGGAGTGGTTCGCGGAACTGGATCGCCTCAACAAGGATGACTCGTTCTTTGCAGGAGGGCGCAAGCAGCCGAAAACTCCTCGGCGCAAAATATTCTAATGAATTATCTTCTCGATACCAGCGCGTGCATCGATGTTGTCAAAGACCGGGCTCCGGCGGTCAGGAAACGGCTGGGCGACGCTATCCGCGCGGGATCACAGGTGTACGTCTCCAGCGTCGTTTCCTATGAATTGTGGTACGGCGTGGCAAAGAGCGCACGTCCGGAGGAGAACGCCGAACTCGTAATGGCGTTTCTGGGACGCGCCAATGGATTGCTCTCTTTCGACCAAGAGGACGCCAAAGTCGCGGCGCGAGTACGAGCAAAACTTGAAAAAGACGGCCGGACGATCGGCAGCGATGATTTGTTGATCGCGGGGCAGGCGCTGCGACACAAGATGACACTAATCACGTCCAACGTGCGGGAGTTTTCCAGAGTGCAGGGATTGAATTGGGAAGATTGGGCGAAAGCGTAGTAAAAACCTGGCGTTGCCTCGCCTCAGAGGCGGCAAGCCTCGCTACTCCGCTCACGAGCTATGTTGTTCGAGGCTTCGCCACCTTGGCGATCACCAGTCCGGCGAGAAACCAGGTGATGGTGTAGTCGATGAGGTTGACGACGGTATAAGCACCGGAGAAGCCCCACCAATTCCAGTTCGGCAGATCGGCGATGACGCTCGCCGCTAACCCGGCGACCGCGAGAAAAAGGACACGCCGGGCGTAGCTCAAGCCGCTGGTTTGCAAGAGCAGCCAGGTGAGCAAGAGCGCCGAGGCCATCTGGATCAGGATTTGAACAATCAAGCGCGTGTGAACGAGCCGAACCCTCCTTGGCGGATGGCCGCAAACATCACCGGTCCCTTCTGCATTTTCTCCATCAGCACCGATTGCGCCGCCTTCTTTTGCTCCGGGCTCAAGCCTTCCTGCGGCGGGCCGCCGGGCAAGAGGTAAGTGCCCGATTGCTTCATGTGCGAGGCGACTATCGCGGAAACGTCGTCTTCGTTTTGAAAGGTGAGCATCGTCTTTTCATGCCAGCCGATCAGTTCCCAGGAGACGCTGCTCCAGAGAAACGCCACCAAACCGCCCAGGACGGTGCCGAGGACCAATGACCGGATCATAAATCCTCCAAAATGGATGCGTCCTAAGGTAGGGTTGGCGGAGTCTAACCTCGGGAGCCGTCCGCGTTCAAGGGAATTGCGGAGATGAGGGCTCCTGTAGAAATAGGGGCAGATCTGCACTAGGCTGTTGGCCCGGGTGAAGGAGATGAACCATGTTGGATGCGAGCGCAAAGAGCGGAAAAGACAGTGGTGTGACCAGACGAGAGTTTTTAGAAATGGCCGTGGCGGCGACCTGCGCGGCGGGCGCGGAGAAAAACTCATGGGCGGCGGATGCAAAAGCGGACATGACCTACCGCGCGTTGGGGCGCACCGGCGAGAAAGTCTCGATGGTCGGGCTCGGCGGCTATCACCTCGGATCGCAGCGGGACGAGCAAGAGAGCGTCCGGATTATCCGCACAGCGCTCGACAACGGGATGAGTTTCCTGGACAACTGCTGGGACTACAATAACGGCCAGAGCGAAGTGCGCATGGGCCAGGCGCTGCGCGATGGCTACCGGCAGCGCGCCTTCCTGATGACCAAGATCGATGGGCGCACCCGGAAAGCGGCGACGCAACAACTGGAAGAATCTCTGCGCCGCCTGCAGACCGACCGCATTGACCTCTTGCAGTTCCACGAAATCATCCGGATGGAGGACCCCGCCAGAATTTTTGCGCCAGGCGGAGGAATGGAAGCGGTGGTCGAGGCCCAAAAGGCGGGGAAGGTCCGCTACATTGGATTTACCGGGCACAAGAGCCCGGACATTCATTTGAAAATGCTGGAGACGGCCGACGCGCATGATTTTCATTTTGCTGCGGTGCAAATGCCGCTCAATGTGATGGACGCGCACTACAACAGTTTCGAGAAGAAGGTCTTGCCGGTGCTGGTGAAGAAAGGGATCGGCGTGCTAGGGATGAAGCCCATGGGGGACTCGCTGATCCTTGGCAGTAAGACCGCCGAGCCCATCGAGTGCCTGCACTACGCCATGAATCTGCCGACCAGCGTGGTGATCACCGGCTGCGATTCTTTGCCGATTCTGGAGCAGGCCTTGCAGGCCGCGCGGACGTTTCGGCCGATGAGCGGCGCCGAAGTTGCCGCGCTGCTGGCGAAAACCGCGGACGCCGCTCGCGACGGCAAATACGAAGGATACAAGACCACGCACACTTTTGATGGAACGGTGCAAAACCCGCAGTGGCTGGGGTGAGCGGATCGGATTCGAAACACGAAAAGCAAAAGCCCTGCCGGGCTGTTGCGAAGCGTCTGTAAGAACGGTTGGACCGCAGCGATTACAGGCTCAGTCGTTGCCGGCGGAGGCGTAGCGGCGGAAGAACGAGTCGGGCTTCCACTGTGGACGCGCGTCGCCGTTGGCGGTGGAGACCAGTAACTGGCGCACGATTTCTTCGTAAAGGCCTGCGGTGCCAAGATCGACGGGTTGCGCGAGATCGTCGGAAGGCGCGTGATAGCGATTCGTGAGCCAATCCTTGAAAATCGGTTGCTCGGGTGAACCGGGATCGAAGCCCACATCGAGTTTCACGGCGGGGATTCCGTGGCGAACGAAATTGTACTGATCGCTGCGGATGAAAATGTTGCGCAGCGGTTCGGGATCCGGCTGAACGCGCACACCGAACACCTGCGCGGCGTCGCGGGCGCGGTCGCCCAGATCGGACTCGGCCAGCCCTTGTACCCGCAGAACTTTCAGCGGAACGATCGGCAGGAACATGTCGATGTTGACGTTCGCGATCATGGATTTGGGCGGCACTGTGGGATGCGCGGCGAAGTATTTTGACCCCAGCAGGCCTTTTTCTTCCGCGGTAACGAATACGAAAAGAATCGAGCGGCGAATTGGATCGGGGTGCGTCTTCCACGACGCGGCGATGTCCAGCAGTGCCGCGGTGCCCGAACCGTTGTCCATGGCGCCGTTGTAAATGCGATCGCCGTTGATCGGCTCTCCGATGCCGACGTGATCGACGTGGGCGGAGAACACCACGTATTCGTTCTTCAGAGCGGGATCGCTGCCAGCCAGCTTGGCGACGACGTTTGCGGATTCGACCGAGGTAGTTTTCATGCTGGCGCGGGCCTTCAGCGAAATGCCCAGCGGGAAACGCGGGAGCGGCTTGCGGTCTTTGCCCAGAACGGCAATTTCAGCGAAGGTGTGGCCCGAGGCGGCGAAGAGTTTCTCAGCCTGCGCGGGGTTGAACGTGAGAGCGAGCTTCAGGCCGGAGGTTTCGTTGAACTCGGGATCGGCAAGATCCATGGAAGGATGCGCGCGATTGAGGGACATGCGCGACCACGGAATATCCATCGACGCGGGATTGGGAATCCCGATGATGCCGATGACTCCGGCTTGCTTGAGAGCCTTCCAGCGCTCGCTGAGCGTTTGATAGTGCGCGGAAAGCGCGGTGGGAATGTCGGAAGGCGAGCCGGCAAGATACACGACGATTTTGCCGTTGAGATCCTGCCCGCCCAGATCGTCGTAGTTGTTCTCCGGAATTTTCAGGCCATACCCGGCAAAAACGAGTGGCGCGGTGATTTCTTCCGGCGCGAGATCGACTCGGGTATTGAAGTAGGTGTCTTCACCGAGGGCGAGCGGTTCGACCGTACCTTTGTTGATCAGAGCCGCGGACGAATTCTTCTCGATAATTTCGCGAGAGACGAATTTGACGGGCTGGTAGAAGCCATTGATTCCGGCAGGCTGGAGACCCGCTTTGGTGAGTTGATCGACGACGTAGGCTTCGGCCTTGCGGAGACCCTCGCTACCGGTTTCGCGGCCTTCCATGTTGTCATCGGCGAGCACCTTGACGTGCGCCCACCAGGAGTTGCCGTCGAAGTGTCTCGCGGGCGGTTGTTGGGCAACAGCAGCGCAGGCCAAGGTCAAAACAGCTGCAGAAAACAGGAATTTCTTCGACATGGATCGAGGCCTCCGAATCCCCAAGGGAGCCGAAGCATAGCAGGGACACCGGTGAAGGGCCAAGTCCGGTGAGCGATCCGTTCTACCGGCCGGCTTGAACGAGCTCCCACATTCGCGCGACATGATGATCGTCGTGCTCGGCGACAAAATACAGATGGTCTACGAGCCGCATCGGCGTCTTCAAACGCGGATGCGGAATGGCTCGAGCAAACAGGGAAGCATCCAATGCGTCCGCGCGCTGCAGCAGCCTCCCCCGCGCGGCGCGGAAATCCGAGAGGATCTGTTCCAGCGGCCGCCCGTTGTGGTTCGCTTCCTCTGTTTTTCGGTTTCTCAGGTCCGCCGCGGTGAGCTCGTCGCTGCCCTGTACATAGTCGCCCACTCGCGCCAGCCACAGCGGTTCCAGATCCAGCAGATGACCCGCGTGTTCCTGGGCCGACCACTTTTCCTGGAGCTTCGCGGTCAGAATTTGGTGAGAACGGCCACGCAGCGTCTCTTCAAGTCTGGCCGGAGTACCGCGCAGACGCGCGCAGAGATTCGGAAGTAGTTCCACCGGAAACGAAAACTCAAACTTGCGCTCAAACCAGATGGGCACCTGGCTCATGGGTTCCGCCGATCCGTTCCAACGCTGAAGTTGAACTTTATACGATTTCCCGTGCGAACTACAGACCCTTCGTCCGCCTCCTACACATTTCACTGGATGGAAGCACATAGGCGCCACGGCTATGTTGGCTACGCTCCCGCAAGATTCTTGTTCTGAGGGGCGGAGGAAGTATGAGAAGTATCGACAGCCCGCTCGCCAAGGTTCTCTACGTGGCCGGGGTCACCACATTCTGCACGTTCTTAGGATGCTGGGCGGTGCTCGCGCACCAAGAGACCTCGCAAGACCCCAGGAAACCAGCGATCAGCGACGCGGACTTCGCCAAAAAAGCCGCGCAAGGCGGTTTGGCCGAAGTAAAGCTGGGGCACTTGGCGGAACAAAATGGGGCCAACGACGCCGTGAAGCAATTCGGGCAGCGCATGGTTCAAGATCACATCAAGGCCAACGATCAGTTGAAACAAGCGGCGGCCAAGGAAAACATCTCGTTGCCGGGCGATTTGGATCCCAAGGATCAGGCCGTCTACGACGCGCTAGCCGGACTTTCCGGCGCGGCGTTCGATAAGGTTTACGCGCGCGACATGATCAGAGACCATCAGCAGGATGTTGCCGACTTCAACAGCGAAGCCAATAGCGGCAGGAAATCGGCAATCAAGGATTTTGCGGAACAGACGCTGCCGACCCTGCAAGATCACCTGAGGCAAGCTCGCGAGATGCGCCAAACCGTCTTAGCGTCCAGCGTGGAAAAGACCAAGGCAACTCCAAGCGGAAAGAGTGGGCGCGGGCGCCGATAAGTTCGTCCCCGACTACCCCCGGGGCAAAGAGCGAAGGGCCGTTCCATCGTTTCGGATGGAACGGCCCTTTGCATTTTCGAGCTGCCGGACGCTACAGGCCTTTCTCTATCGAGTAACCCTTATCGACCCAGTCCGCTGCAAAGTTGTTGGGCAGCACCAGCAGCCGCAGATGCGGGAAGCCCATGTCTCGAAGCGCTCCGAACGCGGGCCGGATGTTGGGACAGCGATCGAAAGGGCAGCAACCGCAGTAGATGACCAGATTTGTGGTCCGAGGCAGCGAGGACGCCCATT
>Ga0210403_10000152_pt1 | contig 76800 bp, 73 predicted proteins | sample IncBWC19MmetaG_FD_150863 | JGI IMG/M metagenome (GOLD analysis project Ga0210403, IMG submission 150863) | Forest soil microbial communities from Barre Woods Harvard Forest LTER site, Petersham, Massachusetts, United States - Inc-BW-C-19-M | ecosystem: Environmental > Terrestrial > Soil >...
GAAACGCCTCCAACTGCGGAGTGATCCGGTTTGTGGGAATGACGTTTCCTGGAAACTGCGCCCGCGTGTACGGGAAATTGTTGGGGCCGGTCGGAAGTTTCGGATTGTACTTGGGATTCGCCACCGCGGTCGTCGGGTCGTAGATGTTGACCCCGCTCATGCTGAAATCGCCCTGGATTTCCGCCATGGTGGGCACCGTCAGGATCTGCGCATCGGCTTGAGCTAGCCGCAGCCCTTCATAGTTCACGAAGAGAAAAGTTTTCTTTCCCCACAGCGGCCCGCCGAAGGAAGCGCCAAAGTTGTTTTGCACCAGGTGATTGTTGCCCATGGAGTCGAAGGTGCTGGCATCCATGGCGCCATTGCGCAAGAACTCGTACATCGTCCCGTGATACTGGCTCGAGCCCGAATGCGTGACGATGTTGATCTGGCCTCCGCCCGCCCCGCCCATGTCCGCCGTGTAGCTGCTGGTCTCCACCTGGAATTCCTTCACCGCGTCGGGCGACGGGCTCAAATTCTGTGTATTGAACGTCGGATCGGTGTTCGTGGCCCCGTCCAGCAAAAAGTAATTGGCATTCGGGCGATTGCCGCCAATCACCACCGCCGACCGTTGCCCCGGGCGCCAGTAAAGAGGATTCGTCGACCCGGTTTGCGCGCCAAAACCCACGTGAGTGCCAGGCACGGTGAGCACCAAGTCAATGAGCATCCGCCCGTTTAGCGGCAATTCGCGAATCGATTGCGGCTCGACCACTTCTCCAACGCTGGCGTCGGTGGTACGCAACGCCTCGCTCCCTGCCGTGACTTTCACTCCCTCTTTGATCTCGCCGACCTTCAAGTTGATTTCCACGGCTAATTTCTGGCCAACCTCCAGCCGCACGGACAGCGTTGTCGCGGCAAATCCGGCCGCTTCGGTCTTCAGCTCGTAGTCATCCGGCAAGAGCGCCGGAGCATCGAAGAGTCCCTGCTGATTGGTGACCACGCGGCGGACCGCCCCGGTGCTCGCCGCGGTAAGCTGGACCGCGGCTCCCGCCACAGGCAGATGCTGCGGGTCAGTAACTGTGCCCGTCACCACCCCATAATTGCTCTGGCCCAGCGCAGGCAGCGTCAACACAAGGAGAATCAGCAATACCATTAGTTTTTGCATGGACTCGTCTCTCCAGGAAAGTGCGTTTTCAATCGGCGGCCGCGACTTCCGGGGTGTGGGGAATGGTCGTTCGGGCGCCGTGCGACAAACTTGCAGCCAAATTTGTCCGCCACTGTAGCCGCCAAGCTACAAATCATCAATAATCGGAAAGTACTAGAAGTTACCTCTCTTGTCCCTCGCCGAGGCCGCCGTCGCTCGCGCCAAGTCGCGCCAACGGGCAGGAACTTCATGTGACCAAATTCGTTCCTCCAGGCCCTAGCGCCACTCTTTGCTTGTAAAATTTAGCTAAATTTAGATTTGGCTATTGACACCTGTGGCGCATCCGGCCAGAATCCCGGCCACCAATTGGTTGCCCGGACGCCTTAGCGCTCTGAGCGCCAATGTCCATCGATCCGTTATTCCAATCATTGAAAACGAACCCACGTCCTCGGGGTCGCGTTAGGAGGCTACACATGTCTGTTGAAAAGCTCACAAGGAGCAGCCGGCCGAAGCCCGCTCTAACGAGAGTCGGCATTGTGGCCCTGCTCCTGCTCGCAGTTGCATTGGTCCTGGCCCAGAAACACGCCGCGGCCGCCGGAGGGTCGGCCACAACAACGCAGGTGATTCAAAACTTGGTGCTTGTGGGTACATCGACCATCCACGCCGCGCCACTCGGCAGCGGCGCCGTTCAACAACCGGAGATCGACAACATCGACCAGGGAGATGCGGGCTTCAAAGGTAACGCCGTCGCAAGCTCGGCAACGCCGCGAACCGCCGCGCGGCACCGCACCAACTTGCCGATTCCTAGCAAAGAAGCGGCCCGCCTTCATTCGGGGCTAAATACGGCCGCCCGGGCAAGTGCGGCATTTCCACCCCCCGAGCCTACCGTTCCGGGCGACTCAGTCGTTCCGTTTCAGGCTCCGGGCTTCCATGGCTTCAATGGCTTGAGTCACGTGGATCAACGCACGGCCAATAGCGGCAACCAGTTCAGTCTTGAACCTCCCGACCAGGGTCTCTGCGCGGGAAACGGCTACGTGGTGGAGACGGTCAACGATGTCATCCGCGTCTTCGACACCCAGGGCAATCCCCTTACCGGCGTGGAAGACTTAAACTCCTTCTTTGGGTTCGCTCCCCAAGTCATCCGCAGCACGCCCAGTGTGATCGGGCCGTTCCTCAGTGATCCGCGATGCTTTTTTGACCACCAGGCCCGTCGTTGGTTCGTCACTTCGTTGGTCCAAGACAACGGAAACAACGCTGGCGCATCGGGTCGCAACTTCAATCTCATTGCCGTCAGCCAGACCGACCATCCGACCGGCGCTTTCACCGTTTTCATTTATGACGTCACCGACGACGGGCAGAACGGAACGCCCAACCATGCCGGCTGCCCTTGCTTTGGCGACCAACCGTTATTTGGCGCCGACCAGTTCGGCGTCTATCAAACGACCAATGAGTTTGGAACTACTTTTAATGGAGCGCAGATTTATGCGATTTCCAAACCTGAACTAGTCGCAGCGGCTGCTTCACCCAGCGCGCCCCTGCCCGTGATAGTCCATATTGACGCTTCTCAGCAACTCGTGCCATTCGGGGGCCTCTCTTATTCCATCCAACCTGCCACCTCGCCTAGCGGCGACGAATCGGACGGTGACCCGGGCGACGCCCTCAAGAATGGCGCCGAGTATTTTCTCAGCGCTCTCCAGTTCATCGATACTTTCGACAACCGCATCGCGGTTTGGGCGATCACCAACACAAAATCACTCAGCAAGAGTTCTCCCACGCTCACGCTGTCGTTTAGCGTAATTTCTTCGGAAACCTATGGACAGCCGAATCCTGCCGTTCAAAAAGCAGGCGAAACCCCGCTCGGCGCCCTGGTCGGAGAGGCCGAGGAACTCATAAACACTAACGACGACCGCATGAACCAGGTCGTTTTTGCCGATGGTGTTTTGTATGGCGGCGTGAACTCACTGCTCAGCGTGGGAGGTGCGGACCATCAAGGAATTGCATGGTTCGGCGTCAAGCCCGATTTCGACGGGCCCACGCTTAAGGGTCGCGTCGTCACGCAAGGGTATGTGGCCGTCGCCGGAGCCGACGTTTACTTTCCTTCGCTGGGTCTCAGCGACAGTGGAAACGGCGTCATCGCCTTCTCCTTGTCTGGCGCCAAGTATTTCCCCAGCGCTGCCTACGTAGACGTCATCGACGGCCACGCTCTTCCCTTTGTCCATATCGCGGGCGCAGGGCAAGATCCCGACGATGGTTTTAGCGGCTATGTAGCGTTCGGCGCCAACGGAGTGGGCCGTTGGGGCGACTATTCGGCGGCCGTAGCGGATGGCGATCGCATCTGGTTTGCTTCGGAATATATTCCTAAGGCTTGCCCGTCGCTTACTCCCACTACCCCCCTCTGCCGCACTACGCTCGCAAACTGGGGCACTTCGTTCGCGTCGGTACGCCCCTTCTAACCAAAGCCGAGCTTGCCCCTTGTGGGCGCTGCTCAGCCGCGGGCAACGATTCCAGTTATCGTTGCCCGCGGTTTCTTTTTATTTTGTCCTAACTATTCAATTTGTCGCAGTGTGAACGTCAAGGAACGCCGTCACCGCCGACAAAAATTCCGCAGTCTTCTCCAATGGCGGCACGTGTCCGCACTTGTCGAGGCTCACCAGCCTCGCTCCGGGAATTTCCTTGGAGTAGCGCTCGCCGGATTCGATGGGCAGCAACGCATCCTGCTTGCCCCACACCACCAGTGTGGGCACGTGTATGTTTCCCAGCTTCCCGTCCAGGCGTTCCGAGGGCAGCACCGGATTGCTCAGGATGCTGTGCACCGTATAGCTGATATTGGCCGCGATCCGCTGCGCTAGATCCCTCTTCACCAACTCGTCGGTCACCCAACTGGAATCGTAAAACACCACCTGGAGCAAATTGCGTTGGGCGGCCAGCGTGCTCGGATTCAAATCCGGTATGGGCTTGTCCTGTTGTAGCCCCGCCGCATCGACTAGCACCAATTTGTCGACGGGCACCATGTGCGCGTCGCTCGCGACCTCCAGCGAATATAGCGCTGAAATCCATCCGCCGAGCGATTCGCCCACCAGACTGGCCTTCTCGATTTTCAGCTGGTGCAGAAACTCGTTCAAAAAATCCACATAGGTCTGAATGCTGTAGTCGATCACCGGTTTGTCCGACTGCCCGAACCCGATCTGATCCAGCGCCACCACGCGGTATTTCTGCGAAAGCGGCGCCACCACGCGCCCCCAGTCGCCCTCTTTGCGGCTCCCCAGCCCGTGCACCAATACCACCACCGGCCCCGACCCCAAGTCCCAATAGTGGATCGTCTGCCCGAACACCGCGACCGTCTTCTCCTCCGGCCGCCCCGCCGCGCTCTGGCCAAACGCAGGTGTAGCAAACACCGCCAATAGCACGACGCAAACAATTTTCACTTTTCCGCTCATAAGCCCTCCCTGTGTCGCTGCCTATTTAGCACAGGCTCAGCCCGTTTCGCCATGCGCTTGCTGAAAACTTCTCTCACTTGACTATCTGCTACTCCCCGCACCGCTTTGCTGCTCGCGCGCGAACTCGATGGTACGATGCCACCTGCCCGAAGTAATGCCCAGGAGGAAATGGGGGTTTCTCATGATTCACACCGGTCGCCACTTTCTGCAAATTCCAGGCCCTACCAACGTTCCGGATCGCGTTCTGCGCGCCATGGACCATCCGGTCATCGACCACCGCGGCCCTGAATTCGCGACGTTGGGTAAAGAAGTTCTGGAAGGCATGCGCACCATCTTCCAAACAAAGGGTCCGGTCGTTATCTATCCGTCTTCCGGCACCGGAGCTTGCGAAGCGGCTCTCGTCAATACGCTTTCTCCAGGCGACCGCGTGCTGATCTTTGAGACCGGCCACTTTTCGGGTACCTGGCGGCAGATCGCCGACCGCCTCGGCCTTAACGTCGAATACGCTGCCGGCAATTGGCGACGCGGCGCTTCTCCAGCGGATCTGGAAGCGCGGCTGGCCTCCGACTCGCAACATACTTTCAAAGCTGTCGTCGTGGTTCACAACGAAACCTCGAACGGCGCCACCAGCCGCCTGGCCGAGCTGCGCCGCATCCTCAATCGTCTCCATCATCCGGCGCTGCTCATCGTTGACGCCATCTCTTCTCTGGCTTGCATCGACTATCGCCACGACGAATGGGAAGTCGACGTCACCGTCTGCGGCTCGCAAAAAGGCTTGATGGTGCCACCGGGCCTGGGTTTCAACGCCATTTCTGAAAAAGCTCTCGCCGCCAACAAGGGTGCGAAACTTCCGAGGTCTTACTGGGATTGGCAGGAAATGTTGAAGCAAAACAGCGCGGGCTTTTTCCCGTATACGCCGGCCACCAATCTCCTCTACGGTTTGCGCGAAGCCCTAAAGATGATGCACGAAGAAGGGTTGCCCAACGTTTTCCAGCGGCACTTGCGCCACTCGGAAGCTACGCGCGCCGCGGTGCGCGCCTGGGGACTCGAAATCGTTTGCGAAGAGCCTCTGGAGTACTCCAGCTCGATGACCGCGGTCTTCACGCCCGAAGGACACAGCGCGGATCGCTTGCGCGAAATCGTCCTCGAGAATTTTGATATGTCGTTGGGAGCCGGGCTCGGCAAGCTGGCGGGCAAGGCTTTTCGTATCGGACACCTCGGCAGCTTCAACGACCTGATGCTCGCCGGAACCCTCAGTGGAGTGGAAATGGGTCTCCGCCTCGCCGGCGTACCGCACAAACATGGCGGCGTCATGGCCGCCCTCGATCGCCTGGCCCCGGCTGGCGCCAAGCCGACGCCCGCTGCTGTGGCCCGATGACTGCGGAACCGTCGAGCAGTCCGTCAACGTCGCAGCAGGGTCCCGCAGGGTCGCACTCGCCGGCGTCTTCGCACCAACGCTGGATGGTGCTGCTTCTTTTGTGCTTGATGTACTTCATCACCTATCTGGACCGCGTCAGCATTTCCAACGCTGCGCCGCTCATCAGCCGCGAGTTCGGATTCAGCAAAGCCACCATGGGCGTGATCTTCAGTGCCTTCGTCTGGGCTTACGCCTTTTGTCAAGTGCCCGGCGGCTGGCTCGGCGACCGCTTCGGCCCGCGCAAAGTGCTTACCGTCATCATGGTGTATCGCACGCTGATCGCCGCGCTCACCACGCGCGCCATGGGCTTCTCTTCGTTTTGGGCGGTGCGCTTCATGCTCGGCGCCGGCGAAGCCGGCGCGTTTCCCACCGCGACGCGCGCCATGCAGATGTGGTTCCCACGTCAAGAGCGCGGCTTTGTGCAGGGCATCAGCCATGCGGCCAGCCGGTTCGGCGCGGCCGTCGGCCCTCCTTTGGCCGTTGCACTGATGATCCACTACGGTTGGCGGGTGGTCTTCTACGTCATTGGAATTATCAGCGCGTTGTGGGCGTTGTTGTTCGCGCTCCTCTATCGCAACACGCCGGAAGAACACCAGCACGTGAGCCGCAGCGAACTTGCCAAAATTCGCGGCGTGGATGAAAGCGGCGCGATCAAGCAAGTTGGCGTCCAAAAGCGCCCAACCGTGCCGTGGAAAATCCTGCTGAGGCACCCCAACATGTGGGCGCTGATGTGCGGTTATTTTACGTACTTGTATTGCCTGTGGATTTTTCTCTCTTGGCTGCCGTCGTACCTGGTGTCCTACCGCGGTTTCACTTTGCTCAAGATGGGTTCTTTCGCGTCGATGCCGCTGGCGGCCGGCGTGCTAGGCGACGCCGTGGGCGGTTGGCTCACCGACTTTCTGCTGATCAAAACGGGCAACGTGAAATTTGCCCGCCGCTCCGTCGCGATCATGGGCATGCTCGGCTGCGGCAGCTGCATTCTCCCTGCGGCGTTCACCGCCAATCCTTACACAGCGGTCTATTGTCTCACCGGCGCCATGTTTTTTCTGGAAACCATCATCGGACCCTCGTGGGCCGTCCCGATGGATATCGGCGGCGAATACTCGGGCACCGTCTCTGGCATGATGAACATGGGCGGCCAGATCGGCGGCGCGTTGTCACCCACCATTTTTGGCATTTTGGTCTCCCGCGGTTCTTGGATCGCTCCGTTCGTGGTCGCCGCCTGCCTCTTATTCCTCGGCGCCGCCATCTGGGCTTTCTGGATCGATCCGGAAGTCTCCGTTATCGACAGACTCGGGCCACGTACAGCCCGCACCTGAACCGTGCAACATCGCCAGTTCTCAGGCGGATGCCCGCCCGCACCTCTTTTTTGGCGACAAACAGTTAAACATGTATAGTGATGACCCCAATGTTAGCCATTAAGTGCATATATGTTTCCAAGGGACCTTTTTCCTTGCCGGACTCGGGCTCCTGGTTTAGAATCCCGCCCAATTACGGCCAGCCTCTCGGTAGCCGGGGGCTGGAGCGCGCTTGCGGCGCTATTACATTGCGACCCAACTAAGGGACATCGTTGAAGCTTACCGCGACTGGGAGGGACGCGTTCCCATGAAAACGGAAAAGTATCTGAGCCTTTTCCTGTTTGTTGTTTTTCTAGCGGCGGGAATTTATTTCTTGCAGGACGCCACCAGCAACTCCGGGCGGTACGCGGAAGGCAGCGCCTTTGCGGGGGCCGTGCTCTCGGCCCTGGCACTAGCGGCAGTCGGCTGGTCGATCCGCCTGCACCTGCACCGCAAAGCCCTGCACCGCCACCTGCGCCTGCGCAGCCGCTGAGCCGCCGCAGGCTCGAGGGTCGCTTCCCGGTACGGGGGTAGGCAATCTCTCGCGCTTAAATTCAATTGCCGCTGGTACCGATAGCCGCACCGGATACCACCAACTCCACGCGGCGATTCAACTGCCGCCCCGCCGCATTATCGTTCGAGGCCACCGGCTGCGTCTTGCCAAACCCGTGGGCCGTGATGGAGTCGGACGGCAAGCCCTGTGCTACCAGGTAGCTGCGCACCACGTCAGCGCGTTGCTCAGACAGCTTTTGATTGAATTCGTCGCTTCCAACGCTGTCGGTATGCCCTTCGATTTCCAGCTTCAGCCCAGGATGCCCGAGCACGATCCCCGAGATCTTCGCGAGTTTCTCTTTTGCTCCCGGCTTGAGCGTATATTTGCCGGTATCAAACAAGACGTCGGACATGTTGACGATCAACCCGCGCGCAGTCTCGCGAGTCTCCAGGATGGCGTTCAACTGCTGGCGGAGTTGTTCGCGGAGCTGGGCCTTCTCTTGCTCCGCCTGGGCCACCGCTTGACGGGCACGTTCCGCTTCCGCGGCGCTGGCCGCTTCCGCTTCGCTCTTTTCCTTCAGAGCCCGCTCCGTCGAGGCGTCCGCCTCGCTCTTGGCACGTTCCGCTTCGCGCCTGGCTGCTTCCGCCTCCTGCTTAGCGCGCTCCGCAGCCGCCCTTTCGGATTCCGCCTGCGAGGCCTGCGCCGTCGCGTCCGCTTCTCGTTGCGCCCCGGCGGCCCGCTCGTTGGCCAGCTGTTCGTCTTCGATCCGCCGTACGGTGATTAAGCGCGCATCCTCAGCCGTTTGCGCTGCGTCGCGGGAATTTTGCGCTACGGTTTTTTTGCCGATCTTGCCAATCAACTCGTCTTCCGCATTTTGCAGGCTGACCTCGGCCTTGTGCAGGGTGTCCGCGGCGTACCTCTCCGCGCCAGTCCACCGCGCGATGCGCACGGCATTGCGCGCTTCATAGAGCTCCAGCGGAGTTTTCTTGTCGAGCGCGTAAGCCCGGCGGTCACCCTCGCTGACGTTCATAACGTATTGCCCGCGCTGCAACAATTCGTAGTGGGCGTCGATAGACTCGATGGTCCCGCTGGTCTGATCGCTGACCACATTTTCCATAACCACCACGTCGCTGGGCTGTGTCACCGCGAAATAGGGCTCGGCGGTAACGATCAGCCCGAATGTTTGCAAATCCGTGGTCACTTCGATTTTGCTGTTGTCGCCGTTCAACAGCACTTCCCCTAAATTCTTCGGCCGCCCCTCGGGAGTCACCGCCCACAACACGTAGGTAAGAAACTCCGGACCGAACTGCCCAGCGGGCGTCAACTTTTCCATCCGCGCTTTGATCTCAATCCGCCCTTGCTTGCTGCTGACGTTGAGCTGGCCCTTGGCCTGCGGCATCAGGTCGGTTCCGCGAAAATCCACCTCCGTGGGTCCGCTGCGGTGCCGGTAGTTGATGGCCTTGGTGGTCCTCTCCACCACGGTCACCCGAAAGATGGGAGTCTTCCCGGAAGTGTCGAGCTTGACCCCGGATTGGCTCTGCGTGGGAGAGTGGGCCCCCACAGCGATCGGAAACAGTAGCGCGAGTGTTAGGGAAAATCTTGCTGTGTGGTTCATTGGTTGATCCTCTCCGTTAATTCCGTTAATTCTATCGGTCGAAATCCCGGTTGACCCGGCCCGAAAAAGTACCTATTCGGCGCTTGTCTCGGTTTCAAAAACTTGCGCCGGCAGACCATCCCGGATCGAGCGGCGCAGGCACCGGACCAGGCAGCGGATCAGGATCGGGCGGCGGTAGCCGCGGCTCCTCGGGCCCAACCGGCGGCATTTCCGGCTTCGGAGGCTTAGGAGTGGGTTCCTCCGGCCCCGGCGGCCGCGGTTCGGGCTGCTCCGGTCGTGGATCGTTTGGCCCTGGATGAAGTGGGTTGCCGATGGGAATCTCCCGCTTGGCTGCAACGTGACTGCACCAGCGAGTGTCGCGTGCCGCCGGCGCCCCGGCCATCGGGTGAAAGCCGTAAAGCTCCATCGCTTTGCCATCAGAAAGGGGGAACGCGGGCTAAACCGGGTTGCGAGTTGTGCCCCAAGATGCGCGAGCTACGCTTTTTCCAGAAGGGGCCGGCTCTGCTACAATCATCCCCCCAGCCACTTTGGCCAGCCACTCGCTTCGGAAGGAAAGAGATGACCGATAAACCGAGCACCACCAAGGCTGGGACGGTCCAGAAAATTATCAAGTCTCCCGACCCCAGCGAACCGGAAAAGGCAGAAATCGCCGTGCAGGGTGCCGACGACCTGTATAAAGAGATCCGCATCGAAAATACCCTCACCGACGAAAAGGGCAATGAAGTGCAGCTGAAAGTCGGCGCCCGAGTGGAGGTAACCGTCGAAGCGCCGCCCGAAGCCACCATCCCTAAGAAAGACAACAAACTAGAAGAGAAGAGCCAGTCGCAGCGATAACTTAGAATCCAGTCCCCGGTGAATGCTGCAGCTATGATGGCCACGCGAACTCTCGCTCCTGCTGATGCGGCCTCCGTAGCAACGCGAAATTCCGATCAAAAGTGGAATCGGCTCGACGGCGTGGACGTGCTACGCGGGCTGGCCATACTTTTTGTGGTGCTGAACCACGTGCACATGCGGCTGTTGCTCGCGGACATCCCCTACGCCGCCGATTCTTTCAAGCCGTTCGTTGCCGCTCTGGTCTGGAACGGGCAATTTGGCGTTCAGATATTTTTTGCGGTGTCTGGCTTTCTTATCACGTCCACGGCGCTGCGGCGCTGGGGCCCGCTCTCGAATGTCAGCCTGCGGGATTTTTACCTGCTGCGGGTGGCGCGCATCGTGCCGATGCTTTTGGCGCTGCTGGCTGTGCTTGTCGCCTTGCACTACGCCGGTATCTCGTCATTCGTCGTTTCTGAAAAAACGGGCGGCCTAGGCCGCGCGCTGCTGGCCGCGCTGACACTGCACGTTAACGTGTTGCAGGCGCACCGCGGATGGCTTCCCGCGAATTGGGGCGTCCTTTGGTCATTGTCCGTGGAAGAAATGTTTTACCTCTTTTTTCCCCTGGTGGCGCGGTTCTCCAGCCGGAGCAATTTTTTTCCGGCCATTCTTCTTTGTTTCGTCGCGTTGGGGCCGTTCGCCCGGACAATCTTTGCGCGTGGGAATGACGTATGGTCGGAGCAATCCTATCTGGGCGGCATGGATGCCATCGCTCTCGGCTGTCTGACCGCGCTGCTGGTCTCCCGCGTGCAGTTTTCGCGCACCGTGCTGCGGGCCTTTGCCGTGGCAGGGGCAACGCTGATCTTATCCATCCTTGTTGGCCTGCGGCTGATGCACGTGCCGCCGATTGCAGACTCCGGCCTAGATATGACCATCATCGCGCTGGGAACTTGCCTGGTTATCGTTGCCGCGGCGCAAACGCGATGGAAGGGTCCTCGCTTGCTGGCGCCGCTGCTGCGTCTCGGCCAGTACAGCTACGAGGTGTATTTGACGCACATGTTCGTGGTGTTCGCATTTTTCGCGATCTTTATGAAATGCGGAAGCCCGATCTGGTCGGTTCCGCTGCTTTTCGTCGCCACCGTTGTTGTTGCTGCCGCAGCCGGAGACCTCGTCGCGCGCTTCTTCTCGGAACCCGTCAACCGGACGCTCCGGGAGCGCTGGAGCGATGGCCGACGCCAACTCGGCAGCGTGAGTGACTCCTAGGCTCCGGTCCGCGGAACGCCGAACCTCACAGCCTGCTTGCACTCCACACATCCTATGAGCAAGTTTTGTCAGGCACGTGACTCATCAATCCGCTGCGCCTCGTGGGGATTGGGTTTGCGGGCTGAGGCGACGAGAGAGTCCGTAGCGGCAATACAAGCCTCTTTGATGGCGGAGGCTGTTTCGGGCGAAACGCCTTCGTCCAGGAGCATCATGGACGCACCGTGGTAAAGCGTCGCCAGGGCCAGCGCCAGTTGTAAATGGTCGTTGGGAGAGCCGCCGACTTGCTCGGCAAGGCGTGCCTTGATGAGATCCAACGAAGGGGTGGGCCCTTTGCGGGAGAAATGGGTGGCCCAATCTTTGGCGACGAGCTCGTATTCGTGGCCGTGCAAGACGGTGAAGTCGAGAGCAATGCGACAGGCCTCCGCGATGGAGTGTGCGGGCTTGATGGCGTCGAACAGGCTCTGCTGGGCGCGGGTACGCAGGGCGGATAAGAGTTCGCTCTTGTCTTTGAAGCGTTCATACAGGGTGGGAGTCGTTGTGCGGGCGGCTTTTGCAACGGCGCGCATGGTAAGGGCAGGCTCACCTCCATCGACCCATAACTTATAGGCAGCATTAATGATACGGTCTTCGAGCTGGGAATCAGGTTTCCGGGGCATAGGCCCTTTCACGGGCGAAAGAATATCATTTACAACGTTATAGAAACGTTGTATAACTAACAGCGATAAAGTATAGCCTTTGTGCGAGGCAAATTCAAGTGGAAGGGATGAGGTCAGAACGACGCTATGGTTCGTTTTCACTACGACATTACGACCAAGGCCAGCCCACAGTTGGCGTGGCTAATATTTTCGGACTGGCGGAGGTGGAATCACTTTGCCAACGTGTACGGCGAGATTAGATGGCGAGAGGGAAAGCCCTGGGAGCCGGGGAGTCGCATGGACATCCAACTGTTGCACCCTGTGAATGCGGTGGTGGAGCACGTGATAACCAGTTGCACGCCAGGAAAGCGAGTGGGTTGGATTGACCATGCGGTGGGGGTGGTGCTGGGCCAGTGGGTGACGTTTGAGCGCGGGCCGAAGGGCACCAAGGTGCATACGTGGGGCGATATCGTGCATTCCGGTGTGACCATCGGGGGACGCAAAGTGGAACACCTGGTGACGGCGTTTACGGAGATGTGGTACGAAAACTTCCGGTTGGTGTGCGATCAATTGGCGGAGGGATTGGCGGACGCAGGGGATTAGGCTTCATCGGTTTGCCAAACCTTAGCCCGCGGCGATGTCTTCGTTTTAAATGGCGTTATTGCCCAGGGATGAGGGTTAACCAGCAGCATCGTGTCGGGACAACGCGGCCGTCTTCGCTCTGTAGCCCCGTAGAGCTTCCCTCTTTCGCTGTTAACCCTTCCCCTATTGCCCTCTTACCCCTAAACTCTCTTGTGCCAACTCACGATCACCACGGAGCCAACCATGCCGATTCCGCAAGAGCTGCTTGATATCCTCGTTTGCCCGGTGTGCAAGGCGCCGGTCAAGCCGACACCCGACAACTCTGGGTTGAAATGCCAATCCTGCCGCCGCGTCTACCCGGTGCGCGACGAAATCCCCGTTATGCTGCCCGAAGAGGCTACTATTGCCGCGGAATGACCGGCGTACGACGCGAGAACTCCGTCATGCCCACCAAACCTGCTGATTCCGCACCGCGTTTGCAGCGCCTTATCCCGCGCATGCGGGGCAAGCGCATCGGCGTCCTGGGCGACCTGATGCTGGACCGCTACCTCTGGGGCACGGCTTCGCGCCTTTCCCCGGAGGCCGCCGTGCCGGTCGTTGATTTCGTCGAGCAGAGCGAATGCCTTGGCGGAGCCGGCAACGTGGCCGCCAACCTCGCCGCCCTCGGCGCGCGTGTGGAGGCCTTTGGCGTCCTTGGCAACGACGAGCCCGGCAACGCGTTCCGCAACTGTTTGCGCGCGGCCAGCATTCTCGACAAAGGGGTGCTCGCCGATCCCAAGCGGGTCACCACCGTCAAGACCCGCATCATCGCCCGCCACCAGCAAGTCGTCCGCGTCGACCACGAGCGCCGCGAGCCGCTGCTTCCCAAGACCGAAGAGCGACTCTTGCACGTTCTTTTCGCAGCGCTCAAGCAGCTCGACGCGCTGGTCCTCTCCGACTATGACAAAGGACTGATCACCGACTCCTTCGCCGATCGCGTGCTCAGCGCCTGCCACAGCTTGCACGTGCCCGTTTTCGTGAAGCCCAAGACTTCGCGGCTCTACGCTTATCGCGGTGCCCGGGCCATCGTCTGCAACGCAAAGGAGGCCGGATTCTTCGTCACCCGTTCCCTTGGCGACGAAAAATCGGTGGAGGAAGCCGGCCGCGCGCTGCTGGCGCACTTCGGCTGCGAAGCGGTGCTTATCACCCGCGGGGAAAAAGGCATGAGCCTCTTTGAGGAATCGTCGCCCCGGCACCTGAACATTCCTGCTACCAGTTTTGAAGTGACTTACGCGCGCGTGGGGCAGCCCGGCGTCGATCGCGCCGCTACCGGACGCCAAGTTTTCGACGTTACCGGCGCCGGCGACACCGTTCTGAGCGTGCTGGCGCTGGCCGCGGCCGCGGGCGCGTCCTTGCCGGACGCCGCCATGCTCGCCAACACTGCCGCAGGCGTGGTCGTCGGCAAGCTCGGCACCGCCAGCGTCACGCCGGAAGAACTGCAGCACGCCATAGACGACACGCGTCGGTGACCCGCTTTTCGTATCGGAAAGAAATGCTGGCTACGGCGGGAAGCTGAGGGCTTTGTCGTGGATGATGACCCACACCGCAACCACCCGTGTCTTGCGGCTCTTCTCGGCGTCCGAGGGATAGGGAATCGGCGAAAACGGGCTGATCGCCACCGTCACTTCCACGGCATTGGAGCCCAGCGGAGAGGCCTCGCGAATGACGCGATAGCTCTTCACCGGTCCGTAGTAGCCGTTGGGTCCCCAGTCGGCCAGGAAGTCTTGCATCTTGTAGCTGGGCCCGGCCTTCCAGAGCTTGTACGCGGTGTCCATGTCGCCGGCGATCACCGCGTCGAAGAAATGTTCGGCGGCGCGCTTTTCGGGATAAAAGCGAAAGGTCCACCAGGTGATGACCGTGACGATCAGCACGATGGCTACGGCGGCGAAAACGATGGGTCTAGATTTGCTTGTTGTGTCCGGAGGTGGTTCGAGCAATGACATCCAGTATTCTCCTGCCCCGCGAGCGCGAGAGCAGCCGCTGGAGCAACGCAATGAAGGCGCCGTTCTGCGGCACTACGAACGTAACAAAATTCGCGCTCTCTAGGAAATGATTTCAAGCTCGGAGGCGGAAAAGGTTTAGAAGAATCGGCGAAGAACCCGAAGCAAATGAGTTCGAACCAGCGAATCGAGACGAAAGTCTAGGGTCGCGAACCGCTCAACCTTCCAGCGCGCCGCCCGCGCCTTCCGGCAGCTCGATCTGATATTTGGTGCGGGCTTTTTCGCGGTGCTGTTCCAGGGCAAGTTCGATGAGCCGGTCAATCAGTTGGCGGAAGGGAATCCCGCTGGCTTCCCAGAGCTTGGGATACATGCTAATGGACGTGAAGCCCGGGATGGTGTTCACTTCGTTGAGGAAGAGTTTTCCGCCGCGCTTTTCGAGGAAAAAATCCACGCGGGCCATGCCGCTCAATTCCAGCGCGCGAAACGCCGCCACTGCCAGCGCCTGGACTTTTTTCACCTGCGCAGGCTTGAGCTTCGCGGGAATCAAAAGCTGCGTGCCTTCTTCCAGATATTTCGCCGCGTAATCGTAGAATTCGCGGTGCGGCACGATCTCGCCGGGGATGGAAGCCTTGGGGTCGCTGTTGCCCAGCACGGACACTTCGATTTCTCGCGCCACCATGGCCTTCTCGACGAGAATCTTCAGCGCAAATTCCGACGCCAGATTCAGCGCTGGGGCTAACTCGGCCCGCGAATGCACCTTGGTCATGCCGACCGAAGACCCGAGCGTCGCCGGCTTGACGAACACCGGGTACTTGAACTTTTTCTCGATGGCCTTCTGAATTTCTTTCGGACCGCGTTCCCACTCGTGGCGGTGCACGGTGATCCACGGCACGACGGGAATCTTGGCCACCTGCAGTAATCTCTTCGCCACGTCTTTGTCCATGCCGATGGCGGAGCCGAGGACGCCCGCGCCGACGAACGGCAAACCCGCAAGGTCCAGCAGGCCCTGAATCGTGCCGTCTTCCCCAAAGGTTCCGTGCATCACGGGAAACACCACGTCCAAGCGTTGCCCAACGCCGCCGCTGCGCCCGCTGCCGTCGAGCGGAACCAAGGACGCATCCGTGGGGTCGGCGGTCATCATCACGCGCTGCCCGCCACGCAATACTTCCGGCAGCATCTTTTGCGCGCCCGCGCCGATGAGCCAGTGGCCTTCCTTGGTGATGCCGATGGGGATGGCTTCGTATTTGCCGGGATCCAGTCCGCGAATCACCGAAGCGGCGGAGGCCAGGGACACTTCGTGTTCTCCGGAGCGCCCGCCAAACAGGACGCCGATGCGGAGACGTTTGTTAGGAGTGGTCATGTGTAAAGGTGACCCGTGTTCCGCGGCGTTTGTCTCGTGGGCGGAGGTTCGGAGTCGACCGTTCACAGTTTACCGTCGAGAGCGGTCGGCGCCACAAATTCCGGGTGCGCTTGCTGTCAATTGTGAACGGCGGGATTGGGAAGCGTGGCGCGCGGGCCACGGATATTTTCACGAGGTCTTCGTGACCGTGGGGCATTTCTCATCTCTGGTCTATGCTGGAATTACGAGGGTAGTGGTATCGTCGCGAGTGGCGGAACGAGATGCGCATCGGAGAGCTGGCGAGCAAGGCCGGCGTGAACGTCCAGACCATACGGTTTTACGAGCGGCGCAGGCTGTTGCGCGAACCGCGGCGGACACCTTCGGGGTATCGCGACTACACGAAATCGGATTTAGAGACGGTGGTGTTCATCAAGTGGTGCCAGCCACTGGGATTCACTCTGAAAGAGGTGCGGCAGTTGCTGCTATTGCACTCGGCGCTCGCGGGTTTACCATCCGCGCGGATCGGGCGCAAATCCCGGGAGCTGGGTTCGATGATTCACATGGCCGAGGAAAAACTGGCGAGCATCCGGCTGAAAATCGGCGCACTGCAAGCTATGCAGAAGCAAGTCATGTCGACCATCAAAGAACTGCAGGGGCGGCAAGGCCCGGTTTGCCCGGCATCGAAAGGCCCCGCGTCCTAGCCGACCCTCCCAAATTTGCCGAGTGCGCCTTCCGAACTTCTTGACCTTATACCTAGGTATAGGCCTCAGACTGCCGGCAGTGCATAGCGATTGCGGGAGTTGAGATGCACTTTCCGCGGGGAGGAGTCGAGCATGGAAGCGAATAGCGCGCTGGAGGCGAAGCGAGCACGGCGAGTCTGGATTGCATTGGTTGCGCTAGTGGTCCTGGTGGCCGCGCTGGCGGTGTGGATGTCCGCACGGATGTCGGGAAAAATGTCTGCGGCCGGGGCGTCCGACGAACAGGCGTTCGCCAAGGCCACAGCTGGAAGCACGGGCAAAGTCGTGCTGGAGGTCGCAGAGATCGCGCCGAGTGGGACGTTCCGAGGGAAGCTGCTGGTGAAGAAAACGGAAGAGGTCTACGTTCAAACCGGCACGCTGGTGGCGGTGCAGTTTAGCGCGCAGACCAAAATGGTGATGGGCCGGCCCGAGGACATACGTCCGGGGGCAATCGTGCATGTGACGGGCACGGTCCGGAAGGATCACGGCCTGGATGCCGGACAGATCGTGATTCTGACCGGATACGTGCATGTCGAGTAGCGGATGAATTCCTTCTTCTACGCCAGTGCGAGCGGGTGGATCGCGTCGATTCTGATTGGAGCTGAGATTGTGCTCCCGTACTTGTTGCGGAGGACGCGGTTGAGCGAGTTATTAGGGACCGTCTCGCGTGACGGCAAGCCTTATTTGCATCGCATGCGGCCGCACTATTGGGCGGGATACGTTCTAATTGTTCTTTCGACCGCGCATGCGTGGGTTCCCATGCAGACGGGACACATGGGGCGGGCGAACATGACCGGGTTGTGGTTTGCCACGGCGGCCTTGCTGCTACTGTTGTTTCAGGCCGCACTGGGCCTCGCGTTGCAGGACGCGAAATTGCCGGACCGGGCGCGATTCCGAAGCTGGCATTACTGGACGATGATGGCGCTGATGTTGTGCGTGGCGGCGCACGTTTGGCTGAATGCGTAAGGCAACAATTGTCGGCGCTCCCCTTGAACGGAGAAGATGCGACCGGCGATTCGTGGCTGCTGACTAGTAACTTGTTCGCGTGGTGTTGAGGAGCCGCATGATGATCGGCGTGTCCCGCGAGGCCTATTTTCTGAAAAGCGCGCGGCTTGGATTTCGATGCTGGACAAAAGAGGACCTGCCGTTGGCGCATGAGCTTTGGGGCGACATTGAGGTGACACGGTTCTTCGGCGGGCCTTTTTCCGAGCAGGAAGTCCGCGAGAGATTGGAGCGCGAGATCGCGCGAATGGACGCCCACCAGTTTCAGTATTGGCCGATCCATTTGCTGGCGGACGACGACTATGTGGGCTGCTGCGGCCTGCGGCCTTACGGGTCGCAGGTCGAGATACCTGAGTTAGGGTTCCATTTGCGGCCGAAGTTTTGGGGGCGAGGGCTGGCGGTGGAGGCTGCCCGGGCGGTGATCGAGTTCGCGTTCGAGACCATTGGCGCGAAGGGTTTGTCCGCGGGGCATCATCCTGAAAACGTGAACTCCAAGAAGGTGCTCGACAAGCTCGGGTTTCGATACACGCACGACGAATACTTTGCCGCGCTGGGCATCGACATCCCGTACTATTTGTTAGCGCGAACCGGATGAGACGAAGAAGGAGCGGACTTGCGCACACAACAGTATTTTCGCAAGCGGGCTAGCCGAGCGGACCGACGGGAGACCCTGCGTATTCTTGCGCGGGCTGGAAAAGGGAATCCGCCGATGCCGAGTGAACTTCCAGCAGCGCCGAAGAAGAAGCAACAAAAACGAGCGTCCCACAAATCGAGCCAACGAAAGTAGCGGTTGAGAGTTGAGCGCCGACCAAGAATGCGAGCGAGTGACTCTCGTGAAAGAGTTCTTCACCCATGGGCTTCCGCAATATAGTTTGCGTGATTTTGCTTGTGACTTTTGGCTGTTTACCGCAACAGGCGAGCGGTGCAGAACCAAAGCATTTGCCTCCGGGTGTTATTAAGGCCCTTGCTGCAGATGAAAAGGAGTATTGCGATCAATTCCTGGGCCACTCCAGGAAGGGTTGCCGTCAAACGTTCCGAGCAAACCTGTTGTCCCGTCAGCTGCTGATAACGCCTTCAGGGCAGGCCGCAATCTTGGTTGAGAACAGTAATATGGGATTCTGCGGATCAGCTGGATGCTGCCTATATCTTTTCGTCCAGCAAGCGAACGCGACATTTGTTCAGGTTCTCTCCCAGCACGGGGACACTGGCGTCCTCGAAAGAGTCGCGGTCCTGAAAACCGTTACGAACGGTCACTACGACATCCAGAAGACTTGGGCTGACCGAAAGACACAGACGATCTACCGATGGGATGGCGCGCGGTATAGGATCGACGACAAGGTCGCGACATAGCTGATGCGGTGCTCTGACATTTTCACGATCAAAGGATTTTCTTGCCTAGGCCGGAGAGGACAAGCTCTACGCCTAGCAACGCGGTGCGGTTGTGTTCGTCGATGATCGGGTTGATTTCGACGATTTCCATGGAGACCATGGCTTCGCTGTCGGCGATCATTTCCATGGCCAGGTGGGCTTCGCGGTAGGTGACGCCGCCGCGCACCGGGGTGCCTACGCCGGGAGCGTCGGCGGGATCGACGAAATCCATATCCAGGCTGACGCCGAGGCCGGCGGTGTCGTCCATGGCGTACTTGAGGGCGTCGGCCATGACCTCGCGCATGCCGCGCTCATCGATGTCGCGCATGGTGAACACGTGGATGCCGGATTTTTTGACGATCTTGCGCTCCTGGGCGTCGAGGTCGCGGGCGCCGACGATGACGATGTTTTGCGGCTCGACTTTAGGGCTGAAGCCGAGAAGATCGACGAGTTCCGTGGCGCCGTAGCCCATGATGGCGGCGAGCGGCATGCCATGGACGTTGCCGGAGGGCGAAGACTCGGGAGTGTTCATGTCGCCGTGGGCGTCCAGCCAGAGGTAGCCGATCTGCTTCTTTTCTTTGCGATAGAAAGAGGAAACGCCGGCGGCCACGCCAGCCGCGATGGAATGGTCGCCGCCCAGAACTAGAGGCAGAAAGCCCTCCCCAATGGATTTTTCCACGGTGGCGGCGATGTCCTGGCAGGTTTCCGCGATTTCCTGCAAATACTTGGCGCGCTTTTCGCCCACGGGCATTTCTTCCGGCTGCTTGACGGAGAGGTTGCCGATGTCTTCGACTTGCACGCCAAGATGCTTAATACGGGCCTGCAGGCCTGCGCCGCGTAGGGCGGAGGGGCCCATGTCCACGCCGCGGCGGCTTTGGCCGAGGTCCATGGGTACGCCGATGATGCGAACTTTTTGAGGCATAATTTTTCGTGTCCTATGAGTCGGGCTCCGCGGTCCATGAGGGCGCAGGAGCGTTTTGTGCCGCCCCGCGTTGCGGGCGGACTGGCGCCTTGGAAATGCGTCGCCGGGCTAAAGCCCAGCACCTGCATAGGTACTGCTCGATTGCACAAATCTTGGTAGGGCCACAGCCGGGCGGGGCCAGCCCCGCCCCTACAAAGTTCGAACCGCTCTCCCCCAGAATGCCTTGCCTAATCCCTAACTAAGGATACACGCGGTAGATCATGCGCGGAAAGGGGATGGCTTCGCGGATGTGCTCGGCTCCGCAAATCCAGGCTACGGTGCGCTCCAGGCCCATGCCGAAGCCGGAGTGCGGGACGCTGCCGTAGCGCCGCAGGTCCAGGTACCACTGAAACGCTTCTTCCGGCAGATTGTGTTCGCGCAGGCGCTTGACCAGCAAGTCGTAGTCGTGGATGCGCTGGCTGCCGCCGATGATTTCGCCGTAGCCCTCGGGGGCTAGCATGTCGAAAGCCAGCGCCAGGTCCGGCCGATCGGCGTCGGGCTGCATGTAGAAAGCCTTAATCGCCGCAGGATAGCGGTGCACCATTACAGGGCGGTCAAATTCATTGGAAATGATGGTTTCTTCGTCGCCGCCAATGTCGTCGCCGAATTTCGCGGGATTGCCGTGCTTCTGCAGCACTTTGATGGCGTCCTCATAGCTCACGCGCGGAAACGGCGGCTTCACATTTTCGAGCTTTTTGGTGTCGCGCTTCAGGGTTTCCAGTTCGCGCGATTTATTGTTTAGCGCCGATTGCACGATGGCGCTGACCAGCCCCTCGCCGAGCGCCATCATGTCGTTCAGGTCGGCGTAGGCGGCTTCCGGCTCCAGCATCCAGAACTCCGTTAAGTGGCGCCGGGTCTTGGATTTCTCCGCGCGGAACGTCGGCCCAAAGGTGTACACCTTGCCCAGGGCCATGGCCGTGGCCTCGATGTACAGCTGTCCGCTTTGCGTGAGGTACGCCTTCTGGTCGTCGATGTAATTCACTTCGAAAAGCGTCGAGGTACCTTCGCAGGCCGCCGGAGTGAACATCGGCGCGTCGGTCAGCGTATAGCCCTGGCTATCCATGTAGTTGCGCGCGGCGCGCTCGGCTTCCGCGCGGATGCGCAGGATGGCGGCCTGCCGGGGGGTACGCATCCACAGATGCCGATGATCGAGCAGAAAATCGACGCCATGCTCTTTCAGCTGGATGGGATAGGGCTGGTTCTCCGGCACTTTTTGGACGACAACAATCTTTGTGACGCCCATCTCGAATCCGCCGGGCGCCCGCTGCTCCGCGCGGATCTTGCCGGTCACGATGACGCTAGACTCCTGGGTCAGCCCCTTCAGCGCCTCAAAAGCTTCCGGATTTTCCTTTAGAGACACGACGCCCTGGATGACCCCGGTTCCGTCGCGAAAAATGGGAAAAAGCAGTTTGCCGGATTCGCGCAGGTTATACAGCCAGCCCTGGATGGTGACTTCCTGTCCGTCGTGTTTACCGGCATTCTCGATCGTGATTATAGTCATCGCACCTTTCGCATCATGGCTTCGTACGTGGTGTCGCACGGGCTACGTCTCGGGAGCCTGCACGTTTTAGAGCCCGCCATTATTCGAGTCCTCGGCGAATGGCGTCAACCGGCCCAGGTGAAGACCAAATAGAATATCGCGGTTGGCGGCCCAGAGGCGAACCCGCCAGGCCCAATCTTCTAATGTGAACCGCCCCCCTGCCGATACATAAAGAGGGGGGGTGTGCGCCTCCCCGAGGTGTCTTCGTGAATGCCATCGATCCACAATTGGGGAGAATGAGCAATCTGCGCCGGAGTCAACGACTCTACGTAGGCGTAGATGTCGAGGTCAGCTTCCATAGGGCCAAGGAGCCGCTGCCTCCGGAGCAAACCAAAACCGTGGTCATCAACGCGCATGGCGCTCTAATACTCGTTCGCACCGCCGTCACCATGGGGGAACTGGTGACGGTAAGGAACGTAAAAACGCAAGAGCAACTCTCTTGCCGCGTGGTAGATCTCAGTTCGATCAGCGAATCGGGCATCGCGGAAGTCGGGATGGAATTTGTCGAGCCTGCTCCACAATTCTGGCACGTCGCGTTTCCCCCGGCCAATTGGACCCCTCGTTGTGCCGAAGCCAAGGGGCACAGTCCGCAAACTGCGCAGCCGGTCACAGCCAAGCAGAAGTAAGCGGCGGCTTTGCGCTCTAAGCAAGTGCGTGGTGCGGGCCGGCGAATTCCTGCTGGTAAATTCCCATTCCAGTCGAACAGGATAGCTGGTGCGAAAGCGCGTCTCGAATGTTAGTTTAGGTACATTCTCGTTCAACCGGCGCGGTGCGTCCGACGATGAAAGCTTGTGTGCTCTGCGATATCGCTCGTATCGAGGTGCGCGACGTGCCGCGCCCCTTGGTGCCTCAGGGTCATGTCTTGCTGCGCGTTTGCGCCGTGGGTATCTGCGGCACGGACGCGCACATCTTCGCCGGTCACGCCAACTACCACACGGATGAGCGCGGCCGGAGCATTCCGCTCACGACACATCCGCAAATACTGGGGCATGAGATCAGCGGCCAGATCGAGCAAGTGGGCAACGAGGTCCGCGGGCTGAATCCTGGCGACCGCGTGGTGGTCGATCAAGGATTGAATTGCGTCAGCGCGCGGCGTGAGAAACTCTGCGAATATTGCCGCAGCGGAGACTCGCACCAGTGCGATTTTTACGGTGAGCACGGCATTACCGGTCTGCAGGGTGGCTTGGCGGAGTTCATTGCCGTCCCGGCGAGCAACGTGGTGCGGCTCACCGCCGCCTTGGACATGGCGGAAGCGGCCCTGGCCGAGCCGCTGGGCTGTGTGGTGCATTCTTCGGAAGCGGTGGCTCGCGCGCACGCGCGTTACGCCATCCATGGGGCGGCGGCGGAGGAGCGGCGCGTGCGCCACGTCCTGATTTGCGGCGCCGGGCCGGCGGGACTTCTCTTCTTGCAATATCTGCGGCGGGTGCTCGGCTACGACGGCTTGTTGCTGGTTAGCGAACCCAACGAAATAAAACGCAAGCTGGCCCTGCATTTCGGGGCGGACCAGGTGCTGGATCCCAGCGGCGGCGACCTGGGCCAGGCCGTCCGAGAGCGTACCGGCGGCAAAGGAGTGGAATATCTGATCGAAGCCTCCGGGCAGGGCCGGGTCTTCGCTTCGATTCCCACACTGATCCGTAAACAGGCCACCGTACTCGTCTATGGACATGGCCACGCCGGCGTGGATCTTAGTGTGCTGAATGGCGTGATGTTTAAGGAGCCGGCGCTGGTCACCCCGGTCGGCGCGTCCGGCGGATTCGAACCGGACGGGCGGCCGTCGGTATACACCCGGGCGCTGCGGTTGATCGAGAATGGCGAAATCGAAGTCGCGAGCTTCATCACCCATCGCTACACCTCGCTCGATGCCGTGCAGGGCGCTTTAGCCGGCGACATGCACGCGACCGGCTACGTCAAGGGCGTCGTAGTGCTTCAGCGGCGTTGAACCCGCCCGCAGGCACACGCGCTTGCCTTGGCTATAGCAATAGACCGCGGATGAGCGCACACTTCATGTAGAGGATAGTCCGATGCTGCCGAGTACGGGAACTTGGAAGAAGAAGCGGGAAGAGCTGAAAAGCAAGCGAACTCCTCTGTTCGAGACCTATAAGCAGAACCCCAATGATCTTCTGCTTGCTTTGAAGATCAAAGTGATTGACGACGAAATTGCCGAATGCACGGAACACATGCAGCGAGAGCAGATCACCAGCACCACTTCCAAACGTTAAACTGGCGCTAGACGCTGCGCCGGAACCTTTTCCTTCTGTTAACCCCACGACTTAACTGCTGTCATTCTTATTGTTTAATAAGGCACAGTATCCTGCGAATATCTAAGATGGCTGTGCCCTCCCCATGCTATAAAGTCGAGTAATGGGTCCACCTACGATGGACTGGCGACACACCACCATTAGCAACGGTCCCCTGTATGACGAAACCGGCGACGCCCTGGGCTTGTGCCCGAAGTCCGTTTCGATCGGAGACGCGGACGCCTTCCTTGGGACCGAGGGTGCGGTCGTCAAGTCTTTTATCGTCGCCAGTCGCCGGGTCTCCTCCGACGGCCGGGAGTTTGACCGCCTCGTGGAGGTTACCGTCCCCGCAGCAGGCCAGAAGGTGCGCACCGTGCACGGCCAAAATCTCGCCACGGTCACCGAGGCGCGCGTTCAAACAAATGGCGTTCCGTATGTCATTGCGGACGGCCTCACACTCGAGCTTTACCAGATCGTGGGCATCACGAAGAGAACGGACTTGACGCGTCCCCGTACGAAAGCACCCGTATGAAGTCTTCGAGAAGATCCGCCATGCCGATCCGTTGACTTCCGAAACCTCATGGACATCAACACCTCTGGTTGACGACCGGACCGAATCGGCCATTTCTAATCGGGAACGTAGACGTACGGATTCTCCGCTGCCTCTCCAGTATTCAGCACAAAGCAGTGACTTCCGCCCGGGTGAGACCATTGGTTCGGGCGCGACGTCGCGTCGTTACTGCTCTCCAGCGAAAATGTCGCGCACAGTTCGTACTGGCCTGCGTCCTTGACGCGATACCCGTACGGCAAGCGCGTAACTGGGTCCGCCGACGGTACATTCGGAAGTTCAGCGAGACTCGCGGGAAGTTTGTGGCCGTTGGTATTCCAGCGCGCATGGATTTGCGTGCTGATTTGGTACAAATCCTGCACGCGCTTGTTGTCGGCCCGCAACGTCCGCTGAGTTCGCGGCGTTCCGATATTCAGAAATCCTGAAATGACCAGCGCCGCTACGGTCACCGCGCTCAGCATCGCCATCCGTGCGTCGCGGGTCAACCCGCCACCCCTCTTGGCCTCTTCCGTTTTTCGGACGCCCCCGAAGTAGTAGAAAAAGACTCCGCCAGAAATCACGAAAACTACAAAGGCTTTGGCAAGAAATCGCGAGGTGATCTCGCCGCGCAAAAGATATGTCAGCGCGGTAATCAGATCGCCAATGAAAACGCACGCGGCGATCACCAGCGCCATGTACGTCAGCCACTTGCGAACCGGCGAATCCAGTTTCTCGGGGTGGCTGCTCTCGTCCCGCAGGACTGTTCGCGATACGAGGAGGTAAATCGGAAAAGCCACGAGTATCGACGCCAGAGCCGAAGCGATTTCGGTCGTCTCAAAGGTTTGACGGTAGCCGCCCGAAAACAGCGAATCGGACAGCCAACGGTCGATGAGCGTGAACGCGAGCCAACCGAGGCCGACGGTCCACGTTGCGAGAGTCGAAAAGATCAGCAGGTAGAAAAAAGCGTCCTTGGCGGCGGTTCCCGTGCTTCCACGGCGCGGAATCTCAATTCCGGTCACCCCTTCATAGTGGGCGGCGAGCGCTTCGTAGATTTCCTTCTCCGGCCATCCTCGGGCCGTCAGGATTCCCACGATGGATTGTTCCGATGCACCCACGGTCTTTGCGCGCGCGATGAACTCGGAAATCTTTGGGCTGGGGCTCACGGCCGGGATTGTACAACAGTCCAATTCGCCAGATGCGTCGAGATTAAAGGTACAGAGTCATCGCTATTTTGCGCGAAGCTCGAATGAGTCCTTCGCTTGCCATGTCGGCGGGGCGGCGTCCAGATCGAGTCGGTACATGGTGCCCTTCAGCGCGTCGCCCTCGAGGACAAACTTCACATAGTGAAAATTGGGGAAGCCGTTGTCCTGGTACAGGTCGCTGGGCGTGCGCTCGACGGGATAGGGGTGGGCTCCTCCGCCGCCGGCTACGAGGTAGACCACCTCGTCTTGGATGGCCCGCTCGTAATTGTGGATGTGGCCGGCGCTGACGAGAAACTTTGCCTTGCCCGTGCTCGCGGCAGTCTTGAGGTAGTCCGCCAAGGAAATCTCGTTGGGCCGCGGATTGTGGTCGACGTTGAAATTTTTCTGGATGTCGGCCACCGGCGGATGGTGCATGGTGATCAGCACAAAGCGGACGCTCGCCGGCAACGAAGAAATCTGGGCTTCGAGCCATTGGCGCTGATCGCTGCCGGGCAAGAGCGAGGTGTCGCTGTCCAGCGCGATGGCATAGAGCTGGCGACCGAGCGCGACGGAATACCAGCGGCGGTCGCGGAGTTCTGGAAAGGTGGTCCACCAATTTTCCAGGCACTGGGCCACCTCGCAGCGGCTGAACTCGTGATTCCCTAACGCCGGATAAACGCGCAGGTGGCCGGCTCGCCAGACTTCCGTCTCAGTCTGAAAAACGGCGTAATCGCCCTTTTCTCCGCCGTGCCAAGGCACATCGCCATTCAAGAGGATGGCGTCGGGCTGTTCCTGGGCAATGCGCGCTACCAGGGCCTGCCGCGCTGCGGGATTGGTGGCATCCTGGTTTGCCGGGTCGGTGAAGCGCATGTCGCCATAGGCGATCAGCGTAACGGGTTTACGGAGAGTGCCTTCGTCGACGGTGAAAGTAGCGCCAGTTTGGCCGGGCGGCGTGACACTTTTCTTCTCGTTTGCCGGCGCTTTGGGGAAGCTCCTGCGGGCAACAACATCCCCTGCACCGAGCAAGCTTAGAGCGATCGTGGACGATAAGAGGTATTTGTAAATGCCTGGCATCAGCTTTCTCCCCTCGACGAAACGTAGATAATCTCACGCGCGGCTCCGCGATCCACGCTGTTCTTCGAATGTTGCGAGAAATTTACAGACTCCGTCGAGCGGTCTTTTAGAGGTGCGCTCGAGGTTCTCAGCCGCGGATCAATGGAGGCCTATTGGAGAGGCGACATTTGCATGCTGGGAGTGGTCCTGGTTAGAAGCGCGACTTGCCGGTTTAGCGGCTTTGCGGCTCCACTTTGCGGGTGACGGGCTTACTGCCGGAAGACCTATTCCCACTCCTCTTCGAAACGGTCCATGGCTTTGCGCGCGGCTTCCAGTTGCTCCAGAACGCTGGGCGCTTCCGGGCCGGTCTTTTCTTTTAGCTCCACGATTAACGGCAAATTCGCGTCCGGCGCGGTCTTCAGGATTTTCGTCGCCGCCGGCCAGTCGATGCTGCCGTCGTAGGGCGGCAGGTGTTCGTCCTTTTCGCCGTGGTTGTCATGGAGGTGCACACCCGCGACCAACTCGCGCAGCGGTGCGAAGCCCTTCTCGATGCGTTCCACGTCCGGGCCGTCGGCCAGGTGCGCGTGGCCGATATCGAAGTTGAAGCGCAGCCCGGTAAGCCGCGTTTCGTCCACGAAGGCCCGCAGATAGGCGGGATTGCCCATTTCGCTGGTGGTGTTCTCGACGCAGATGGTCACGCCGGTATGCCGTGCGTGCAGGATCAAGTGCTCCAGCGAACTGAACGCCGCGTCGCGCTTCCGCGGATCGGACGTTTCGCGTGAACCGCCCATGTGGAAAATCATTCGGGGGAACGGGAGCTCGTCGGCGACATCGATGGCGCGCTTCAGCTCGTCCATGGCCTCGATGCGCCGAACCCGCTCGACTTCGCAGATGGACAGCGGCTGGCCGCCCTCGCGGGTGGCGCTAAGATCGCGGCTGGTGGGCGCGTGCAGCGACGACAGCGACAAACGATGGTCGCTCAGCGCCATGGCCATTTCGCGCACTTCGGTCTTGCTGGCGTAGTCGAAGTGGCTGCGCGAGCAAAAAATCTCGACGCCTTGAAAACCCGCCGCGGAAATTTGCCCCAGCACCTCGCGGGTGAGCTTGCGGGAGATGAACAGATAGGTGGACAGGAGTCGTTGCATAGCCGGGTGACTAGCTCCTTCTATGGAGTGCGGCGGCTAGCCGCCGCTTTGCGGCCTGTGGCGTCATCGATCGCGCGACGGCCTTGGCGGAACATTCGAGTGTCGGACTCTTCCACCGAAAAAGCGGAGCCAGCTCCCGCACTCCAAAAAACTCAATGACCAACCGCCGCGCCGTTGTCGCGGGGATCGGCCGCCCCGAGGCGCTCTCCCGTTTGGGATCGATCCCGATCGCATTCACCAAGCCGATGTGCCCGCGGCGTTTCGGAAGCCGCGCGCTGCAGTGCCTGCTCCATGTTTTCGGGGAAACTTTCTTCCATGAGGATCTGGTCCGGGAGCCATTGACGATGAAATCTAGGGGCATTGATGGCCGCCTGTGCCTCCATGCCCAACCGCATCCAGTTAATCACGGTGAGCAGCGTCTCGGAAATAATTGTTGGACCGCCGGACGAACCGGTTACGAAGCTAAAGCTTGCTCTCACGGCACAGAATCGGCGGCGTCATAGAACCCAGCCGGCCTGCGAGCCGAGTCGTCGCCAACATGCCGGGAGCCGCCCGCACCGACTGCTGCGGCTAGCTTCCTTAGTTCACCGAATGAGCGCGATGCTCCGCGGCCGCTTGCCCGCGCGCGCCGGGAGCCATCGCCAGTGGCCAAGCCCAGGCCAGGTTCAGCGCCAGGTTCCGCGATGCGGCAGGCCGCATCATCGCAAGCAAAAGACACTAAGTGATTAGGCCGGCATCGTCAAGGCGAGGCTCATGGAACCCTAAGAGCCTTGTGGCAATTCCTGTTTTCGTCAGGGCATGGCTTTCAGTCGTGCCGCAGTGATTACGTGTCAACCGGCTTTACAGGCTGCGGGAAAAGTAGCTTCTTTTGGGGGACGGAGCTTTAGCTCCGACATGACATAAAGTGCTTGCTTTCAGTGGGCTTTAGCCCCTGAGGAAACACTCTTAGCGTTTTTCTGCAGTCTGTTTAGCCGCTGCGTGAAGCGCGCGGGGGCGCGCTTTAGTACGAGTCTACGTAGATTGATCTCGAATCTACATGATGGTTTTTCGAGTCACTGCACACGCTTAACGATAGGCGGGAGGAAAAGTCTCCCGAGGTGCCCGCTCTGGCACACCTCGGGTCGGGCTGGGCCGGCGGCCCCCGCGGTGCGATCGCGCACCCCGCGCGGTTGCCGCCCTGATTTGCGCGCGACTGATTTCCGCCTGGGGGCGGATTGGCGTTGGCTCCCTCCACAAATGCGCGCACATGAACCGTGTTCTATCTATTGCCGGCCAGGCTCTATTGCACTTCCTGTCCCCGCAGCCGGTGCGGTGGCCGCGTTGCTGCCCGGAACGCTGGCACCGGCCGTCGCAGCGGTGTTGCTTGGCGCCGGCCGAGCTGCTTGCGGAGTTCCCTGTGGGGTCGCCTGCGGAACCGCCGGCGAAGCTGACTGCTGTGCCAGCGCTTGCAGTTGGAAGGCCAGATTTGCAAATCGGGTCGGTTCAAAATCGTCGATCAAGCCCGCGATGCTCTATCTTTTGGATGTCCGTGCTGTTCAATCCCAGTGCCGCCAGCGCGTTATTCAGTAGTTGCAACTGGTGTTGGATGTTCGCCGATGTCGTAGCGGGAGCGCTCGCCGCCGCTCTGGCGGCAGCGGCATTTGCCGCCGTTGCGCTACGCGGCGCAGCGAAGTTTGCCGCCGTATCTGCCGCATTCACCGGATTTGCTTGCGGGTCGGGCGTTTGCGCCAACAGGAACTCTGCCGCCGGAGAGAACAGCGTAATTTGGCTTACCGTGAACAACCCCGCCGCTTGCGCCGCGTTTGGGGCGGAAGGCGTGAACTGGTCGTCAGTGGCCGCAAAAGCGCCATTGTTCGCACTCGTTCGGTTCGGTGCAGCAGCCTGAGGTTCCTGGGCTTGTCCGGCCGTCTGATTCAGAAGGCGTTCGGTAAGACTGACCAGACCGATGGTCGCCATGTTGCACCTCTGCTCCCGGCGCGGCTTGAGACGCAGCGCAGGGACGAAATGCCGGAACGGCAACGGAAGACGGAGGAGAAACGACCGTCACGCGGTGGCCGCTCGATGCGCGGCATTCGGCAGTGACTTTATCGGCAGATCGCCGGGAAACTTTAGAGAGTTTGGCAAGAAAATTTTTTCAGGGCCGCTAAAACTAAACTCCAGGGAATTCAACGGAGAAATCTTGGCGGGCAGCGGTGCAAACTTCGGCGTTGCGAAATAATCCAGGGCCGGCGAGGTAAATTTTTGAGGATGTTCCCCGGGAAAGCGAAAGGCCGGCCAGGAAATATTGCCGGCGGTCCGCGGAAAAAATCCCGCGATTGCGGCCGGCTACTCTTCGCTGAGAAACTCGACCGTGGCGGGTTCCGGCAGCAGGCCGGCTTGCGTGCCGCGTTCGATCAGTTCGGTGACCGCGCGTTTGCCGCGCTCGCCGTAGCCCAGGGTCCACTTGTTGACGTACATGCCGACGAATTTGTCGGCCACCTCGGTTTCCATGTCGCGCGCAAACTGCATGGCGTAGTTCAGCGCTTCCTCGCGGTGCTCCAGGCCGTACTGCACGCTGTCGCGAATGGTTTTGGCAATGTGGCGTCCCAGTTCGGGACCCAGCGCGCGCCGCACGGCGTTTCCTCCCAGCGGCAACGGTAGCTTGGTCTTCTCGTGCCACCAGATGCCCAGGTCCAGCACGCGGTGCAGCCCGAGCTGCGGAAACAGCAGCTGGCCCTCGTGAATCAGCAGGCCGGCGTCCACCACTTCTTTCTGCACGGCGTCGAGAATCTTGTCGAAAGGCATGACCACCGGCTCGAAGTTGGGCTCGAAAAGCTTGAGGGTGAGATACGCGGTGGTGGCCAGGCCGGGCACAGCGATGCGCTTGCCGGCCAGTTCGCTTTGCCGCATCGGCTTTGCGGAAACCACGATGGGGCCGTAGCCCTCGCCGAAACTCGCGCCGCAATCGAGCAAAATGTATTTGTCGCGCAGGGTGGGATAAGCGGCGAAGCTGACCGCGGTGACGTCGTAGGTTTCCGTAAGCGCGGCTTCGTTCAAGGTTTGAATGTCGGATAGTACGTGAGTGTACTTGTAACCGGGCGTGGCGATCTTGTGGGTGGCCAGCGCGTAGAACATGAAAGCGTCGTCGGAATCGGGGGAGTGCGCCAACTTGATTTCCAGCGTTTGCGGGGCGGTTTTGGAAGTGGCTGTCGTACCCATGAGCGTAGTCCCGTCCTGTCTGCGAGCGGCCGGAAAGCAGCCGGCTTCTGTGGGGCCGTCCAACGGCTAAACGAAAAGCGCGCGCCAAGCGGCGGCTGACTGGGCCCGAGCCTTGGCCGTTTCCGGTGAGACGCTCCCGCTGCGGGAGGCGCTGGAGGGAAACCAGGGGGACAGATCGTCCGTGCGCGGAGTTAAAAACGGAGTCGGACGCGGCCGGGCTTGCTTTCCGCACCGAGAGCCTAGCATAGTGCCACCCTCGGGGACAAACTTGTGGCTGGCGGAATAGATTGCCGAGTGACGAGCGATTTCCGTGACTGGCGATTTGTGACTGCGATTCTGGCATCCGGCCGATCAGAAATGTCGCCAGATCGACTTCGCCACCAAAATAACTAGCCACCAACCACCAAGGACAACCGCTACAAAAATTGTAAATACGAAAGCTCCACTCAAGAAGCCAAGGAAACCCCCAAGTTCCTTTTGAGGTGTGCTCGCGGGGGCGGAGATGACAACATCTAACTGACGCCCGCACGAAGGGCAGGACACGTCAGTATCCGAAACAGTCTTTCCGCACTGGTGACAAGTCACGCGCAGGCCCACGTTGATCCCTCTCGTAAGTCGGGGTACACACGAGCGAATGACCGGAGAATCGGCCTGTTCCGCTCCGAATGATAATGATTGCAGAGTAGATGGCAAAGTCAAAATCCGCACCCCTAAAACCGAAGGGTGCGGCACGCGCAAAGTCAAGAGCCCCGCCCTTCGACACCAAGGGAGGGCAGTTGGGAAACGAACGAACACAGCCAGGAATAGATGTCACGAGACTGCACACAGGAATGGCTGTGCTACAAGCGCTAGGAAAAGCAAAAGCCGGCTCGCGGGGAGCCGGCTTTTGCGCGGTGCGGTTGGCGCTTACTTCGGGGACGAAAGGGAAGCGAGAGGTTGGGCGTTAGGGATGATGGCGATGATCTGGGTGCCGATCACTTCGCCGGAGACCACCAATTCCACGCGGCGGGTTTGTTTATGGCCGGCGGCGGTGTCGTTGGAGGCGATGGGCTGGCCTTTGCCGAAGCCTGCGGAGGTGGTTGAGGATTCCGGCACACCTTGCTGAGTCAGGAAGCTCCGGACGCCTTGGGCGCGCTGTTCAGACAGAGTCTGGTTGAAGGCTTCGGAGCCGACGCTGTCGGTGTTGCCTTCGATGGCCAGCTTCAGGCTGGGATAGGCCAGCACGATGCCGGATATTTTGGCGAGCTTCTCGCGGGCCAGCGGACGCAGGGTGAACTTGCCGCTGTCGAAGAGCACATCGGACATGTTGACAACCAAGCCGCGTGCGGTGTCATGAGTGACCAGGATAGCGTTGAACTGTTGCAGCAGACGGGCGCGAAGTTCTTCGCGATCATGGACGGCTTGCTTCAGCTGTTGGTCGGAGGAATCCGCGGCGGCCTTGTTGCGATCGGATTCAGCTTGAGCGGCTTGCTGCTGCTGTTCTGCCGTGGCGCGACCCTTTTCTGCTTCGGCCTGGGCGTTGGCCGATCTTTGGGCGCCAGCTTGGGCGTCGCTGGTGGCGAGTTCGGCGGTGATGCGGCGCTGTGATTCCTGATCCGCACGAGTGCGGGCGTCCTGCTCGCGGCTCACTGACGCCAGGCGGTCAGCTTCGGTCTGTTGTAGTTGCTGATCCGACGCGGCTGCGGCGGCTCGGTCGCGATCGGCGGCTGCCTGGGCGTCGAGGCTCCTGCGGTCGGCCTCTTTGCGCTGGTGAACCGCGTCTTTCGTGGCCAGTTCGGCATCCATCCGGCGTTGTGATTCGCGATCGGCGTTGGCGTTGGCGTCGGCTTCACGGCCGGCGGAGGCGCCGCGTTCGGCGTCCAAGCGGGCGGCGTCGATGTTCTTCATGGCGATTTCTCGGGCGTCTTCGGCGGTTTGCACGGTCTGACGCGAGGTCGAAATTAGAGTTTTCTTGTCGGAATGCTTCGTTATGGCGAGGTCATCGGCGTGCTTCATTTGCTGAGTAGCCTTCTCGTAGCTTGGGGCAGCGTAATTCGCCGCTCCTGCCGACTCGGCGATGCGCATCGCATTGCGCGCTTCGAAGAATTCGAGCGGCAATTTCACGTTGAGAATCACGGGGTCGAATTTATAGCCGGTGGGGATGTAGCCGCCGCGATCGATCAGCTCGTACTTGGCTTCCACGGCTTCGGTGGTGCCGACGGTGTCGGAGCGGACTTCATTTTCGAGGACCACCAGATTGCTGGGACGGCGCACCGCGTAATATGGTTCGGCGGTCACGATGAGCGCGAAGGCTTGCAGCTGCGTGGTAGTGTCCAGCTTGCTGCGGTGATTGCCACCGACGAGAACTTCGCCAAGATTCACGGGCCGGCCTTCCGGCGAAATGGCCCACAGAACGTAGGTGAGATATTCGTTGCCGAAAGTTGTGGGTTTCTGCAAGCCTTGGAGTTCCATCACGATTTTGGTGTCGCCCCGCTTGCTCTGTACGGTGGCGTCGCCGAGTGCAGCGGGCATTAGGTCCGTGCCCCTAAAATTGATTTTTGTAGAGCCGCCGCGATGGCCATAGTTCACGGCGCGAGCGGTGCGGCTGACGACGTTGATGCGGAATTCAGGCGTGGGATTCCCGGGCTCCGCGGGCGAATGCGCTTGGGCCTGGGCAAACGCGGGTGCAACCAGTGCGAATGCAACTGCTAGGGTAGCGTGTGAAATCTTTAGCATGAAGTCTCCTTCTAGAAGCTCCGAGACCGTACTATGCGTTTTTGCCATTCGGAATACTGTCCGTTAACGGACGTTGTGAAGGGAAAGACCGGCGGGCTACCAGGCAGCTTGGAGAGGTTTACCGCAAAGCTCTGCTGAAGATTGTACAGGAAATCGCGGACGCCGACTGTGCTGTAACGGACAGTTTCCCATGGACCGGCTTGCTACCGTGGGATTCGTAGTGGAGCACGACCGGAAGCCCGTGCCTTCCCCGGCAGACACCAGCCGCATCGCATCATGACGATACTTGCTGAAATCTACCGGCATGCCGAAAGGTGAATTATCGGATGTCACAGCTAGAGCCAATGCCGGCGACGGAGATCTTGCCCTACATCAAAGACGCTTCCGACCGCGGCGTTATCCAACTGGATTCCCTGCTGGTCGAAGAGACCTCCCAGAAGCGGGTCCCTGCGGCGCTGCGCACGGTGCTGCCGAGCAGAGTGGCGGTCCTTGGGAATTACTTGCCGAGGCAATGTGGAATCGCGACTTTTACCACCGACTTGTGCGACGCCATCAGTGCCGAATACGGTGCGACGGAGCTGTTGGCACTGCCCGTGAACGACACCGAAGAGGGATATCGGTATCCCGAGCGGGTGCGCTTCGAATTGTCCGAAGGCAATGTGTCTTCGTACCGGCAGGCCGCGGATTTCCTGAATTTCAGCAACATCGATCTGGTGTGCCTGCAGCACGAGTACGGAATATTCGGGGGAGCGGCCGGCAGCCATATTCTGGAGCTGCTGCGGCGTCTGCGTATGCCCATCGTGACGACGCTGCATACCGTCCTGCGCCAGCCCAACCCCGATCAGCGCGTGGTACTGAGCGAGATCGCGAGTTTGTCCGACCGCATCATCGTGATGAGCCAAAACTCCGCGGAGATTCTGCAGGAAGTTTTCCACGTGCCGGAGCACAAAATCGACTTGATCCCGCACGGGGTTCCCGATGTGCCGTTCATCGACCCCAACTTTTACAAGGATTGTTTCGGCACGCAAGGAAAGATCGTGATGCTCACGTTTGGCCTGCTGTCGCCGAACAAAGGCATCGAAAACGTGATTCAAGCGCTGCCGCGCATCCTGTCGCAGCATGGCAATGTGGTGTACCTGGTTGCCGGCGTCACGCATCCGCACATCCGGCGGCGCGAGGGCGATCAATACCGGCTGCACTTGCAGAACATGGCGCGGGATCTGGGAGTCGCGGCGAATGTCATTTTTCACAATAAGTTCGTGAGTCCCCAGGAACTGATGGAATTGATCGGCGCGGCGGACATCTACATCACGCCGTACAAGCACAAGGAACAAGTCGTATCCGGAACGCTGGCGCGGGCGCTAAGCGCGGGCAAGGCGATCATTTCGACGCCGTATCTGCACGCCGTGGAGCTGCTGGCGGAGGATCGCGGCGTGCTGGTGCCTTTCGATGATCCGCAAGCCATTGCCGACAGGACCTTGGAGCTTTTGCACAATGATACGGAACGACACGCCATGCGCAAACGCGCCTACCTGCATGCGAGAAGCATGGTGTGGAACCGCGTAGCACAGGAATATATGGGCAGCTTCAAACGAGTTAATAACGAGCGGTTGCGGAATCCACGGGCGACATTTTCCGCGCAGAACACGGAGAAAGTTCTAGACCGGCTTCCCGCGATAAAGCTGGATCACCTGTACCGGATGACCGACGCCACGGGAATCGTGGAGCATGCCGTCTTTGTGGTTCCGAATTATCCGGAGGGCTACACCACCGATGACAACGCACGCGCACTGATCGTAGCGATTCTGCTGGAACAGCTGGGAGTCGCCGCGCCGCCGGGATCGGCCGATCTGGCTTCGCGCTACTTGGCCTTTTTGTGGCTGGCCTTCGATCCCGCGACCAGGAGATTCAGAAATTGTCTGAGCTACGAACGCCAGTGGCAGGAGCCGGAAGGTTCCGAAGACAGTCATGGACGCGCCGTGTGGGGATTGGGAACGGTGCTGGGCCGGTCCAAGGAGGAAGGGCTGCGCGGGGCCGCGGGACGTCTGTTTGAACTTGCTCTTCCCGCGGCGCTGGACTTCAAGAGTCCTCGCGCTTGTGCCTTCACGCTCTTGGGTCTGCACGAATATCTCGATGCATTTCCGGGGGACCGAGCGGCGTCAAGCGCGGCGGAGGACCTCGCCAATCGCTTGCTTACCTGCTACCGCGCGCACCATTCCCCAGGATGGGAGTGGTTCGAGAACAGTCTGGCGTACTCCAATGGCAGATTGCCGCAAGCTCTCTTGCGATCGGGGGTACGCAGCGCCAACAGCGAAATGGAAGCAGCCGGTCTGCAAGCCCTGGATTGGTTGGTAACGATTCAGCGCAGCGAAGAAAAGGGCCACTTCGTGCCCATTGGATCGCAAGGCTTCTATTCCAAGAAAACCGAGAAGGCCCGCTTCGACCAACAGCCCGTCGAAGCATGTGCGGTGGTTTCCGCATGCTTGCAAGCGTACCGGGTCACCGGAAAGGGCCGCTGGCGCAAAGAGGCGTGGTCCGCGTTCAACTGGTTCTTGGGCGACAATGATTTGCAAGTTGCCCTTTACGATCCCTTCACCGGCGGCTGTCGAGACGGATTGCATCCGGATCGCGCCAATGAGAACCAGGGAGCGGAGTCAACACTCTCCTTCCTCATGGCATTGCTGGAAATGCGCCGGTTGGAACAGGCAGATGGCACGGAGAACCAATCACTATGAGCATTTTAGTTGAGAAATCTTCCGAAAAAGCAGCCGCAAATAAGTACGAGGTCCTATTTCACCGGCACCCTGGCAATCCCATCCTCACCGGAAAAGATTGGCCCTATTCCATGAATAGCGTTTTCAACGCCGGCGCGACGCTGCTTCCGGATGGGTCGACGCTGCTGCTGTGCCGCGTGGAAGACCGCCGGGGCCTTTCGCACCTATGCGCGGCACGGTCCTCGAATGGCGTAGACGCATGGCAGATCGACCGCGAGCCCACCTTGCTGCCAGACCCGGAACATCCCGAGGAAATTTGGGGTATCGAGGATCCGCGGATTACCTACGTCCCGGAAATGCAAAAATACGCGGTGGCCTATACGTCCTATTCCCGCGGCGGTCCAGGGGTGTCACTGGCGCTGACGAAAGACTTCCGGAGCTTCGAACGACTTGGTGTGATTATGTCCCCGGACGACAAGGACGCGGCGCTCCTTCCGCGCAAGATCAATGGGCTGTGGGCGCTTATTCATCGGCCCATGACGCCGCTCGGAGCCCACGTGTGGATCTCCTCCTCCCCGGACCTTCGTCATTGGGGAAACCACAAACTGATGTTGGAGGCCCGCCGCGGAGCCTGGTGGGACGCCAACAAGATCGGCATCTCACCACCGCCCATCGAGACGCTACGAGGCTGGTTGATGATTTATCACGGGGTACGCAGGACACCATCGAGTTCGATCTACCGGTTGGGGTTGGCGCTTTTTGATCTGCAGCAGCCGGAAAAATGCCTGCTCCGGGGGGATTCCTGGATATTCGCTCCCGAAACGGAATACGAACATCAGGGAGATGTTCAGGACGTGGTGTTCCCCTGCGGGTATACGATCGCACCCGACGGCGATACGATCAATCTGTACTACGGAGCAGCCGACTCCAGCATTGCCTTGGCGCACGGCAGCGTGCGGTCGCTGCTCAATTGGCTGGACGTCAACGGCCATTCCGACGAGCACCAAAATCGCCGTCAGAGACAATCGGAACTCTAGGAGCGGCAAATTCCGATGCCGGGCCCATCCACTTATCCGGAATCGATCTAGTGCTCAGGGCCCATGACACGGGCCGATGATGGCTGTTGTTGGCTGAGAGTTTTGGGCAACCCGCCAAGATTCGTCTAGGGACTGTTGAACCTTGGCGAGTAGCCCCCGAGGGACAACCGGTGTGGAACTTCGCTGCAGGCCTTCTTTGAAGACTGCCACCCTGCCGGGACCAGAAAGAAGTCCCGGCGGGCTGGTCAGGCCACCAACTACTGGTTCGAAGCCCGCTCGGATTCGTTGCGGGGGGCGCTCTTCTGCAAGACGTTGACGAGATGACGGCCTGTACTAGGCACGCCTGTGTGTGCGCTTCTCACGATGTCCTTAGCCTTGATGGGACGGCCATAGACGTCTGCGCTGGCGTCATCGTCGGGGCGAATCGTGGAGCCCTCGAGGGAAACTCCGGCAAACACACCGCGGGAGCGCGAGTAGCTGAGAATCTCGGCGCGCATCCAAGCGTCGGTATCCGCGGAAGCGTCACGTCCTTTGGGTCCTCCGGCAATCGAAGCATCGGCGCCTAGCTTAACCTTACTGCTGAGGATGGATTCCATGCCGCGGCCATTCATGACCAGCAGGACCAAATCCGTGGCCTCTCCGCCGATTTGGAAGCCGACACTGGCGCCTTCTAGCGCGTACATCGCTGGGGCTCCCCAGGCTCCACGGAAGTGTTCGCCGGTCCGGCAAACCATGGCTCCGCGTCCGTAGTCCGCGCCGATTCCAAACGCCAGCTTTCTGACGGAAGGAATTACGATCACGCACTCGGCCTTTTCCAAAAGATCATGGGGAATGTTGTCTGGGACGTTAAGCACTTCCTGCATGACCACGCCGCACTCTTCGAGGCGGTTTTGCTCCTTGTTGAGTTTCCTGGCATACAAAGCACCTGCTGCGAGCGTGAGACATGCTGCGGTAACCAGATATCGTTTCATTGTTGACCTCCATAGTCAGAACTGCCCTTGCTGAACGCAAACTCTGTCAAACCTCTTCGAATCGGGTGCCCTTTGTGTGGGGTCGCACCCAGAAAACTCCTCCTTGCACAACTCTTAAAATCGCGCTGCCCGCCGGTTTGAGAGACTTAGGAACTGCGCTTGGCTCCGACGATCAGCAAAGCCACTCCGCCCACCAACGCAAGCCCTCCCAGAAGCGGAGGGATGGAAACTCGCTCGTGTCTTTCCGCGGTGGCATGAATAGGGCCCACATCCAGAACCTTTTCTTGACGGGTGTACGTGAAGCCCTGATAGGCGAGTGCGAGCGCACCCAGAACCACCAACAGAATTCCGAATAGTGTGACTGGTTTCATTTGCGTTTCCTTCCGGGACCGCGCAGAACTAAGCCGGGCAACGGGATCAAGACTGACGGGGTGACCGGAACGAAAGTCTCCTCTTCTACAACCTCATCTTAGAGATGACCAGGAGACGAGTCTGTCCCGAAGAACACACATTCCTACCGCGCCTTCGCCGCGATTCAAATGCGCCCGAGAAGCACGAGAATGACGACCACGAGAATCACCAAACCTACTCCTCCGGTCGGAGCGTAACCCCAGTCTCTGCTGTGCGACCATCGCGGCAGAGCTCCCAAGAGCGCCAAAACCAGAATTACGATGAGCACGGTTCCAAGCATTGCGTCCTCCTTTTTCAGTGAATCAGTCCTAGATATTTGAAGATTCTGCCCGGCGTTGTTCTTGCTTCTTTGGCAGATTCCTGCGCTGGGCGGGGCGTGTTCAATCCGCCCCGCGGGATTTTTGGCGCTAGATCACGACGCTGATGGCGAAACGCGTGCCGGGGTAGTACGGGTCATACATGTAATAGCCGCCATCTTCGTAATCGATGTAGACGTCGTCGGTGTAGTACCATTCGGACGGCCACGGTTCGACGAATCCAAACCAATAGCCGCCGTACTGGAAGCGGGAATATCCGCCCACCAAAACTGGGCTGCCGATTTGGAACGCGTGCTCGCGGCCAAAATTAGAATGGAACCGCTCGTCTGGAATGCGACCGCTACCCCTGGCGCTGAGCCGGAGCGCCGGCTGTGACCGCTGCCGGGCCTCGGCCTCTGGCGTGCGCTGCGGACGTTGTGAAACCTGCTGCTGACGCGGCTGTTCTTGCTGCGTGTTGGCCTGTTCTTTTCGTTCCTGTTTCCCAGACTTGTCTTGCTGCTGACGCTGTTCTTGCTGCCCCTTGGCTTGCTCTTTTTCTCCCTGTTTCGCGGACCTGTCTTGCTGTTGCTGGGGCTTTTGTTGTTGTTCTTGCTGTTTCTTGCTCTGCTGCTGTTCCTGCTTTGCGGATTTGTCTTGCTGCTGCCTTTGCCGCTCGGCCTGACCCTGGTCTTGCTCTTGCCGTTTTTCGGGCTTGGCCTGCTCTTCTTGTTTCGGGGGCTTAGCCCTCTCCTCCTGCTTGGGAGGCTTGGCTGGTTGTTCCTTCTCGTGTTTTTCCTGCTCCTGTTCCTGCTGCGCGTCAGCGGGAGCAGCCGTTCCCAAAAGCAAGAACAGGCTCATGATGCTCATCATGCCGAATAGTTTCATGGGTACTTCCTCTTTTCTTACCGCAATTCCGCGTGCCTGGCGCTGGCCGCGTCCAGCTCGATTGTGGTTTTTGTCGCGGACGGCTGGTCCGGGCCTACACCCGTTCCATCAAGCATTGGATCCGCTGTTTTTGGCCGACACGTATCCGTGACATGGAATGAAACAGCCCAAACACATTGAGGAGCCAGAACACCACCACGATAACCACGACGCCGTTCAAGATGGACTTGATGCTTCCGGCCATGGGGATGAAGCGATTCACCAGCCATAGCAAGACACCGACTACGACCAGGACTTCTACCAGCTGAATTAAAGGCATAATCTTCGATTCCTTCCTCGCATGCAGACACCCGCCCTCGCCTGTTGTTGACGCGTATTCCTGCGTGAGTTCGGGGCTTGCGCGACAATGTGGAGCGGAGTGGAACCTGGAATTTCCGGCGGTTCAGGCCGAAGCCTGGGGATCTACTGGCTTCAGTCTTTCTTCCCCCACGAACGGCATATTAGAAGAGTCCGAGGTGGATATCTGTCCATTTGTGGACACATTTGCATTTTGTTGGCGTACGTTCTCCAGGGTGTTAAGATGAATGCCGCAAATCATGGCAAAGCCTGCGTTAACGCGAAGATCCGGGGCGGCCTCGCCGGGGGCTTTTGACGCCCAGAGCTTCCTGGACTCGGCCGGCGTGGCGAGAAAAGTTGTCGACTTCCCCAAAAAAACTACGATTTTTGCGCAGGGTGACGCTGCCAGGCACGTAATGTACATTCAACAGGGCACCGTGAAGCTTTCGGTCGTTAATTCCACCGGCAAAGAAGCCGTGGTGGCGGTGCTTAAATCAGGGGATTTTTTCGGCGAAGGATGCCTGGCGGGCCAGTCGATTCGTATGGGCTCGGCCACCAGTACGGCGCCGGCCACGGTGCTGGTGATCGATAAAGACGAAATGATTCGCGTGCTCCATGCCGAACACGAATTCTCCGACCGGTTTATCGCATACATGCTGTCCAGGAACATCCGGGTCGAAGAGGATTTGATCGATCAGCTTTTCAACTCCACCGAAAAACGCCTGGCTCGCGCGCTGCTTCTGCTGGCCCGCTACGGCAAGAAAGATGAGCCGCAAAGAGTGCTCCCCAAGGTATCGCAAGAAACCTTGGCGGAAATGATCGGCACCACGCGCTCGCGGGTCAATCTGTTCATGAACAAATTCAAGAAAATGGGCTTCATCGACGATCAGAACGGCCTGGAAATCAACAGCTCGCTGCTCAGCGTGGTTCTGCACGACTGACTTCCGCAACGCCACAAAAGGCGGCGGTCCCAAACACCTCCACAGTTACCGCAACAACCCTTTCACTCCGCCAGCGATCGCACCTCGGTCGGTCTCGTTTTTGGAGCGATGCTTCTCAACATGCCGAGATCCACGTCGATGGTCAGATAGCGAGCCGTGACCTCGACCGTGCCCGTCGGGCGTGCTCACCGAGCCCATTTTCGTTTGAGGGAGGAGTTTCAAGGTGGAGCCCTGCCCGTTGCGCTGTTCTACGGTAAACGGCGCCGGCAAGACTCCTACGCCTTGAAACATTTGGTCGAAGGAACAATCGACGGACTGGATCACGTGTTCTTTGGAACGGCCGTGGGAGATACTGATCCGCACGTTTCCTATCCCGAGGCTGCTTAGGTTTCGGCGGCCTGCCGGTCACAGAGAACCGGAGTGGCGCGCTGGCTTAGGCTGTGCGACCGACGAAGGCGTGGTACACGAACAAAATAACCACGGCGCCCACGACGGCCACCAGCAGGCTGTAGAGATTAAGACCGCTCACTCCGGCCGCTCCGAAGGTGTTGAAGAGCCATCCGCCCACTACGGCCCCGACGATTCCAAGGATGATGTCGAGGAAAACGCCCTCTCCGGTTTTGTTGACGATTTTGCTTCCGAGGAAACCTGCGAGCAATCCCAAAACGATCCAAGCTAGAAAAGACATTCTTGTTCTCCTTTTGCTGGCGCCCTTGGGCGGCAGGTGTTACTTGCAAGACTCGCTGACCATTTTCATCGAAGTGATGGTGAGGTGGCCGTGTTCGGTGTCAGACTTCTTCACGCCGCTGTCCTTGGCGGCGTCTTTGGCGTCTTCCTTCAAGTTGTGGAGCTTGGCGTTGGAGACGACGCCGGTGGCGGCGATGGTGTGGCCGACGTGATCGGCCAGAGTCACTTTGTCGCTGCGTACTTCCCAGGTGCTGCCGCTACTTCCGGCGAGGAGAAATTCGTCGGCGCTGTCTCCCTTGGAGAGGCAGCCGGTGATAGTCCTGACATGGGCCTTGGGTTTGGGCGTGCTGCCGGTGTCCTGGGCGAGAGCTGCTGAGGTGCTCAGAGCCAGAAACAAGCTCAACCACAAGGCATTTCTCGTGATTTTCATTTCTTCCCTCCTGATGCTGCGGTTGCGTCAAACGCCGACGCCAAGAACACTGGCGAGTGACCTGCGATGATCGCAATGCCGCGAACGTTAATCGCAAAGGTCGGACGGCACCATACCCGGATGCGTGTAGGCGATTTGGGAGATTGCCGTAGCTGGCGGCGCGGGCATTCGAACACGCGGAGCGGCCCATGCGCTGACGCTGCGTTTACCCGAAACTAGCTTTTACAGCGCGGAGACCATGTGGGCGATAGCGTCGTCGAAGGTGACGCGGCCGTCGAGGTAGGGTTGCCAGAAACGGGTGAGCAGCTTGAGGTAGTCGTCCCAGTCGCGCTGGTACAGTCGTTCGCGGATGGCGTAGGGAGTGTATTCGGGGTCGGGGCCGCCGACGGTTTGTCCGGAAAGCACGGGCTTGATGACTTCGCCGTTGGTGTAGAAGAGCAGGGCGTGCCAGAGGTCGCGGGGGATGGCTTTTTCGCGCTGGCGGCATTCGCGGACGATGGCTTGCTGCACGCGTTCGGCGATGCCGTGAGAAGCTTCGTGAAAGAGAATTTCCAGGGCGGCGCTGCCCTGGTTGCGCGGATCGATGCTGGAGATGACCACGCGCAGGGGGCCGAGCGTGGTGTAAGCGCCCTGAGAATTTGCGTAGGCGGAAACGTCGACGCGAATTTTTTCCTTGGGCCAGCGGGTTTGAAAAATGTCAGCGAGACGCTCCGACAAGCCCAGGCCCTGCTCGCGTACGAGCGGGGCGACTTGGGCGATCCATTTGCGGTTGGCGCGATCGTGGTCCGGCCACTCGTGGGCGCGATAGACGGGAGCGGCGGCTTCGAGGACCTGCGTGAGTTTGCCGGGCAGGCCGGCGTCGCAGGTTTTCAGCTTGACGCCGGAGAGCTCGTCGCAGCCCTCGAAATCACCCAGCTGATTTTTCAGCAGGAGCATCTCGGTGTTGAAGAGCAGATCCTTGTCGGCGTAGTTGTCGGCATAGTAGGAGACCGCGGCGTCCCAGGCGAGTTGTTCGGACTTGTTGCGCCGGGTCGGCGGGGCCGCGAAGGCCGAGGCTGGAACGGCAGCAGCGGCTTTGGGGTCGCGGCGCTGCTTGGCTTGCTGGTACAGGGTGTGATGGAGATTGATCCAGAAGCCGCTGTGGAGTTCAAAGACCGGGAGCGGGCCATATTGCGTGTCGATTTGTGGGGGCTGCGCCGCAGCGGATCCCGACGGCAGGCACAGCAAAATCGCGTGCAGCAGAAGAAGCGCGAGTGGAGTGAGGGTCAGGCGGCGCATGGGCGAAGTGCCCGATGGTATCGCCAAGTCGGTCCAGGCACAAATGATGTTGGCACTGGAATTGCGAAAAAGAGAGCTCCCGAGGCTTGGCGCCGGGGGTTGCCACTGGCGCGCTTCCGGCGGGAAATTAGCGTTGACCCACCATGGTGGTTGTCGCCAGCCAGCGCTCCAGAACTGCGAACTGCTCCGGCGATGTGTCCTTGTCGAACATCACGCCCATGCCCAGCCCGGGGCAAACGTACATCACGCGCGCGGCGGCTTCGAAGACTTGGTCGCCTTGGCGCAGGCGGACGCGGGTCATGGAGGCCACCGGCATGGGATTGAGGGTGTCAATGTAGCAGCCGGAGCGGCTGACGTCGGAAGTACGGCCGTGCAAGGAATCGGATCCGTTCTGTTTGGTTACTTCGGCGGCCAAGATTAGCGAGTAACGGGCGGCGTTGCGTCGATCGGCCATCGAATCGGGCATTCCAGCTCTCCTTGTGCCTGCGGGACCCAGTGGCGCGAGCGCTCCAAGCGGGCGGAATGGTCGCGGGAGGAGAGGTGGCCCCAAAACTATTGTGGTAGGGGGCGTGACGTGGGGCAAGTACCAATCGAGTCCCGCCGCGCCAATGCGTTAATCGCGGCGGCGCCTCAGGCCTTGCGCTTAGTCGATTTTGGGGTCGGCTTCGCTGCCCACCGCTCCCTGGCGGTCCGCGGCGTGGAATCCGCCGCCGGCATCGCGGAAGAACGAGCGTCGGCCGGTGCGTCCGTAAGTTTGCGGAGTGGCGGCCAGCTCGAATTTTGCGGGCGCGCCCAGGGTGTTGGCGCTGGCCAGGACGTAGCGGAACCTGTAGCCGTTCTTTGTGCCGGAGGCCGTTTCCGCATCGAGCAGGCCGGCGGAGTCGGGGGTGGTAGCGCCCCGCGCAGGCGGCACGAGTTTTTCCAGCGAATCGGGCAGGCGCGAATACTTGCGGCGATAGAGTTCGACGGCCTCGCCGATTTTCTTCAGGCTGTCGAGGGCCGCGCGCTCGGTGGATTCCATCTCGGCGGCGTCCCACTCCATGGCCAGAGAAGGCAGGTCCAGCAGCACCAGGCCGACCGAGAGCAGCTTCCACCCGCCATTTTCGCGGACCAGGCCCATCTTGATGTGCATGACGTTGGCGCCGACGGAGTCGGTGGCGTCGCGAATTTCCACGGGAAGGAAGGCCAGGTTGTCGGTCACTTCGGCACCGCCGACTTGCATTTCCGCGGCGCCGGCGGGAGTTTCGCAGCGGATCAGTGGCCGCCCGGAGGGGCTGGCCAACTGGGAAGCTTTGCCGGGCTCGGCTAGCAGCACGAACCTTTTCATCAGGGCCACGCGCGCCGTGGGAGTCAGCCCGGCGAATGTTTCCGCGTTTCGCGCGGTGAGAAACTTGGTAAAATCTTTTTCACTTTGCGAGCAAGCGGCGATCAGCGCGTCGCGCATCGAGGCGATCGGCCCGCTCACCGGGATCGCTGGAGCGTCCGCGGCGTTGGCGGGCGGCTGGGAGCTGGACTCTTGGGCGCGAACTGCACCGCCGCCGGCTGCGGACAGCGTCAAGGCCGCGAACAGAAGCATCCGCAGGCTGGTCGATTGGTTATCCGCCGCCATGCTAGTCCTTCGCCGCGCCCAAAATCGCCGCCAGGTTCGCGGTGAAACTCGATCGCGGCATTACTTCGTCGCAGCCCGCGGTGCGCGCCTGCGCGGCAAGTTCAGTCTGCACATGGGAGAGAAAGGCCACTACTCGCACGGGGTTTTGTCCGGCGCGGATGCGCTCGATCGCGCGTAGCGGCTGGCTGCGCGCATTCAAGTCCACGATGACCAGCTTCGGCGGGGGCTCCAGCAGCGTCAGCAATGCGTCGCCGTTGGTGGCTACCTTCAGTTCGACGCCCAGGTGCTTGGCGGTTTCAGCCACCTTCATTTGAAAAAACAAATCATCCATCAGGGCCACCACTCTTCCCATGCACTCCGCCTTTCTTGCCGATGTTCACTTGCATTATGCGCGGGTTCTTCCTTTTGCGCCTCCTCGCACATACAATATCCTTCCTCCGTCGGAGGTATTTCGTGCAAACCGCTCGCGCCAGCGATCTTCAGCCCGCCATATCCATGCTAGAAAAGACGCCGGGTCTGCTGGAAACGCTGCTTGGCGATGCGCCGGCAGAACTGTCGCAGTGGAAGCCGGCGGCGGACCGCTGGTCGATTTCAGAGATCCTCGCGCATCTCGCCGACCTCGAGCAGCTTTATTCGGAGCGGGTGCGCCGCATGCTCGCCGAAGACGCACCGGCGCTGCGGCCCTACGACCAGAACGTTGCTTCGGCCGCCGGCGTCTACTCTGGAGGCTCCGCAGCGGAACATCTGGCGAGTTTTACCGCGCTGCGGCGGGCCACGGTGGCGCTGCTAAAAAGCGCGGGAAGTTCCGTAGGTGAGCGCACCGGCGAGCATGCGGAGCTGGGCATCGTCACGCTTTCGCAAATGCTCCATGAATTGGCTTCGCATGATTTAGGACATCTAAGGCAGATCGCCGAACTGTACCGCGCGCATGCTTTCCATCCTTACGCCGGGCCTTTCCAGAAATACTCGAAGCCCCAGCCGTGAGCGCGCATGCCGAAGACGCGCGGCTCGCCGCGGCAGGCCCGCGCGACATCACTCTGTACACCCGGCCAGGCTGCCATCTTTGCAAAGAGGCCAAGGCGGCGATTGCGCCGCTGCTCTCCGAGTTAGGCGCCACGCTGCGCGAAGTGAACATCGACGGGGATGCCGTGTTGGAAGACCGCTATGGATGGGACATCCCCGTGATTTTCATTGGCGCCCGTAAAGCCGCCAAGCATCGCGTAGAGGTGGCCCAATTTCGCCGCCAGATGAGCGAGGCGGAGCAAGTTTTCCGCGCCAAATAGAAAACGCCGCCCCAAAAGGCGGCGCCATGCATTTCAAGAAAAGCGATCTCCTAGTGGCCGTTTCCGGGGCTGTGCGCACCGACGGTTTCGTCCGGCACGGCGCCCTTGCGGCCTTTCACGCGGTCGTACACCGAGACTTGGCTCACCGAACCGAGCCCTTCGTTGTAGAACGTCGGCACGCCCAGCGCGGTGCGCAGCTCTTCATTGAACTTGCGCAAATTGGCCAGGTGGGTGGCCAGCGCCGGGAGCTTCAGGCCGTCATCGGTCAGCAGGAATTTCTGGTAGCCCGCGTCCCACAGGCGCGTGAACTGCCCCTTCACCATAATCGTAGGCACCACCGTCATTTGATAGAGCTCGTCGGTGCCTTTGCGGAACTCCGACCCGCTGCCGTATTTTTCCACACGCACGACGCCGCGCGTGCTGCCCACTTTGAATCCCAGCGCCGCCAGGCTTTCGATGGCTTTTGGTGAAAACCGCTCTTCGACATTCCACATGGCCTGAGTAGGGTAATGAAAGCGGGCGCGTCTGTAAAGCGCCGCCATGGTCGATGAATTCTTTGCATCCGGCGGCGCTGGATTTTGTAAAAGTTTTGTCAGCCGGGATTCACGTAACTGTAACAATTGGTTGTACTTCTGTTCATCAGCTTGCTTTATCAAGGTGCGGGGTGATCGAGCCGGGCATGTCGATATCCACAGGCCGCGCTCGCTTTGCGTTCCACTTGTGTTATATAAACCCGTAAAAATGTCGGGGAAAAAAAAAGGGGTGTAAGTGATGTTCAGATTGGTTCGTTCCATCGCTGTATTTGTGAGTGCAGCGCTCCTCGTCGCGTTACCAATTCGCGCACAGCAAACTCTCGGCTCCGTTACCGGCACAATCACGGATGCCTCCGGCGCGGTCGTCCAGAACGCGGTCGTTAAGATTCACAACTTGGCCACTGGTTTGGAGCAAACCGTAACAACCAAGGCGGATGGCTCTTTCAATGTGTCCGATCTACCCATCGGCACGTACAGCGTCACGTTCTCTCGCGATGGATTCAAAAACGAGATCCATTCGGAAATCGTCGTCCAGGGCAATCGCACCACAACGGTGAATGGTTCGTTGCAGCCCGGTGAAGTGACCGCGACGGTCACGGTGACTGGAACGCCGCTGATGAACCAGACCGACACCACCAATGGCTACGTGGTGGATAGCCTCACGATTCAAGAGACACCGCTCGGCACCGGCAGCTTTACCCAACTAGCGATTCTGAGTCCTGGCGTTCATGCGGATTTCCTGGGTGGGGCTGGCACGAACGCCGGGCTGGGCAATCAGGCGATTTTTGCCAACGGAAACCGGGACACCAGCAATAGCTTTTCGTTGAATGGCACCAGCACGAACAATCTGTTCAACGGCAACTCTACCAGCCAGGTGGGCGAGAACCGCTTCGTTCTAAACACCGGTGAGAATTTCGGAGCCGGTGGCGCCATCCAGACCAGCACTTCGGTTTATGGAGCGATTGGCCAAGCCTTGCCAACGCCTCCTCCGGACGCCATCCAGGAAATCTCCGTCAATGCCTCGATGTACGACGCCACGCAGGGTAACAACAGCGGCGCACACATCAGCGTGATCACCAAATCAGGTACCAACAAACTCCACGGCTCGGTCTGGGAACAGTTCCAGAACAGCGCCATGAATGCTACGCCGTTCTTCTACAATGCGGCCGGAACGCCCAAACCCTTTCTCAATCGCAACCAGTTTGGCGCGACCGTTGGCGGGGCCATCAAGAAGGACAAGCTGTTCTACTTCCTCTCCTACCAGGGAGTTCGCATCGCCGATGCGGAGCCCGCGACGAAAGACACCACCGTGCCATTTCATCTTACGGATGATCGCAGCGCACAAGGCATCACCAACACGCTCAATGCAGATTTTTTCCCGAATTGCGGTCCGGGGCAGACCCCCCCTAACCCCTGCTTTGCGGGCCCGCTCAACGCCGCGGCAATGAACCTCTTGAACGCCAAACTTCCGAACGGGAAGTTTCTGATTCCGAGTGTGAACGCAGCGACCTTTGCCAAGGGTGTAGCCGCCGCCACGACGCTGGGTTTTGACGCCGTGGTACAAGGGCCCAACTCGCAGTCACACGTCGATCAGGGAATCGCCAGCGTAGACTATGTGCTAAGCGACAAGGATCGTTTCTCGGTGAAGTATTACACCCAGAGCGATCCCACCACCAATCCGTTTGGCGCGGTGGGATCCCTGCTGGGCTTCTCGCAGCAGCTTTCGGCGGGCAGCCAAGTCATCTCCCTCGCCAACACTTTCGTCCTGTCTCCCAGTCTTACCTGGGAGCAGCATGGGGGCTTCACTCGGTTGCGCGCTTTTGCCAACACGCAGCAGGACTTCAGTCCGGGTGCCGAGGGTATTAGCCTCCTCGGCTCGGCAACCTTCCCGCAGTTCGGGATCACTACTTCGGATCCGACCATCCAGCAAGGCCTGGAGTTCGGTCCCAGCACCAGTTTTGGGAATGCCGGTATGTTCCAGAATCAATGGGGCGGAGGATCGTCGCTGAACTGGATCTTTAGAAAGCACACTATTAGCTTCGGCGGGCAATTCGACCATACCCAGCTGAACGTCATCAACGACAACACCAACACCGATACGGTGGACTTCACGTCCTTCCTTACTTTCGTGGAAGGGCAGGTGCACAACGGAACCGCGTTCGCGGGTTCGGCGAATCGCTATTACAGGTCGGATACCGCCAGCCTGTACGTGAACGACAATTACAAGGTCCGCAGCAACCTCACGGTGACCGGCGGCTTGCGTTGGGATATCGATGGGCCACTCTCGGAAAAATATGGGCGGCTGACCGGGTTCGATCCGTCCAAGTATAGCTACGTGCAGTGCGCGGTGAACGGACAGCCAGCGGATCCGACAGCGAGTACCTGTGACGCCGGCACAGATGTCATCACCAGCTCGGGACTCGAGATCGCTGGAAATAACAAAGGCGGCGGCACGCCGGGAGCCGGCGATACTTTGATGAAAAACCACCAGTGGGGCTTTGCTCCCCGCATTGGCGTCGCGTGGTCACCGTTTACGAAAATCACGGTGCGCGCGGGTTACGGCATCTACTATGACCGCGGCGAATTGTTCAGCTATCTCTCGCCCAGCGCCGGTTCTGGTTTCAATGGTCCGTTTGGCGTGACGTTGGCACCACCCTTCGTCCAACCGATTGCTGCTGGTAAGAATTCCAACCTATCGGTGCCTTTTGGAACGGTTCCGGCGACCCCACCAACGGCCACTGGCGCCGCCTTTCTGGCCTCCTTGCCCAACCTGTCACAAACCGCCTGCGGTTTTGCGGGATGCTTCCCGGCCGGCAATTTGTTCGGCCCCTTCTTGTTTGGCGGCTACGACATCCACAACAAATTACCGTACACGCAGAACTGGACGATCGATCTTCAATATCAGCTGTTCAACAACTGGCTATTCGAGATCGGGTATGTAGGCAATCATGGCACCCACGAAGTGCTGCCTATTCCTTTCAATCAGCCTTCCATCGCCACGGCTTCGCATCCTGTGAACGGTCAGACCACCTCGTACGGGGGGACTAGCCCGCTGTTTCTCGATACCGAGCCGGTGTTCACCAGCGAGTTTTCCGGCAATGCGCCGATCCGCGTGCCCTTCCCCGGCTACGATATGAATTCCGTGCTCTACCAGGCGGAGGGCGTCTCCAACTACAATGCGTTGCAGATTCAGGTGCACAAGCGCCTGTCCAAGGGGTTCCAATTCACGGCGTCCTACACTTGGTCGCACGCGCTGGATGAGCAAAGCGGGCTAGGCCTGTTCTTCACGGGCAATAATCCACTGGTGCCCAAGGCCAGCTACGCTTCCTCGGACTTCGATCAAACGCACGTTTTTCTCGTCAACTATAGCTACACGATTCCGAGCCTGGCGAAGGGTCGTGCTCTGGGCTATGCGATCAACGGCTGGGTCATTGGCGGCCAGACCGTGGCGCAGAGCGGCCAACCGTACAGCGTCTATGACTTTTCGGGTTCGGTGGGCAGCTTGTTTTTCGGCACGAGTGACTTCATCGGGAACCCCATCGTTCCCCTCTTGCCAGGTGTAACCCCTAAGCAAGCGCAACTGCAGGGCACCACCGGCATCAATGCAGGAAACCCTGTGCTCAATGCCGCTGACTTCGCGCCGCAGTTTGTCGCACCGGGCACCAACGGAGTGCCTGCCTGCGACGCATCCGGGTGCGATCTGTTCGAGTCCACCTATGGCACCGCGGGCCGCAACGTGTTCCGCGGTCCTTTCCAGGTGCGCTTTGATATGAGCCTGGCTAAGGAATTCCCGGTCAAGGAGCGTTTCCGTCTGCGCTTTGAAGCCGACGCGTTCAACATGTTCAACCATCCCGATTTCGACGCGCCGAACAACAACGTCACCTTTTTCCCCAACTTCGTCGGTCCCCCCTCGATCCCACCGCAGGGCAGCCTGGGCGTGATCCAGCATACGATCGGGAGTCCGCGGTTCCTGCAGTTGGGCTTGCACCTCACGTTCTGAAGACTGTTCATCCGTTTCCGAAGGCCGGAGCCACCCCTGTGGCTCCGGCTTTTTATTTGCCCAAGGGGGCGTCCAGCGGTCTCGGCGCCTCTGGCCGTGTAAATCGCCTGCTGGCTCGTGCATCCAATATGAGGTTAGAATAGGCTCCCTTTTTGGACCGTCGGCTCTGCCATGCGACGCTGCTTGTCAGCGCCTCGGGTCAACGATAAGTGCTTGACAAATGGTTACTTATGCGTTATAATGTTTACGTGGGTTACAGTCAGGTCTCTTGGGCAGCTCTTTCCATGGAACCGCCCCAGCCCGGCCACGGTGCAAACTCTCTTAACCCTTTTAGAATCCGCACTTCCACAAAATGCGTCCGTAACTCCTTTAGAATCCCCACTCCCAAATCTAAAGGACTTAAACCTCTTTATAATCAACACTTACAGAAAACCCTGGGGGGTGGGGCCCTCCCGTTAACCAGCGGTTCGGAAAGTGGGCAGCAGGTCTAGCCATGTCCGTCGCCAAGCATGTTGCGCCTGCTGGGTCGGTCGCCTCGGGCCGGGCGGGCCAGTCTGTCCTCGATTGCATCGGGAATACCCCCCTGCTGCGGTTGGAGCGTGTCGGGCGGGAATTTCCCCATGTGGAATTCAGCGCCAAGGCCGAATGGTTCAATCCGGGCGGCTCCGTTAAGGATCGTCCCGGGTTGAGCATGATTCAGGCGGGCCTGGCCAACGGCGCTTTGCGAGCCGGTAAGACCATCGTCGACGCCACCAGCGGCAACACCGGGATCGCCTATGCCATGATTGGCGCGGCGCTGGGGTATCCGGTCAAGCTGTGCTTGCCGGATAGCGCTTCGCACGAGCGCAAGCGCATCCTGAATGCATTTGGGGCCGAGTTGATCATTACTCCCGGGGATGAAGGCACCGACGGGGCCATTCGCCGGGTACAAGAGATCGTCGCGGCCGACCCAGAGAAATATTTTTATCCCGATCAATACAGCAACCCGGCCAACTGGCAGGCGCATTACCGCACCACCGCAAATGAGATTTGGGAGCAGACCGGCGGACGCATCACGCATTTCGTCGCCGGCCTGGGCACCAGCGGCACGTTTATGGGCACTACCCGGCGCCTCAAGGAGCTCAATCCCGCGATTCGCTACATCAGCCTGCAGCCCAACGCGCCTTTCCATGGGCTGGAAGGCTGGAAGCACATGGAGACCGCCATTCGCCCCAAGATTTACGACGACAAGCTGGCGGATGAAAATCTCGAGGTTGACACCGAAGATGCGTATCGCCTGGTGAAGCGCATGGCTCGCGAAGAGGGCTTGCTGGTCAGCCCCAGCGCGGCAGGGGCGCTACTCGGCTGCTTCCAAGTTGCAAAAAGTATCCCGCAGGACCAGCACGTGGTGATCGTTACGGTTTTCCCGGATTCCGGTGCCAAGTATCTCAGCGAACGCTTCTGGGAAGAGTTCTAACGATGGCCACGGTGACCCTTCTCCGGCTCGGCCCAGCAATTGCCGAAAGAATCCGCAAGCACGGCGCGGAAACCTACCCGCACGAATGCTGCGGCGCGCTGCTCGGGCGAGATGCCGACGCTTCCGGGATAGGCGAGGAAACGCCGTCGCGCGACGTTCTGGACCTGTTCCCGCTAGTGAATCGGCGCGACGATTCGCCGCGCAATCGTTTTTCCGTCACTTCGGAAGATGTGCTGGCGGCGGAAAAGGCTGCGCGGGCCCTCGGCATTGACGTGGTGGGCTGGTATCATTCGCATCCGGATCATCCGGCGGAGCCGAGCCAGTACGACCGCGACCACGCCTGGCCCTGGTACAGTTACATCATCGTGAGCGTGGCCAACGGTCAGCCGCAGCGCATGACGTCGTGGCGCCTGAACGACGACCGCGCCGGGTTCACGTCTGAGGATCTAGAGATTGGCCAGCGCGCCAACGTCTAACGTTATGTAGCGGTGGGTCTTTAGACCTGCCAACCGCGCCGCGCGTTAGATTGCATGGTTCAGGAGAACCGACATGGCAGTGAAAGTCATGATTCCAACGCCGCTTCGCGTATACGCCGGCAAACGTGATTCCGCGGAGTTCAACGCCGCCACTGTCGGGGAAGCCCTTGGCCACCTGACGTCGCAATTTGCCGAGTTGCGCAAACATCTGTTCACCGACGACGGCAAACTGCGCAGCTTTGTAAACGTCTACGTCAACGACGAGGACATTCGCTATTTGGCGAAAGAGAACACCCCGACCAAGGACGGCGACACCATCAGTATCGTCCCGTCGATCGCCGGTGGTTCTGCTTTGTTCCACTGTTGTTGCGGCTGATCTTACGGGCCACGGCGAAGAGGAAGTCCCTGCCATGCTGCTGGTTCGAGCAAAGAATCCCCGTTCAAGGTATTTCATCTAATATTCGGTTAGACTCCTGAGGGAGTAAAGGAAATCGCAATGGCCACCAAAGTACAGCCGCAGACCGGGCAGCCGGGCGCGGCACCAGACTCCGGCAACGTAGCCACCAGCCTGACGAACGAAGAGATCCTGCGTTACAGCCGCCACCTGATCATGCTGGAAGTCGGCATGGAGGGGCAGCTCAAGCTCAAGAACTCCAAAGTGCTGCTGATCGGCACTGGCGGATTGGGCGCGCCGCTGGGGCTTTACTTAGCGGCTGCGGGAGTCGGCCGGCTCGGGTTGGTGGATTTCGACGTTGTGGACTTCACCAATCTTCAACGGCAGGTGGCGTTCGGCTCAGACGACGTAGGTAAGCCCAAAGCCGCGGCGGCACAGGCGCGGCTGTCGAACCTCAATCCCGACATCAAGGTCGAGATGTATGAGACCAAGCTGACCAGCGACAATGCGCTCGATCTTTTCCGGGACTTCGACGTAATCGTCGACGGCACCGACAATTTTCCGACGCGCTATCTCGTGAACGATGCTTGCATTCTTCTCGGCAAGCCCAACGTGTACGGTTCGATCTTCCGCTTCGAGGGGCAGGCTACTGTCTTTGGCATGCCGGACGGACCCTGCTACCGCTGCCTGTATCCCGAACCGCCTCCGCCGGGTTTGGTGCCGTCATGCGCCGAAGGAGGTGTCTTGGGTGTTCTTCCGGGAATCGTTGGCTCCATTCAAGCCATGGAGACGATCAAGCTGATCCTCGGCCGAGGCGACAGCCTCGTCGGGCGGTTATTGCTGTTCGATGCCCTGGCCATGAAGTTCCGCGAGCTGAAGCTTCGTAAGAACCCCAACTGCCCCGTTTGCGGCGAGCACCCTACGGTCACCAAGCTGATCGACTACTATGAGTTCTGCGGCGTTCGCGGCGAAGAGGCGCCGGTGCCAGACCTGAAAGTTCCGGAGATCACACCGCGGGAGCTGAAGGCGCGGCTCGATCGCGGCGACGATCTGTACATTCTGGACGTGCGCGAGCCGCACGAATATCAGATCTGCAATCTCAAGGGGCACCTGCTGCCGCTCGGGGAACTCCCCCGGCGCGTCCATGAGCTGGATTCTTCGCAGGAAATCGTGGCGCATTGCCGCAGCGGCAAGCGTTCCGCAGAAGCCGTCGATTTTCTGCGCAAGGCCGGCTTCCGCAAGATTTTGAATCTGAAGGGGGGCATCCTGGCCTGGTCCGACGAGGTCGATCCCTCCGTTCCCAAGTACTGACCCTGCGCACCCCTAGAGTAGAGAGCCGGTCGACCCTGCCGACCGGTTCTTTCTTTTGTTCGCGATGGGGTATGATCGGGACCCAGTTTTGCAGAGGACTTCAGGAGAGCAAATGGCGGCAACCAAGATCATCGTGAACCACAATGGGTCGATTCGAGTCGAGGGCGATTTCGAGATCGTCGATCCCGAAGGGAAAGCCTTCGGGCTGGCGGGCCGTACCGCCATCGGCCTATGCCGCTGCGGCCACTCCGCCAACAAGCCGTTCTGCGACGGGTCGCACAAAGTGTGTAACTTCACCGACAGCGTTGCGGCGCGGGAACTGGCTCCGCCGAAGCCCAAAATGTAATTTCGCGATTCCCGCAATGGGATGAGACAGTCTCATCGTGAGACTCGCGCCAATCTCGCCTTTTCTTTGCACTATTCCGTCCCTAAGTGTCTAAAAATGAATTAGATAGCTGGGCATATCTGAGGATTTTCTCAGGTTTGCTCGCGTCTCGCCCGTTCCCATCCTTTTCCGGTGTTCCGTTGTGGTTCCAATAAACCCCTAAAGTTCAATAGCTTACAGACCGATATTTTCCGGTAGGAACGGACTTGAAGTTGCAATCCACCGGAGTTGTCAGTCTTTCGTTGGCATTTGGGGGGTTTCGTGGGCGGTTGGGGCAAGATCATAGGGTTTCTCGGGGTGGACCGCTCTGCGGGTCCCGATAGCCAGCCCAAGTCTGCTCCTGCCTCTGGTGTAGCCGGTTTGGCCGCCACCTTCAAGCCGGACGGTTCGCGGGCCTTTGTTACCTCCTGCGCCGTTCTCACCGTACTGTTCGCCGGGGTCATTTTCTATCTTCGCTATACGGGCATTTCCGGCTCTCCACAAACCTATCTCTATCTTGAGGTTGGCGGGACACTGATCAGTTTCTGCTACGCGGCCAACGCGTTGGTGCGTTTCCGCGGAACGCACGACCGCACGGCTTTGATCCTTGCGTTTGGCTTTGTGCTTTCGGGAATTATCGAGACGGTGGGCTATTTCCGCTTGGACGATCAGATCCAGGCCGGCAACGCCGCCCTAACCAGCATACCCATGGGCTGGATGGTCAGCCGCACGCTGCTTGCGGTCATGCTGCTGGCCGCCATCGGCGTCGATCGGTACATGCCTACGGCCCGGCAGCCCAGCCGCGAGACCGCTGGCGCCTTGCTGGTCGTTTTGATTGCGGCGTATTTGACCAGCGCTGCGTTTCTAGCCGCACCGGCCGCGCCTGTCGCCCATGCCGCTAAGATTCTGTCGCGTCCCTGGGAGCTGCTTCCAGGGTTGCTGTTCCTGTTTGCCGCCATCAGTTTTCGCAAGCACTTGATCAATGACAAGAGCCGGAAGACCGCCGCGAGCCTGTACGACTATTCGCTGTTTGGCGTGGCCTCGCTGAACTTCGTTTGCCACGCCGCCGCTGCTTTTTCGCAGCAACTCTTCGATGGCCCATTCTTCGTCGCCGAGCTGTGCAAGACGGCGGGCTACGTGGTCATTCTGACCGGCGCGCTGTTGGAACAAGCGCGGCTGTTCGAGCAGGTGCGCTCGATGGCCGCCAGCGACTCGCTGACCGGCCTGGCCAACTACCGGCGCCTGCTGAGCGTTTTGGAAACCGAACTGGAGCGCTCGCACCGCACCCAGAGACCCTTCAGCGTGGTGCTTCTGGACATGGATGGTCTCAAGGGCATCAACGATCAATTTGGGCACCTGACCGGGAGCCGCGCGCTGGTGCGGCTGGGCAAGATTCTGGCGAACCATTCTCGATCGATCGATACGCCGGCGCGTTATGGCGGAGATGAATTCGCGCTGGTGCTGCCGGAGGCGGGGCGCGAAGTGGCCGCGCGGGTGGTTTCGCGCATCCGCGAGCGGTTGGCTGCGGAAAGCGAAGCGCCGACGCTGTCGGTGAGCGCCGGAGTGGCGGCCTTTCCGGAAGACGGGGACACCGCAGAAAAGCTTCTTGGCGCCGCCGACCGCGCGCTGTACGGGATGAAGAACCGCGGCGGCAGCATTCAAAATCTCACGCGCATTGCCGCGTGCCTGTGAGGATGGACGACGATCATGGCTCTCAGGACTCCCACCTTCACCTTTCATCGCGCCGAAAAGCGCATCCCGATGGAAATTCCCGTGGTGCTCGACGGGCATCGGCAGACGCCCGGCGTTGAATCGACCTTTACGGAAAATGTCAGTGCCCGTGGTGCTCGCGTGGTGAGTGTCCGCCGGTGGGACAAAGGCGAGCCCCTGACGTTCGTGTCGCGCACTGGAGAGTTTCGCTCCCTGGCTCGAGTGGCTTACTGCCAACCGCTGCATGGCGACGGCTATGCGGTGGGGGTGGAGTTCCTCGATCCAACAGGGCGATGGGTTGTTCAATCATAGAAAAGCTCGGCCCAACGGACGGGCGGATAGGAGGGGAACGTCAGGAACGGAAGACAAATAACTAGCGCAAAAAAGAAATATAGGAGTTGAAGCGCCGAGCGGAAAGAGAAGGCCGTTCGGCGCTTCATTCTTTTTGGGTGAGGCGAGCGCAAGAGTGGAAGAGCTTAAGAGTTTAGCTGCTCGCTGGCAAGAATCGCGGCGGCGCGGAAGGCGCTAAAGCGCGCCCCTACAATGGTCTTACAGCCGGCTTGCAAGAGTTTCGTAAACTTGGATCATTCCCTCGACCATTTTTTCGGCCGAGAAATTTTCTTCGACGCGCCGGCGTCCGGCTGCGCCCATCTTTTTCGCGCCAGACGGGTCCCGCAAGACGGTGGCGGTTGCGGCCTGAAGGGCTGGCACGTTTGCGGCCTCCACCAGCAATCCGCTTGTGCCATTTTCGATGATTTCGCCGAGGGCGCCGCGATGGAACGCGATGGACGGAATCTCGTAGGCCATGGCCGCCAGCAGGGAATTGTTCAAGGCTTCGAAAAACGACGGCAAAAGAAAAACGTCCAGCGCGGCGTAAACGCTTTCCACGTCCTTCACAAATCCGGCAAAGATCACTGCTTCGACGAGGCCCAGTTCCCGCGCTTGCGATTCGAGTTGCGCCCGGCACGGACCATCGCCGGCCAGCAGCAATTTCGCTCCGGGAAACTCTTTGCGCGTTTCCGCGAGCGCGCGAATTAGCCATTCCTGCCCCTTGTCCGGCAGCAATACGCCGACGCAGCCCAGCAAGGGGGCTTCACCGGAAATACCCCAACGTTTTCGCGCGGCTTGCCGTTGTTCGGAGATGAATCGCGGAGGAATTTCCGCGCCCTCGTACACTACCGTCAACTTTTCCCTCGGGGCGCCGGACGCTGCCGCTTGCTCCGCCACCCAATTCGAATTGGCCACGATTCGCGCCGCTGCTGCGTAGCGCGCACGCGCTAGCCGGTTTTTTCCGATCGGATAGCCGACGCGCCGGGAAATGACCAGCGGCACGCGCCTGTGGGCGCCCGCGAGCCACGCCGCGGTTACTGCGTGGGCCTCGTTGGCGTGCACCAAGTCGAAGCGGCCGCTGCGCAACAATTCCCGGATTTTCCACGTCGCAGGCAATCGCAGAAATCCACGCGAAACGAAGTGAGCCGGCACGCCGCTCGCCGCGGCGCGCTCGCCCAGCGCCGATTGGTCCGCGGCCACGAGTTCGGGCTGGTGACCCCGCGCGCGCAAGCCCTGGAGCAACAGTAGAGCTTGATTCTGCCCGCCGCGCCAGGAGGTCTCCAGGTCAACCAGCAGAGGTCTCACGACCCAGACTCCGTCTTCGCACCGGTGGCCGCGACCAATTTGCCGAGCTTGGCATATTTCAAGCGCACCGAGCGCGCGGCCATCTGGGCGATCAAGGCGCCGCGGTAGCCATCCAGAAAACCGCCGCGCAAAACGAAATTCTGAAACCAGCTCCACGGCGTTGCCAGCCACAGCGCGGCGCGCCACTTGCGTTTTCCCTGCCCAAACATCTGCTGGGCGGCCAGCGTGGTATAGCGCTGGACGTTGGCCTGGTGCTCGTCGAAGGAGCGCACGGTGTAGTGCAGCAAATCTCCGCTTAGGCGACCAGTTTGCCCCTCGAAGCGCAGCGACTCGTGGATAATCCCGGAAAATTCCGCGGAGTCGCGACGATACAGGCGGCGTTGAAAATCAGGATACCAGCCGGAATGCTTGATCCACGCGCCGAGGTACCAGGTGCGGCGCGCCATTTCGCACACGCTAAATTCCGGGGTGTGCTTTTTCCACTCCAGAAGCGAGGTTTGCAGCGCGCTGCTCAGTTCTTCGTCGGCATCCAGGGAAAGAATCCAGTCGTGGCTCGCGCACTCCGCCGCGAAATTCTTCTGGTCTGCGTAGTTGGTCCAGGTGCGAGAGAAGAATGCGGCTCCGTGTTGCCGGGCGATTTCTTCGGTGCGGTCGGTGCTGCCGGAGTCCACCACCACGATTTCATCTGCGATTCCGGCAAGCGAGCTCAGCGCGCGAGGGAGGTTCTCTTCTTCATTGAGCGTAATTAGGCAGGCGGAGACGCGGTTCATCGGCGATGGAGGGGAGGCTGTGAATCTGCCGTCAGTATCTCACAATCGCCCTGATAGGGAATCGGATCCCCTTTGTGCCGGTTCGGCCGGCCGGGTTGCCTATTTGGGTTGAAAGCTGATGCGGAGGAGGGTCTCGCCGATGCGGAATTCCGCGCCGTTGAGCAGCATGGCCGCGCGCACGCGCTCTTCCTCATAGAATGTGCCGTTGGTGGAATCGAGATCTCGCAGATTCACGAAACCATCGCGGATCTCCAGGACGCAGTGATGGCGAGAAATTTCTTGGTCCGGCAAGGCAATGTCCGCGCCGTCCCGCCCGAGCACGACACGCGGCTTGGACAGTTTGTGGACGGAGTCTTTTCCTGGCCCGGAAATAATGGTGAGGGTCACATTCTTCATGGCCAGAAGCTGAGAACTGCCGTTTTCCTCCGGGAGGTCGAGCTTCGAGCCACCACCGTCGCCGCGAGCGAAAGAAGGGAGCGGAGAAATGACCATGGTCGCGTTGGGGTGCCGCTGGGTGTCTACCACCGTGGGCTGTCCGCACTTGGAACACTGGAATTGTACTTTCGGGTGGGTGCGGACCTCCGCATCTCTGAGCACATGTTTCGTGCCGCAATGGGTGCAAGCTACCTGCATGGCTTGAAGTTACCACGTCGATAGGAGGTATGAGATACATGCCAGGCCAGCTTTGCCGCAACGGTAACTGCAACACCGGTATGGACTTTTCGCACCGTGGGTATAGGGGTCAGTTTTGAAATTCGAAGGCACGGGATAACAAAGAAAGAGCGGCCTGGTCGATGAGAGGCCGCTCTTTGGGGGGAGGGGTTTTTCTTGGTTTACGGGGAATAGTTAACCCAGAGAGTCTATTATCTGAATATTTTGCAATACTGTCCTTTTTGGCACACTTTCTAGATTCTTCTAGGAGTGCCTTCCTGAGCGGGTTGGAACGCGGCAGCGCCCCCACCTTGCATGTTTGTGCTACGATTGCGGTTTCCAGATCAACCAGGAGAACGCGCCTTGGCAGAGCACATTTCGCGTAAAGAGCTGAAGCAGGACAAGATCCACGACGCCATCGAGCACAGCGCCGAGGCGGTCTATTCGCACAAGCAGATGACGCTGGTGGTGCTCTTGGCGGTGCTGGTCGTGGTGGTGGCGTATGGCGGCTGGACGATCTACAACGACCGGCAAACAGCGGCAGCCTCCGAGGCTTTCGACACGGCGATGAAGGCTTACAGCGGCCGCATCGGCGGGGCGCCCGATCCCGCGGAACCCAGCGATGTCAGCTATCCGGACGAAGCTACCCGCTCGCTGGATGCCGGGCAAAAGTTCAGCAGCGTTGCGCAGAAATATCCCAACACCAACCCTGGCAAACTGGGCCGCTATTACAACGCGCTGTGCCTGGAAGATCTCCAGCAGCACAACCAGGCGCTGGAACAATTGAAAAAGCTCAGCTCGGGCAGCGACAAAGAACTGGCCACTATGGCGCAATATCAGACGGCCATCATCTACGCGCGCACCGGCAAACCGGACGAAGGCATCAAGATTCTTCGCGCACTGGCGGATAAGCCGTCGGTATTCGTTTCGCGCCCCCTGGTGCTCCTGGAACTCGCGGGGGTTCTGCGGCAGACCAATCCCAAGGAAGCTGCCAGCGTGTACCAGCAGGTGAAGAAGGAATTTCCGAATACGGCGGTCGCGGAACAAGCGGACCGCGGGTTGGACACGCTCTCGTCGAAATCCTGAGCTGCGGGCCGGTGTACCGGGCCTTCGCGAGTTGCACGCAGGCCCGCGAACCGATCGATTGCACGAGTAGACGCCAGGCCGGCAACGCAACCCACGGAGCGGCTCATCGAACGCATTCCCATTCTTGCGCCTTGGGCGATGCACGCGGAACACTCGCGCGGGCGCCGCTATGCGGAATTTCCCCATCCTTATCGCAGTGAATATGCGCGCGATCGCGACCGGATCATTCATTCGCGGGCTTTTCGCCGGCTGGAAGCCAAGACCCAGGTTTTCACGACGCGCTTCTCCGATCATTTCCGCAACCGCTTGACCCACACCTTGGAGGTTTCGCAGATCGCCCGCACGGTGGCTGCGGCGCTGGGGTTGAACGCCGAGCTCGTGGAGGCCCTGGCGCTGGTGCACGACATCGGGCACCCGCCTTTTGGGCACGCCGGGGAGCGCAAACTCGACGAGTTGATGCGGGCACACGGCGGATTCTTCAATCACAATCTGCACGCGCTGCGCATCGTGGAGCAGTTCGAGCAGCGCTACCTGGATTTTGCGGGGCTGAATCTTACGTTTGAGGTACGCGAAGGTATCATCAAGCACTCGCGCGAATACTCCGCGCGGGAGTTTCCGCAGCTTGCCGAGTATCTTCTGGATTTGCGGCCGCCGCTGGAGGCGCAGCTCATCGATTGCGTCGACGAAATCGCGTACAACACCGCTGACCTGGACGACGCGCGGGAGGCGGAGCTGCTCGACCTGGCTGCGTTGTGCGAAGAAGTGCCGGTGTTCGGAAAAGCGTACCGGCAGGTGCATGCGGCGCATCCGGCCGCGCGAGAAAAACTGAAATTCAACGAGGCCCTCAAGCACGTTCTCGATTTGCTGGCCACCGACTTGATTGAAGCGACCAGGCAGCGCGTGGCGGCTTCGGCCGTTTCCAGCGTGGACGACATCCGCCGATTGCCGACGCGGTTAGCGGGCTTCAGCGAGGCATTCGCGGTTCGCAACCGGGAACTCAAGCGTTTTCTCTTTACGAATATCTACGACCGGGCGGCCATCACCGAGGACCGCGACCGCTCGGCGCAATGCCTCGAAGAGCTGTTCGCGTACTATCTGGCTTCCCCGGGCTCAATGCCGGCTCCGCATGAAGATCTCACGCGCACCGAGGCCAGGCACGTCGTTGTGTGCGATTACATCGCGGGGATGACTGACCAGTTTTTGTTGCGCCAGCACGCACTACATTTCGGTCCGTCCGCCGACGGGAAAGGAATCAACGCTTCCGCGTAGCCTGAAGTCGAAATCTCACGCGAGAAACGTACCTGGCTGTCCCTTCGCACGCGGCACCCGGCTAGGTACAATGCAGAAGCCAGCCCGAACGTACTCCCAGCCTGCCAAAGGAAAGGAAATGGCAACAGTGGTCCCCGAGTTATCTCCTAAGGCCTGGCCCAAGATTCTGGTTCTGCTTCTCGCGTCTGCGGCGGGGGCGGTTTTCGTCTTCGCGCAGACGTCTTCCCTTCTGCCAGGACAAAAACAGGCGCCGACTCAACCTCCACCGCCGTCCGATTCGCTCGGGCGCGACACGCCGCGGGGCACGGTGGTTGGTTTCATCCAGGCGGCGCAATACGAAAGAGACACGGCCGTCGAATATTTTCAACCTCAAGGAAAAAGTCATCGATCGACGCCGGAAGACGAGCACGAACTCGCGGGACAGCTTCTTGCCGTGCTCAACGCGAGGTTTCCCTCCTCCGCCCTGGCTACCCTAAGCCGCGATCCGCTTGCCCCCGGCGATGACGGACAGCCCCAGAACCAGATCAAAATCGGTGGCACACCAAGCCTGAGCGAAACGTTTCCGATCATCCTGGTCCGCCTGGACGACCCGCACGATAACAAACTCAAACTCTGGTTCATCTCGCGGCAAACGCTCGAGCAGGTGCCGGAAGCCTATGATTCGCTGCGCTTTCCGCGGATCGAAAAAGAGCTGCCACAATTTCTTGTCAAGAATCGTCCCGTGGGAATGCCTTTGTGGCAGTGGATCGCGATCCTTCTGCTCGCGCCCATCGCTTTGGCGTTGGGCTGGTTAGTGGCATCGCTGACTCGCCTTTGCTCGGGCTTCGTGCGCCGTTTGCGAGGGCGTCCGCCGCTTACCGAAGAATTGCACCGCCGCTTCGGTCCGGGGGCGCTGCTGGTCGCGGCGCTCATTCACTACTATTTCGTGTATTTCATCGGCGCGTCGCTGCTGTATCGCCAGTACTATCGCCAGGTGATCTGGGTTTTTCTTGCGTTCGCTTTCTATTGGGCGGTCACGCGGGTCACCCATCGGATTTCGCGGGACATCGCGGAGCGCCTGACTGATCGCGGGCGGCTCGCGGAACGCTCGCTGGTGTCGCTCACCCGCCGTGTCCTGGACGTTTTGATTTTCATTATTCTTGGGCTGTATCTGCTGAAATCTCTTTTTGATGTCAACGTTACCGCGGCGCTCGCGGGCCTCGGCATTGGCGGCTTGGCGATCGGCCTCGGCGCGCAAAAAACTTTCGAGAATTTGCTGGGCGGAATTTCCATCCTTACGGACAAGGCTATCGTGGTCGGCGATCCATGCCGCATCGGAGATCAGCGCGGCGTGGTGGAGGATATCGGTCTGCGCTCGACCAAGCTGCGCACGGAGGATCGCACGGTGGTCTCGATTCCCAACGGCACCGTGGCCACCGCGGTCCTGGAGAACTACCGGCTGCGCGACAAAATCTTGTGCCGGCAAACCTTGCGTTTGCGTTACGACCTTTCGCCCGATCATTTGCGGCACGTGTTGGCAGAAGTGCGCGAGGTATTGCAGGGTCACGCGAAGGTGGAAGAAGGAAGCTCGCGCGTGCGGCTGCTCAAATTTGGTGAGACCGCCATCGAGGCCGAGATCTATGCGTACATCCTGGAGCGGGACTACGGCGAATTTCTGGCGACGCAAGAAGATTTGCTGCTGCAGGTGATGGAGACGCTGGAGCGGACCGGCGGAGCGGTGGCGCTGCCTTCGCAGACCACGGTGGTGACGCAAGATCACTACGTCGATCCAGAGAAGGCCGCGGCGGCTCAGAAGGCCATCGAGAAAACCCGCACGCCGGGCGCGCAGCGTCCGTAAGTCTTGTCCGGTACCGGCGCGCCGGGCATCTCGCGTCCTGATTTCTTTCAATTTCTCCTTCAAAACTGGCGGGCGCGGATCAGTTCTTCGCCTCAAAGGTATTGCAGGCGGCGACGGTTCCCGCGTCGAGTCCTTTGCGGAACCACGACATGCGCTGCTCCGAGGTGCCGTGCGTGAAAGAGTCCGGGCTCACGTGGCCCGTGGCCATTCTCTGCAAACGGTCGTCGCCGACGGCTGCGGCGGCGCCCAGCGCCGATTCGACATCGCCCTTTTCCAAAAGGCCGCGCTGCTGGGTCGAGTGCGCCCAAACGCCGGCGAAACAGTCGGCTTGCAGCTCCAGATGAACCGAAGCGGAATTTTGCCCGCGGGGATTGTCTTCCTGCAGCTGGCGGACTCTGCGCTCGATGCCGAGAAGTTTCTGGACGTGGTGCCCGATCTCGTGGGCCAGTACATAAGCTTGCGCAAACTCACCGGGCGCGCCGAAGCGCCGGCGCAGCTCGTCATAGAAGCCGAGATCGATGTAGACCTTTTCGTCGCCGGGACAATAGAAAGGGCCGGTGGCGGATTCGGCGCTGCCACAGCCGGATTGCGTGTAATCGCGGAAGAGCACCAGCCGGGCGTGGTGATAAGGTTTGCCGGACTGCTGGGGAAGAATTTGAGTCCAGGTATTTTGCGTGTCGTCGAGGACGAACGACACGAATTGCACCAGCGGTTTCTCGGCTTCGTCGCGCGCAGGGTTCGGCCGGTGGCTAACCGCTGCGGGTCCGGGACCGACGCTGCCGCCGCCAAGCAGTGCAAAGAAGTTCTGTTTGAAAACCAGGCTGAGGACTAGCAGGACCAGCGCGCCACCAATTCCGATGTGCGCGCCGCCGAACTGAAAACCTCCACCGCCGCCGCCGGACTCGTCGCGACGATCTTCAATGTCCTGGCTCTCATCGCCGGGCGTCCAGCGCATGGTTGGGTCTCCTCCGGGCCGGTGCAAGAATGGTAGCACTCAAGAGTGCGGGAGTGAACGTAGAGAGACCCCAGAGGCACGGCGCCTGGGCATCCGCCGGCCTTGTTTCTGGTGCGAGTAGAACTGGCTGCTTGCGAAACCTGTTGTTGTGCGCCGCTCTTCTAAGGCTTGGTGGGCAGCGGGGTGACCTTGGTGTCGGTCTGCGTGAAGTCGAAATGGAGCAGCCACTCACTCGGCACGGCTGCGCCGTCTACTTTGGCGGGTGCGAAGTCCCAGCGGCGGGCGGATTTCAGCGCGGCGTCGGCGAAGAAATGGCTGGAGGCAGAAGCGACCTCGGCGGAAGAGACGTCGCCGGAAGCGTTCACCAGAACCTTGACTACGACGCGCACGGTCCCGTGAATGGTGTTTCTGGATTTCTGGGAAACGTCCGGCAAAACTTGCGTCAACACTTCACCGGCAGTTACGGCATCCCGGTTGATTATCGCGGGTACGACGGGCGCAGCGTCAGAGCGAGGAACTGCGGAACGCAGTGCCGCCGGAGTGGAACTGGCGTCGGCGGAGGATTCATTTCTAGCGACCAGCTGTTTCTCGCCGCCGTTCGCCGCGGAACTCTGTTCGGGCTTTTCCGCCGGCTGCACTGCGGACCTCTGCGGGAAGTCGTTCGACGCAGGCGCGGACTTGGGCTGCGATTTTGACTGCGGCTTGGATGGGCCAGCGGGCGCCGCCTTCACTGGAGCGGCGGGTTGCGTTTGCGGTTGAGCCGCGGGCTGATGGGGAGTTGCGGACGAGGCGGGCTCGGGCGACGTGCCGCGACTGCGCCATCTGGGGATGGCCAGCATGACGCCAAGGCTCAAAGCGATCAGCACTCCAAAGAAGATGTAATAGGACTTGCCTGGCAAAGCTTTTCCGGGAACGAAAGAGTCCCGGGGAAGCGACTTGACGACCGCCTGATTTTGCAGCGCGTGTTTCCGTTGCATGTGAAGCGGAGTCACCGGCGACAGAGGAACGGACAAAGGATCCACGACGAGAGAAGGGTTGGCCGCGGAAGCCGTAGGAGTGGCGGTAGCAACGGCCACCGCCGTTGCCGTGGCTTGCGCAGCTTCGGCCGGAGCGCTCACCAACGAGGCAGGCCTCTCGATGGCGGCCGGCGCTTGCACGGGCAGTGGCGGCGGCGCCGCCTGCGGATTCAGCCGCGCCGCGATCTCGGCCACGCTCCAGCGGCGTTGCGAATCGCGGCGCAAGGAGTGCCGCGCGATGTCGAGAAAAGGTTCGGGCAAATCCGCAGACAACTGAGGTTCGTCTTGCTGCGACGATGGCGAAGCAAGTTCCTCCGCGGTGGGTGCGTGCTGCGTGAGCGCTTCGACCAACGTGATGCCCAGAGACCATACGTCATCGGGAGGCAAGAGGGTCCGCGTGGCGGCATCGGGAGGGGAGTAGGCATCCGGCTTTTCGACTTTGGCGCGAGGGTCGCCGGCGCGGCAGATGGTGTCGCTGGAGAGCTTGAGCTGATCGTCGATGGCCAGGATGTTGCCAGGCTGAATGCGGCCATGCACGAAATTTTGCGAATGGAGATACTTCAAGGTGTCGAGAAAAGGCTCGAGCATATCCCGCGTTTCGGCGGGCGCGAGCGGCCGATGCGGCAGAAATTGCGCGAGGTTTTCGTCGGCATACTCCATGACGACGTAGAGCAGGTTCATGCCCGCCAACTGACAGCGCCCGGTCTCGTAGAGCCGGATCAAATTCGGATGAGAGAGTTGCGCGATCTGCTTCCAGCGGGAAAGTTGGGCTTCGGCGCCGGCAGCACCGGCCTGAACGAATTTGATGGCAGCTTTTTGTTTGCTTTCGCCGCGTTCGGTGAGGAATACGACGCTGTGATCCGACCCGCCTAAATGCCTGCGTAGCTGGAAGGCGCCATCGATGACTTGGCCTTCCCATTCTCTCCAGGTATCGGACATAATCCACCCCCGCTGGCTGGGCTGAGCAAGGATCATTGTACTCTGACGGGGAGGAAGTCAACGCTGTACAAAGGGGCAGGGTCGGCAGATGGTTAAGGTGGTTAGAACGATCGCGTGATCGTATGGAGTGCGGGGGCTAGGCCCCGCTTTTCCGTGACAACCTTGCCAAAACCCGCTCGCGCAAGCGACCACGGCGCCAAGCATATTAGCTCCGGAGCCGTGAAGGACCGCTGACGAAGGGACTGCCGCGCTCGTAGAATCGGAGCAGGCGATGCGCCGCGCGGGTGATCCCGATGCGCTTGCTGACGCCAAGGCGGTCAATGTTTTTAGTGACTGGAGCGAGCGTCCTGTCGCCCGAAGGATTGAGTTTGCCCAGCCAAAGAGGCCCAGCAGCACACAGATCGATGCCGTCGAGACGCCGGTCAATCTGCAGTGCCAACGCCAGCCGGCCGGGCCCCCGGGTCAGATCCAGAAGCCGGGTGGTCTTGCGGTGCACCCGCATTTGATCGAGGCCTTCGAGAGGCTCCAGCGCGCGGATGAGCACTCCGCCTCCTACGTTTGGCGCCTCGGCAGTGACATTCAGCATGAAATGATTGCCGTAGGTGAAGTAGACGTAGGCATGGCCGCGGCGCAAGAACATGGAGCGAATCCGAGGGGTAGGCCCCCGAAAATGATGCGCAGCGGGATCCCGCGGAGGATAAGCTTCGGTTTCGACGATTCGGCCGACCAGCCGCCCGGCGGGCAGCTCTCGCACCACTACCTTGCCGATAAGGAAGCGCGCCAGCGCCACCGTCCCGATGGGCAATTGGGTCCGGCGGAGACGGCGAATCAAGATGTCACGATCGTTGCGATTTACGATGCGCAGAGGCTATCGTTAAACCGGCCGCAGATCAAATTTTAACCGCGGGCGGGGAGAATGCATCCTAATCCCCGGGTCGCCGCTAGCTCGATCAAATAAAATACTCTGAGGAGAACGTCATGGCGAAAATGAAGGTAGCGCAAATAGCAAAACCCGGAGCGGATTTCGAGATTGTGGAACGCGAGATACCACAGGCCGGTCCGGGACAAGTACGCATTCGCGTGCAGGCGTGTGGGATCTGCCACAGCGACAGTCTCACCAAAGAAGGTTATTGGCCCGGGATCACCTACCCGCGAGTACCAGGCCATGAAATCGCCGGCCTGATTGACGAGTTGGGTGCGGGAGTGGCCGGATGGAAGAAAGGCCAGCGAGTGGGTGTTGGCTGGCATGGCGGGCAAGATGGAACCTGTCTCGCCTGCCGCAGGGGAGACTTTGGGAATTGCGCAAAGCTGAAAATACCGGGCATCAGCTACGACGGCGGATATGCGGAGTACATGGTGGCTCCTGTGGAGGCGCTGGCCGCAATGCCCGAATCGCTAGATGCAGCGGAGGCGGGTCCGCTATTGTGCGCGGGAGTTACCACATTCAATTCCCTGCGTCACAGCGGAGCGCTGCCGGCGGATTTGGTGGCGGTGCAGGGGATTGGCGGACTAGGCCATTTGGGTATTCAGTTTGCCAGTAAGTTTGGGTATAAGGTGGTGGCCATCGGGCGGGGGCCGGAAAACGAGGCACTGGCCAAGAAGCTCGGCGCAAGCATTTATATCGATAGCAAAGCGACCAAGGCCGCCGAGGAGTTGCAAAAATTGGGCGGCGCGCGGGTAATCCTGGCCACCGCACCAAGTTCCAAGGCAATGTCGGAACTGATTGATGGGCTGGGCGCGAACGGAAAGCTGCTGGTTGTGGGAGCAACGTTTGACCCCATCGAAGTGACCCCCATTCAGTTGATTCAGGGGATGAAGACCATTCAAGGATGGGCGTCGGGAATCCCCACGGATTCCGAAGACACGCTGCGTTTCGCCGAATTGACGGGCGTGCGGCCGATGATTGAGAAGTATCCGCTGGAGAAGGCAAGTGAGGGTTACGCCCGGATGATGAGCGGAAAGGCCCAGTTTCGGGCTGTCTTGACTATGTAAGCCCCGAGTTTTCCACAAGGGGGCGGGCGGGACCTGCGGTCCGGAAAATAGAGAATGTCATGCGCGACGGGGCGCGATAGAATCGGATGGTAGCCTGCTGCGGCACGTGGACGAAGTGGCCCCCCTTGTGCTGGCCGGACCGGTAGTCCCCAGCCGCAGTCGTAGTGTGGGATCGTAATGAAACAGAATGAACGCTCGATTGTAAGGAAAAAAACACAGTCACTCGTGTACCTGGAATTGGGACGCGAAAACGGCGCCGTCATGCTGAATCTTTCCGAGGATGGCTGCGGTTTCCAGGCTATCTCGGCGGTCAAGCTGGGAAAAACTCGTTTCGCGTTTCAAATCAGCGGCGGGCGGCGGATCGCGGGCGAAGCGGAAGTCGAGTGGGTGGATGAGGCCGGAGTCACCGGCGGCCTCCATTTCTTGGATCTTCAGCCTGAAGCCAAAAAACAGGTGCGCATGTGGTTGAACGATACCAACGCTCCGGAGGAGCCGGGAGAAGGGGTCACGACCGCCGCCGCGCCAGTTCCAGTGGATACTCTCAGGCAAAGCTGGGCAGAGGCGCAAAACTGGCAGGCCAGCGCTGGGCCGGCACCGGCGAAAGAGACCCGGCGCGATCCCCGGCCGGAAACCAGCGTGGGCGTCGCCGAGCAGCCCCCGCTAGCCGCTCCATGGGCGAATATGCCGCCCAGCGGCCTTCCCGTGCTCGAGGATGTCAGGGCTAGGTTCCCGCTGATGCGCGGGGACGACTATTACGGTGGCCCCCGCGCGAGGTCGGCGGCGCGGTGGCGGGGACTGGCGGTGTTAGCGACGGTGGTCACAGCGGGCGCGTTCCTGTATGTGTATCAGCGAGAAGCGGGGGAGTCGCTCATTTGGCTGGGGGAGACGCTAGCGGGAAGAACCAAAGCGTCGGCGGCCATTCCGCAAAGCAAGCCGGCGGAAACGGCGACTGCACCTGAGGAATCGGCGCAGGCTCCGGTCGAAACAAATGGGGCTCCAGGGAAGACCGATCCCGAGGAAGCGCCAAAAGCCGGTCTCGACGCAACGCCAACGGCAGGATCCGAGTTAACGCAAGGCAAGCAACTGCCTCCCGTGCGATCCGAGGCGGTTATCCGGAGCACAGAGCCGCGACCAGAATCCATTTTGGAACAACCGCCCGTCCGGCCGAAGGCCGATCCGCCCCGAAGTGAGGGCGAAAGCGTCGAGTCGCTTTGGGACGGCGTACGGGGCGGCTCGATTGCGGCGGAAATGTCCCTGGCCGACCGTTTTGCTCGAGGCGAGGGCGTGGCGAAGAATTGCGACCAGGCCCGGGTGCTGCTGAAAGCGGCCGCCGGGAAGGGCAACAAGGAAGCCCGGCTGCGGCTGTACCAACTGGAGTCCGGGGGCTGCCAGTAATCGCCAGGAAAACGGCCGCCGGGGATGGCATTGCGTTTCCTTGACTTGACGGGCCAGCGACCCAATAATGAGAAAGCATGAGCGTACGCGCCGGAGGCGCTGAAGAGATGTTTCTCGACGTCAAGGAGTTGGCTGTCCGTAAGCAACTGATACGGAAGAGCTATGCTCCGGGCAGCATTGACTACCAGACGGCCGAGATCAAGCAGGTCGAACCTCTGGAGGTGAATGCCACTGCGGAGTTGCTGGAAGGCCAAATCCGCGTCGCCGGCGAGATCGACACAAAAGTCGAACTGGTTTGCGCCAGATGTCTTGAGCCGGTAATCGATGAAGTGGATCGCACTTTCGACCTTTTTTACAGCCCTCTGCCCAAGGGTGTGAAGCCGGAAGAAGCACGGCTGAAAGACGACGACGCGGAGATCGGGTTTTTCCAGGGAGAAGGGCTGTTCCTGGCGGATGTGTTGCGAGAGCAGGTGTTGCTGGCGTTGCCGATGAAGGTGATTTGCCGCAGCGACTGCCGGGGGTTGTGCCCCAATTGCGGCGCCAATTTGAACCATGAAGAGTGCCGCTGTGAGACTCACGCTGCGGACCCGCGATTGGCTCCCCTCGCGCGCCTGAAGCACGACTGGCTGAAAAAACAATAGTTTTCAGGGCGGAAAGCCCATAGAATCCGCCCAGCTTGGCGGGAACGAGGAGTAGTGCTATGCCTAACCCAAAACGACGGCATTCGAAGAGAAGGACGAGCACGCGGCGCGCGCACGATTTTCTAGAGAAGCCGGCGCTGGCCAAATGCCCGAACTGCCACGAGATGAAGCAGCCGCACCATGTGTGCCCCCACTGCGGCTACTACAAGGGCCGAGCAGTTCAAGAAAAGTCGGCGTAGCAAAAAAAGCCTGGCAACCGAATCGAGCGGCAGCCTTTCCACCGGTATTTTTTTCGGAACCACCGGGTCGAAGCCTCCATGATCACAATTGCTGTTGACGCCATGGGCGGAGATAATGCGCCCCGCCCCGAGGTTGAAGGCAGTGTGCTAGCCGCCCGCGAGTTCGGGGTGCGCATCGTGCTGGTGGGCCAGCCGACTGTGGTTCGCGCGGAGCTGGCCAGACATGCGGCGCCGAACTTGCCGATCGAGATTGCGCCGGCCAGTGAAGTGATCACTATGGACGATCACCCGGCCCAGGCCTTTCGCCGGAAGAAAGACAGTTCCGTGCACGTGGCGGCGCGTCTGGTGCGCGAGACCAAGGCTGACGGTTTGGTGAGCGCGGGAAATACTGGCGCGGTGATGACCGTCGCCCGATTCCTGTTGGGCACGCTGGAGTCCGTGGACCGCGTGGCTCTGGCGGCGCCGTTTCCGAACGCCAAAGGCGGCGTTTCGGTTTTGCTGGATGTCGGCGCCAACGTGGACTCGAAACCCGAGCACCTGGTGCAGTTCGCGGTGATGGGTGAAACCTATTACCGCGCGACCTTCGGACACCGACGGCCGCGCGTGGGGCTGCTGTCGGTCGGCGAAGAAGAGATCAAGGGCAACGAGCTGACGCGCGAAGTCTACAACCGCTTGAAGAAGAGCCCGGTTCATTTTGTGGGCAATGTCGAAGGCGGGGATTTATTTTCCGGAGATGTGGACGTCATCGTGTGCGATGGCTTCGTCGGAAATATCGCCCTGAAGATTTGCGAAGGTCTGGCGCTGCAAATCTTTGAAGTCTTGAAGAAGTCGCTGAAAAGCTCGCTGGTATCGCAGGTGGGAGCGATGTTGTCGCAAGGGGCGTTCAAGGGTTTGAAGAAAAAGATCGACTACACGGAATACGGCGGCGCACCGCTCTTGGGTGTGCGCGGTGTCTGCGTGATCGGGCATGGGCGTTCGAACGCCAACGCCGTCAAGAATGCTATCCGCGTGGCCGCGGGGCTCGCCCGCGCGCGCATGAATGAAAAAATCGAACAGGGGCTCTCGGCCGCAAGCGCTGAGGCGTAACGGCGGAGAAGAGGAACGACGATGGGAAAAATCGCATTTGTGTTTCCGGGGCAGGCCTCGCAATACCCGGGAATGGGCAAAGAACTGGCCGATAAGTATCCGGTAGCGCGCGCGGTTTTCGAAGAAGCCGACAAAGCGCTGGGATTTTCGATTTCGCAGATGTGTTTCTCGGGGACCGAAGAAGAACTCAAGCAAACGGCGAATACGCAGCCTGCGCTGCTCACTTGCTCCGTGGCGGTCTACCGCATTCTTGCCGAGAAGGGCATCACGCCGGACTTCGTAGCCGGACACAGCTTGGGTGAATATTCGGCGTTGGTCGCAGCGGGATCGCTAAAATTTGCCGATGCGGTGCAGTTGGTGCGCAAGCGCGGAGAGTATATGCAGCAAGCGGTGCCCGCGGGCGAAGGGGCCATGGCCGCGATCATGGGATTGTCGCCGGCCGTAGTGCTGGATGCTTGCAAGCGTGCGGCGGAAGGCAAAGTCTGCTCGGCCGCCAATCTGAATTCGCCGGAGCAGACGGTCATTTCCGGAGACGCGAGCGCGGTGAAGCGCGCCGTCGAAATTGCATCGCAACTGGGAGCCAAGCGCGCCGTGATTCTGGCGGTGTCCGCGCCTTTCCACTGCGCATTGATGATGCCGGCGCAGGAAAAGCTGGAGAAAGATCTGCGGAAGGCGGAGTTCGGCCCCTTGCGCGTGCCGTTGGTTACCAACGTGGACGCTGACACCGAGACCAGCGGCGACGAAGCCCGCGACGCATTGATCCGCCAGGTGACCATGCCGGTGCGCTGGGAAGAGTCCGTAAGGATGTTGATCGACGAAGGCGTGAATACTTTTATCGAAGTGGGGCCGAGCCGCGTGCTGACGGGACTGCTCCGCCAGATCGAGCGGTCCGTGGGCACCTTGAACGTCGAAGACGAAAAAAGCCTCGCGACGACGGTGGAAAAAGTCGCGCAAACGCGGGCCGATGCAGCGTAGCGCGACAGCAGGAACTAACACAGAGTTCACAGAGACCGGAACACAGAGAGCCACAGAAAAAAATGTTTAGTCTGAAGGACAAGGTGGCTGTGGTTACCGGAGCGTCGCAGGGGATTGGGCGGGATACCGCGCTGGCCCTCGCAGAGGCGGGAGCCAAGGTCGCCGTTGCCGCGCGGAATGAAGAGAAGTTGACCACCCTCGTTGCCGAGATTACTGCGGCGGGTGGTTCAGCGCTGGCCGTGAAGATGGATGTGGCCGACGCCGAGCAAGTCAAGGCGGGTTTCAAGCAGGTGCTCGACAAATTCGGGCGCCTGGACATTTTGGTGAACAACGCCGCAATTACCCGCGACGGTTTGCAGATGCGCATGAAGGTCGACGATTGGGAAACCGTGCTGCGAACCAATTTGACCGGCGCGCATCTATGCATGCAGCAGGCGCTGGCGACCATGATGCGTGCGCGGGCAGGACGCATCATCAACATCAGTTCGGTGGTGGCGCAGTCCGGAAACGCTGGGCAAGCGAACTATGTGGCGGCCAAGGCCGGGTTGATCGGACTGACCAAGGCGGTTGCCATTGAGATGGCTTCGCGGAATATTACGGTCAATGCGGTGGCTCCTGGATTCGTCGAAACGCCAATGACCGACGTCTTGCCGGACAAAGTAAAAGAGGAGTTGAAGACGCGCATTCCGCTGGGGCGAATGGGCTCGCCGCGGGATGTGGCGGCGGCGATTGTGTTTTTGGCCAGCGACGAGGCCGGCTACATCACCGGCCACGTGCTCAACGTTAACGGCGGAATGCATTTGGCCTAGGTTGGCAACAACCACTTTGAAAACAGCCCGTTAAAGTTGACCTTGTCGGAAGGCCTAACTAGAATGGGCAGGTTGCAATTGCGGGGTAAAACGGTGTGTGGGGCGGCGTCTGGGCCCGAGCAGTGTCGATACGCAAGCACGAACTAGCACGAGCGAAAGCAGATCGCGGAGGATATGGGAATGGCCAGCGTCGAAGAACGCGTAAAGCAGATTATCGTCGAGCAGCTCGGCGTGGATGAAGCGGAAGTGACGCCGACGGCGTCGTTCGTGGACGACCTGGGGGCGGACTCGCTGGACCAGGTGGAATTGGTGATGGCCTTTGAAGAGGCGTTCGGGATTGAAGTGCCCGACGAGGACGCCGAGAAGATGACCACCGTCAAGGACGCCGTCGAATATATCGACAAGCACTCCAAAGGGAAGTAAGAACGCTGTTTAATACCACCTCATCAGGGAGCGGGAATAGTTGACTCGCCGGGTTGTTGTCACGGGCGTCGGATTGGTCTGCGCGCTGGGAATCGGCACGGAGGAAACATGGAAAAACCTCCTGGCCGGGCAGAGCGGCGTTGGAGCGATCACGCTTTTTGACACTACCGGATTCGACTGCAAGATCGCCGGTGAAGTGAAGAACTTCGATCCGTTCCTATGGATCGAGAAAAAAGAATTGAAGAAGATGGGGCGCTTCATTCAAGTTGCCCTGGCCGGCGCCGACGCTGCCGTCAAGATGTCCAATTGGACCCGCGAGCAGTCGGACCTCGATGAAGTCGGCGTGTACGTTTCGTCGGGCATCGGCGGGTTCGACATCATCGAGCGCGAGCACTGGAAATTGGTCCAGGGTGGACCGGGAAAAATCTCGCCGTTCTTTATTCCTTCCGCGATCGTCAATCTAGCTTCCGGACATATTTCCATTCGCTACGGCGCGCGCGGCCCGAATTCGGCGACGGCCACGGCGTGCTCCGCATCTGCGCATGCCATCGGAGATTCGTTCAAGATTATCGAGCGTGGCGCGGCGGAGATGATGATTTGCGGCGGGACCGAAGCCACGATCACGCCCATGGGCATCGGCGGGTTTGCGTCGATGAAAGCGCTCTCCACGCGGAATGATGATCCAGCGCACGCCAGCAGGCCGTTCGACGCCGGCCGTGACGGATTCGTGGTGGGAGAAGGCGCGGGAATTTTGACCCTGGAATCGTTGGAGCACGCCCAGAAGCGCAACGCCCCCATTCTCGCGGAGATCGTCGGCTACGGCATGTCCGGAGATGCATATCACATCACGCAGCCCGCGGAAAACGGCGACGGCGCATACCGCGTCATGAAAGCGGCGCTGAAGGATGCCAAGCTGCGGCCCGAAGATATCGGTTACGTCAATGCGCACGGCACGTCCACGCCGCTAGGAGATGCGATCGAAACAACCGCGCTGAAAAGGTTATTTGGCGAGCGCGCGAAGCAAGTGCCGGTCAGCTCGACGAAATCGATGACCGGGCATTTGCTCGGCGGCGCGGGCGGATTGGAAGCGGGCATCAGCATTCTGGCGCTGCGCGACCAGATCTTGCCGCCGACGATCAACCAGGAAACGCCGGATCCCGCGTGCGACCTGGACTACGTTCCGAACAAAGCCCGCAAAGCGTCCGTGGAATACGCGCTGTCGAATTCCTTCGGATTTGGCGGCACCAACGCCGCCCTGATTTTCAAGCGGTGGAGCGGCAAGTAGAACGCTCCGCGAGCGCCGTGCTGTAGCCGTCCTCTCTTGCCCTGAGCGGCGAAGGGTCAGAGGACGGGGTTTAGAGCATACGTGGCCACGCTCGTTAAGACCGAAGCGCTGGTTCGCTACTGCAACCGCTCGCGCTTTTTCATGGAAGCTTCGCCACACTCTAATTTAAACCCCGCGGTCTGAAGACCGCGGCTACAGCAGTGGTCCGGCAATCTTGCGAGGAAATATCGTGAACATTATCGTGTGTATCAAGCAGGTTCCGGCGAAGGATGCGCCGCTGGCGATCGCTGGAAACTGGATCAAAGAGTCGGACATCGGGTTCGAGATGAACGAGCCAGATAGCTATGCGCTGGAAGAGGCGCTGCGGCTGAAGGAGAAGCACGGCGGAGAAGTGATCGTGCTCTCAATGGGTCCGGAGCGCGTGAAGCAAACGATCAAGGAAGCGCTGGCCAAGGGCGCGGACCGCGCGATCCATATTGTGGATGATAATTTTGCGCAGCTCGATCCGCTGGGATCGGCGACGGCGTTGGCAGCGGCGCTCAAGAAAGAAAAATGCGACCTGGTGCTGACCGGATTGCAGAGCGACGATCATGGGTTTGGCCAGACCGGCGTGTTGCTCGCCGGGCTCCTCGATTTGCCACACGCCACAATCATCATGGCCATCGAGGTCCAAGACGGGAAGATGCGGCTGAAACGGGAGCTAGAGGCCGGCTGGTTTCAGCACATCGAGTGCCCGCTGCCGGCGGTGCTCTCGATTCAGTCCGGCATCAACAAAGTGCGCTATGCGACGCTGAAAGGCATCATGGCGGCGAAGAAGAAAGAGATCGCGTCGATCACTCGCGAGTCGCTGGGTGTCTCTGTCGAGCCGACGCAGAAGGTGGAAAAAATTTACGTGCCGACGAAAACCAAGAAAACAGAGTTTCTGACCGGCACGCCCAAAGAAATGGCCGGTAAGCTGGTCGAG
>Ga0210403_10000153_pt1 | contig 76214 bp, 67 predicted proteins | sample IncBWC19MmetaG_FD_150863 | JGI IMG/M metagenome (GOLD analysis project Ga0210403, IMG submission 150863) | Forest soil microbial communities from Barre Woods Harvard Forest LTER site, Petersham, Massachusetts, United States - Inc-BW-C-19-M | ecosystem: Environmental > Terrestrial > Soil >...
GGCGCGCGCGATGCTGGCCGAGCAGCTTTACCGCGCGTTCGCCATCCTTTCCGGCAGCCCCTACCCGAAATAGCCGCTCTGGTGTAAAACGTTACGCACCATGTCCATGCGCGTGATTCCGGATCAGGACCAGCCTTCCGCGGCCATTGAAATTTCTTTGGAGAAGCCGCTGCCCGATTACGACCTGCTGCAACTCGATCAGCCTACGCCGCGCGATGTCGATTCCGTACTCGTTTCGCAGGGCTTCCGCGATCTGGTAGATGATGCGCGCGGCGTATTGATGGATCTTCTGGCACATCCACCATTCCAGGCGAATTCGCCGGAACACGCCAATCTTGATTTCACGCATTCCGCTCCCCTTGCGCTCGAACTTACACAGCTTACGGGCGCGATCTGCCCTGGTGATGACGAGGTGTACCGTCCAGGACTTTGGATTGTCCTCCGCGACACGCACGCCAAACCAAAAACGACGCTGCCTTCCGCGACGCAGGAACGCATTACCGCGATTGCCGCAGAACTTTCAAGGCGTCTGCAGTTGGCGTAACAGCGTCGTTGCCTGAGAGGCGCGCCTGCTTGACCTTTCTGGCCGCACTCCTCACACTTTAGTGCTTTCCATCGCGCCAATTCATTTGCGGAGCGGTTATACATGCCGGAAGAAAAGGGACTGCTGATTGTTTATACCGGGCCGGGCAAGGGGAAGACGACTTGCGCGCTGGGGACGGCGTTTCGCGCCGTGGGGCAGGGGTTGCGCGTGCTGATGGTGCAGTTCATCAAGGGCTCGTGGCACTACGGGGAGCTGGACGCGGCGAAAATGCTGGGCGACGACAAGTTTGAAATTCGGCCGATGGGGCGCGGGTTCGTGAAAATCGGCGGCGCCGAGACGGATCCTGAAGACATCAAGATGGCGGAGGAATGCTGGGAAGCGGGGCGCGAGGCGATTTATGGAGGGAAGTACGACCTCGTGGTGCTCGACGAAATTAATTATACGATCAGCTACAAGATGCTGGACGCGGAGAAAGTGGTAGAAGCGCTGAAGAACCGGCCGGAGCGCGTACACGTGATTTGCACTGGGCGGAACGCGCATCCGCTGCTGGTGGAGTTGGCGGACCTGGTTACGGAGATGCGCGAGGTGAAACACCCCTACACCAAGGGTATACTGGCGCAGCGGGGAATTGACTACTAGTTGGGGCGCGGGGACTGGCCGCGCGGCTGCAATTGCGGGTTGTACCTGGTGGTTAGCGATCACGATCAGACGAAGTTCAACTTTTATCTATGGCCTGGTTTAAGCGAGACAAAAAATCGATCGATGCGGCCACGCCTCCGGAAGAGCGCCGCGTGCGCACGGAGGGGCTGTGGGCGAAGTGTGAGTCCTGCGGAACGATCGTGTTTCGGAAGGATCTGGAAGCGAACCTCTACGTTTGCCCGAAATGCCAGTTTCATTTCAGGATGAATGCCAAGCAACGGCTGGAGATGCTGTTCGATTCGCGCTGGACGGAACACGATGTGGGGATGACATCGACCGATCCGCTTAAGTTTGTGGATACGAAGCCTTACGCCACGCGGCTGAAGGAAGCGCGCAAAAAATTGGGCATGAACGATGCGGTTATCGCGGCGGAAGGGCGGCTGAATGGCCGCGGAGTTGTTTGCTGCGCCATGGAATTTAATTTTATCGGCGGCTCGATGGGAGCGGTGGTCGGAGAGAAAGTGACGCGCGCGATTGAGCTGGCGATCGAGTCGCGGCAGCCGCTGGTAGTTGTTTCGTGTTCGGGCGGAGCGCGCATGATGGAAGGAACGATCAGCCTGATGCAGCTCGCGAAAGTGTCGGCGGCGCTGGCGCGGCTGGATGATGCCAAAGTGCCGTACATTTCTCTGCTGACCGATCCCACTACCGGAGGCGTGACCGCCAGCTTTGCGATGCTGGGAGACATCAATATTGCCGAGCCTGGCGCGCTGATTGGGTTCGCGGGGCCGCGTGTGATCGAGCAGACTATCCGGCAAAAACTTCCCGAAGGTTTCCAGAGCTCGGAATTTCTGCTGGAGCATGGATTTCTTGACGCCGTCGTTCACCGGAAAGATTTGAAAGCGTTCCTCTCCAACTCCTTCGATCTGCTTCTGAGCTGAAATGAATTACGAAGCCGCGGTTCGCTATCTGCTTTCGCTGGGAAGAGAATTGGCGGCGCCAACGCAAGCGGCAGCGGCGAAATTCGACCTGGAAAATATAACGATTCTTGCCGAACGCCTGGGACGGCCGGACCGCGCTTATCCGACGGCGCATATTGCGGGAACGAATGGCAAGGGATCGACGGCGGCGTTTCTGGAATCGATTTTGCGGCGGGCGGGGTTTCGAACGGGGCTGAATACGTCGCCGCACCTGGAAAAGATCAACGAACGCATTCGCGTGAACGGTGAAGAGATCAGCGACGAGGCGTTCGCTGAAACGTTTTCGCGCGTTCAGGCGTTGAACGAGGAGCTGCTGGCGGCGGGCCGGCTGCGCGCTCATCCGACATATTTTGAGTGCGTGACGGCAATGGCGTTCGAATATTTTGCGCGGGCGCGGGTGGACTTTGGCGTGTTCGAAGTAGGATTGGGCGGGCGGCTGGACGCGACGAATATTTTGACTCCGGTCGTCTCGGTCATCACGCGGGTGGATTTTGACCACGAAAATTTTCTGGGACACTCGCTGGCGGAAATTGCCGCGGAGAAGGCGGGGATTCTTAAGCGCAGCGTGCCAGTCGTTCTGGCGGAGCAGCGGCCGGAAGCGATGGAAGTGATTCGAACGCGTGCGCGGGAGCTAGGCTGTGCGGTGATAGAGACGGCCAGTTCGTTTCGCATCGAAAAGGAATGGATGGAGAACGGGTGCGGGCGGGCGCTTGTCACGGAAATTGAATCAGGCTGGGCGATGGAGGTTGCGCCGCGGCTGCCTGGCAAGTTCCAAATACAAAACAGCCTCAATGCCGTAGCCGCGGCGCGGTATCTGCAAAGGCGCGGCTATGCGATCGCGGATGAGGCCATCGAACGTGGAATCGCGGAGGCTGTCTGGCCAGGGCGACTTGAGAAGGTGCAGTCGGAGCCGGATGTGTACCTGGACGGCGCGCATAATCCGTCGGCGGCGAGAGAGCTTGCCGCATTTTTGGAGCAGAACCTAGCGGGGCGCAAGATTTGGCTGGTGTTCGGTGCGTTGCGCGACAAAGCGGTCGATGAAATTGCGGGAGTCTTGTTTCCGCACGTAGCGGAAGTTGTCTTTACGCAGCCGAGCACTACGCGCGCCATTTCCGTGGCGCAGCTGGCGGAGATTACGTCTCACCACGCCGTGCATTTCACGATTGTTCCCGAACCGGAAGCCGCGCTTGAGTACGCGCTTGAACGGGCCGCTTCGAACGATGCTGTAATTGTCGCCGGCTCGCTCTATCTTGTCGGGCAACTGCGCGGCTACTGGAAACTTCGAGCACATCTCGCGGTTAAATGAAAAAAATCGTAGAATAACGCGCTCGTCACGAGTCCCCTGTTCCCAAGGAGCGACTGCGCGGAGCTGCGAGAATTGCGCGCAGGCTAGAGCGCAAAGGTGAAGAATCGACCTGAGACTGGGCTGTTCGATGGTATTAAGCCGATATACAGGCTGGGAATCGTGTTGTTTGGATTGTTCTGCGTGGCTTGGGGTGTTGTTGAAGTGTTCAGAGGCCACACGAATTACTACAATCGTTGGGGACATGTAGTATTTACACCATTTTTAATTCTCATCGGGGTTTCGATCACTGTGGCGAGTATTGTTGCCTGGGTGAGAAATAAATAGCTTCGAGGGTAGGACAGGCGATAGCAAATTCAATGGGACAAAAACGTGGAAATGCGCGGCGGCCGCTGGTGGGCGTAATTATGGGGTCGTCTTCGGATTGGGAGACGATGCAGCACGCCGTCGCGACGCTTGCTGAGCTTGGTGTGCCCTACGAAAAGCGCGTGGTTTCGGCTCACCGAACTCCAGACCTGTTATTTGAATATGCGGCGAGGGCGGAGAAGCGCGGCATTGAAGTAATCATTGCCGGCGCGGGCGGGGCGGCTCATTTGCCTGGAATGACGGCTTCGAAGACAGTTCTTCCCGTGCTTGGTGTTCCAGTGGAATCGAAAGCCTTGAAGGGACTTGATTCGCTGCTGTCGATTGCGCAGATGCCTGGGGGCATTCCGGTTGGCACGCTGGCGATCGGAAAGGCTGGGGCGATCAACGCCGCTCTGCTTGCGGCCGCCATTCTTGGCGGCAAATATCCGCATATTCGCGAGGCGCTGCGCAAATTCCGCGGAGCGCAAACCGGGCGCGTTCTTGCCAACCCCGATCCGTCGGTCGCGCCGCTCTCTCACAAAAAAGAACGACAGAAAAAGAGGAAGCGCGCGTGAGCATTGGGATCCTGGGTGGTGGACAGCTTGGGTACATGCTTGCGCTGGCGGGTTATCCGCTGGGGCTGCGATTCCGTTTTCTCGACCCGTCTCCTGAAGCTCCGGTTGGGCGGATAGCGCCGCGAGTCACGGGAGATTATACGGATCGCGCGGCGCTGGAGAAATTTGCTCACGGGCTCGCGGTCGTAACGTACGAGTTCGAGAACGTTCCCGTGGATGCCGTCCAACATTTGGCCAAAAAAGTGACCGTTTTTCCGCCGCCGGGAGCGCTTGAGACGGCGCAGGACCGCCTCAAAGAAAAACAATTGTTCGAGAAGCTGGGCATTGGCACGACGGAATTTGCTTCGGTGCCGGTGGCCTACGACCTGGAAGCGGCGGTCAGAAAAGTGGGGCTGCCCGCAGTGGTCAAGACGCGGCGGATGGGTTACGACGGGAAGGGGCAATGGACTCTGCGGACGGCGGAGGACGTGAAAAGCGCCAAGGAAGGATTGCCCAAGCAGCCGTGCATTGCGGAGAAGTTTGTCAGCTTCACGCGAGAACTTTCTGTGATCGCTGTGCGAGGCAAGGCTGGAGAGACGGCGTTCTATCCGCTCGTAGAGAACCATCATCGCAACGGCATTCTGCGGCTGTCCCTGGCGCCTGCTCCGGTCGTCACTCCCGAGATACAGAGGGCCGCGGAGGATGCAGCGCGCAAAGTGCTTGAGGCTCTGAATTACGTTGGTGTTCTGACGATCGAGTTCTTTGAGTGCGACGGCAGGTTACTCGCGAATGAGATGGCGCCGCGAGTTCATAATTCGGGGCACTGGACGATCGAGGGCGCGGTAACAAGCCAGTTCGAGAACCATCTGCGGGCGATTTGCGGGCTACCGTTAGGTTTGACCACGGCGATTGGAGCTTCGGCGATGATCAATCTCATCGGGGAGCTGCCGGATTCGGCCCAAGTGCTGGGGATCCCTTCGGCGCATCTGCATCTCTACGGCAAGGAGCCTCGGCCGGGGCGCAAACTTGGCCATGTGACGCTGCGGGCGCCGTCCTTCGAGCATTTGGTAAGCCGTTTTTCCAGCCTTCCGGCCTTTTTCCATCGGCCTGAATTCTGCCTGGAGGCGTCGAGCCGCAGGAGCAAGCCTCCCCTAGCTTGAAGAATCGTCTGGCACTGGCTGGTTGAAAGCCGGAAAGGCCGGGTTGCCGCACTTCCCTGCCAATGCTACGATTTGGGATTCCATGAGCCCCGAAACTCCCATCCGGCCCCGCGTGGGCATCCCCTGGCGAACGTCTGAGGAAGAAGCGCAGAACAATCGCCCCAAGATTGCCAATTATGAGGAGGCGGTGAGGAAGGCGGGGGGCGAACCAGTACTTATCCCCCTAAGGGACGCAAAAGAGCAGGGGCAGCTGATACCGACGCTGGACGCGTTCGTCCTGCCGGGAAGCCCGGCGGATGTAGAGCCAGCCGAATATGGGGCCGTGAATCATGGTCTCTCCGCGCCAGCCGACTTGCTGCGGGAACACACGGACCAAGCCATCCTGGCGCATGCGTTTGCGGAGAAGAAGCCCGTCCTGGCCATCTGCTACGGGTGCCAGCTTTTGAATGTGTATCTCGGCGGTACGCTGATTCAGGACGTGAAATGGGAGTTGGGGACTTCGACCGCGCATCGGAAGAAAGACTTGTCGCCTGAGCCCCCTGATGATCCCGTGCACGGGGCGAAGTTTGAGCCGGAGAGCCGGCTGGCGGAGCTAGCTTCGGGAGAGCGGGCGGAGATTAATAGTTCGCACCATCAGGCCATCGCGAGGCCGGGGAGGAATCTGAGGGTGACGGCGCATTCGACGGACGGGATTATCGAGGGCGTGGAGTGGACCGGGGATGGGAATTGGGTGTTGGGAGTGCAGTGGCATCCGGAGCGGATGTTTGGCGACGCGTTTTCAGAACGGCTGTTTAGCGATTTCGTGGCCGCGGCGCGCGGCGCGGCGGTTCAAAAAAGCTTGAGATTTGGCGAATCGAGTTTCGTTTTTTAAACTTCGGGGGGATTGGATGATTTCACTGGCGGGCAAGGCGGCACTCATCACGGGTGGTTCGCGCGGAATTGGGGCGGCGGCGGTCAAACTTTTTGCGCAGGCCGGGGCGGACGTGATTTTCAGCTACAACAAGGCCAAGGATGCCGCGACGCAAGTCGAGCAAGAGGCAAAAAAGCACGGAACGCGGGTCGAAGCGTTTAAAGCGGATGCGGGGCGCTATCTCGACAATAAAAAATTGGTGGACCAGTGCGTTGCGCGGCTTGGACGCCTGGATATTGTGGTGGCCAATGCGGGAATTTGGAATATCGAGGACCTGCCCATCGAGAAAATGAGCGAGAAGCAGTGGGATGAAATGATCCGCGTGAACTTGAAAAGCGTTTACTCGCTGATTCATTTCAGCGTGCCGCAGATGATCAAGCAGAAGTCGGGGAAGATTATTCCGATTACGTCGACCGCCGGGCAGCGCGGAGAGTCATTGCATACGCATTACGGCGCAAGCAAGGGCGGAGCGATCAGTTTGGTAAAGGGGCTGGCGGTGGAGCTGGCGAAACACAACATTCTTGTGAATTCGGTCGCGCCGGGGTGGGTGGCGACGGATATGTCGAATCCGGTGATTCAGACGAAGGCCGGTGCAAAGGCGGTGGCAGCGGCGATCCCGCTGGGCCGTCCTGCGACTCCGGAGGAAATCGCCGGGCCAATACTCTTTCTGGCTTCGGACCTGGCCAACTTCCTTACCGGAGAGATCATCAATGTAAATGGAGGATCTGTCTTGTGCGGCTGAAGCTTGCTCAAATCGCGACGGCTGTGTTTTTGGTTGGCGCGAGCTTTGCGCCACGAGCAGCCGCGCAAAATCCGGATACCATGATGCCGGAGCAGAGCGCCGCAAAGGCCAAACAGATTCTCAGCGACCTGATCAACGCGAAAGGAGCCGCGGGGTATGTCCAGACTCACGAAGGGGAGTGCCACGGCACCCGCGCGCAATTCGGCCACAACGGGGAAATCACAGGGTACGTGGGATTCACGGACTACCGCCAGTACCCCGACAAAGCGCGGCTGGAGTACACGGCGAAGAGCCACAATCTGAAGAGCATCATCAATACGGTGATCGGTGTGGACGGGCTGGATTGGTCGCATGCCGGCCTTATCGTAGCCTTGTACAATGGCGATCGTGGGTGGACGCTGGATCGCAGCGGCGTCACGGAGCTTCCGGTTACGTCCATTTCCGAGTTTCAAGAGCAGGTGAAGCGAAACATCGACAATATCTTGCGGATACGCTTGAAAGAGCCGGGATGGACGTATCGATTTGGCGGAAGCGATACGGTCGATTTGAAGGAAGTGGAGTGGGTGGAGTTGACGGACAGCGAAGGGCGGGAATTCCGGTTGGCGGTGGACCACAACACGCGCCTGCTTGTGCGCAGCATTGTTACCACCAGCAATGAAGAGACGCACGAGCGCGACGACGACGTCACCATTTATACGAACTATCAGTTGAAGGACACCGTGTGGACCCCGATGCAAGTGACGCGCGATCACAACGGGCGGCGCGCCGCGCAGTTTTTCTACGAGTCGTGCAGCTTCAATCAAGGATTCCCCAGCGATTTCTTCGATAAGTCGTCCCTGCAAAAGAAAACGTCTGACGCTGTGGCCAAAAAGAACAAGAACAACAAGAATTAGGATTTTCAAAGTTAGACTTTTCGTTTCCGGAGAGTCTGATTAGAGCGCATGTTTGTGTGCCGTGCTTTTGCTAGACTGGCAACCCTCGATGAATCTCTCTCCCCGTCAGGAGCGCGCGCTGCAGTCCATTTGCGATACGTTCGCGCCTGCGGCCGGTGGCTGGCCTTCCGCTTCCGAGATGGGCATTCCTTCCGCGATTGCCGCTGGGCTCGAACTGAATCCTCGCGCGGGTGAAAGGTCGCAATTTCTGCAATTGCTCGATATCTGGGACTCGCATCTGCATAGCCTGCTTGCGGCGGGAAGATGGGGCTCATTTTCCTCGCTTCCGCTGGAAACGAGGATTCGCGTGTTGCTTTCCTGGGCGGACAGCGGATTGAGCCGCAGGCGCGGAGCGTTTCAGGCTTTGCGAAAGGCAGTTGGTTTTCTTTACGTGATGTTGCCGGGAGCGGGCGGTGCGACGAGTCCTGTTTGGGAAAAGTTTGGCTATCCCGGGCCGCTTGGTGCGCAGCCGCCCAAACCACGGGCGTTGAAGCCGATGGTCCCCGATGTCGATACGGATTTGTCTTGCGATGTTTGCATCGTTGGTTCTGGTGCCGGCGGAGGCGTGGCGGCTGCAGTTCTCGCGACGGCCGGCAAGGACGTGATCGTTTTAGAGGCTGGCAGCTACTACGACGATGCCGATTTCGATGGCGCGGAGCTTGGCGGTTTTCAGCGGCTGTATCTGGAAGGGGGATTTGCGGCCACGGCGGATCAGAGTGTGGGGTTGTTGGCTGGCGAGTGTCTTGGAGGCGGGACGGTCATCAACTACTGCACGTCGTTTCGAACGCCGGACGATGTGCGAAGCGAATGGGCCGCCGCGGGCGTGCCGTGGTTTACGAGCGACGAGTATACGAGCAGTCTCGATGCGGTTTGCGCGCGGCTCTCTGTGAACCTCGAACACAATCGGGTGTCGGTGCGCGAACAGGTATTGCAGCGTGGCCTGAATGCGTTGGGTTGGCATGTGGCAGCCATGCCGCGCAACGTGGTGGGCTGCGAGCAAGGCAAAGTTTGTGGCTACTGCGGCTATGGTTGCTCGATCGGAGCGAAGCAATCTTGCACGAAGACCTGGCTGGCCGATGCACAAGTTGCGGGGGCGCGATTGGTTCCAGAAACGCGCGCGCTGCGGGTTCGCATTGAAGCTGGCGCGGCGACGGGCGTCGAAGCTCGCGCGAAGAATGGTTGCCGGGTCAACATTCGATGCAGAGCTGTGGTTGTCGCTTGTGGAGCTGTTCATACACCTGCGTTGCTTCTTCGCTCTGGCCTGCGAAATGAACACATCGGCCGCCATCTTCACCTGCATCCTGTGTCAAATGTTTGCGGTGTGTTTGATGAGGAGATTCGCCCGTGGGAAGGAACGATGCAGGCGATCTATTCGGATGAGCACCGCTTTCTTACGGGCAACTATGGCGTGAAATATGAAACGACGGCGCTGCAGCCCGTCATCGCCGTGGCCGTTCTGCCGTGGCGTGAGCCCGAACACTATCGGTCGTTGCTCGGTAAGTTGCGCAACACAACGGCGATTGGTGTTTTGCTGCGAGACCGGGATGGAGGCCGCGTCAGTGTCGATGCGGAAGGAAATCCTGTTGCTCACTATGCGCTATCGGAGTTCGACCGCGCGCATTTGCGCAGCGGGTTCATCGGCGCTGCGCGCATTTTGGAAGCTGCTGGTGCGCGTATGATTTTTTCTCCACATGCGAAGTGGTGCGCATATGAACCTGGGCGCAAGGGCTCGCTGGATTCCTTCACAGACGCGATGGATGAAGCAGGGTGGGACGCAGGGCGCCTCGCGCTTTTCTCCTTTCACATCATGGGCAGCGCGCGGCTGGGAAGGTCGCCGAAAACATCAGCGACGAATCAGGAAGGGGAAACGTGGGAAGTGCGCAATCTATTTGTGATGGATGGATCTTCGTTTCCGAGCGCTTCGGGAGTCAACCCAATGATTTCGATCGAAGCGATAGCGCGGCGCAATGCGTTAGCATTGGTGGAGCGTTAGAATAAGTCTATTAAACACAATAAGATATGGGAATTGACGGTGCGGGCGTGAGAACGTTCGGGACACTGTTCCCCGAAGCGGAAGCAGGATTATCACCGTCCCATCCGGCTGAGAAGCGCACCCCCAAGCCCAGGAGTACTGCCGTTACTAGTGCTATGGTTGTTTGGATTTGGGTACGCCTTACCTATGGGATTTTGCTGCTAAAATGTACTAATCTTAGTAAGTTAGGCGTGCTCCGAGAAAGTTGGCGGAGTGTTGCTTACGGGTGTCGTTCCAAAATGATACTGAACGCTAAGTTCGTGCCCCTGCGCCGAAGCCCACGAAATGGCTTTAGCTTAGTGGAGCTTGTGCTTTCTTTGGCCGTGCTTCTGGTCATCACGACTTTAGCCGTTCCCGTCGTGGTGCGCTCTCTGCAGAGTTACCAGCTTAACTCCACTGCTTCCCAACTGGCGGGAATGCTGAAGTTTGCGAAATTCGATGCGATCCGGCAAAACACGAAAGTGAGTTGCCAAGTCAAGCAGGTAGGCTCAAATTGGCAGGTTTGGGTGGACTCCAACGGCAATCTTGCGGCCGATGGAGCGGAGCCGCAGATGATTGTGGGAGGGACCTTCACTTTGCTGTCGGCGGCTGCGGTGCCCAACCCGGCTGGCATCATCTCCTCGCTTGGTCCTGGGGGAAGTTTACTGGCCTACACGGTCGTTTCGGGTGCGAATGGCAGCATCACGTACGATCAGCGCGGCGTCATCGATACGCTGAGCATTTATGCACTTTATATTGGCAATCCGAACGATCCGAACGCCGGGTACCGCGCCATTGTAACGATGCCGTCCGGCGCCGTGCAGGTCTGGACGGCGACCTCCGCAGGAAATTGGCAGCGCGTCAGTTGATTCGTATCGCAGGTTAAAGTGATGAAGAATGCGCAGACTCGGAGGAAGAGAATTTGTGGTTGGGGGAACCAGCGCGGATTCACGCTTACGGAGGTTCTGATCGCGATTGTGATTCTGCTGGTGGGGATTGTCGCGGTGGCGCAGTTGGTGCCCGCCTCGATCGGCTCGAATTCGGCGAATCGTAACGACTCTTCGGCGCTGGTGTTCGTGCAGCGGCAGATGGACTTATTCCTGAGCCAGCCACTGTTTAACACCTCTTACATAGAAACTATCGACACGCAGACTTTCACCTGCAATCTTGGCGATCCCACACGGCCAAACCAAGTTATCGGAAGTAACTACAAATTGTTCTACAACCAACTGGTCATCGATTTTGGCGCGGCACCGGTAGCGAACTATAACTTCTCGTACCACGATCCGAACGATCCGTTTGGACTGGTTTATGACGTGCGGTGGGCGGTGATCACGACGACAAACGCCAGCGGTGTAGTCACATCCAAACGGTTCATTTTGGGCGCGAGGAAAAAAGGCGGCAACGGGATCTACAATCCCGTCACCCTGGACACGATACTGTACAAATGAAACGCTCACCTCATCAGCGGAGGGAACAGGGATTCTCGCTCATCGAGATGATGATCGCAGCTGTGATCTTCATTTTGTTATGCGGGGCCGCGTTCGCGCTCCTCTCCCTGGCGCAGCAGCGCTACCAGGCAGAGTCTCAAGTGCTGAACTCCTTTCAAGAGGCGCGTTTCGGTTTGGACGAGATCGTCAGAGATGTGAATGGTTCGGCATATCCTGCGCCAAACCTGTTTTCGTTCAACCCTAATGTTCCGGCGAAGAATCTTTTCGCGAGCACTCCCGTTGCCTGGGACCCCAACTATGTTTCCGGCGTGCCCTGCCAGATCGGAACCGGGGGGGGCGGGACGTGCACTACTCCTGGAGATTTTGATTTGATCGTGGAGAGGGACGTCGACTATTGGCACATGGACGGCGTCGAATGGACGCGCTACCAACTTCAGGGAAACATCCTGTCTCGCAGCCAAACTCATAAAGTACCTGGCGCGGAACCCGATCCGACCACAGCCAACTCGTTTGTTCCGTATGTGCAAAACGTGATGAACAACGCATCGCCCGCGCAGATCGCGCAATTCCAGGCGACCTATCCGCAAATGTTTCCCGGCGGGAATCCGGTGTCTGTTTTCAGCTATTACTGTTACTCGCCGTTTGGCCCGCCGCAACCATGCCCTTCCGCCGGATCTTATAATTCGCCTCTGAACGTAACGGACATAGAGATTACGCTGATCGTGATGGCGCCAACGAAGGATACACAGACGGGGCAGATCAGGCTGATCGAATTGCATGGTCGAGGCCATAGCCTCAATCCGATTCAGTAGGGTTTGATTGAGCGAGGGCCGAAGGAGCAAGGACAAACACCGGCATGACGAGAGAACGAAAAACGCCCCGCCGCTCCGAGGATGGGATCGCATTGCTGATCGCGATCTTCGTCTTGATGCTGATTAGCGTCGTGGCGATCGCTTTGCTTGTCTCTTCCGGCACGGAGACGGCTCTTGGCGCAAACTACCGAAGTTCTTCGACGGTATACTATGCCGCTCTTGCAGGACTTGAGGAAGCACGGGGTCGTTTGCTCCCCCCGCTCACGAAGAATCCAAACTACCTTGGCGCTTCCTACCTTCCTACTCCGTTCCCGCTGGGCCAGACGGTCTACGTGACCAATCGCTTGTCAGGCGAAACCATCCAGCCCTGGGACCCAAGCAATCCTTATTACGACAACGAATACGGAGCTGAAGCTTATCCCCTGTCGGCGTCGAGCGCGTCCTGGCAATCCAAAAATTCCGTTTGGGACAACAATATTCAGGGTATTCCCGGGCCGATCTTCAAATGGGTCCGCATCAACGCGGCGACCGAGCAATCGCTTTTCCTTCAAGTGAACGCCAGCGGCTCCTATGACAACAGCACACCGATTTATTTCGATCCGTTCCACCTCGACCACTTGGGAAACCCATGGCCCAGCCTGGTTGTGGGCTCTACGGCCACGGCGGTGCAAGCGCTGGAAGTTACTGCACTGGCCGAATTGCCCAGCGGCAGCAAGAAAATTCTGCAATATATCGTGGCCCCTGCTGCCTACAATCTGACTTTCCCTTCCGCGCTGACCATGGATGGCAATGCCGTCACGTTTTCCGTGCCAAGTTCGGGCGCGTTCCAGGTGAACGGAATCGATCAGAATGATCCGCTCAATACGCTGCCGAATGGATGCACCCCAGGGGCGAGCCGCGTTACTGGAGTCGGATACACGAATAACAGTGATGCAAGCCAGTCAAACATAACCACGGCGATCAACCCGATCAACGGACCCCACTACCAAGGCCTTGGAGGCAGTACACCGAACGTGAGCTATGTGGGAGGGGCCGGGGGACTTTCCACAAACCTGCAATCGGTGAGCGGCCTGAATGCTCTGGTGCAGACGATTACGCAGAACGCGGACGTTGTGATCACTGGGCCGGCGACGCAAAGCGATATGCCCGCGGCAATGTCCTTGACGAATCCGATGACCGTTGTGGTCAACGGTGATCTGACCTTTAACGGTTGGCACAACACGGGGTACGGAATTCTCCTCGTGACGGGGACGTTTACGTACGACCCGGATGCCAGTTGGGACGGCATCGTCCTGGTAATCGGACAGGGAGTCATCTACTCGCATCAAGGAGGCACCGGACGGTTCTATGGCGCCATGCTCGTTGCCAACACCGTCGGCGGTTCGGGCAATAATACGGGGCCGTCATCCTTTGATTTCACATCGGGAGCGGGCAGCGACGGGATCTACTACAGCAGTTGCTGGGTCAACTACGTGCAGTCTCCCTATAGCTACAAGGTTCTTTCTTTTCACGAGATTCGACAATAGCGACAGGACCAGGAATGAGCCGACCTATGGTTTGCCGAAAATACAAAAGAGCCGTGCTAACTCTTGGCACTATACTCTTTAGTATCCCAGGCTGTTTTCTCGTCGAAGATGCCCAGGGGCAGGGACAGCAGCAGTCACCGCCTCCACCTCCTGCGCAAAATGAGCGGCCCGCGTTGCCAGAAACGCAGCTTCCCGACCTGTCCCTTATCAAGCGGCGCAAAATCTGGACAAACGATGATGTGATTTTGCTGCGCACACCGGCTGATGATTATCTTGCGGAGAAGGAAGCAAGAAAGGCCGCGGAGGCTGAAGCGGCGGCCACATCGGCCGCTCAGCCGAAATCCACCAATGAAGCTCCTTCCGAGGGTAGGTTTCCAACCACCATTGAAGAGACTCAACTGCTGATCAAGAACAAACAACAAGATATCAGTGACGATCAAGCGTCGCTGGTCGGCCTAAATACCGAACTGGCCAACGTGCCGGACGAGCAGAAGAAAGCCAAACAAAGAGAGATCGAGATTGTCGCGGCCGAGTTGGATCGGGCGCGAAATGAACTGAAAGCATTGCAAGAGCATCTCGTAGATTTGCACAACCCTCCAGCCAGCAAATCGGCGGATGAGCCTCCGCCTCTATCACCTCCCAACTGACGTATGGAGTGAAAGACTAATCGGGCTTGCGTGGCACACTGGTTTTCAGGAGCGCTGCGAGAACGTGCCTTGCGCTAATCCTCGCTGTATAATGGTCGAATGCGTAACAGTCAGGGAAGCGCGCAGATGCACGGCACTACGGTTCTGTGCGTGCGCAAGGATAATAGGGCAGTGTTGATCGCCGATGGGCAGGTGACTATGGGCGATCATGTGATGAAGCATACCGCGCGCAAGACGCGGCGGCTTTACAACGATAAAGTGATTGCGGGGTTTGCGGGTTCGACGGCCGACGCCATTTCGCTCTTCGAGCGATTCGAGGGAAAGCTGCAGGAGCACTCGGGCAATTTGCAGAAGGGCGCGGTCGAGTTGGCCAAGGAGTGGCGCAAGGATCGCGCGCTGCGGCACCTCGAAGCGCTGCTGATCGTCGCAGACTCGAAATCCACTTTTCTGCTTTCCGGCAATGGCGATGTGATCGAGCCGGATGATGGTCTGTGCGCCATCGGTTCCGGCGGGACGTATGCACTGGCGGCGGCACGTGCGCTGATGAAGCATTCAAAGCTCGCCGCGAAGGATCTGGCCATGGAAGCGATGCGGATCGCCAGCGAGATCTGTATTTATACCAATGCGAACTTTACCGTCGAAGAACTCTAAGGGGCGGGTGATAATACGGCGAGCCGCGTCCTGGCATCAAACAAACTGCATATCAACGGGACGGCAGAGCAGGGGATAGCACGCAAGGGATTGGACACTTCATGGCCAGCAAGACCGATAAAGAGATTGTTTTCACGCCGGGCGGCAACGGGGCTGCCGCGCCCGTCGAAGAGGAACAGCTTCTTCCCGCGCTTGACGACATGACGCCGCGGGAAATCGTGGCGGAGCTCGACAAATACATCGTTGGGCAAAACGCGGCGAAGCGCGCCGTCGCTGTCGCTTTGCGCAATCGCGTGCGGCGGCAAAAATTACCGCCGGAAATTGCCGAAGACGTGCTTCCCAAAAATATTTTGATGATTGGTCCGACCGGCGTGGGCAAAACGGAAATCGCGCGGCGCCTCGCCCGCCTTGCCGGCTGTCCCTTCGTCAAGGTGGAAGCCTCGAAGTATACGGAAGTTGGTTACGTTGGGCGCGATGTGGAATCGATGGTCCGCGACCTCGTGGAAACTTCCATTGACATGGTGCGAGAGGAAAAGCTGGACGAAGTTGCCGACCGCGCCGAGCAGGCTGCTGAGGAGCGCGTGTTGGACCTCTTGCTTCCACCGTCGCCGCCGCCCGCTCCCGGCACAACCGAAACGGAAGCCGCGGCACAACGCGAGCAGACGCAGCGCACTCGGGAAAAGCTGCGGATTCAACTTCGCGAAGGCAAGTTGGATCAGCGCATGGTGGATCTCGAAGTGCGCGAGCGCGCCATGCCTTCGTTTGAAATTATTTCGAATCAGGGCGTCGAGGACATGGACGTCAACATGAAGGACATGTTCTCCAACCTTTCGGGGCTGTTCGGGCAGCAGAAGAAAAAGCGGAAGATGTCCGTCGCGGATGCGTTCGAGTACCTGATTCAAGAGGAAGAAAACAAGCTGCTCGATATGGACCAGGTGACGCGCATCGCCGTGGAGCGCGCCGAGCAGATGGGCATCATTTTTATCGACGAGATCGACAAAGTGGCCGGACGCGAATCGGGGCACGGGCCCGATGTATCTCGCGAAGGTGTGCAGCGGGACATTTTGCCGATCATAGAAGGCACGACGGTTAACACGCGCTACGGTATGATTCGCACCGACCATATTCTTTTCATCGCTGCGGGCGCGTTTCACGTAACGAAACCATCGGATCTGATCCCGGAATTGCAAGGGCGGCTGCCGATTCGCGTGGAACTGCAGTCGCTGAAGGAAGAAGATTTCATCCGCATTCTTACGGAACCGAAAAACGCGCTCATCAAGCAGTACGTTGCGTTGCTCGACACCGAGGGCGTGAAGCTGAACTTTACCGAGGACGCGGTCGCGGCGATCGCGCGCTTTGCCACCAGTGTGAACGAGTCGACGGAAAATATTGGAGCGCGGCGCCTGCACACCATTCTCGAAAAGGTTCTCGATGAACTTTCCTTCGAAGCGCCGGACCTGAAGAAGAAGAATGTCAAGGTCGATGCCGCTTACGTGACCAAGCAACTCGCGGATATCGTGAAGAATCAGGATTTGAGCCGCTATATTCTGTAAATTCCGAAAATCGAAAATGGAAATCCGAATCTTGCGGAAGCTTGGATCGTTCCAGACGAAAACTGCCCGCATCGCAACTCCTTCTTTTCCACTTTTATGTCTTGCGTTGCTCTTTGCGGTAGGTTGCGGTGCGCCCGGAGAGCCAACTCCGCCTGCGCCGCCGGTTCCCGTCGCGGCCACCGATCTCGCTGCCCATCAGGCAGGAGATGGCGTTCAGCTCGTTTTCAGCCTGCCGGCAAAAACGATCACCGGCGATCGGCTTGCATCGCCGCCTGCGGTCGAAATCGTCCGTGGCAGTCCAAAAGCCGACGGATCACCGGATGCAAAATCGTTCCGCGTGGTGTACACGATCCCTGGATCGCTCGTGGAAAACTACGTTTCAGAAGGACATGTGAAGTTTATTGACCCGGTCGCTCCAGCGGAAACTCGCGCGCATCCTGGCGGAACGCTTCTCTACCTTGTCCGCACGCGCGCCGCGAAGAAGCGCGCTTCAGGGGATTCCAACACCGTCCCTGTGCGCATGTTTCCTGTGCCTGAAGCGATCGCCTCGTTGCAAGTGCGTGTCACCGAGCCCGCGATTGAGTTGAGCTGGACAGCTCCCGCTCACACGTCCGGTGGTGATCCCATCGGTGGATTTTCCGGCTATCGAATTTATCGAGGCGAGCTCGACCCCTCCTCAGCGGAAGCGGCGACATTGGATCTTTCGAAAGCCAAATGGAGGTCGCCGCTCGCTTTGCTCTCTGCGTCGGACGAGAGCACCTACCGCGACACCCTCTTCGATTTTGGCAAGACGTATCTCTACATCGTCAGGAGCGCCGTGCTCGTCGAAGGTAATCCACTCGAATCGTCTGATTCGGCGCCTGCCATCATTTCTCCGCGCGATACGTTTCCTCCGGCCTCGCCGCAGAATCTGGTCGCGGCTGTTCTCGCCGGAGCCACACCTGGCTCCGGCGTCGTGGACCTCTCCTGGTCAATTAATTTGGAAACCGACTTGGGTGGTTACCGCGTCTATCGAAGTGAGCAGCAGGACACACGAGGTGCGCTTCTTACGCCCGATCTGTTGCTTGCACCGGCGTATCGTGATACGTCTGTAGAGCCCGGCCACCGCTACTGGTATACCGTGACTGCTGTCGATCGTGCTGGCAACGAAAGTGAAGCCAGCGTGGTGGCCGCGGTGGATGTCGCGCAACCTTCTCCGTAGCTCCGGGTTCTACTCTGCGTCCATCTTGGGAGAGTGTCGTTTGATGACCGTTCGTGCATACCTGCCCGCGTACGAGTTGTTCCACCCTTTCCGGAACGCATCGGTTCGCACGGGTCTCTACGTCGGCATCGTCCTCTCGTTTGCACTTGGCGCGTGGGTGATCGTCGCCAACCGCGTTCCTGTTCTCGATCGCTTTGCGCTCGCGCGTAATCTTGCCGCCGTGGTTGTTCTGGGGCTGATCGCACTGATTCCCGTTCTCCGTTTCTGGCGCTTGCCAGGAAACCTGCTGGCTTCAAGCCTCATCGCGTGGGCCATTTTCAGTGTTTTCTATCGCATTCTTTGCATGTACTTCGCGCGCCTTGCGGAGCGCTTTAGCGCCGTTCAAATCTTCATGCTTGGCGCTGTTTTGTACATGCTTGTCGTGACCCTCTCCTGGATCTGGACCATTATCCGGCGCGCTCGCGCGTCTGCTATTTCCCATCCGAATCATCATCCCAATCATCATCCGAGCTGACCGAGAATGAAATTCTGCCGATTCGTTCCACTTGCTTCTTCCGCGCCGCACCCGGCTGCTCCCCTGTACGGGCTGCTCGAAGGCGGACAAATCCTGGAGATTTCAGGCCCTCCATGGAATCCCTGGTCCCAAGGCTCGCGTTCGTGGGCGGAAGCTGACGTCCGCCTGCTCGCGCCTGTGGAACCGGGAAAAATTGTCTGCGTAGGGCGCAATTATGCGGCCCATGCCGCTGAACTCGGCAATGAAGTTCCCAAAGAACCGCTCATTTTTCTTAAGCCGCCTTCTGCCATTATCGGACCGGGCGAGCCGATCGTTCTTACGCCGCAATCTCAGCGCGTCGAACACGAAGGTGAACTGGCGCTGATTGTTGGCCGTCGTTGCGCGCACCTGAAGGACTCCGATGACGCGCTCTCATATTTGCTCGGGTACAGCTGCCTGAATGACGTAACCGCGCGGGACCTCCAGAAAAGCGACGTTCAATTCACGCGCGCGAAAGGTTTCGATACGTTTTGTCCCGTCGGCCCGCACATCGAAACGACGCTCGATCCATCCGATGTCCTGGTAGAACTGCATGTCAACGGCGCGCTCCGCCAATCCGGTCGTACATCTCTCATGGTCTATCCCGTGGCATTCCTCGTCCGCTGGATCTCCCATGTGATGACACTTTTCCCTGGCGATTTAATTGCCACCGGGACACCTGCTGGCGTGGGCCCGCTCGTCGCTGGAGACATCGTTGATGTAAGCGTGGGTGGGGTTGGCGTGTTGCGCAATCCGGTGCATGCTGCGCACACGTAGTTTCACTGCATTACCGCTGTTCCGGTAAACTACACCTCTACAGGGAGAGTTACGGAGAAGGCCGCAGTTTCGTTAGCGGGAGCATGGGTCCACCGCTACACGATGGTCCTTCACCGCACACTTCCTTTGCAACTTTGGGGATCGATAGTTGAAATCTCTATTTGCCGACTGGAAACTTGTTCTCGCCATGGGCGGTGCTGCGCTTGCAGCGATTGTCATGATCGCTTACGCCTTTTTTCGCCCAGCGGAGGAGCCCGAGGACGCGGAGAGGCGGCGGCGCCTTCATTTGAATCAGATTGGGCGAATCGCGGAAGGGCAAGTCGTCGAGTTAGCCGAACATCCGCCCGAGCCGCGCGACGTGCAACGAAAATTATTCGGTTCGCGCGCCCGCCCGATCGTTGATTTGCGGCCCAGGCATCTTGTCACCTACAGCTACGCGATTTCCGGCGTCACGTATCACACGGCGCAGGACATTACCGGCCTCGAAGGTCAGATTCGTTTCGAGCGGCTGGTCGCGGGCCAACCCGCAAGCGTGAAATACGATCCTTCGAATCCGAGCGATTCGATCCTGGTGGCCGACGATTGGTCCGGGCTGCGCTGACCTTCGGTTCGCAAGGGCTGAGCTTCCCACTTCCTGTTCAATCCTCGCCGCTGCATTCTGATTTTCGTCCAGTTGCGCTATCCTTCTCTCTGCGCCTGCGGGGCGCCCTGCCAGCCTTATGAAAATGATCGTCGCCTCCGTCTTGACCACCATGCTCATCGTTGCGATGACTCTCGGCGCGATGTTTATTCTCGTGCAGGCCACGGTCTACGTTACGTCGCTCGACTCGCCCCTCCAGCGTGTCGTCGCCATCGGCGCGGAACTCGTTCTCGGTGTCGTTTTGCTACTTGGCACTGTCTGGCTAGCCACGCACCTCGCCGTGCGCATCTTCACGAAAAATGAGCCGGAATCTCCCGGAGGAAAGCTTGCCTGAGAAAAACGCCGCCGCAAGCGCAAAGGAAAAGCATCACGACCGCATGGAAGAACTCCGCCGTCAATCCGCCGAAGCGGAAGCCGGGGGCGGTCCCGAACGCCGCGAGCGCGAACACAAAGCCGGGAAGCTCGCCGCGCGCGAGCGCATAAATCTGCTCCTCGACGAAGGCACGTTTGAAGAGCTGGACAAGTTTGTCCGCCACGGCTGCGTGGATTTTGGAATGCAGGAGCAGCGCCCCGCCGGCGATGGTTTCGTCACCGGGTTTGGGCGAATCGATGGCCGCCTCGTTTACGTGTTTGCACAGGACTTTACCGTTTTTGGCGGCTCGCTCTCCGAAGCCAACGCGCGAAAAATTTGCAAGATCATGGATCTGGCCATGCGCGCCGGCGCTCCCGTCATCGGTCTCAACGATTCCGGCGGCGCGCGTATCCAGGAAGGTGTCGCCTCTTTGGCCGGCTACGCCGATATTTTCCTGCGCAACACGCTTGCCAGCGGTGTGATTCCGCAGATCAGCGCCATCATGGGACCTTGCGCAGGCGGCGCCGTTTATTCCCCCGCGATCACGGACTTCATTTTCATGACGCGGGAAACGTCCTACATGTTCGTCACCGGTCCCGACGTCATCAAGACGGTTACGCACGAGGAAGTGTCCAAGCAAGAGCTTGGCGGCGCCATGACTCACAACGAAAAGAGCGGCGTGGCCCACTTTGTCTCCGCGGACGACGCCGATTGTCTCGCCATGATTCGCGAACTGTTTAGTTTTCTTCCTTCGAATAATGTGGATGATCCTCCGCGACGGACCTCCTCGGATTCACCTGACCGCCGCGACGAATCCTTGAATTCCCTGGTTCCAGCCGATCCGCAGACGCCCTACGACATCAAGGATGTTATTCACACGATCGTCGATGACGGCTACTTTTTCGAAGTCCACGAACACTTCGCGAAGAATATCGTGGTGGGATTTGCCCGCTTGGATGGCCGCCCTGTCGGAATCGTCGCCAATCAGCCGGCGTTTCTCGCCGGAGTTCTCGATATCAACGCTTCTCTAAAGGGAGCACGCTTCGTCCGCTTCTGCGACGCCTTTAATATCCCGCTCATCACTTTCGAAGACGTTCCCGGCTTTCTGCCCGGCACGCAACAAGAGTTCGGCGGCATCATCAAGCACGGCGCAAAACTTCTTTTCGCCTTTGCCGAAGCTACCGTTCCCAAAATCACGGTCATCACCCGTAAAGCCTACGGCGGGGCGTATTGCGTCATGGCCAGCAAGCACATCCGCACCGACGCCAACTTTGCCTGGCCCTCCGCGGAAATCGCCGTGATGGGTCCCGAAGGCGCCGTCAACATCGTCTATAAGCGCGAGATCGACAAAGCTCCGGAGGCCGATCGCGAACGCCTGCGTCAGGAAAAAATCGCCGAGTTCCGCGACCGCTTCGCCAACCCTTTTGTCGCCGCCGAAAAAGGCTATATCGACGCCATCATTGAGCCGTCCGAAACCCGCCCCCGCATCATCACCGCTCTCCGCTCCCTAGAAAACAAGCGCGACACCAACCCCCGCAAAAAACACGGCAACATCCCACTGTGAAGCCTAAATCAAGCAAGCAGTGACGGCGCTGGCTTCACCCAAGGATTTCAGCAAGGAATATCAGAGGGGAATATCTCAGCGGGGTACAAGCTGAAAAGGCTTCTTGCGTCCCGTCCGGTAGACGGAAAAATATCGCCGGTCCAGCGTAAAAATGGTCTCGATGTTCTCTCGATGCGCGAGATATACCAGCATCGCATCGGCAAATTGGGGACGCAGGCTTTCATATTGCTCCATGATGGCTTCAATCTGTCCCGCCTCTGCGGCTGTAACGACGGGTATTTCCAGGATACCCGAGCCAATGGCGGACAAAAGTCTGCGGATCGTCCGAGGGGACCTGCGTAGCAGCCACATAGCTTCCGTAATGACTGGCCAACAGGTGATCAAGGGACTGGGCAGGTTGTGTAGCACAGAGGCGCAAATTTTGTGATCGCGATCATCGGGCGAGAGAATCGCAACGAAGGGGCCCGTGTCCATCAATACTCGGTTCACTTTGCCTTACCGAAACCCTTGAAGTGCCGCTTATTCGTGGCCAGGTCTTTGGGCAATCCCGGCGCGCAGCCGATCAGCCCTGCGTTCAGAAAAGCATCGTAAGCGGTTTCTGCCTCACTGTTTTTGGAGAGATGCTCTTGCAGCGCTTGGCGAACTACCTCCGATTCGCGTTTTCCCGACGCCCGGGACCGCTCCTTCAGCCCTTGCGCTATCTTTCCAGGAACGCGTACCGATATTCTCTGAGATGCCATGTCGCTCCTCTAGCTTGTCAGACAGTTTATCACATTTGTCTGACGCGAATCGGTTTTTTCGAATCCGCGCACGCGCTCGGGTAACAAAACGACCCACCCGACTGGGCACATTTTGCCGATTTTCTCTTAAGCTCCATGCCTGCCCGCTAAAGTTGACCGCCACTTCTGCCGATTCTATCCTCGAAGGAACCTTCCCTCCGGCCCAGCTGGAGCCCCACACTATTGGTTTCTAGGGAGATCGCATGGCAACAACTGTCCGGGAATATTCTCTGGATTACTATCTGCTGGACCGTATGAAATTCTGCGGTATCGAACGCGAGAATCTGGAAGATCTAGTCAGCATCGTTGCGGGCATTAAGAATAAATACGGAATCGCTCCGTTCGCCGTGTCTCCCATCGGGCACCCTGTGCCCCATGGTCTGATAGCGCGCTATTTCGTGGAAACCATCGCGCTCAATAAGATCATGAACGTTCTGCTCGATACCCCGCGGCTGACGCAGGTGAGCATTTTGCCGCGCGGCATTCCCAGGTCCAACCAATTCGACGTGGACATCACTCTCGGCGGCTAGCCCCAGCTGCCTCCCGCAGCGCCTGTCCGCGCGCGTCGCTGAGCCAAACAATTAGACACCACGCCCCCGCCAGCGGCTTGGCGGCATTATCGCTCGTGTTAAAATCCCGGAGCATCACCAAAGGTCCATGTTCCGGAAAATCCTGATTGCCAATCGCGGCGAAATTGCTGTGCGCATCCTGCGCGCCTGCCGCGAGTTGGGCATTCGCTGCGTCGCGGTTTTCAGCGAAGTCGACCGCAAATCGCTACACGTCCGGCTCGCCGATGAGGCCTATCCCATTGGCCCCGCGCCCTCGCGCCAGAGTTACCTTTGCATTGAAAAAATAATCCATGTCGCGCGCCGCTCCGGTTGCGACGCAATCCATCCTGGCTACGGCTTTCTTGCGGAAAACCCTGCCCTGCCCCGTGCCTGCACGGAGGCGGGCATCACCTTCATCGGCCCCAGCGCAGAAGCCATGGAAGCGCTAGGTTCGAAGACGGCAGGCCGCCAGCTCGCGCGCCGCTCCGATGTACCAACTGTTCCGGGAGCCAACAATCCCATCGAGAATCCCGATGACGCGCAGGCGCTCGCGCAAAATATGGGCTATCCCGTTTTACTGAAGGCCGTTGCCGGAGGCGGTGGCAAGGGCATGCGTGTCGTTACTCGTGACGCCGAGTTTACTGCCGCCTGGCGCGACGCTTCTTCCGAAGCTCTAAACGCTTTCGGCGATGCCCGCCTCTATCTCGAGAAATACCTGGAAAAGCCGCGCCACATCGAGATTCAAATCCTGGCGGATGCCCACGGCCGTGTAGTCTCTCTCGGCGAACGCGAATGCTCCGTTCAGCGGCGACACCAAAAAGTAATTGAAGAGGCTCCTTCTCTGGTCATCACACCGGACCTGCGCAAAAAGATGGGAGATGCCGCCGTTCGCTTGGCGCGCGCCGGTGGGTACGTCAATGCCGGTACGGTCGAATTTCTCGTCGACGCCCATCTCAATTTTTATTTTCTCGAAGTGAACACGCGCCTTCAGGTCGAACATCCCGTCACCGAGCAGGTGACTGGCCTCGATCTGGTCAAGCTGCAAATCGCCATTGCGGCTGGACATCGTCTTCCGTTCGCCTGGGAGACCATCACACCACGTGGCCACGCCATGGAAGTCCGTCTCTATGCGGAAGATCCCGAAAACAATTTTTTTCCGTCACCGGGCAAGATTATCGCGCGCCACACTCCCAGCGGCCCTGGCATCCGTCTCGATGATGGCGTTTACGAAGGCTGGACCGTTCCGATGGATTACGATCCTCTGCTCAGTAAACTGATCGCTTGGGGTAACAGCCGCGAAGAAACCATCGCCCGTCTCCGCCGCGCTCTCGAGGAATACACCATCACCGGAATCAAGACCAACACTGGCCTCTTCCGCCGGATTCTCGCCGAACCCGATTTTCTTCGCGCCGAGATTCACACTAAGTGGCTCGACGAACTGCTCCAGCGGCCTCTATCGGATGCGCATGCTTCGCCCGATGATCCAAAAGCAATGCGCGCCGCTGACGCCGCGGCCATTGCCGCCGCTTTTTGGCAAGCGACTCAGACGGAAAAGTCTCCTGGCGATTCTTCTCGAACTTCGGACTCTCCTCAAACCTCTCGTTGGAAGTACGAAGGCCGGCGCCAACAATTGGATCGCCTGCCATGAAATTTGAAGTCCATCTCACTGGCTCCGCAGGCAAGAAGCTTCGTACCGTGGAGATAGATCGCGGAGAGGATGGCTGGAAATTCTTGCTCGACGGCCAACCGGTCGAAGCCGACGTCGTAGAAATAGCTCCGCACACACTTTCGCTGCTGCTCGATGGCCAAGCCTTCGAAATCCGCGTCACGCCGTTGCCGGATGGCTCACTCAAACTCCAGACTGGCCCTCACGAATTTACCGCCGAAATTGTCGATCCCCGCGCCTGGCGGGGCCGCAAGCACGGCGCACTCGAAGCGGAAGGCCGCCAGCAAGTCTTCGCTCCCATGCCCGGCAAAGTCATTCGCATCCTCGTTCAAGAAGGAGAAATTGTGGAAACGGGCCAGGGCTTGCTTGTCGTCGAAGCCATGAAAATGCAAAACGAAATTCGCTCGCCAAAAGGCGGCACCGTTGAGCGTCTCCACGTCAAAGAAGGCCAGCCCGTCAACGCCGGGGAAGTCCTCTGCATCGTTTCCTGAGCCGCCATGGGGAATTGGTACACCAACGTCTCGGTGAAAGGTGCGCAGCAGTCGGACATCGTTGTTGCGCTCGAGGAACTCGGCCGCCGCGCCTACGTTACGCCGGAAGTTTCAGGTTGGATCGTCATTTACGATCAGCAGACCGATGACTTTGACCTGGGCATCCTCGAATCGCTCGCGCTAACTCTTTCCACACGTCTCTCATGCACTGCCCTCGCAAGCTGCAACGCCGATGATGATGTTCTCTGGCTCGCTCTCTACGAAAACGGCAGTCTTTCCACCCGCTATGCCTCTTCCCGCAAAGCCTTCGAAGACGGCGACGAATTCCCGGACACTAAGGAAACCGCCCAAGTCCTCTCGCGCGTTTTTGAGAAGCCGCAAGCAGAGAATCAGGTTCTCGGCATCCTGGGCAAATCTCACGGATTTCTCGGCTTGCTCAGTCTCTATTTCAAGATTCGCCTCGCTTACGTCGTTGAAGTGCAACGCCATCTCGACCTCTCCGATCTGCTCGCGATGCCGCGCGCGGCTGTCGGTCTCGGCTATACCTATGTGAATAAAGGGGAAACTCCGGAAGGAATGAATCGCGAAGCGCTACGCCGCACCATGGTCGGATAAAAATAGTAGGGAGTTGTACCGGTTGTACCGGTTGTACGGCGTTAGAGAATTAGTGCACCGTCGTCTTGCTTGGGAAGTCCGTCTTCGCCGCGTCGGGCAATTTACCGGCAGCTTCGATCACTTGCTGCGCCAGGTAATTCGTCACGCGCGCGTCATCCCGCGCAATCGTCAGGTAGGCTGCACGCAGCAACTGCTCTTTGTGGTTGCGCAAGGTATCGCGAATCGTCTGTTGCACTTGCGGATCGGAAATATTGCGTTGCCCCGGCGACTCACGCGAAATGAGCTTCAGAATCACGATCCTAGTGCCGTCTTTTCCTTGCGTCGGCATCGGCGGGCTCACTTGCCCCGGCTTCATTCCCAGCACAATCCTCTTGAGAGTCGGATCAGCTTGATTCAAAGCCGATTCCGGAACATACCCCAAGTCCCCGCCCATCGCCGAGGAGTTCATGTCCTCGGAATAGTCCATCGCCAGTTGTGCAAAATCCGCGCCGCTGTTCAGCTTGTCCTGAAGCATTTTTATTTTGCGCTCTGCCTCCACTTCATTCGTCGCGTCGTCATTCTTCAGGTTGCGGATCTGCTGCTCTTTGCGCGGCGTGACAACGATTTCGGATATCCGGTATCGTGGTTCGACGACGTTGAATTGCGCTTTGTTCGAATTGTACGCGTCGGTGACATCTTGATCGGTGATCGATATTTTCGCTACGACTTCGCGGTTCAATAGCTTTGTGATGGAAAGCTGTCTCCGCAGGTCCCTCTTCAAATCGTCTACCGTCACCCCGCGATCCTTCAGTTGTCTCTGGAACTCGTCTTCAGTGTACGGGCTCTTCATTTCGGTGAATTTGTCTTCCACTTCACCGTCGCTGGCTTCCAGGTTCAGTTTCTTGGCGCGCTCCAGCAGTATCTCGTTGTTAATCAGCTCGTCCAGAACGTTGAGTTTCAGTGAGAGCGCTTCTTCCTGCGAAGGTTCCTGCCCTTCCGGATTCACCCGCGTCCGGTAGTACTTGTCCACGTCTTCGCGTTTGATCTCTTGCCCGTTCACCACCGCCCACACGTCCGGCGCCGGCTGCGATTTCTGTTTGCATCCGTTGCCCATCCCAAACACCATCGCCAACACGGGCAACAGCATCGTCGCTCGCGTCCTCAATTTCCTGGGGACGTGCGAGCGCACTGCCACGCTGGTTTTGGCTTGCGAAGGGTTCAAGGTGTGGTGCTCAGGCAGCTTTCTTCACGCGGCCCGCGCGGATGCAGGCCGTGCAAACTCGAACATGCTTCCTCGTGCCTTCGATCAATGCATGGACGCGCTTCAGGTTCGGATTCCACCGTCTACGCCTCGTATTATTTGCGTGACTGATCACGTTGCCATAGTGCGGCCCTTTGCCGCATAGTTCACACTTCAGTGCCATTGTTCTTCCTACTAGGCCGCATATAGCAGCCGGAAATTTTGCTCTGAAAAGTTACAATACCGAGTCTCTCATTCTAGCAGACGCTCTTTCCCCCGCAAAGCCTGCCTTTTGCTGCCGCGCAGATCGAAAGCCAGACCGGCAGCCCTCCCCAAACGAGAGCCAACGCACCCCGCCCCTTCGCGCCAGGGCATTGTAGCAGCTGCAGTAAGACAAGGTAAGGTGAGTCACTGGCTTCCACCAACCCTGAAATGTCTCAAGTCCCGGTTCCGTTCAAGTCGGGTATGCCGCACAAGCCGCATCCCACTCGGAACCGATCCCGCCGCAACATCCCACTCCAATCGGGGTTTAATAACAAGGAAGAGCTGTTTTCATCCTTTTCGCGGGGGGTAAAGCCATGTCATCCGCCGGTCCCAACTGCCTTAAGGGTGCGCAACCCTTTAAAAACAGCCCGCATCCTAGAATAACGATAGGTCATTCCGTTTCAATAGTTTACGGAAAGGCACCTGTCCTTTAGTGCTGCCTTTTATTTGCCCAAAGCACTATTAGCCCAGCCCGTACAACGTTCCCCTGATTCGTCCTGGAACGGTAGACTTGTACCTTAAGCCTTCGGCCTAAAGGAGACTGATCGCGTTGCCCAAACTGTCTCAAGTTTGCCTGCGGCCCACCCTCCCCCTGATTCGGGGTGGGAAGGCTATATTCACGACCCGCCTGGTCGCGGTTCTAGTACTGTTTCTGATAGGTTTAGCTGCCTCTCCTGCGCAGGCCGACGTTGGCGTCCTTCTCAACGAATCCCTGGATACCAGTCTTGCCAGAATCACGGGCTCAGGCCACAGCGCCGTCTTTTTTTCCCGCGTCTGCCCTGAAACGCCCATGAAGCTCCGCCTCTGCCGCCCCGGCGAGCAAGGCTCCGTCATGAGCAACTACACCACTCTCGGAGAGGACCAGCCCTATGAGTGGAACATTGTCCCGCTCTCTATCTATTTATACGGCGTAGAAGATCCACAAAATCGCCCGCTCTTCGGCTCGCAAAAAATCAAGCACGCTCTCGAGGAACGTTACCGCACAAATTTTCTATCCGGCTATTGTGAGAGCTCGAATTGCCGTACCGGCAGCGGCTCTGAGTGGCGCGAAATGGTCGGCGCCACACTCCAGCGCAGCATCTATCTTTTTGTGGTCGAGACATCCGTCGAGCAGGATCAGGCTTTCATCGCTCGATTCAATTCTCTTCCCAACCAGAACCACTTCAACGGCATCACGCAGAACTGTGCCACCTTTACCCGCCGCGTCATCAATTCCTACTATCCCCACGCCACCCGCGCGGATTACCTCAACGACTTCGGCCTGATCACTCCGAAAGCCATCGCCCGTTCCTTTACCCACTATGCCGACCATCATCCCGAAGCCCATCTCCGCGTGCTCCATTTCGCGCAACTCCCCGGCACCATCAAGCGCAGCAGCGAATGCCGCAACGGGACTGAGCAGCTCTATCGCTCCAAAAAACTCCTTGTGCCCATGGTCGTGTTCGCTCCTCACGAACTTCCCTTTATGGCCGCTTCTTACTTGCTGACTGCCCGCTTCAGCCCTGAACACGAGTTGGAGCAGCATCCCAATTCCGCGTCCTCGGACATCAAGCAGGAAATCCACGAAGCAAAGGCCGACAACGACGCTTTACGCCAACAACAGCTCCAGGCTGTCGTCGATCTAGAAAGCGCCCAACTCGTTGGCACCTCGGATGAATGGAAGCAATATCGCGAAAATTTTGGTCCCCTCGCGGAAGAAGCCATCAGCCGCGAAGTCATTCCCGACCGCAATTTTCTTGGTCGTATTTTCAAGCACCTTGACCGTGCGGGCACGCTTTCGGTCGATGCCAATGGAGCTCTCTGGCTCGATATTTCGGAAGGCGGGAAACCCTCAAGGCTCGGCCTCAGCGCCAGCAATCTTTTCGCCACTGGCACCGATTCTCAGTGGGCTTACGCGCTTACTCTCGCGCGCGCCCATCACTATCTCAATAGTCCCAAGCACAGCCGCGAGATCATGCCCGATTTCAAAAACGACTGGGCTCTTCTCCAGGCTGCCCGCATCAACAGTTCCAACTCAATCGCTTCCAATGTGACGTTGCCCTCTGGCAATGCCCGAATTACCGCCGCTTCCTTCGCTCCCTTTCAATAGGCCAGCAAGGCTCCCTGCACCGGGTCCTGTGAGTACTGAAGCATTCTGCCTACTCCTTTTTCATCTACGTACCATTTTCTCCGCTCTCCTTTTGCGCAACTTTAGTATTGTCTCTTTCATCTCTATTGATGTAGTTTCCCTGTCGTGGTGCAGCGCATGTTTGCCTCTTTGCGGGTCTTGTTCCTCATTTTTTCGCTGTTCTCATTCTCTGGTGAGGCGAGTCCAAAGCCCAACGCTACCCCCGCAGGTGCTTCCTCTGCGCAACCGGTCGTCGTCATTGGTTTTGTCGGCGGCTACGTTCGCCACGATGATCCCGTTCACACGGAAGTCAAGCTCGTCGAGCGTCTCCGCGAAGAATATTCTTCAGCCGCTTTCGTCCAGACCTTTGAGAATCATCGCGGCAAGGACGCGCATGAAGCCGTCCTTCGCCAGCTCGATGCCAACCGCGATGGAAAGCTTTCGCCCGAAGAAAAGCAAAACGCCCGCATCATTATTTTTGGCCACAGCTGGGGCGCTTCCGAATCCATCGAGCTTGCCCGCCAGCTTGAAAAAGACGGCATCCCCGTGATTCTCACCATCCAGGTCGATAGCGTTTCCAAGCGCGGCGAAAATGACGCCCTAATTCCCGCAAACGTCTCTCAAGCCATTAACTTTTACCAGTTAGACGGCATGCTCCACGGCCAGCCGCAAATTCGTGCTGCCAATCCGGCCCACACCCGCATCCTCGGCAATTTCCGTTCCGACTACAAAGAAAAGCCTCTCACCTGCGGCCAATATCCCTGGTGGGACCGGCTCTTCATGAAGCCCCACATTCAGATCGAGTGTGATCCCGCCGTATGGGGCCAAGTCGAATCGCTCATTCGGTCGAATCTGTCTCTCGAAGCCCATCTTCCGCAACCCAGCGAAACCAACTCCCCCGTCTCGCCTCTCAAATAGTCGTATCGTCCGTCCAACAAATTCCCCTCTTCGCTAATAGAGCAGCCGCAATACTTGATAACCGCCGCACGCCCCCACCGTCCAACCCAGGTGTACCATCCTCTCGTAGGTCCCCTCTGTGGAGGCCGCATGAAACGCCGCGAATTTCTCCTTCGCTCCGCTTGCACCGCCGGAGTCGCCCTGTTTCACTCCGCCGCCTTCCCCCGCCGTGCTCATGCCCTGACCCTCAAGCCTCTCCCTCGCAAATTCAGCGCATCCGACACCGTTACCCTCGGCAAGACCGGCATCCAGACCAGCCGCCTCGCCATGGGCACTGGCACGGTAGGCTCGGGCCACCATTCTCATCAGACCGCTCTCGGCATTGATGGCCTTTCCCGCCTTCTTCTCAATGGCTACGATCAAGGTCTCCGTTTCTTCGATTCCGCCGATAGTTACGGCAGCCACTCCCACGTCGCCGAAGCCCTCAAACACGTTCCGCGCGACAAAGTTACCGTCCTCACCAAAACCTGGGCGCGCGACGCCGCCTCCGCCCGCGCCGACCTCGACCGCTTCCGCCGCGAGCTCGGCACCGATCATATCGATCTGTGCCTCATGCACTGCCTCACCGAGCCCGATTGGACCGAGCGCTACAAAGGCGTGATGGATGTCCTCTCCGAAGCCAAGGAAAAAGGCATCATCCGCGCCCACGGCTGCTCTTGCCACTCGATCGAAGCTCTGCGCGCTGCCACGCAGTCCCCCTGGGTCGAGGTTCACCTGGTCCGTATCAATCCCATCGGCGCCATGATGGACGCGGATCCCGACACGGTTGTTAGTGTCATCAAGGAAATGCGCGCCAAAGGGAAGGGCATCATCGGAATGAAAATCCTCGGCCAGGGCGCCATGCGCGACCGCCAAGACGAAGCCCTGAATTTCGCGCTCGGTCTAAATCTCCTAGACGCTTTCACCATCGGCGCCGAAAGCAAATCCGAACAAGAAGACCTCATCCGCCGCATCGCCGCCGCTTAAGAGAAAATACCCGAATTGTCATTCCGAGCGGAGCGAGGAATCTGCTTTTGCTTTTTCCTTCCCTGGCTCCAAATCAGCATCCGCGCCTTCTACGTCTCCAACCCAATCAACCGCATCAACTCCAGCGCATTACTCTTCTCCACCACTCCCTCGCGCAACCGGTAATCAAACTTCATCTTCCCGTCCGCCACCTGATCCTCAAAATGCATGTTCCGCATAACATTCCCCACCGCTGCTGCAATCTCCGTCAACGCCAAATCATGCGTCGTCACAATCCCGATCGCCCGCCTCTTCAGCAACCCCTGAATCAACCCCTCCGCTCCGATCCTTCGGTCTTTCGAGTTCGTCCCTTCCAGCAATTCGTCAAACAAAAACACCATTGGCACCGCTCCATTGGCGGCGTCAAACACTTTCCGAATATGCAAAATCTCCGTATAAAAACTCGACCGTCCCTCTTGCAGCGAATCCGTGCTCCGAATCCGCGTCCCAATCCGCAGCGGCGTCAAGCGCAGTCGGTTGCCCCGAATCGGCGCTCCCGCCATCGCCATCACCGTATTAATCCCCACCACGCGCAAGAACGTGCTCTTCCCCGACATGTTCGATCCGCTCACCAGCAGCACTCGCGTCTTCGCATCGAGCCGCACACTGTTTCGCACGCACTTCTCCGCCGCGATCAACGGATGCCCAAGCTCCTCGCCTTCCAAAAATCCTATCCCGCTCTCCGCTTCAACAAATTCCGGAAACGGATCGGCCGGATGCTCGTACGAATATCCCGCCAGCGAGAGCAGCGCTTCCATCTCTCCCGTCAGCTCCGCCCAACGCCGCAACTTCGCGCCCCATCGCCGGCGCCAAGCCTCTGCCGCCATTCCGACCTGCACGCTATAGAGAAACGGCAGCTCCGACATTTTCGCCAGCCCGCTGTCGCTCGCATCGATCCAGTTCACAATCCGCGCAAATCCCCGAATCGCTGTGGAAGCGTGCTCATCCCCATTCTTCAATTCCGCCGCAAATCCCTGCAAACGCGTTGCCCCAAACGGCTCTCGCTCCAGCCGTGCCAGAATCTCCGCGAACAGCAGCACTCCCTCCGCATTGCAATCAACGCCTTCCATCACGCTGTGCGCCCGTCTCCACAGCCACGCTAGAACCACGGCCTCTACTGCAAAAACGCTCAACAGCGGCCATAGCATCCCGCCTTCAATCCAGTAGACGATCCCCGCCCCCGCCGCCATCGCCAGCAATGCCATCACCCAGGGCCAAATCGCCCCACCCGGCAAAATCGATTTCCCCTCCGCCCACTCCAGCAATGTTTCTGGATTCATCCGCGCCCGCAACGCTTCTCCGGTCACCGCCAAGTCTTCGCGCAAATCCAATTTGTCGCGCAATTCCGCAACCAGCTTCTGCCGCTCCAGAATCGTCCCTATCTCCGACCCTTCGCCCAGCCAGCTCGCTAGCTGCTTCTCTCCCATCGGCAATCGCGCCGTAGAAAGCAATTCAAACAGGCACCCTCGTCCAAAAAGATCCAAGTCTTCCGCATACACATGATTCGCATCGCGAAACCGCTCTCCCGTCTGCCCGCTCCCCGCCCAGCGATCCTCAATCCGCGCAATCCCTCTGCGATAAAACTCCGCCGCCGTCTCCGCTCGCCCTTTCGCCCGCAAAATCAACCCATGCCAGATCGTCACCACCAAATAACCCGCCACCGGCGTGATCAACCAGTAAGCCGCCACCCCATGCTTCCCCAATACCATCCACAGCAACACCACCCCCGCCGCGACCACCCCCAACTTCACGTACCCCACGCGCAAATGTACGCGGTCCTTCTCCGCCCTCACCTTCAAGTATTTTTCCAGCCGCTTCCCATACTCCGCCTTCGGCTCAGCCACATTCCCTCTCAACTCATCTCGTCCTTTGCAAGTCGAGTGTATCTCTTATGTCCTTTAGAATCCGCACTGCCCAAAACACACCCGTAACCCCTTTAGAATCCGCACTTGCAGAAAAACCCCGGGGGGTGGGGCGTCTTTACCTCTTTACGCCGCTACCTCATTACTTCAGATTTTCACCCAACTCCACTCCTTCGAGTACGGTACACGGCTCATCCGGTATCCCGATTTCACGCCCGTCACCACATGATCGCTCCAATTAAATCCAACTCCGGCTTTCGGATCGTACAAACCCGGCTCCTCCGAGAAGCACATGTTCTTCTTCAGAACGGTGTAATCCCCGAGCGAAAGATACGGCGGCTGGTGTCCTTCCGAGCCTTCGCCGTGCGCGGGCCGGTGATAAATGAAGTCCTGCACTCCCTGCGCCACCTGATATTTGTGAATCTCAAACGCGATGCTCGAGCAAGTCGCGCCTTCCTTCTGCAATTCCACCTGCATGTCGCACGTGTGCTGGCTCACTTCCCAAAGCTTCCGCATGTGCGCATCGAATTCGCCTGCGCTGTCCGCAAGGATGTACATCCGGTAGTTTTCGCCGCCGTGCCCGCCGATGTACGCGTCCCCATCGACTTGCAAAGGCATGTTGCGCGCGATGCGGTTGAACCGCGGCTGATTCGGATGCGGATACGCACACAAGCGTCCCACCCGGCAGTCAATCTCGACCGTCGCTGCCACGCCATGGTGCGGCAAGCCGCCGGCCAGGTCTAAATCCGCAAGCAAGACATTGTTGATCCAGAAGGTGCTCGCGAACGCCACTTCGTAGTCCGTCACATCCGTTCCATAAGTAAGGATGTAATCCCGCGCGTACGCATGCGCGCGATCAAAATACGTATAAGCCCGGCGCGTCAGCGCAAGCTCTTCCGGCGTTTTTACTTCGCGCATATCCAGCAGCGTGTCGCTGACATCCACCCATTTCACTTTCGGCAGAACTTTCTTGGCCGTCGCGAGCTCATCCGCGTAAAGCTTTCCGTCAATGCCGATTTTGTTTCCCTGAACGCCCTTCGCCTTCATTCCTTCAAGAAGCATTTGGAACAAGTCCACCGTCTTCCCTTGCACCACTTTTCCTTGCTCTGGAAAGCCGCCGTCGGCGTGCTTCGTGTCGAAATATTCCCAGCCGCCGCCAAACCACCAGCCCTTGACCAAATCGCGGTCCAGCGCTGGGTAGAGAAACCACGGATCGGCATCATCTTTATTCATGAAGACGCACTGTGGCCGCTCCGTGTGCGTATGCCAGTAGCCCGTCAAATAAATAATGTTCAGCTGGTCGCGCGCCACAAAGGCGTGAATGTCTTTTTGCGCCAGTTGCTCCTTGAAGCGCGCCACCGTCGCTTTGTTCCACTCCAGCGGCAAGCGATCCACTTTCGCCGGTTCCGGCGGTCCTTCTTCGCCCGGGGTTGGGCCGAGCAGCATTTTTTCGCTCGTGCCCGTGCCCCGGCTCTTCACGATCTCCGCCAGCGATCCGCCCGCTCCTCGCGTTTGCATGCCATCGATCTTGTCCATGCGGCGCAACAACCCGCCGCCGAGCAGCGCAAGACTCCCACTTTTCAAAATGTCCCGCCGATTCCGATTCATCTCTCCTCCGTAATCCTAAGCAACTCGACTTCACTTGTTTTTCCAGAAGTACCGACCACGACAAATTATTTCGGTTCTGCTACTTCCTTCCACTCGCGTTCACCGCGTTCGAGCATCGCGGGCAAATCCTCACGCAACAAAAAGCGTTCGTGGATCAGTTTCATCGCAGCTTCCGCGAACTTGCCCATATATTCGTCGTGCGAAGCATACCTCTCGGCAACCGACAGCCGCGGATCGCCGGATTTCTCACGCTCCGCCGCTGTCTTTGCGAAAGGAATGAAAGAACCGTAAAAACTCAAACGCAAATCGCCAAGCCCGATTCCCGGATCGCGCAGATTCCATCCCGTATAGCTCGCCAGAGGAGCTTGCAACTCCGGCAAGCTCACTCCGCCCATGTCGTTGCCATTGGCGTCCGATTGCGGAACGAGCGCAGCGAACGGCTTGCCGACTTTCGGAGGTTCAATACTGACGATTCCTTCTCTCCATTTCGGGCCGAAGTCCAGATGGTACGCCAGGCTGAACTCATGCGGCTTGTTGACTGCGGGGATCTTGGGGAAAGCCCACTTGCTCAGCGGAACCAGCGTTCCGTCTGCAATTTTCGGATACGTGCTCACGGGCGGCGGCGTTCCGTCTTTCACCCACTGATCCATGTCCGTAATCAGCGCCCGCCAGTACCACTGCACCGGATTCGGGTTGTAGCGCTGCTGCGCGTTGGAATCCGGCGAGCCTGGATTACTTTTCTGCGGAGGAAATGGCACTGAAAAATGTTGCAAGCCAGAAAGCAGGTAGACCCGCACGTTTTCGCCGAGTTTGGCGTCTGCCAATCCGTCCGGCGATGTATGGATCAAGGATGCGGCGCGGCCCCAATACTCGTACGAGGTATTGGTGAAAAATATTTTCGGAGCGCTGTGGGATTTGTTTGTAGCATCGAACAGGCTCGCGGTTTCGCCGCTTTCGGAATCCGCCTCTGGAAGATCGGTGAAGGGGAATAGGTCCGTAGGAAAGAAAATACTGGAGAGAGGCTGAGCGTCGCGCGAAGGCTGAGCGAAACGATGATTGAAGCTGCCACGGCCGGCACCGGCAACATGAGCGATGACGCCGTCCATCACTTGCCGTCCTTGCTCGTCGGCGTTGAAGTCCTGGTAGAGAAAATGGCGGAGAAAGCGCCCACTCTGCGAAATGCCGACGGCATAAACTCGCTTCACCGGCGCGGTGGATTTCGGATCGTATTTCAAATAGGAAAGGAAATCGCGGACGGAGGCGAGGCCGAGGCCAACGACTACTGGATCTTTCGCTTCGTAAACGACTTCATAGATTTTTCCGGCCTGAAAACCGCTGTCCAGGTGAATGAAGTGCGTATCAGCAGCAAGTTTGCCGTCGACCGTATGCGCAAAACTCCACTGGCTGCGAGGAATCACTTGACGCGAGCCTTCGGGCGTGTCGCGCACCGTCAAGACATTCTTCGCGCTCGCGGGATCGTCGACGGGATAACTCTTTCCACCGGTTGGCCCCAGCAACGAATGGCCGAGCGGCATGTCGTCCACTTTTTGCGCGGGAGTAAAATCCGAGCGCACCAAGCCACGAATTTCTTTCCCGCCTGCGTCGTGAGCAATTGGCGCATAGAGCTTGAGATTCTCGCCGCGCTCGGCGACATCAAATTCCCAGCCGACCCAGGCAACGGTATAGCCTTCGCGCAGAAGAAAGCCGTCGCCGAATTCCGCGTTAGGATCGGCGGAAGTTACGCCGTTTACAAGACGCAGAATTCCTTTTCCGCCGCGATTGGAAACCTCGAAGAGGACCGCGTTATTCCCCTTGTTCATGTCTTTGGGTTTCAGGAGATAAAGGTCGGCGGAAAATTCCACTTCGCCTTGCGCGTTACGCGGCGCTTTGTCGAGATCGACGATCAGCTTGTTGTGCAGGTTATCCGGATTCACCGCGAAATAAACGCGACCAACGATTTTCTCGTACGCACCTGCCAAGCCGAACGCGTGGCCATCCGCTATGTCGGTTCGCGAAATGATTTCGACGCGCGTGACATGCGCGTCCACGCCGGCGGCGAGCAATAGAAAAATGACGATCGAGAGTAGGCGAACGAAACGCGAGCGCAAAGGATGCATGGGCGGCCTCCAAAGAGAGGACAGCTTACATCATTGTTTGCCGAAACCAATTCCGCTGATGCAGATTTTATAGATCGGGGTGCGATCGAACTTCAGACGCACGATGGTGAGTTTGGCCGGATCGAATGGTTTGGAAGTGTCGGTAGAAGAAAGCGCGGAAAGCGGAATGCGCACGGACTGAAAAACCGCTTCCCAATCCTGGTTATACGCAGCGTCACTCAGGAATTCCAGCTTCGCTAGTTTTTCCTTGAAGGGCGGCGGGATGGTCATGAAGCGGCTGACGGGAGCGCTAACCGTCGTCCCATCGGTAGTGACCAACTCGATGGTGAAATCAGGTGACTCGCGTTCTTTCTTTTTGGTTTTGTCTTCTTCCTTCTTCTTTTCCTCAGCTTTTTTCTTGTCTTTGTCGTCTTCTTTTTTCTTGCCAGGAAGCTCTACGTCTTCGTCCATGGGCGCGATCGAAAGTTCGAGAGTGGAGTTTGTCGACAAATGCCAATTCGCAGCGGCGCCTGTAGGCAATGTCAGCGTGTAGCTTGCAGCAGGAGCGTCCTTTGCACGATTCCAGCCGAGAAATACGCCGTTGTAGCCGCGATCGCCATCGCGATAGGGAATTTTGTTTTCGTTCCAGACGGAAAGGTTTTCGCCTTCGATGTGGCCGCCGGGAGCAGTCGTCGTGGTGAGGTCGGAGTCCTCGCTGAACGTTGCCAGTGGAATGTAGGAGGCATCGCGATAGCGATTGAAGTAAAGCGTGTCTGGCAGCCACGCCCGGCCGACGCGCCAGTCTTCAAAAAGTGGAACGTATTCGCGATGATCTTTGAGCGTGGCTTCGAGAAACGCGGAAATATACGTTTTCGAAATGCGGCGCTGCTCGTCGCCGGGCATCAGCGGTTTGAGATTGAGCAGCCAACCGAGCGGTTTGCCGGCATCGTCGCGGCCCCAGCCGGTATTGAACTGGCCGTGATTTGCGCGATAGGCATAAATCTCAGCCGTGAACCACGGGCCTGGCTGCGTGTAGCGAACGTGCTCCGACTGGCGGCTGCCGTGGAAAGTAGAAACGTCCATGTCATGCGCGCCTTGTAGCGTGAGGTAGCTGACGTCTTCGATCCAGCGATACTGGCCCGCCGGTTTGTACTGGCCGTCGACGGGAGCGATGGCCACGACCGCTTTGATCGCGAAGTTGTAATCGAATTTGATGTTGGCGTCTTCCGGCGCGTACTTCATGCGGTTGAAAGCCGCGGCGGTGGCGGCAGCTTCGCCTCCGCGAGAGTGGCCCATCACCGCGATGCGCGACATATCGACTTTGCCGCGGAAGGGATTGCCTTCGGCAAGATTCCATTCTTTCCAAAGCTTCATATGTTCGAGGAGCATCCAGCCGCGAACGGCTTGTTGCTTCTCCGGATCGTGAAAGAGCCCGCTATTCAGGAAGTTTTCGTCGATGGAAGCGAGAATGATGCCGCGGCTGGCGAGCAATTCGCCGAGGTAAGCGTAACCGGGATCGGAAAAAGCGGACATATTGTGATTGCCGTGCACGATGAGAGCGAGCGGAAATGGTCCGGGGCCATCGGGATACCAGACGCGGGCGTTCAGCGGAAGTTTATCGATATCGAAGCCCCAATATTTTTTGCGGGACCAGCGCTTCCAGCCGCCGAAGTCTTTGAAGAAATCGGAGGAATCGACGGTGCGCGTTTTGATGGCGACGCTGGAGCCGTATTCGGGGCGGCGAATGTCGTTGCCAACGCCATAGAAAAGTTTCAAAACGTGGAAAGGGCCGGGGGCCGAAGGATCGGGAGCAGATAGTTTCGCAGGCATGGAATCGGCGGGAGGCTTCCAGGTGATGAGCTTTTCCATCGAACCTGCATGGGCCAAGAGCCAGACGAAATAAATGTTGCCGGCGAGAGCGAGGACAAACAGCAGGGAGGCGATGATTTTCTTGCTCAATGCGGCTTTGCCGAAATTGCCCCAGAAAAAAGTGGCAATCGTGGCGCCGAGAATTCCTGTGGCGAGGCCCACCAGAATCGCAATGAGGACGCCTAGTTGCGGCGGACCCCACAGCATCATGACGACCGTGCCTGAACCGACGATGACTCCGGAGGCAGAGCGGGGCAATTTGCGGGCGATCGTGAGGAGAAGTACGACGAGGAGTGTGACAAGAGGGATGAGGATGGCTGCGAAGAGGATGCAAAAGAGGAAATCGAAAACGTAACCAAAGCCGGTCTGGATGTAGAGACCGCCGATGACGACGCAAATAGAGGCGGCGGCCAACGTTCCCCAAACGGCGCCGCGACGCGCTTCGCGGCCGGGGCGTATCGCGGCCCACTGCCGCGAGGACCAATCGCGCAGCTTTCGCCAGCGGGATCGCTGGTCAAGAGGAAGCGAGGGGTCGGGCGGAACGGGTGCGGACGTCGAAGCGTTCAAATCGTCGAGGGCCATGAGTTCCTCCCAAGGCGTGAGCCAGGTGTTGCGAGCCGACGGCATTGTACATGGAGTTGAGCGCAGTAATGCCGTCGTGGGCAGCTCCAAAGATTAGACTGCGCGGGGCGGTGGAGGTCTTATCGAGAGAGTGGGAGAACGCTGCCCTTTTTCCACGCAGCAGGGAGGAAAAGATTCGCGGACGAGCGGGCGCGAGTCTAGTGGTCGTGAGACATGCCGGCCATGTGATGGGCAGCGGGCTTGCGGCGTAGCGCGGCCATGGCGGAGTCGTCGAGAGGGACGAAATAGCCGACGACAATGCCCATGGCGCCGTCGTGCAGGAGTTTGCCGGTGGTGTTGTCGTAGGTGGCGGAGATTTTGAGGACATCGCCTGCGGCAAATTTGTACCCGCCACGATCGAGGAAGAGGACGGTGGGCATGCTGAGAAGTTCGCCGTGGTCGTCCACTTTGGCGTCGAGAGAGGCGACGGTTTCTTTGCGCGTGACATCTTCGAGTGTAAGTTGTTTGGCGTAGTCGTGCATGTGGCCGCCAACGCCGAGAAGGGCGCCGTTGTATTTCACGATGACAGTGCCATTTTGTTTGCTATTGCCGGCGGGCAAATCGTAGCCGGAGTTTCCGCAGGATTTTACGTCTATCCAGGTGGGATAGACGTTTTTGCGCTTGGCGTCATCAGCGGCTTGCTGGTAGGGAATCGTGACTTCGAGGTAGACGTTCTCGTAAGAAGTGTCCGTGGGATTGTGGACCATGGTTTCGACGCGGATTGTGTCGCCCATTTGGACGCGATAGCCGTAGCCGGGGATTTCGGCCCAGTTGGTGAGTTCGCCGCCGGCGCCGAAAATGTGTTCTTCCTTATTGGGGCAGAGAAAATCGGCGCGATTCTCGTTCCAGAAAGCAGAGTGATGAAGGACTCGGCCGGGAATAGTGTTGCCGTTGGCGTCGACAAGCTTTGGAGAGTAGGCGAGGAGCCAGCCATCGATGGGAATTTGCCATTCGAGGTCGGGAGGCTGCGGCATTTTCATGTGGCTGGTATTAGCGGGGAGGTTCATTGGGCCGATGCGGACAACGATGGTGTGGCCGTCGATTTTTTGTTCGATCTTGACGCCTTTCGCCACGGCGTGGTGCATGCCGCCTTGCATGAAGCCGCCGTGCTGCATGTGGTCCATGTCGTGGGAGGAATCGGCAGGTTTGTCTTGAGCGAGCAGCGAGCTGGAGAGGAGCAGGGCGGGGAGAAAGAAAATTAGTTTTCGCATGGTCTTACCCTCGAACAGCTTGTATGGGCCGGACATCTTTATGATAGCGCCATATGGGAGTGCGTGGCGTTTGCTTGCAGGAACATGTTGCGGGGATGAAGATCGTTCCTTAAACAACTGCGATAGGCATTCAGAACGGATTTTATTTCGCGTGAAAATTTCCGCCTACGCGGATTTCGCGGAGACTGTTGCGGAATCGATCACGTTGGAGGCGATACGTTCGCGGTGGAAGGTGGCGTCGCCGAAGGCTGTTTCTGAGGCTTTGGCGCGGCGATAGTAAAGGTGGAGATCGTTTTCCCAGGTGAAGCCCATGCCGCCATGGATCTGGATGCCGCGATTGCCAACGGTGCGAGCAGCATCGCTGGCGTACATTTTGGCGATGGAGACGGCGGTTGCAGCGTCGGGCGCATTTTCTTCAAGAGCCCATCCTGCATAGTAGACGGCGGAGCGGGAGCTTTCCGTTTCGAGATACATGTCGGCGCACTGGTGCTGGACGGCCTGGAACATGCCGATGGGTTTGCCGAATTGTTTTCGCGTTTTGGCGTATTCGACGGTGATGTCGAGAGTGCGCTGCATGCCGCCAACGAGTTCGGCGGCGAGAGCGGCGGTGGCGATGTTGAAGGGACGGGAGAGATCCGAGGTTGCGGCGAGTTTTTCCGCGGGAGTGTCGCTGAATTCGACGATGTAGAGTTTTCGAGTGAGATCCATTCCCTGTAGTGGGGTAATTCTCAGGCCGCGAGCTTTGGAATCCACGGCGAAGACGCCGTCACGCGCGACGACGATGAGAAAATCGGCGATGGCGGCATCCGCGACGAAGAATTTTTCGCCAGTAAGCTTTCCGTTTGTGGATGTCATTTCGAGGGAGCGGAGATCCCAGTTGGCACTGTCTTCGACGATAGCGACCGTGGAGCGAACTTCGCCGCGGCAGATGGGCACAAGATATTGTTTTTTGTGCGCGGGCGAGGCCACGGCGTCCAGGACCGAGCCGGCGAGAACGACAGTGGAGAAAAACGGGCCAGGCAAGAGCGCGCGGCCGGATTCTTCCATCAGGAGCATCAGTTCGACTTTGCCGAGGCCGACCCCGCCGTATTCTTCCGGGAAAATGATGCCGGTGTAGCCCTGGTCGGTGAGCTTGGACCAGAGCTCGGCGTCATAGGCGGTGTTGGTTTCCATGAGGCGGCGGATTTCAGCGGAAGGGCATTCGCCGGCAAAGAATTTGCGGGCGCTGTCCTTGAGAAATTCCTGACTTTCGTTGAGACCGAATTGCATGACTTCTCCCTTTGATGCGACTGAATCAGTAGCTTCTGGGCAGGCCCAAAACGAAATGGCCGATGATGTTACGTTGGACTTCACTAGTGCCGGCTTCGATGGTGTTTCCACGAGTACGAAGATAGGCATAAGACCAGAGGCCCTTGTCGATAGCATGAGGATCGCCAACCATGAGCTGGCCATAGGGGCCGAGAATTTCCTGGGCGACTTGCTGGAGGCGCTGGTTCAGCTCGCTCCAGAAAATTTTCTGGATGGAGCCTTCGGGGCCTGGGACGCCGGTGGCGGTGATGCGGCTGAAGGCGCGCATCTGGTTAAAGCGCATGATTTCAATTTCGGCGCTGCATTGCGCGAGCTTCTGGCGTATGAGGGGATCTTCAGCAGCAGGGCGGCCGTTGCGTGGGGTGATGCGCGCCAGCTCGATGAGGCGCGTGATGTAGCGTTTGAAGATGAGATGAAGACGTGCGCCGTAAGAACCACGCTCGTACATCAGAGTGCTCATGGCCACGTTCCAGCCGTCGTTTACTTTGCCCAAGACGTTTTCGGCAGGAACGCGAACATCGCGGAAAAAAAGTTCGTTGAATTCAGATTCACCGGTCATCTGACGAAGGGGGCGGACTTCGACGCCGGGGGATTTCATGTCGATGAGAAGAACTGTGAGGCCTTTGTGTTTGGCGGCGGTGGAGTCGGTGCGGACGACAAGTTCGCACCAGTTGCCGACCCAGCCGTAACTAGTCCAAACTTTCTGGCCGTTTACGATGTAACTGTCGCCGTCAAGGCGCGCTTCGGTTTGCAGGCCGGCGAGGTCGGAACCGGCGTTGGGTTCGGAAAAGCCCTGGCACCAGATTTCTTCCGCGCTCAGGATTTTTGGAATGTAACGTTTTTTCTGGGCTTCGGTGCCGTAGGCGATGATGGTGGGGCCGATGAGACCGAGGCCCAGAGAATTGGCCATGGGCGGGGCTTCGACGCGCGCCATTTCTTCCCAAAAAATGGCTTGCTGCATCAGAGTGGCACTGCGACCGCCGTATTCCTTGGGCCAGGAAACCGCGGCCCAGCGGCCGTCCTGGAGCTTGCGCTGCCAGGCGCGGAGATAGGGGAAGGATTCCTCGATGGGCTTTTCGCGCCACTCTTCCCAGTCGCTGGGGAGGTTGGAGGCGAGCCAGGAGCGGAGTTCGTCGCGAAAGGCCAGCTCTTCAGCGGTTAAGTTCAGGTCCATGAGAAGGGCTCCTTGACGTCTTAGAAAGCGTGCTGTCCCGCGAGCATTGAAAAATTGCGACCGGCGCTCACGTTATTGGTCCAAAGCGTGTGTTTATATCATATGTTAGCGGCTATTGGTAAATCGCATCCGCACATTGTCCGGAGGCTCGGCGTGGGGCGTGCACCCGGGATGAGGAATGCGGAGAGGCCTTGCAGAGATCCGACCGGATGGCTGCAGGCCTCTTCTCGCGATGGCTAGAACGTGAGCCGCAGACCGAGCTGAATTTCACGCTTGGGGAAATCGGAAGTGAAGCCAAGCGGCTGGCTCGGAGAGAGAGCTGCGCTCCCGTGAACGTTAAAGCTGGTGTTACCAGTAGCGCAGGTACCGGAGACCGGGCAAACACTTGGACCTGTTTGAATGCCAAAGAGCGGGTTCACCACGTTGTTCACGCTGGCAAAGTTGGTATGGTTGGCGATGTTGAAGCCCTCCGCTGTAAATTGCACTCTGGCCTTTTCGCCCAGTTTATGTTGCCAGCTCAGGCGCATGTCGAAATTGGTGTAACTCGGCCCAAGTCCAGTGTCGCGGCCAGCGCCGATGGGGCGTTCGTTGGTCGTGTGATTGTCGCCGTTCACTTCGCCACCCGCCAGCAAGTTGAACGGATGGCCGCTATTGTAGGTAAAAATGGGGGCCAACTGAAAACCGGCAAGGATAGGATTCGTCCAGGGGCTATCAATTACGCCGGCGATCACCACCTTATGGCGCTGATCGAATTCGGAAAGTCCGCGGTCGGCACCCAGGTTGGTCGGATCTTGCGGGCCATAATCGCTATTAAAATCAGTACCCGTGTCGAAGCCTTTGCTATAGGTGTAATTGCCTAAGACGGAGAAGTGATTGCTGAAGCGCTTCTTGATTTCCAGAATTCCACCCTGATAAATAGCACTGCCAGCCGAAGCGTATTCATTGTTCTGGACGATAAACGGATTCACAAAACATTTGAAAGGATTAGCGCATGGCGAGACGCCTCCGGGGAACTCCGTGCCGCCCAGCGGATCCGGGTCGCCCGCGGTGCCCGCGCTAGGATTCCAGTTCCGGTACGAGACAGTTTTCCCGTTGGCCAGCGGAATGGTGGTAAGTGGCGCCGGCAACAGATTGGTGTCAATCGCGGTGGGGAGGCCGATAGTATGAGAGTAGATGTAACTGGCGGAGATAGAGAGTCCCGGAACAATCTCGCGCTCAATTCCAAACTCGGCCTGCTGCGAGTAAGGAGGTCTAAAATTAGGCTGGTCGACGAAAACCACCTGAAGCGGACCAAGGGGACCGCTATTGGCAACATTGAGCCCCAGTCCAGGCTGGGCAAGCAAAGCAGGGGTAATGCAAGCGTAGCTCCCCGGAGGCGGTGTCGTGCAAGTGATGGCTCCCTCAGCGAATAGCGTCTGGAAGACTCCGGGGGCACTCAGATTTGCGGCGCCGCCTGGGACGCCCTGGATCGGAACGATGTAAATAGAGATTTCGCGATTGCAGGGGCTGCTGCCGTTACCGGGGAAAATGGTGCCGGGGAATCCTGAAAATCCGCAAATAGCGTCCAGGTTGTTCACTTGCCCCGCATTCGTCGAGTTTCCCACCGAGCTGTTGTTGGCGTTGCGAACTCCGAGGGAGTAATCCACGGACGTAATCTGATCGTAGATCGGTGCGTAGAAGATCCCGTAGCCGCCACGAATGACCGTCTTGTGGTTGCCGAACGGATCCCAGGCGAAAGAGACTCGCGGGCCAAAATCTTTTTTGTATGTGTTCAAGGGTGCGTACTGCGTGTCAAGTTCATAGCGAAGACCCAGATTCACAGTCAGATTGGGCCGGATCTGCCAGGTATCCTGAAAGTAGCCCGCCGTGAACGGCCTTGTGTAATACGGGTAAACGGGATTGCCGAAGCCCTGCTGGAAAACGACGGGAATGCCAAACGAAGCTGACTGCAGCGAAGTTATGCTCGCTCCTCCAGTCAAGAGTCCACAAGGATTCGGGGTTGTGGGAGAAGCTGAGGGCGCTAAGCACGGACTAATCGCACCTCCAGGCAAGGAACTAAACACGAAACGCCCCGGGAAGAACGTGTGCGATTCCGTATGGTTGCCGCGAAGCAGTTCGGAACCCCCGAATTTGAACGTATGGTGCCCGCGAACCAGCGTGAAGTTGTCCGCGAATTCGTATCTGCGCGTAATACTGGATTCGGGCAAAAAGATGTTCGTTCCCAAATTATTCACAAAGCCGGGAATTTGCAGTCCGGCTTCCCCGGGCTCGTTCGGAATGACCCCGGTGTTGTAATAGTCAAATTGCAACCGAAGTTCGTTCTGAGCGGTGGGGCTGAACTGATGGTAATAGGCGGCCAAAATATTGTCGTCATAGGCGCGAACCGCACTGCCCGCCGAAAAGCCCGTTAGCGATTGCACGTCGGGATTTTCCTCGCGATCATGTCCGTATCTGTAAGTGAGGCTTATCTGATTCGCATCGCTGAATCGGTGATCGAACCTCCCAGACGCCAGATATTCCCGGGTGTTGTATGGGAATAGTCCGCCGTTGGATTCCAGCGCGTTGACGAGGAATCCGTTGAGCGCCGCTTGACCTCTACTTACGAACGGATTTGCACCTGGATTCGGATTGACGGTCAAAATGCTTTGCAGGCCGAAGGCGCACGTTTGCGCGGGCAGGGATTGGCCAGGGAAACAGGGGACCATAGGATTGCCTGGTTCGGCTGCCAATCCGCCGAAAATCGTATCCTGCGATCCCGTCGGGCGGAAAAGACTCGTGCTGGTCAGGATTGGGACGGAATTTTGCGCGTTTTGGAGCAACCCTTCGAAGGAAACGAACAGAAAGGACTTGTCTTTCTTGATCGGGAAGCCCGCCGTGCCGCCAAACTGATAGCGGGTCAAGGAATTCTTGGTATTGACGCTGTTAATGTCCGGCTGGGTCGGATCGAAAATCGCACCCGGCGCCAGTGCCTGAGTACGGGCAAACGGGTCAGCGGCATCCAGAGCGTCGTTGCGGAAGTAACTGTAAAGAGTGCCGTGCAACTCGTTCGTCCCGGACTTGGAGACAATGTTAATCGTTGCCCCGCTCGCGCCGCCGAACTCTGCCGTGTAATTGCTGCGGTTGACTTGAAACTCCAGAACCGCGTCCTGACTGAGCGTGAGGCGCACTCCACCGGCGTCATCATTGGCTTCCCCACCGTCAACGGTGATGCTATTGCCGCGGCCGTTGCTGCCATAGAACGAAAGGCCGCTCTGCGGAGTTGATTTCACTCGAAAATCCTGGTCGGAAGCCAGCCGCGTGGAATTCGAAACCCCGGGAGTCAGGAGCGTGAAGGTCAGATAGTCGCGCCGATCGATGGGAAGGTTGGCGATATCCTCCTGTGTCAGCGTATCCGCCTGGCTGCCTCTCTCGGTTTCAACCACCGGCAACTCTCCCGTTACTTCTATATGTGCGGTGGCCGACGCTAGTTGCAAATGAAAATCCAGAATGAGCGTCTGCCCAACATTGACGACTACGTCCTTATGGATTTCCTTCTGGAAGCCGGAGGTCTCTACGGTCACGCTATACGAGGATGGAGGGAGTCCCGTTAAGCGGTATCCACCGTCGGTGTCCGTCACCGCGGTCCGCCGGATGCCCTTCTCAGAATCCTCAGCAGTCACGGTGGCCTTTGGAACTGTGCCTCCAGTGGGATCCGTCACCGTCCCGCGGATCTCTGCCGATGTGCCTGTCCCCTGGGCGCGCGCTACGCTATCTGCAGGCAGCAAGCATGCAAGGGATAGAAAAGTGGCAGCAAGAAAAGTTGCCCTCATAAGTCCTCCTGGTTCAGCGAACAGATCACGGAATCTCGTTGAAGTTTGTCCACGACAGTCCTTCATCGCACCGTCGGTTTCTGAGTGGGCGACACTCGAACGCCCCAGGGTAGTCTGAAACCGGTCTATGCCCGCATTGCCAATATGCATGGAGCCATCAAGAGAGAATCTCAACCAACCCGGAACGATGGACGACCCCATGCCTCGACGAACTATCAAAAATTATGATTGTCCGTATCACATAATATTGACTAACGTCAAGACGAAAGCGCAGCTGTTGCCCCCGCGGAAGCCGTCAGGGTGCTCGTCGTGCCTGCCGGGCAAAAAGGACAGGGCACATGGCGGTCGGTCGGTCGTTGGAGCGAGACAGTTGTTGCCAGGCGGCCCGATATGGCTGGAGACGCCGCTTTGGCGACTGCGACTGGTTCAGCGAGGTACGAGTACGATCCGTCCGGAGACTTGGCCGTTGCGAAGTTGGTCGAGGGCTTCGTTTACCTGGGTCAATGGTTGGGTGGACGTCTGACAATGAACTTTGCCCGCGGCTGCTAGGGCCAGCACTTGTTCCAAGTCTTCGCGTGTGCCGACCGAGGAAGCCTGGATGCGTACTTCCGTGGCAGCCATCATAATGGGGGGAAAGCAGATGGATTCTGAGGGCAGGCCGACAACGAGAAGCGTACCGGTCGGCCTGATGCAAGGGAAAGCTGTGTCATACGCTTTTTTGGCCGCTGATGTGACAATCGCCGTGTGAACGCCGCCGGAGCGTCGAAGTTCTTTGACGACGTTTGCGGTTGCTGCGTTGAGCGTGGAGGATGCGCCGAGCGCTTTGGCTTGGGCAAGTTTTTCGTCGGAGACGTCAATGGCCGTAACGGTCGCTCCCAGACCCAGACCAATTTGCACGGCGAGGTGCCCCAGGCCGCCGACTCCGAAGACGGCTAAACGTTGGCCTGGCTGGATATTGGCGTGTTTCAGCGCACGGTAAACGGTGACTCCCGCGCAAAAAAGGGGAGCTGCCTCGATGGAAGAAAGGCCTTCGGGAATTTTTGTTGCATGACTGGCGGGAACGGTCACGTATTCCGCGTAGCCTCCGTCCACGGTGACTCCGGTAATTTTTTGTTTAGTGCAAAGATTCTCGTCGCCTGCACGGCAGAAGTCGCATTCGCCGCAAGTCCAATAGACCCAGGGAACTCCGACATGGTCGCCGAGTTTGAGGTGACTAACGGCCTCGCCTTTTTCCACGACGCGGCCGGCAATCTCGTGGCCGAGGATTAAAGGCCTTTTAGTGATGGGGACAAGTTGCGGCCAATCGCCGTCGGCAATGTGTAAATCGGAGTGGCAGACGCCGCAGGCTTCGACCTCAATCAGGACATCTTGCGCGCCGGGCTGAGGTTGCTCGACGTCTTCCAAGACGAGAGGCGTTTTGAAATCGCGAAGGATGGCGGCTTTCATCGCAATTGTCCTGGGACATTTGGCCCTCGTGACTCAGGCCTTTCGAAGAAGCGATGGAATTCCCCGCATTTGGAGGCCATCAGCGGAGTCACCCGACGCGGCTCACGGCTTGGCGCCACGCAAGAAAAATTCGACGGCGTTATGCACTCGCTCTGTGAGTTTGTGCGGGCCGGTGAGATCGACGGCCCATTGGCGGACAACGGTATTGAAGAGTCCTTCCATGAATTCGGCGAGATGTACGACGGGAAAATCGCGGGTGATCTCTCCATTTTTCTGGCCTTGCGCGATGATTTCGCGGAGAAGGCTTACGGTGGCTGCCTCGGCTCCGCGCAACTCCGGGGAACGCACCGGATCCATGGCGCCAGCGAGAATGACGGCCTGCCACAGCGGACGCCCCACTTCTGTTGTATTGCCCAGAGTTTCGTAGAATCTCCGCAGGCGCTGCTCCGTCGTGGCCTTTGTGGACAATTCAGATTTAAGGCTCTCCGCCTGGCGCGCAAAGGCGCGGCGTCCGACTTCGCGCAAAACCGCATCTTTGCTGGGGAAATAGCGAAAAAAAGTGGGCTGGCTGATTTCCAAAGTGTGCACGATATCGTCGATTCGCGTGTTTTCGTAGCCGCGCTGACGGAAAAGATGCAGCGCGGTTTCGACAATCTGCTCTCGGAGGCGCGCCTTCTTTCGTTCACGAAGCCCGGAGGATGGCTGCTTGCCGGGGCGAGGATGGCCGCGCTTTCTTTTTGAAGGCTTCGCGTCGTTGGCGTTCTCAGACATACGGGAAGGCGCTCGTCTTGCAGCGACTCTAGCGCGGCGCATGAACTCTGTCCTCCAGTATGATGCGCCGCTGAGAGGCGCGTCCTAGATTTCGATAGTCGCGCTAACATTATAGTGACTAATGCCAAGTTGCAAGTCCCGAGGAAAGTTATCGAGTGGGATTGCGGCTAAGCACGGCGAACGGCGCCGTAAGCCAAGCAAGTCGCGCAGCTTGTTGGCAGGCTAAGAAATGGAATTACATGATCTTGACTGGTTTTGGCACAGCGAACCGCAATCGGAGATGCACGCGCGTCGAAAGTGTTTTAAACTAGGTTGGTTGCATCGATGGGCGTGTAGCTCAGCTGGGAGAGCACCTGCTTTGCAAGCAGGGGGTCGCAGGTTCGAACCCTGTCACGTCCACCATCTCATCTCCGTACTATTTTGCGCATCGTCACTCACGGATTCTTCCTACAAGGCACTGCTAATCTCGTTTCCAGTTTAGTCCGCTCCAAGCGTTTCGAGCGCCGGACGGTTCGAAATCATCAGATTCGGCCCTTGCATTGCCACGAGGTGATTGCTTTTGAATTCGCTGAGTGTACGCGTCACGGTTTCGCGCGTCGTTCCAATCAGCGCTGCAATCTCTTCATGGGTCAAAGGCAGTTTGACTTGCGTGCCTTGGGCGGTTTCAGTCCCGCTCGCCGACCAATCCAGGAGCAACCTCGCCAATTTTTCCGGCGCGGATGCTGACAGTCCGACCGTGCGCAACTGGCTGCACGCACCCTGATACAGTGACGTCATCTGCCGCAGCACGCCCCGATAGGCTTCCGGATGCTTGGCGATGAAACACAGAAAGTCCTCACGCCGGATGTAGGCCACTTGGCACGGCCGAATCGTTTCTGCCGTCACTTCGTACGGCACGCCCGCAACCGTGGCCATTAATCCGAGCACTTCGCCAGGTCTCGCGATCCTCAAAATCAGGGTCTTGCCCACGCTCGAACTGATCGAGAGCTTGACCTCGCCTGCGCACAGAACGAAGATTCCACGGGGTTCCTGCTTCTCGAGGAAGAGTATCGCCCCTTCCGGATACGTTGTTGATGACCTGACATCGTCAAAATCTTTCAGCGCCGGCTCAGAAAACTGGCAGAAAAAACCTGACGCTTTCAGCTTGCAAGATTGGCAGTGTTCATTCGCGTCGAATCCGTAAGGGCCTTTCATATCAAACTCCTTCCTCTTCCGTTTTTTCGATTTTCTTTTTAATCTGTTCCGCAAAATATTTCGTCAGAGGAGAATCTGCCAAAACTTCCGCACCGCTGGCCCGCTGAATCTCCCTTAGCACTTCTGTTCCCCGCCCATCCACAAAAGTCACGCCTCTCAGGTCCAGCCGGAGTTGCTTCAATCCTAAGTTTGCTCGGATGGATTCCCATGCCCGATGGCACTCCTCAACCCAAGGCCCGATGACTTTTCCTTCTAGCCTCATCGCTACCCAGCTATCGGCTGACTCCACCGAAATTCGCAACACATCTTGTTGATTGCATTTTGTGCTCCACGTCACACACAGATGTGTTCTCGCTCTCATCCTTCTCAAACGTGTAGAGAACACTAGGGTTAGAATTTGAGATCGTAGGTGCGTTGTTTTGGAACGTCAGGTTGTTCCCAAAGTGACGAGACGATATTTCGTCGCCGAGGCTAAATATAGTCTTTGCGCTTAATTCCCAACTTTTTCATTTTGGAATTGAGTGTGGTTCGTTTCAGGCCCAGCCGCTCGGCCGCCCCATGGGCTCCGCCGATCATTCCCTTGGATTCCCTCAATACACGAAGTATGTGTTCGCGTTCCGCATTCTCCAGGTTGGGATCCACTTGTCCCACCGCCTCGTGAGATACGCTCAGTTCGGAAAGCGGAGCCCGAAGGATTGGGCCCTGCGTTAGAATCACAGCCCGCTCCATGAAGTTTTCCAGTTCTCTCACGTTTCCCGGCCAGTTCCACTGGCACAAGATCTCCATCGTTTCAGGAGGCACGGTCGCGATCTGTCGGTTCATCCGCCGAGAGTGCTTGTGCACGAAATAGTTCACCAGAACGGGGATATCCTCCCGGCGCTCGCGGAGAGGAGGTATTTCGATGGGGAAAACTCTTAATCGGTAGTACAAATCGCTCCGAAACTCGTGCTCCGCTACCATTTTTGCAAGGTTCCTGTTCGTCGCCGCAATCATTCTCACGTTGACGGGGATCGTCTTTGTCCCGCCCAGTCTGTCGAATTCACGCTCCTGTAGCGCCCTCAAAATCTTTGGCTGCAATTCCAGAGGCAAGTCTCCAATCTCGTCCAAAAACAATGTCCCTTCATGGGCCAGTTCGAGCCTTCCAATTTTTTGCGAGAGCGCTCCCGTAAACGCACCCTTCTCATGTCCAAATAACTCGCTCTCCAGTAAGCCCGTTGGGATTGCGGAACAATTCAGTTTCACGAATGTCCGTTCGCGGCGAGGGCTCAATTCGTGGATAGCTCGAGCGATCAGCTCCTTGCCCGTTCCCGTTTCTCCGAGGATCAGTACCGTGGCTTCCTCCCGCGCCACCGTTTCCACTTGTTTCAAAACTCGCTTAAGCGCCCGGCTCTCTCCGATGATCTCTTCAAATCGATAATCTGTTTGTAATTCTTCCTCGAGATATCGTCGCTCCAGTTCGCCGCGCCGCAGCGCTTCCTCGTCACGCTTCTTCTGCGTCAGATCGCGGATAACAGCTAGAACGAAAGCGCCTTTAGGTCCTGCGATCGGCCCAAGCATGATGTCTACAGGGAATTCTGTCCCGTCTTTCCGCCGCGCGTACAACTCCAGCCCTGCGCCCATCGCCCGCACGCGTGGCTGGGCGGAATACTCCTTCCGATGTCCGGGATGCTCTTGGCGAAACTTTTCAGGAATAAGCAATTCCACCGTCTTGCCTATGAGTTCAGCGCGGCTGTAGCCAAAGAAGCTGTCCACTTGCGCGTTGGCTTCGGTGATTTTGCCTTTCTCGTCGATGACCAGAATGGCGTCCGGCGAAAATTCAAACAGCGAACGCAGCCGCGCCTCACTTCTACGCAGCGCCTCTTCAGCTTTTTTGCGCCGCGTAACGTCTCGGACCACCGCGAGGACATACGACTCGCCGCTCGCGTCCACGGGGCTGAGCATGATATCCACTGGGAATTCGCTTCCGTCCTTACGCAGGCCATAGAGCTCCAGCCCGGCTCCCATGGGACGAATATGTGATTGCGCGGAGTAGTCACGCCGATGTTCAGGATGCTTGGGGCGGAATCGTTCGGGTACTAAAGTCTCGATCTGCAGCCCGATAAGTTCCTTGCGATCGTATCCGAAGAGGCGCTCGGCTTGGCCGTTTGCCCGCACGATCACGCCGCTCTTGTCCGAGACGAATACCGCGTCAGGAGAAGACTCAAACAGTCTCTCGAACAATCCTTCGATGTGCGTGGTGTTCAGGGTGAAGGGGACCTTTTCACTCACGTTGCCGCTACCTCAAGAGTCGGTGTGTCCGCAAGCACCACTCCTGCGAGATCCAATTGGACAAGCGGCAGTCTGGAGAGTGCCTTTGTCAGCTTTCGCCGTCTGTAAGAGTGCAAAGTATAACCCAATCCACCACACCGGGCGTGCGTGTCCAATAATGCTGCCAGTGCGACCGAACACTGAGGTCTGTGAGCCCTGTCACTGCACGCCACCTTCCCCGGAGCGAACCTGATCAGCAGGAGTGAGGAACCCTTGTATGAGCAATGATAAACGCGATCTTCTTACGGTGCTCAAGGCGGAACTCGAATTCGTCGAGAGAGGCGGTTACCGCAATACGGATCTTTCCGCTTGGCGCCCTCAGTTCATCTTCCAGGACTCGCCGACCTGCTTGAATTCTGATTCCACTCAGCCGCCGAAGCCGTGCAGCGATTGCGTTCTCAACCAACTCGTGCCCGCGGATTTGCGCCGCAGAAATATTCCCTGCCGCTACATCCCTTTGAATGAGCAAGGCGAAACCATCGACTCCTTTTACCGCTGTGGGACTCGCGAGGAACTGGAGTCTGCTTTGCGAAAATGGCTAGGTACGACGATCCATCGTCTGGAAAGGGCCAGCACTACAGAAGAGTCCGAGGAACCGGAAATTCATGTCAAAGCAAGAGTGGCTCGCGCCCAATAAGCATAAAAAGAGGGATAGTGAGCTTCGGTGATTTCTTCGTGCGCAAATCCTTCTTGTAAAGCTGCGTTTGACTACCGGCGGGGGCAGTTGTTCCGCTTTCACAAGGCCCACCGCCCCGATGAGAAACCGCCCAATACCCATTCCGTCCAGCATTTTTGGCTCTGCGGTAATTGCTTTCTCGAATACACACTCCTCTATACGGGCAAGCTCGGCGTCCTTCTTCGCAATCGACCCGAAATTTCTGCGCCTCCTGAAGAATGCCAAATCGTGGCAGCCGCCTGTTCTTCACCGTCTCGCTCTTTGCCCGTTCTCCGGTTTGCGTCGATCAGCTGCGAACCGTCATCACTGGGCAAGTCGCATGCGAGATAACCTTGTGGGCCGTTGAAATCGGCAGATGGACGGCCGCTCCCGGCACTCCCTCCGCCGGCTTGACGCCCAGCACGATCAGATCCGACTCCCGAAAGTGCGCGAGTTCCAGAATCTTTTCCGCCGGATTGCCCTGTTCTACCAAATACTCCGGCCTGCACCAGTCCTTCGCTTCTTCCGGCAGCAGTTTCTCCAGAAGAGCTTTCGATGATGTCACTACGTCCGACGCTATCACCAGGTCGTTCGGCTCCAACTCTGGGACTACATGCAGAAATACCAGCCGCGCTTGAAATTCCTCCGCTAGCGAAACAGCGTAAGCTGCCGCGGACTGCGTCCCCGAAGTAAAGTCGGTCGCATATAGAATCTCTCGAATCTGGCCATCGGCTCCTCGCGATTGATTGGCATAGGGTCCGACGGTTAGCACCGGGCAGGTTGTCGTTCGCAGAATTTCCTCTGCCACAGAACCCAGCAATAGCTTCCCGAGTCCGGTACGTCCTCGCGTTCCAATCACCACGAGATCCGTGTTGGATTTCTCGATCGTTTCTTCCAGGATGTCCTGGATGCCTCCCTCTTTAATCACCACCTGCGTGGGTATTCCGGCGAAAGTGCTCAACAGTACTTCGCGGTGCTCCTGGTCGCGAGCTTCCGCGGCCACCTCCGCGGCAGCCCACGTCTCCGGCGGGGTCATAGGATTCACAACCGGCGAGTGCGTATTTAGAACCACTAGATTCGCCTCGTAGTGCTTTGCAATTCTTTTCACATAAGGAATCGCGCTTGCGGCAGCGGCGGAAAAGTCCGTCGCGTAAAGAATATTTCGGAACCCAACGGCGGTTTTAGCGGTAGCGGTTTTCATGGCTTGGGTCCTCCTGTACCCATACTCCATCCGGCCGCAGGCTCCGGCTGTGACGCCCATCACGTGTCGTAGTGACGGAATTCGCATTCCGCCAGCGGCGTTGCCGCCATACTGTGATCGGCCACCTCGAAAACCAGTCTACGGCGCCATACTGAAGGGGCAGCGTGAAAGCAGAGACCCAATCTAAGACACCTTCCGATTTTAGAGCTGGCACGCGGCCGCCCTCCAGTACGCCCTCGCTAGCGCAGATTTCCAAAGCGGTTCCCGCGGAGAGCCCTGCTTCCTCCAAACCTCGAACTTCTCCTCTCCGCGACTTCCTTACCGGTAAGTCCGGCCACGCCTCCAGAATCATAGCCATCCTCGCCGCCGCGGGAATCGCCGTTCATCTGTTCTTGCGGTTTGCACCATTCGGCGCTCGATCGCTTGCCAATTTTCCGTTGTATGTCGCGTTGTTTATGGGCGGTTTGCCTCTCCTGCTAAGTCTCGGAATCAGGCTTTGGGATGGTGAGTTCGGCTCAGATTTTCTAGCCGCGATTTCCATCGTCACTGCCATCCTGCTTGATGAATACCTCGTTGCATCCATCGTGGTGCTGATGCTTTCCGGCGGAAGCGCCCTCGAAGAATTCGCCACGAAGCGCGCATCTCGCGTTCTCGACGCCCTCGCAAAACGTATGCCCAGTGTTTCTCACAAGAAATCCGCCGAAGGTCTCATCGACGTGAAAGTGGCCGACATCAAAGTCGGAGACACCCTCGTTGTCCTTCCCCATGAGATCTGCCCCGTGGATGCAACCGTCACGGAAGGCCAGGGCTCGATGAACGAAGCCTATTTGACCGGCGAACCCTTTGAAGTCGAAAAAGCTCCAGGCGCAACCGTCCTCTCCGGCGCACTCAACGGCGACACCTTGCTTATCATCTGCGCGCAAAGGCTTGCCACGGACTCACGCTACGCCCGCATCATGCGCGTCATGGAAGAAACCCAACAGCGCCGCCCCAAACTCCGCCGCCTCGGCGACATTCTCGGAGCCTGGTACACACCGCTCGCAGTGGGAATTGCCGTTCTCGCCTGGCTCCTCAGCGGCCACGTCGACCGATTTCTCGCCGTCCTGGTCATCGCCACGCCCTGCCCGTTGCTTATCGCCATACCTGTCGCCGTCATCGGCGCAATCTCGCTTTCCGCAAGACGCGGCATCATCATCAAGAATCCCGCCGTCCTCGAGCAACTCGATACTTGCCGCACGTTCATCTTCGACAAAACTGGCACGCTTACCTATGGCAAACCCACTCTCACGCGAATCGCCTGCGCTCCGAGTTTTCAAGAAAATGATGTCCTCGCCGCCGCCGCGAGTCTCGAACGCTACTCCAAGCACCCCCTGGCCTCCGCCATTTTGGAAGCAGCGCAACTCCACGGTTGCGCTCTCTCTCCGGCAACACGCGTCAGCGAAAGCCCCGGCGAAGGCATGCGCGGTACGACAAACGGCCACGAAGTCCTGATTACTGGCCGCAACAAAATCCCCGCCGTTTCCGGCCCGAGCCTTATCCTCCCGCCCGTCGAGCCCGGCCTCGAGTGTCTGGTCTTTCTCGACGGCGTTTTCGCAGCGCTCTTCGGCTTCGAGGATTCTCCGCGCGCCAACAGCCGCGTCTTCGTCTCGCATCTTTCTCCACATCACCAGGTCACCAAAGTCATTCTCGTCTCCGGAGACCGCGAACCCGAAGTCCGCTCTCTCGCCGACAAAATCGGCATTAGCGTCGCCTACGCGGCAAAAAGTCCCGAAGAAAAAGTCGCCCTCGTCCGCGCCGAAACCGCTCTCGCCAAAACCGTCTTTGTAGGTGACGGCATCAACGACGCTCCCGCGATGCAAGCTGCCACTGTCGGCGTCGCCTTCGGCCAGGAGACCGACATCACCGCCGAAGCCGCCGACGCTGTGATCCTCGAACGCTCTCTCGAAAAGGTCGATGAGCTCATGCACATCGGCCGAAGGATGCGCAAGATCGCCCTCCAGAGCGCGGTCGGCGGCATGATCCTCAGCATTGCGGGTATGATGTTGGGAGCATACGGCGTGCTTCCCCCCATCGGCGGCGCCATCGCGCAGGAAGTGATTGACCTCCTCGCGGTGCTCAATGCCGTCCGCGTCGCCGCCCCCTTCGGCACTCTGCGCGATTTTTGATTACAAACTCTTTTCTGCGGTAGGCTCACTATGGCGGAGCTGAAAACGCTAGACTCCCAGGAACTGCAAGCCACGCCTTCCATGCCCGAACCCACGCAAGTATCTGCGCGTTCCCCAATGGCCAGTTTTTTTGCGCCCGCTTCCGTCGCCCTCATCGGCGCCACCGACCGCGAAGGCAGCGTCGGCTTCACCGTTCTGCGCAACCTGCAAAATGCCGGCTACAAGGGCCAGGTCTTCGCTGTAAATCCCAAGCGCGCCGAAATCCTCGGCCTCCCTTGTTACCCTTCGATCGCCGCCATCCCCGGTCCCGTCGAACTGGCGATCGTCGTCACTCCTGCCGCTACCGTTCCCGGCATCGTCGCCGAGTGCGTCAGCTCCGCCGTCAAGTCCATCGTCGTTATCTCCGCCGGCTTCAAAGAAAAAGGCGCCGAAGGCGTCGCCCTAGAACAGGAAATCCAGGCCCAGCTCCGCAAAAGCGAAACGCGCCTCATCGGCCCCAATTGCCTCGGCATCATGAATCCCTGGCTCGGCCTCAACGCCACTTTCGCCCACGACATTGCCCGCCCCGGCAGCGTTGCTTTCCTCAGTCAAAGCGGTGCCCTCCTCACCGCCATCCTCGATTGGAGCCTCTCCGAACACGTCGGCTTCAGCGCCATCGTTTCCACCGGCTCCATGCTCGACGTCGGCTGGGGCGATCTCCTCTCCTATTTCGGCGATGACGACAACACGCAAAGCATCCTTCTCTATATGGAATCCATCGGCGACGCCCGCGCTTTTCTTTCCGCCGCTCGCGAAGTTTCCTTTAGCAAGCCCATCATCGTCATCAAAGCCGGCCGCTCCGAAGCCGCTTCCAAAGCTGCCGCCTCCCACACCGGCGCCATGACTGGCAGCGACGAAGTCTACGACGCCGCGTTCCGCCGCTGCGGAGTCCTTCGCGTCGACCGCATCTCCGAACTTTTCCAGTTGGCCGACGTTCTCGGCAAACAGCCGCGCCCTCGCGGCCCCAAACTCACCATCCTCACCAACGCCGGAGGCCCCGGCGTCCTCGCCACCGACACTCTCATGGCCATCGGCGGCGAACTCCCCGCGCTCTCCGAATCCGCAACGCAACAACTCGATACTTTTCTGCCTGCCCATTGGAGCCACGCCAATCCTATCGACATCCTCGGCGACGCCGACCCCGAGCGCTACGCCCGTGCCACCGAAATCGCCCTCCAGGATCCCAACAGCGATGGCCTGCTCGTCGTTCTCGCCCCGCAAGGAATGACCGACCCCGCCACAGTCGCCGAAGGCCTCAAAGTCCACGCCAAAGGTCACGGCAAGCCGATCCTCGCCAGTTGGATGGGTGGCCAAGGCGTCGAACCTGGCGTCAAAATTCTCACCGCCGCCGGAATTCCCGCATTCGACTATCCCGATTCCGCCGTCCGCGCTTTCAAGTCCATGTGGAATTACACGTACAATCTCCGCGGCCTCTACGAGACGCCCTTCTCTGCCGACGATCCCGCCGTTCTCAACGATCGCAAAGAAAAAGCCCGCCGCCTCATCGAATCCGCCGCCACCTCTGGCCGCACTCTCCTCACCGAGCTCGAATCAAAAGAAATTCTCAAACTCTACGGGATCCCAACCGTCCCCACGTTACACGCAAAAAATGAAGACGAAGCCGCGACCAAGGCCAAAGAAATCGGCTTCCCCGTCGTACTGAAACTCCACTCCGAAACCATCACCCACAAAACGGATGTAGGTGGTGTCCAATTAAATCTGGAAAACGAAAAGCAAGTCCGCGAAGCCTACAACGCGATCGAATCCTCCGTCTCCGCTAAATCCGGCCGCTCCGCTTTCCAGGGCGTCACCGTTCAGCCCATGGTCCGCGCCCAAGGCTACGAACTCATCCTCGGCAGCTCCATCGACGCCCAGTTCGGCCCCGTCATTCTCTTCGGCTCCGGCGGCCAACTCGTTGAGGTCTACCGCGACCGCGCCCTCGCTCTTCCTCCACTCAACACCACTCTCGCCGCTCGCCTCATGGAGCAAACCAAAATCCTCAAAGCCCTTCGCGGCGTCCGCGGCCGCAAGCCCGTCGACCTCCCCGCCCTCGAGACTCTTCTCGTCCGCTTCAGCGAACTAATCGTCGAGCAGCCCCGCCTCCGCGAAGTCGATATCAACCCAGTTCTCGCTTCCGCCGAACAGCTCCTCGCCCTTGACGCACGCATGGTTCTTTTTCCCGCCGACGTTCAGGACGCTCAACTGCCTCGCCCCGCCATCCGCCCCTACCCGTCGCAATATATTTCGCACTGGAAGATGCAAGAAGCCACCGAAGTTACCATCCGCCCTATCCGTCCCGAAGACGAACCACTCCTGGTCGATTTCCATCACACTCTTTCCGACGCCTCCATCTACCTCCGCTACTTCCAGGTCCAAAAGCTCGACTCCCGCATCGCCCACGAAAACCTGATCCGCCGCTGCTGCGTCGATTACGACCGCGAAATCGCCCTCGTCGTCGACCGCGTCAATCCCCAATCCGGCGCCCACGAAATCCTCGGCGTCGGCCGCCTCACCCGCCCTCTCGGCCGCGAGGAAGCCGAACTCGGCGTCCTCGTCACGGACCGCCACCAGGGCTCCGGCCTCGGCCGCGAACTCGTCGCTCGCCTCATCCAGATCGCCCGCGCCGAGAAAATCCACACCATCGTCGCCCACATCCTTCCCGAAAACGTCGCCATGCTAGCCCTCGCCCGCCGCTTCCATTTCACCTCTACCCCCTCCACCGATCGCGCCACCCACACGGCCATCCTCCACCTCGACTAACCCTGCACAAGTTTCACTCTAATCGCATACCGGGCGGGTTATTGACACCATTCGCTTGGATCCCTACTCTCAAACTCATGGAAGTAAAGTTGAATTCCGAGTTGCAAGAAAAGCTCACCCGTCTCGCCACGGAGCGGGGCCGCGACAGCGAGGCCCTCGTAGTGGAAGCCATCGAGCGCATGGTGAATTATGACGAATGGTTCCTTCAGGAAGTAGAAACGGGAATCGCAGCCGCCGATCGTGGCGAACTCGTCGATCACGAAGACGTCAAGAAACTGATTGACCAGTAGTATCCTGCCTGAGCAAGTCTCCTGGACGGATCTTCATCGCCCTTACCGAATTGTCCCAAATGGAACAGACTCTGTTCTCTTCCTGGCGTATCGTAGACGGGAAGGTTCGACCTTCTAGCCTCTCAACCCGATAACTGCTCGCTTTCGTCAACATTTCACAAGAGGAATGGAAGTGAACGCAATCTCTCTCAAATATCAACGATGGCTTCTGCCTTTGGGCTTGCTCGTCTTCGGCATCTCGCTGATGGCCATATTTGCCCCGCGTCAAGCTGATGCTCGGCATCCGGCATCAGAGAAAGCGAAGATAAAAGAGAATCTAACCGGTCCAACCGCGAATCAAGAGGAAATGAATCTCTCGGACCGCGCCATCACCCAGAAAATCCGTAAAGCGATCCATCGCGATAAGAGTCTCTCTATCCACGGGCGCAACATCAAAATCTTCATCCAGGATGGCAAGGTTACTCTCCGGGGACCGGTGCAATCTCAAGAAGAGAAGGGCAACCTGGAAGCCAAAGCCATAAGCGTGGCCGGGCAAGAAAACGTAAGCAATCAGTTGGAAGTCGCTCCTTCGAAGTAGCTCGAAGAGTTGGATTTAGAGGGGAGCACACTTCCGAGGTCGGTCGTTCTAAGGCGCGGGTTTTGAATCTCCCTCCGCCAACTCGCCCCAATTTTTGATCTCTAAAATCTCTCTTGACAAATCCGCAATTTCTGCTACACTGTTTCGCAGGTAAAGCACATTCTGGCTCGTAGCGCCGACCTCCGTCGGCGTTTTTGCTTTTTAGCGCGCAATTCGGCCTAAGTTCTTCTATTCCCATCACTTACGAACCAAACCTCATCCTGCACAATTTTGGTGCAATTTGCGGCCAGCAAGTTATTTAGAATCAACACTTACGTAAGTGTTCATTCTAAAAGACTTTAACCTCCTTTAGAATGAACACTTACGCAAAACCCCCCGGGGGGGTACAGGGGCAGGCGCAACTCGCTTCCCCACTTTCCCCTCTCACTACCCACTGCTCACTATTCACTCCCACCTTATCGCCTGATGAGATGGAGCCGTCGCCCTGGCTCCTAGTTAACTTGCTTGTATTAGCGACCAGTGCTTGGGCTAAGAAGCTGGCCCCTCCATCTAATCCTCAATGACATCACCCTCGTCGCGAATTCCTGAACGAATGCGCTTGCCGCCCAACTTGGTATCAATTAGTTTTTACAACCATGAAACTCTATCGCACGACTTCCGCACTTTTTCTGGAACATGAACTCCAGAGTTATGCCCTGCCCGAGATGAACATGGACACGCTCCTTACCCGTGAACATCTGTATGAATACCTGCTGGGAAGGATCGCTAGCCTGCCAACTGTCGCCGAAATTCCAGCGAATGGGCCACTTCTTCCTCCTATTGGCACGCAAGAAGTTTGGGCTGCCGGCGTGACGTACTTTCGCAGCCGGGCCGCTCGCATGGAAGAATCGAAAACTACAGGTGGCGGCGATTTTTACGACCGCGTCTATCATGCCGAACGTCCCGAACTCTTCTTCAAGTCCACTGCCAGCCGCGCCGTTGGACATCAAGGCAAAGTCGCGATCCGCTCCGATGCGAAGTGGTCGGTCCCAGAACCTGAACTCGTGCTTCTGTGCAGCCCAACAGGGAAGATCACTGGATACACAATCGGTAACGACATGAGTTCGCGGGACATCGAGGGCGAAAACCCTCTCTATCTTCCCCAGGCTAAGGTCTACAACCGAAGCTGCGCCTTGGGCCCTTGTATTCTCGTCAGGGAACAACCACTGAAAAGTTCCACCGGCATTGCCATCGAGATTCTTCGGGAAAACACTTGCGTATTCCGGGGCGCCACCACTCTCGAAAGCTTGAAGCGCGATCCAAAGACCCTAGTCGATTATCTGTATCGCGACAACGTCTTCCCATCTGGCTGTTTTTTGCTTACCGGTACTGGCATCGTGCCGCCGGACGCCTTCACCTTGCAACTTGCCGATGAGATTCGCATCTCCATCGAAGAAATTGGCACCCTAACCAACTTCGTAGGCTGATCGCAAAATGCCGAAACATCTTCGACGGCGGCTGGCTGACGCTTGAATCTGTAGCGCTGTAGTTCGCCACAACTCGCGCCACTTTTCCCGACGCTGACAGCTCCATAAACTCCGCCGTGCGTGTCCCTTTCTGATTTTTGTAGCACAGCACCACGCTGCTTAAGCCCCAAAACACATCCTCGAGCTGAAACTGCAGCTCCGGATACGCCGCCAACCCCTTCTGGAAATAAGCTCGCAAGTTCGCTTTTCCTACCACCTTGCCATCCGCCGTTCCCAAAAGCTGCGCCGCCACCGGCGACGTCAGCTCCACGCCATCCTCATAATGCGCCAGGATCAACTCCAGATCGTGAGCATTCCAAGCCGCCACCCAATGCTCAGCCAGCTTCCAAGCATCCTCTTTCGTCACAGTCGTCACTCCCCCATTCCCACGCAGGCCCGCGCCGCAGCGCTTGTTACTACCTGCTCCATTATCATCGAACTTTCCACGAAGCCCGACGAAATCGCCACAGGTGGAATCCCCCTCTCATCTCTGGAACTTATTTGGATGGCTTCTACTCACACACACCAACCCCCGCAACTCTATTTATTTCATGGGTTTACATCACGGTTCTCTGTACCGGAGGCGGGAGAACTCACTCCGTTTCAGTTTTCCTTCCTACAAAAAGCCCTGTGTCCGATTCCATTTTGGCTCGGATTCCTCGCCGGGATTTCAAAACGAAATGGAGGAAAGCGTTCGGCTGCCATCTGCCTGGCAACTGGTTTGTTTTCTTGGCTTTTTAAATCACGAGAGCATGTGATGGGAGTCACAGACGCGGAATCTGACTTGCTCTAACCTCGCGCAAGCTCGGCGTCTATGCTGTGTGTGTTCTGCTGGAGGGGTGATGAAGGGCGTTCAGCGGCAGAGGCCCAGAATTGTGTTTCTCGTCGGTCTGGTGTTCTTCTTTGTAGCTGCTGTAGTTTCGTTTGGCGCGCAGCCTCAAGACAAACAATCCGGAAACAAAGCGGAACAAAAGAATTATTCACGTCCCACCGATCCCGCGCTTTACGTCGGCGCCGAGACCTGCAAAACCTGCCACGAAGACATGCCCGTTAAAGGATTTTTCAAGAGCTACGAGGATTCTCCGCACTACGTAACGATGCTGGATAAGAAAAAAGGCCCGGAATGGCATGGCTGCGAAGCGTGCCACGGTCCCGGCAAGGAACACGTTGAGGGCGGCGGAGACAAGACCAAGATTTTCACGTTCAAGAACGCCTCGGCCGCGGAGATCAGCGCACGCTGCCTCGACTGCCACCAGTACGGCGAAGAGCATGGAAATTTCGCGCGCTCCGCGCACCTTCAAAATGGTGTTGGTTGCACGGATTGCCATGATCCGCACCACGCGAAAGAAAGCCAGTTCCTGCTGAAGGCCAAGCAGCCGGATCTTTGTTACACCTGTCACCTCGACAAGAAACAGCAGTTCAACCGGCCCTTCCATCACCGCGTGAACGAGGGACTGGTGAAGTGCACGGACTGCCACAATCAACACGGCGGGTTCCAGACACGGCAATTGCGCGCCACGGGTTCGCAAGACCTGGTTTGCTTCACCTGCCACACGGAAAAGGCCGGCCCGTTCGTTTACGAGCACGAATCCGTGAAAATCGAGGGCTGCGCTGCCTGCCACACGCCGCATGGCTCCTCGAATCCGCGCTTGCTGAAGCGCGCGCAAGTAAACCTGCTGTGCCTCGAGTGCCACGCGTTTTCCGCGGACGCTGGGCCTTCGGCAACTCCCACCTTCCACAACCAGGCGCAAAAGTATCAAGCCTGCACGATGTGCCACACCGCCATTCATGGTTCGAACAGCAACCAGTTTTTCTTTACCCCGTGAGGGAGAGCCGCCATGCGAGGAGACCATCCACTGCGTAAAATCCGTATCAGGCACCGGATGATATGCCTTGGCCTATTGTTGACTGGCGCGGTGCTCCTCACCGGAGCGTCCCGGGCGGCCGCGCAGCAGCAGGACGACGAAGAACAGAAGGGCATTAACCAGGGAAATTACAACGTCAAGCAGTCGATCGAATTCGGCGGGCGCTTCACGAGCATTTCGGGCGACACGCAGACATACGACACGTTTGTGAACTTGCAGCAGGGTGCCCGGCTCCTCGGCTTCACGACAGAGATGAACTCGCTGAATCACCAGGGAACGCTGTTCGACCATTTCTCCTTCAGCAATTTCGGCTACGGCGGCGATCCCAATGAAGTGTCTCGGCTGCGGGTGTCCAAGAACACGTGGTACAAGTTCGACGCTCTGTTTCGCAAAGACGAAAACACCTGGGATTACTCACTGCAGGCCAACCCGCTGAATCCCACGACGCCGTTCGCCAATGGCCCGGCGGGCTATGGCGGCACGGTTTGCACCGCGTGCATTCTGAATTTTTCGCCTCATACGATGAACACGCGGCGGAAGATGGGTAACTACAACTTGATCATCCGGCCGGAATCCAAAGTGCGTTTCCGCATGGGCTATACGCACAATATCAATGAAGGTCCAGCCTTCACCACGATTCACCAGGGCACGGAACAGTTTCTGCTGCAAGACGTGAGAACCACGGTGGACGCGTATCGACTGGGAATCGACATTAAGATTTTTCCGCGAACCAATCTCAGCTATGACCAGATCTGGAACTTCTACAAAGGCGACACAGGAATCGGCGATTTTGCGCAACCCTTTCCGGTGAGTCCCACACTCAACGTGGACTTGGGCGTTTCGTTCAACGCCGGAGCCAGCACGCCCTGCGCTGGCACATTTCTTGCTTCGGGATTTGTAAACCCGACGTGTAGCGCTTACACCAACGGCTATTTGGACCACGGGCGAACGCGTACCCACACGCCAACAGAACAGCTCACGCTGCAGTCGAATTACTGGAAGGACCTGGACCTGACGGGACGGATCAGTTACTCCGGCGGCGACACAAACGTCTTCGACTACAACCAGACGATCGCAGGCCGCGAATCGCGTACGAACCTTAGCAACCAGTTCAACACCGGGCCGGTCGAGGGGCGGCGGGTGTCGGCGGTGGCGGATTTCGGGGCCACCTGGCATATCACGGACAAGCTGAGCTTCAACGACACGTTCCACTATGCGAATTGGCACAATCCAGCTGAGTTCGATCTCTCCAGCTGTTCCTTCTTCAGTCCCAACCTGAACACAAATGCAAATTTCTTTACCCCGTCAGCACCTGTCCCTCTTACCTGCGCGCCTCCCGCCGGCGCGCTGGCGGGGATAGTAACTCACAATGCGAGTTCAGCCCCGGACCTGTCCATGGTTATCGATAGCAATTTCCTGAAGCAGGATGAGAAAACGAATCTGGCGGAGTTCGACTACCGCTTTTCCAGGAAATTTGGCGCGCGGATTGGATTCCGTTTCCGGCATCGCTTTATTTCCGACAATTTTTACGAAGCGATAGACCAGGTCTTTTACCCCGGTCCAACCGCTGCCACCGCCGCCCGCGGAGCTTGCGCCGTTCTGGCTCCCGGCCCGGTAACACAAGCGAATCTCCCCGCAGGTTGCACTCTAAACGCAGACTCTTCCATCACGTTTACCTCGAACACGGGATTTACTCCCGCGGGAGCATCGGTGCCTCCGATCAACGAGTACTCCGGCTTGTTTGGCTTGTGGGCAAAGCCGAACCAGAAATGGAACATCCGCTTTGACACGGAGCTGTTCAGCGCGGATGGAACGTTTACGCGGGTAAGTCCCAAGGAGTCGCAGGAATACCGTCTGCGCACAAAATACGACGTAACGAGCTGGATGCATCTCGACGGCAACATATTGATTTGGGAAAGCCGCAACAACCAGTTCCAACAGGGAGATTTGCAACACAATCGCACCTATGCGATTTCGGCGATGATCGAACCGAACCCGAAGCTCAGCATGGAAATTGGGTTCGACTACAACGACGTCTTCTCGCAAGTGCTGATCTGCTACATAAGTGTTGCGGCAGGTCAAAACGGCCCAGGTATTCAGGCGTGCCCCAATGTACCTGGACTGGTGCAGCAGCTATCCACGTACACAAATAAATCCAGCTACGGTTTTTTTGACGCTACCTTTAAGCCTGTCCACCGGCTCACCGCGCGTCTGGGCGCCAACCTTACGGGCACGAGCGGTTCTCAACTGCGGCTCGATCCCCAGGAACTGATTCCCAACCAAGTCAACGGCCCGCTCAATTCCTTGTGGCTGCACCCCTACGGCGGGATTGAGTACAAGTTCACGAAGGAGTGGACCGGCAAAGCGTTCTGGGATTATTACGGCTACCACGAGGACGCAACGTTTGGGACTGGTGGCGCAGAAGCGGTGCAAGACATTTATGCGCCAAGAAACTTCAGAGGGAACTTGTACACACTTTCCCTGAAATACGCCTTCTGAAGTGCGACAGAGTCATGAACAGAAATCACGCGGCGAAATTAGTGAAGGCATTTGGGAGGCCTATGGTGATCAGGATGTACATGAATAAGCTGCTGCTGGTAGCGGGGACCATCGGATTGATTATGGTTCTTGGTCCGCCCACAAAAGCGCAAGAAACGGGCGAAAGCCTCTTCAAATCGAAATGCGCGATGTGCCATGGACCGGATGGCGCCGGCAAGACGACGATGGGTCAGGCCCTGAAGATCCCTGACTTGCACTCCCCGGACGTGCAGAAACTGAGCGACGCAGAACTCACTACGATCGTGACCAAGGGCAAAAATAAAATGCCGGCGTATGAGGCGAAGCTGAGCAAGGAACAAATAACGCTGTTGGTCGGGTATATCCGGGAGCTAGCGAAGAAGCACTAAGTCTCCGCCGAAGGCGCGGAGATTGGTAGGCAGAATCTACTTTTCCCATGGGACTCGAAGATTCTCAACAGGTTCGACCCGCAAGGCGCCGGCTCGTGGAGATCCTCCTCGGCGGGGGAATGTTTGCGTCCGTGGTGTCGTTTTTTTATCCAGTAGTGAAATATCTCGCGCCTCCCTCCGTTCCTGACCTTGGCGAAGACGAAGTGGTTGCAGGCAAAGTCGGCGACCTCAAACCGAACGGCTCGAGGGTTTTCCGGTTCGGCAGCCGGCCCGCGTTATTGCTGCTGACCGCGGAAGGCGAATACCACTGCGTATCCGCTGTGTGCACGCACCTCGGCTGCACGGTCCAGTACCGTAGCGATCTTACTGAAATCTGGTGTGCTTGCCACAACGGGACGTATGGGCTCGATGGACGAAATGTTTCCGGGCCTCCACCGCGGCCCCTTGAGAATTTTTTGGTGAATATTCGTGGCAGCGAGATAGTGGTCAGCCGCAAGCGGGTGGGTTGAGGTGCAGCTCTTCACGCAGGTCCATAGATGGGTCGATGAGCGTTTCGACTGGACGAAACTGACGGAACCGCTGCGCCACAAAACGGTTCCCATTCACAAGCTCTCCTACTGGTATTTCCTCGGCGGCATCACGCTTTTTCTTTTCGGGATCCAAGTGTGCACCGGGCTTCTCCTTCTTTTGTATTACCGGCCAAGCGCCAATGAGGCGTTCGAAAGCGTGCAATACATCATGACGCGTGTGCATTTCGGATGGCTCATTCGCTCGATCCATTCCTGGGCGGCCAACTTGATGATTTTCACGGCGTTTATGCACATGTTCAGCGTTTTATTCCTGCGGGCGTACCGGAAACCGCGAGAGATGACCTGGGTCAGCGGCATGATTTTGCTTTTTCTGATTTTGGGATTCGGGTTCAGCGGTTATCTGCTTCCGTGGAATACGCTGGCGTTTTTTGCCACCAAAGTAGGAACGGAGATTACAGGGCAAGTGCCCGTGGTTGGGCACACGATGATGGTTCTGATGCGCGGCGGTGAAGAGGTTACCGGCGCAACGCTGACGCGATTCTTCGGAGTACACGTCGCGGTGCTGCCGGGGCTGACTGCGTCTCTGATTCTGCTTCACCTGGCTCTGGTGCAAAAGTTTGGTATGAGCCTGCCTCCGAGCGTGGAGGCGAAAGCGCAGGTAAATCCTTCCGCGGTGCGGGAGATGAAGTTCCTTCCGAATTTTTTGCTAAGAGAAGTGATGGCGTGGTATGTCGCGCTGGGGGTTCTTGGCGCGCTAGCAGCGTGGTTGCCGTGGGAGTTGGGGACCAAGGCCGATCCCTTTGGAGCGGCTCCCGCGGGGATTCGTCCGGAATGGTATTTCATGTTCATGTTCCAGAGTTTGAAGCTGATTCCGTCGAAGGTTTTCCATATCGATGGCGAGCTGATTGGAATCCTGGCGTTTGGACTGGCAGGAGCGGTGTGGGTGCTCTTGCCGTTTCTGGAAGGGAACAAAGAGAAGCGGAGCGGGACGCTGATCCGGGGAGCGGGTGTGTTTGCGCTGTGCTACATCGTGGCGATGACGATTTATGGCTACATGGCAAAATAGCGGGCTTTTGCGCGCAGTGTTGCTAGGTGCGGCGCTGTGCGCCTGGGCTTCCGGGAGCCGCGCGCAGACGGCCAACACCTGCGTGGAGTGCCACAGTGCACTAGACCCGCCACTGCAAGTGACGGAGGCGCAGTTCGCTCAGGACATTCATGCGCAAAAGGGATTGACCTGCGCGAGTTGCCACGGCGGCGATCCAACGAAGGCCGACATGGACGCCATGAGCAAAGCCGCCGGATTCCATGGAAAGATTGAGCGGAGCCAGATTCCCGCACTGTGCGGGCGCTGCCATGGCGATGCGAATCTGATGAAACAATACAATCCGGGGCTGCGGACCGACCAATTCAGTCAATACCAGACGAGCGTCCACGGGAAACTGCTGGCCAAAGGCGACACGAAAGTCGCGGTTTGCATTGATTGCCACGGGGTGCATGATTTACGGCCACCGCGTGATGCGCGTTCGAAGGTGAACCCGCTCAACATCGCGCAAACATGTTCACGCTGCCATGCGGACGCCGCATATATGAAAGCGTACGGAATTCCCACGGACCAATTTGCGAAGTACAGCAAGAGCGTGCATCACGAAGCGATGGTGGCGCGCGGCGATCTGAGCGCTCCTACTTGCACGACTTGCCATGGAAACCATGGGGCGGCTCCGCCGGGAGTGGATTCGGTAAAGAACGTCTGTTCGAATTGTCACGTGTTTCAGGCGCAGATGTACGAGAAAAGCGCGCATAAAGGAATCTTTCAGTCGGCCGGGCTTCCAGGATGCGTGGTGTGCCACAGCAATCATGAGATCACTCATCCAACGGACGCGAAGCTGGGGACGGGACCCGCAGGCGTTTGCATGCAATGCCATGCGCCAGGGGACAAATGCGATGTAGCCCGGACGAACATGCTGGCGGGATTGACGGAGTTGGACCAGTCCATCAAGAACGCGGATCGTTTGTTGGGAGTGGCGGAATCCTCTGGAATGGAAGTCAGCGAGGCGCGGCTCCAGCAAGATCAGGCGCGGGACTCTTTGACGAAAGCACGAGTGACGATTCATAGCTTCCAGCCTCCGCTGGTCCATCAGGACATTCAGGCCGGATTGACCATTGCGGCGAAGGATTTGCAGGCGGGAAAAGATGCATTGTCGGAGAGGGATTATCGTAGAAGAGGGCTGGGAATTGCAGTAATCTTCATCGTGATAACGCTTGTTGGGCTGTTTTTCTATATAAGATTGATGGAACGAAGTCCAGCGAGAGGGTGAAGCGTATGCTGGAGCTAGAGAAAGTGCGGGTTCCCGGAGGAAGGGAATCGGCAAAGATTTTTTGAGCATGTGCCAGATGCGAATCAGGAGGAAAAAATGAAGAACAATAGGAAGTGGATCGTGGCGGTGACCGCTTGCGTTGCCATGGTTGGAATCACGATTTTGAGCGGAGCCGCGCAGGCGCAAAGCGGCGGGGAAGCACTTTACAAAACAAAATGCGTGGCTTGCCATGGCGCCGACGGGAAGGGCGAAACCGCGGTAGGAAAGGCAAACAAGGTGCGGGATCTGGGTTCCGCGGACGTGCAAAAGCAAAGTGACGATGATCTCTCCGGAATCATCGGCAATGGCAAGGGGAAAATGCCTGCCTACAAAAGCCTGAAGCCGGAACAGATTAAGGATCTCGTCGCGTTCCTTCGTAGTTTGAAGAAGTGAGAAGCCGCGGAAACTCGTTGGATCGATGCCGACAATCGCGATCGTAATTCTCGTTTTGTTCAGCGCGGCGCTGGCAGGCGTCCTTGTAGCGCGCCCCGCGGCCACGGCCAGCCGGACCGGGAAAATTCTTGCGTTCGGAGTGCTGTTTTTTCTTCCAGTGTTTGCGCTGGCGATCGGCATGGAAAACGAGATGGAACGCTCGAAGAGCACGGCGTTCTGCCTCTCTTGCCACATCATGGATTCGTACGGGAAAAGCCTGCACATTGATGATCCCTCGTATCTAGCCGCGGCGCACTTTCAGAATCACCGAGTGCCCGCGGACGAGGCGTGCTACACGTGCCACACGAACTATGCGATGTTTGGGACCTTCAAGGCGAAGATGGGCGGGTTGCGGCATCTCTATGTCTATTATTTGAAAAAGATGCCGCTACCAGAGGACATCAAGCTGCACGAGCCATTTAATAACAGAGAGTGCCTGCACTGCCATCTGGGGGCGCGTTCGTTTGAGCAAGGGGCGACGCACAATGCGGATCCAGCAACGCTTCCCGCAATAAAGGCGAATACGTTGTCCTGCATTTCGAGCGGCTGCCACGATGTGGTTCACAACGTGGGCCACTGGGGAGACAAAGTGAAATTCTGGGATGGAGGAAGCTGATGGAAGCGGGCGACTCCATGAGCCGGCGGTTGCGCATTTCCGGAATTCTCGTGATGGCAGGACTCGTTGTTGAGGCGCTTTGTCTGATGTGGTCGCGGCCGATTGCGTTCGTCGTACTCGCCTGCGTGGGCGGAACGCTGATTGGACTGGGAGTCTTGTTTTTTCTGTATTCGCTGGTATCCGTTGCCCATCATCACACAGAAACTTCGGGGCTGACCCACGACAAAAAGTAAGCGCACCGAGGGCGCGGTATTCTGAGGATCCAGCGACAGGCTGAAAAACGGCCTGAGGGCCTAAGACAGCGTGCTCTGAAGCACTTCCTGCAACAATTCCTGTTTCTGCGGGCTGAGTTTTTTACCGCGTTCCGTAAGATAGAAGACGTCGATGGCTTTTTGGCCTTCGGTGTCGATTAAAGCCACGTCGATGTTGCAGCCTAGGCGCGCTAGGGCGGAGCCAACGTCATACAGCAATCCCGGACGATCCTGCACCATGATTTCAAGCAGAGTGCTTTGTGTAGAGGAGGTATCGTCGTAGCCGATGCGCGTTTCCACGGCCACCTTGGGTGGCTTTGCTTTGCTGGCGCTTTCACGGCCTTTCAGCAGCGGCTCGAGAGCCGCCTTTCCGTTCACGATGTCCGCGATGCTTTTTTGGAAGCGGGCGATTTCGCTGGGATTCAGCTCGAGCGTATGGTGCAGGTCGACAAAATGAAAGGTGTCCAGCACGACGCCCGCCGCATTCGCGAAGGCATCCGCTTTCACGATATTCATTCCCCATCCAGCAAGTACGCCGGAGATCGTGGCAAAGAGCGCCGGGCGGTCCGCGGTCAATAGAGTTAGCGAGAAGGAATGGTGGCGCGCTTTCAGTTCGGTCTGTACGGGTTCAGCGCCCAATTTCTGGTAGAGCGTGAAATGAGCGGCGATCTCTTCGGCGGAGTGAACGGCGCGGTAGCGGCGCGGGAAGCCTTCGAGGAAGCGCTCGACCTCCGTTTTGTTTGCGCCGCCAGCCAGGTTGCTCACCAGCTCCAACAAAGGCACTTCGTCGGAAGCATGGAGGCGATCGCGGTCCAGAGTGCGGCTGAAGTGATTCGATGTCGCGACAAAAAGCTGCCACAACATTTCTGCCTTCCAAGGAGTCAGAGCTTCCGGATTTACGGCATGGATGTCGGCGTAGGTCATCAGGCACAGGCGCTGAAGCCGCTCCTGCGTGGCCACGGTGCCGGCGAACACGGAAACGGTAGCAGGATCGAAAATATCCCGGCGCTGCATCGTCTCGGACATGTCCAGGTGATGTTCGATCAAGAAATGAACTTCGTCCATTTCGTATTCGGAAAGTTTAAGTCGGGCTGCTGCGGTATCTAGGGCTTCCAGGCTGCCGGTGACGTGATTCTCGACGGGCATGCCTTTGCCGACGTCGTGAAGGAGCAGCGCGAGAATCAGGAGATCACGCCGTTCAACGGTTTTCCAAAGCTGGCGGAAATGGGCAGCGCGTTCATCCGGCGGTTCGGCGAGTTCCTCCAAATGCTCGATCGTACGGAGGGAATGCTCGTCGACGGTGTAGCGGTGATAGAAATCGCGTACCACCAGGGAATCGATGGCTTTGAACTCCGGCAAAACGTCCATCAAGAGAGAGAGACGTTGCATGGGCCGAAGCGCCATGCTGGGATAATCCGCGCCAAGAATCTCCCGAAGCGTTGCCCAGTTTATTTGTGTGTTTTTCTGGGGAAGCTCGGGATGTTTCAAGATGTAAAAGATGGCGCGTTCCGCTTCGCGGCTGAGCGGGATGCCGGTTCTCGCCGCCTCGGTGAAAAGCGCGAACGTCACGGAGCGATCGGAAAGAGCGGGCTCATCCACCACTTCCAATAAGCCTTCGCGGACGGCAAACGGCTTTCCTTTCCCGATTTCGTAGCGTGCGCCGCGCGCCGCGCTAAAAAATCTTTCACGTAAAGTGAGCTGCACCGCCGGTTTTTGCTCGATGTAGCGGAGCAGGAGGCGGTTGAGGATGCGAGCTTGGCGGAAATACAGGCGCATCCATTCTTCCGGACTGCGTTTGGAACCGCCTGGCACACGGTCAGCAATTCCGAGAGAACGTTCCGAAGCTGCTGTTTGCAATTCGTAGGTAAGCGTGTTGTCGTTACGCCCGTTGCTGTAGTGCAGGAAGCAACGGATAGCGCTGAGGAAATCGACCGCGCCGGCGGCCAATTCCTCCTCGGCCGCACTGTTCTTCCACCCGTCTTTCTGGCCGTTGGCGATTTGGCGCAACCACATGGCTGCCTGATAGTCGCGCAAGCCCCCCGGCGCATCTTTTACGTTCGGCTCGAGATGGTAAATCGTGTTGCCATAGCGCGCGTGACGCTCCTTGGTGAGCTTGGTCAATTCCGCGAGCAAGAAGGGGCGAGCTTGTTTTTCCGGGCCCGCAAGAATTTTCTTGGTGAGGCGGTCGAAGAGCTCTTCGTCGCCTGCCAAAAATCTGCGGTCGAGAAGCGCAAGATGAAACTCGGCGTTGTCCTCTTCGATGCGTTTGCACTCCTCGAGGGTTCGGCCGGCGGAGCTCACGCGAAAACCGAGATCCCAAAGGGTCCTGGAAAAGTCCGCAATCAGCGGGCGAAATTCGCTTTCGGATTTTTCGTTGCCGAAGAGAAAGAGGATATCAAGATCGGAGTAAGGGAAAAGCAATCGGCGCCCGTAACCGCCGAGCGCCACAAGGGAAAGACCCTGAGGCTGTGTGTCATGAACGCGGAGAACTTCCCCAAAAATCTGCTGGGCGGTTTTGTCGGCGAGAGCGCAAAGCGCCTGCAAGGCATCTTGCGCGCTTCCGCCTGCTTCAAATTGTTGCCGAATGCGTTGTCGTTCGTCTTCGGCCTGTGGTCCGAGGACGGACAAAGGAGTTAAAGAACCTGACATGTTTTTTGCGGGCCGGTTGGCCGGATCAAATCCTGGGCGAGCTGCGGTCGTCACTGGAATCAGAGCGCGTTCTCGCCGCGCTCCTCGTTCCGGATCCGGATGGCTTCCTCAACCCGGGATAGGAATATTTTACCGTCGCCAATCTTTCCTGTCTTGGCCGTCTTGAGGATTGTGTCCACGGCGCGCTGCACGAGCGAATCCGGGAGGACCATCTCGAGTTTCAGCTTGGGAAGCAGGTCCACGGTGTATTCCCGGCCGCGATAAACTTCGGTGTGGCCTTTTTGGCGGCCGTGGCCGCGGACTTCCGTGACGGTCATGCCCTCGATGCCAATTTCGCGTAACGCATCCTTAACGGATTCGAACCGCGAGGGCTGAATGATTGCCTCAATTTTCATCATGAAAGTATCTGCTCCGCCCAATGACAGACGCTGTTGTGCTGATCATTCTCGGACTCTCTCAGGACTCGAGGTTATAGGCCTCTTCGCCGTGCTGCGTAATGTCCAGCCCTTCGACCTCTTCCGTTTCGGTAACGCGCACGCCGGTAATCATATCCGTTATTTTCAGGAGCACAATGGTTCCAACCAGAGCAAATCCCCAGGCAATCAATACGCCTACGAGCTGGTTGCCAAGCTGTCCCCAATGTCCATCGAGTCCGCCAACGGCCTTGCCTGCGCCGAAAATCGGATTGATCACCTGCTGCGCGAAAACACCCGTCAAGAGCGCACCGATAGTGCCGCCTGCGCCGTGCACGCCAAACGCATCGAGAGCATCATCGTAGCCGAAGATGGATTTTACTTTCGTCACCATGAAGTAGCAGACCAGGCCTGCGATGAACCCGATCGCCAGGGCCGGCATTGGTGCTACGAATCCCGCTGCCGGAGTAATGGCGACTAGCCCGGCAACCGCGCCAGAAATCGCTCCGAGAGCGCTCGCGCGGCCGTTTTTGATCCACTCGGCGATGCTCCAACTTATCGCGGCTGCGGCGGTGGCCATGTGCGTGGCGACGAAAGCGCTCGTCGCAAGAGCGTTTGCAGCCAGGGCGCTGCCGGCGTTGAAACCGAACCAGCCGACCCACAGAAGACACGCGCCGATAAAACTCAGGACGAGCGAATGCGGCGGCATGGGCTGCTTCGGATAGCCCGTGCGTTTTCCGAGGTAGAGCGCGCACACCAGTGCTGAAACTCCGGAGCTGATGTGCACAACGGTCCCGCCGGCAAAATCAAGCGTGGGAAATTTTCCGCCGAGGGAGGCGTTGAGAATGCCGCCTTTGCCCCAGACCATGTGGGCGAGGGGCGCGTAGACCACCAAAAACCAGAGGGTCAGAAAGAGGACTGTGCCGCTGAACTTCATTCGTTCGGCAGTCGCACCCGTGATCAGCGCGGGCGTGATGATGGCAAACATCAACTGGTAAATCATGAAAGTGGATTGCGGAATCGTGCCTGCGTAGTCGGGATTGGGATCGGCGCCCACTCCGCGCAAAAAGGCGTGCTCGAATCCGCCGATATAGTGTCCATCTCCGCCGAAGCACAAGCTGTATCCCACCAGAGCCCAAAGCACGCTGATCAGGGCCATCAGCAGAAAGCTCTGCATCATGATGGAGAGCGTATTTTTGCGACGTACCAGGCCGCCATAGAAGAGCGCAAGGCCGGGACCGGTCATCATTAAGACCAAGGCCGCGCTGACCAGCATCCAAGCGTTATCGCCGGCGGATTGAGCCGCAGTGACACGCTGGTCCAACTGCTTCAATTGTTCGCTTACGCCCTTTGGGATTTCCTGAGTCGAGGCGGAAGTCGCTGCGGGGGAACTAGCTGGGGCGGAGGAGGGCGCTTGTTGCGCGAGGAGGGGAAGCGAGGCGAGCACCATGGTCATAAGGAGACAACACTTCCATCCCAGGTGCTTCATAGCTCTGTCCGCTCCGCTGCGTTTGGGTTGCACCCGGCCTGGCCGGGGCTGCGCTGAAAAAACACTATCGGGGACCCACCGGTTTTCGACACGGATTATACGCGCGCTCTGAGGCGGTCGCGTTTAGAAATTTGCATCTATCAGATTCATTTTTCCGATTCGCACTGGGGGCGGGCAGAACTCTTCGTGCGAGCCTCGTTCCTTTCCCAAGCTGACCAAACCGCCGTCGCAATTTCTTTATGAGGCAATTCTTGCCTCAGAGCCTTGCCATCGTATAATGCATTCCGGTTATCAAGCCGCCCCCCTGTGACCATGGAGAGGCGGAACGCCTCCGCAGTGGCAAGAACTCAGTTTTCGAGCCAGGTACTATGACTGAGCATCCTCCGATGGAAATCAATGTTCGAGAGTCTGGGACCATTCCGATTCTCCAAGTGCACGGCCGCCTGACCATTGGAGTGCCCAGCGAGCAGCTCCACGATGCCCTTGAAGCGGTTGCCAAGGCAGGCGTAAACAAGGTCATTGTCGACCTTAACGGTGTTCCACAAATCGATAGCTCGGGCATATCGGCGCTGGTGCGCATCTCCATTAAGCTGACCCGCGAAGGCGGCGCCTTGCGCCTTGTCTGTGGCCCGGGCCGCGTGCGCGATGCCCTCACCGTGACGCGGCTTATCGAAGCCATCCCGACGTTTGATTCCGAGTCCCTGGCGCTCGCCAACTTCGCCTAGACGAAGCAACGTTTGCCCCGCGCATTGCGTCTCTTAGCTTGG